>ENA-ORSL01001455-ORSL01001455.1-human-gut-metagenome-genome-assembly--contig:-NODE-1455-length-19936-cov-6.454555_pt1 | contig 19936 bp, 19 predicted proteins | sample MGYA00242190_ERZ509157 | MGnify/ENA primary metagenome ERZ509157 (study PRJEB26280, sample SAMEA2338664) | human gut metagenome | biome: human gut; feature: human-associated habitat; material: faeces...
TTCTTCACTTCGATATTGAAATTTTCCGGCACAAGATCAGCCCCGTTTTCGTCCAAGGATACGACAACGCCTCTGAGAATGTATGCTAATGGATAAAAAAGCTATTGACTTTGCGCGTAAACGGCGCAAGTCAACAGCCTAATTCTTAGTGTTCAGTAGCTTTTCACTTTTCACGGCTCGATAAGTTTGAGCCTTTCTTTTTCTTTTTGGCGAACCTATCAATAAGCCTGTCTAACCCCATATTGAGGAAGCAGTCCGCAATATCAATAAATACGCCGATAATACAATCAACCATAGAACTTTCCTCCTAACCTCAATCGTTCAGTTTAATTATAGCATAAAACTATGAGATACTCAACTATTCAGCCAATTTCGGCCGAATGAAAATCACCAATGACAATTTTATGAAATCCTTTATACAGAGAGAGCAGCCAGCATCAGTGAAAAGAGGCGTCATGAAAAACCAAACTTGGCAGCTATAAACCCTGCGGAAAGTATTCAAGGATATCCTTTTCTAATCATCCTCTATATCCATAATATATTTTTCTGTACTGAGTCGATATAGCTGAGAATAATACCCATTTTGTTTAAGTAATTCTTCATGAGATCCATCCTCTATCAAGGTGCCATCACAAAAACATAAAATACGATCCATTTTAGTAGATGTGGTTGTGAATGTGTTTTTGTCGGTGTGGGTGCAGACGAGGAAAGCGTGCCGGCCCTTTAGGAAGCGTTTGGCAAATTCGTAGCCGATGCGGTTGGCCTCCTCCGGCGTAACCTCTCCCGGCTTAAAGGACTGCCGTACCTGATAGGCGATGACGTCGCTTTCCTGCACCCGTCCGGTCAGCTCCCGGTACTCCCGCTTGGACAGGGCAAATTCGGAAACGGCGGTCTCCGGCTCGCAGGCGAATGCGGAGATCAGCGCGCCGCCCTCGGTCTTATCCGGGTTCATGCCGTACTCCGTCCGGTCGGCAAGGCACTGCGCCAGCGTCTTGCCCTTGTTTAAGTGCATGGGTATGATTCGTGTGGTCGCCATATTCCCTTGTGTCCGGTGTACCGGATGCATATGCAGCAGGAGCGAGGAACGCAATCATAATCAGCGCCGCAAGAAAGCATTGGAGGGTCTTGTATCTCATCAGTCTTTCCATAGGGTCATTACTCTATCGTCAGTCTAAAATCACAGCAGTCTCCGCCCTGTCCGAGCGTCTTTGTCCGTCCCCATTTGAGCTTTGGATGCATATGCCCGTAGGTCTCGTCATCCGCGCGGCAAAAGCCGGCCACAATCTCCGGGCAGCCGTATTTCACACAGGTGTCCTGATAGGGGCAGGCCAGCATGTCGAAGCACATTTCCTCTTGCTCTGTTCGTATCCAATTAGCCCGAAAACCGCAGTCCTCTCCAAAGGAGCTTTTTGTCATTTTGGCAAAGAACCTCGGCACCAGCTTATACAGACCCGGTATCTTCATTGCCCCTCGGATTTTTGAACCAACGCCCGCTGCCCGCTTTTCATAATATCTATTCAGAAAAGCCGCCGCTTCCTCACGGGAGATTCCGTTTCCCGTCATGGCGTCAAAGGCGGCGATGGCAGGATAGATGCGTTTTCTCGTATGCATATACATCTTTTTCGGCTCGTCGGCGTTTTCATCCACGATTTCCGCATAACGCCTCCATGCATCTTCTATGATCGCGCCTGTCTTTTCCGCGCCATACTGTTTTTCCATTGCAGATACCGCTCCGGTCAAGTATCTTTTGTCTAACCTTCTATCCATGTGCTTTCCCGCCTTTCAGCGTCCAGCCGATTGCCTGGCTGCGCATTCCCACAAAGCGCCTGTACAGGCCGTCTTCGCGCATCAGCTCCTCATGGTTTCCGCGTTGAACGATCCTGCCGTTCTCCAGCACGATGATTTGATCTGCCGCGCGCACGGTGGACAGACGGTGGGCAATCATCAGGATCGTTTTGCCTTTTGTCAGCTCCCGGATGGCCTTTTGCAGCTCCTGCTCGTTTTCGGGATCCACGCTGGCTGTAGCTTCATCCAAAATGACGATGGGTGCGTCCTTCAGAATTGCCCTTGCAATGGAGATTCGCTGCTTTTCTCCGCCGGAGAGGCTGGAGCCTCCTTCGCCGATCTTTGTCTGATAGCCATCGGGCAGCGTCATGATAAAGTCATGGCAGCAGGCTTTCTTTGCGACTGCTATGATTTCATCCTCGCTTGCGTCCGGTCTGCCAAACCGGATATTGTTCTCGACGGTGTCCTCAAAGAGATACACATTCTGAAATACGATGGCGAAATTCTTTAGAAGGCTGCCGCTGGTATATTCCCGCACATCCCGGCCGCCGAGCGTGATCTGCCCTTCCTTCACATCCCAGAAACGGGCAATCAGACCGACCAGCGTGGTTTTTCCGGCGCCGGAGGGACCAACAATGGCGCAGGAGCTTCCCTGGGGTACGCTTAAGCTGATTTGATGTAATACCTCCTTTTCCCCGTATCCAAAGGACATATTCTTCACTTCGATATTGAAATTTTCCGGCACAAGATCAGCCCCGTTTTCGTCCAGGGATGGAATGTCCATGATGTTATCCAGCCGGTCCAGGGAAGCCTCCACCGCGCGGGCAATGGAGGACATACTACCCGCCACCTCCACGGCGGCATAGATCATGAAGCTGGACACGAGAAGCAGCAGGCACTTCTCCGGCGTGATGCTTCCTCCTGCCAAAAGATAGGGCGCAAAAACCAGAATAGCCGCCCGTGCGAGCTTGAACACCGTCTGATAGAGCGCCGTCATTTTGGAAAACGCCTTTTCAAGCACGATATTTGCCTCTTTGCTTTCCTCAATTGCGGCGTCAACTGCTTTTCCGGTGCGCTCCGCCAGCCCAAACGCCTTGACTACGCCCATGCCCTGCACATATTCCAAAACGGCAGTGACCAGGCCAGCCTGGGCTGCCTGACGGCGGGGCGCGTGTTTCCTGCCGACCTTGCCGATAAGCGAATAAACAATGAGCGCCACAGCAAGTCCGGCCAAAGAGATCAGCCCGATCCGCCACTCATAGATCATAAGCCAAATGCCAATCACGATGGCGTGGATAAACCCGCCTGCCACATTTTCCATGATGGTAACGGACAACTGCTCCAGATCGCCAAGAGTGGTCGTCACCGCCGCAGTGATATCCCCGAGCCTGTTTTCATTGAAATAGCCCATCGGCGCCCTTTTCAGGCGTTCGCCGATCTCTATGCGCTTTTCCGACCCGAACGCGAAGCTGCCAAGAGTTCTGGCATTGGCAGAAAGATTGACAAATACAATTCGCCCTACAATGGAAACAATCATGATGCCAAGCGAAATCCAGATCGTGCTTTCAGGCATAACATCGCCGGAAAGCTGCTTCAGGATTCCTGTGAGCACCGTTAGAATGGCCATGATTGGGATCATCTCAAAGAACGAGCTGACAAGGTATGCAAGGAAAGAGCGGATAAGACGCTTCTTTTGTAAGCCCGAGAACAACAAAAGTCTTTGAAACAACCTTATCATCACGCCACCTCCTCTGCGGTATCTTTGCCCTGCATATGGGCTTTCCACAATTCCTTGTATAGATTGCTTGTTTCAAGAAGCTCCTCATGAGTCCCTTCCGCAGCGACATTTCCTTTATCCACGACAAGGATCTTATCTGCTTTTGTAATGGTAGACAGCCGGTGCGCAATGACAATTAAAGTTTTTCCTGCTACAAGCCCTGCGATGGATGCTTGAATAACGGCCTCATTTTCAGGATCGGTAAATGCCGTGGCTTCATCCAGCACCACGATCGGGCTATTCTTTAGGATCGCCCTTGCAATGGCGATTCGCTGCCTTTCTCCGCCGGAGAGGTGGCTTCCCGCATCGCCCGCCAGCGTATCATAGCCCTCCGGCAGAGCGGCGATGAAATCGTGACAGCTCGCTTTTTTTGCCGCTGCTTCGATCTCTGCGTCTGTGGCCTCCGGTTTTCCGATACGAATGTTTTCCCGGATAGACAGATGGAACAGAAAGTTATCCTGTGATACATATGAGACAAGCTCCATTATCTGAGGAAGAGGGATGTTCCGCACATCCACGCCGCCAATACGGACGCCGCCGCTCTCCGCCTCCCAGAAGGAGGCGATGAGCCGCGCAATGGTAGATTTACCGGAGCCGGAGGGACCCACAATGGCCGTCATACCGTTTTTTGCGCAGTCAAAGGAAATTCCATGCAAAACCTCCGTCTCTTTGTATCGGAAGGTAACATGATCAAAGGATACATCGGCGTCCGCAAGGACAGCTCTCTCGGTCGGCCGCACAAGCTCCGGCTCATCCAGAAGATTCCCTACCTCTTTTACGGTGGAATCCACCATGGCCAGGCTGTCGGTGTACTGCAATGCCTGAATCAGTGGTTTTACGAGTCCAAGGGCGAGAATGATGCAGGTGATCAGCGTGCCCGCTTCGACGCTTCCGTTTATAAAGAGCCAGCTTCCCAAAGGCAGCACGCCCACAAGCGTTGCCGTCAGGATGGAAAGCCCCATCACATAGTAGCCGTTGGTCTGCTTGAACCAGGTCACTTTGGCTGTCTCGTTTTCCGCCACGGCGTCGGCGTATTTTTTATATGAGCGTTCACCCTGATTGAACGTCTTCACCACTTCGATGCCGCCGATGTATTCCACCGTTGCGGCATCCATGTTTTTCCCGGCGGCAAGTACTCTGGCATATCTCTTCTCGTAATCCTTCATCATTCCCATATAGCAGAAGGCACCCACCGGAATCGTCACAAGAGAGATCAGCGCGAGTCTCCAATCAAGGCTAAAGAGGTAAACGAGCATTAGAATTGGGATTAGGATGTTGGCAGTGAGCTCCGGTACCATATGCGCCAGCGGAAGCTCCAGCTTTTCCACGGTGTCCACGATGATCGTTTTGAATTTCCCGGACGGCGTATCAAGGATCGTTCCCATGGGGACACGGGAGAGCTTCTCTGTTATCGCCATACGGATATTCCGCAGAATGATAAAGGCAGACTCATGGCTTTTCATTGTAGAAAAAGTTCCGAACCACACCTGCCCGAGATAGCCCGCAAAAGCAATCAATGCCAGAAACGCCAACTTGCTGAAAGCATAGTCTTCGTGGCAGATCATAATGATCCCCCGGGACACCGCAACATAGGGGATCATGCCGCATAGCGCCCCCAAAATCGCAAGTATGACGGAGCCGATCAGTTTCCCTTTGCACGGCTTCGCAAAATCCATCAGAATCGTCATCGCCGAGTTTTCTTTTCCAGCCATTATTCCTCACCTCGCAAAAGTCTTACAATCTTTTCTTTCTGCCCACCGGAAAGATCCTCCACGATTTCTCCGTCCCGAATGAACAGTATTCTTGTGCAAATCCGCATCATAAACTCAATATCATGTGTGATGATCAAAAGCACCTTGCCTTGTGTCGCAAGGCTTCGTGTCAAGATGCCAACCTCTTCCATGCTTTTCAGATCCAGTCCGCTGGTAGGTTCATCGAACACCAGCAGCTCCTTGCCGCAGATATCGCTCACCACAACCGCAAGGCGCTGCATCTGCCCGCCGGAAAGAGACAAGGGATGCCGTTCCTTATACGCCAGCAGATCCACCTTTTCTAATGTGCGGTCAATCTCGTCTTTGTTCGGAGCTTTTATGCCAAGCGCGCATTCTGCCGCCACGCTGTCGGTAAAGAGCTGGTGTCCCACATCCTGCATGACCATGTATGCCTTTTTCCGTCTCAACCGCCGGCTCATCGGTTTTCCAGCCCACAAAACAGTGCCGGCGCTGTTCTTTTGCAATCCGCAGAGCATTCTGGCGAGGGTCGATTTCCCGGCGCCGTTGACGCCCGCAATGGCGATGATTTCTCCGCGGCTTGCCTGAAAAGAGATATCATTCAATACATTCCGGCCGCCGAGACGGACGCTGATTTTCTGAGCGGAAAGCAATCCATCGGCAGCGATTGTTTTCACACCGCCCGATTCGGATACCGACAGATCCCTGACACGCAGTCCCATTCTGCGAATATCTGCTTCAGGCAGCGCCTTGAACGCTGAAGCCTCCATGTCCGATGCAATCCGGCCATCCTGCATATAAACGACGCGATCCACAATGTCCATCAGATACCAGATGCGGTGCTCTGCGATCAGAATGGTCTTTCCTGATATTTTCGCCCGTTGGATCAAATCAGCCAATTCTCCGATGGCCTTCATGTCGAGATTCGATGATGGCTCGTCAAACACAAGGACATCGGGAGCCGAAGCATATACGCTGGAAAACGCAATCTTCTGCTTCTCTCCGCCGGACAGTTCAAAGATATTTCGGCCCCGGAGTTCACTAAGATACAGCTCCTCCGTAAGTTCATCTAATCGGGAGCGCAGAGTCTCTCGCGGAATGCCCCGATTTTCAAGCCCAAACACGATCTCGCTGTCCGTATCCGTATTGAAAAACTGCGTTCGAGGATTCTGAAAAACCGTCCCTACCGCATCCGATAGCGCAGCAATCTCTGTCTCCCGGGTATCCATACCGTTTACGTTCACCTGCCCCGAAAGATTGCCGTGGAAGAAATGGGGAATCAGTCCGTTTGCGAGCCGTGTAACTGTTGTTTTTCCACATCCGGATGGTCCGCAAAGCAGCACGCATTCGCCGGACCGAACAATAAGGTTCAAATCAAGGACTCCGCCGTTCCCGCTTTCAGCGTATGTAAAAGAGACATTTTGAAACGATATCATAATCAAAACACCCCTTTCATGCCCGCGTATACCATGCCGGCAACGACCGCCGCGTAAGCAATTACCGCCAGCAAATCAGCAAACGAAAACGCGATTTCCTCTATACAGCTTCTTTCACCTGCGTGCTCGATGCCTCTTGTAATCGCTGCCTGCGTAATCTCGTCCGAAATCCTGGAAGCAGAAACAAGCAGGGGAACATAGACATGCTCCATCGTCTGTATAGGATGGCTAATCAGCCCGGCCGCGGACGCTGATATCCCTCGCAGCGCCATGGCATCCTGTATGGAGGCCCACTCTTCTCTCATGGTCGGGAAATAACGGAGCGTAATGGCAAGAGCAATCGTGAGTCCTTTCGACAATCGGAGCTTTGTGATCGCCGCAAGAAATTTACTTACGCTTGTCGTTGCAATCAGAAAGCTGCCCAGCATAAAACAGGGAAGAAGCTTGCGGATATACACTGCAAACATATAGACGATTCCGCCGAAAATCACGGGCAGCCTCGGTACGATAAAAAGCTGGATCAGCAGAAGCGCGAGAAAAAATGCTGCGTATTTCAGCGTCCTTTTCAGATTGCCGGAAACGCTCAGAAGTACAAGCGGAATCCCCGCAAGCACACACTCCACCGCGATGCTTTTATTCATAAAAACGGAAACGCTTGTGACCGCGAGAATCAGAAGCTTCGTCCGTGGGTCGAGTCTCATTTATACGACCCCTGCTTTTTCAAAGTGTTTTTTCATAAGCTTCTTTCCAATCAGTCCGCCGATGATCGCGCAGACGATCGTCCCGATAATCATTGCGGGGATCGCCCACCAGGTAGCCCCGATCGAATGAATCACTCCTTCAAAAGAGGCGAAGTCGCCTTTATTCTTCATAAAAGCATCAAACTGTGCGGGCATGACAACCATTGGAATATACGCCCCCATCGGCGCAAGCGCCATGACGCAGTAGGCAAGCAGGTTTTTCTTAAAGGATCTGAAATCAGCAGAAGCGCAGATAAAATCCGCGATCACGCCGAAAACCAGGAAGAATACGGACATCATCCAGAACATTCCCGTAACAAACAGCAAAATCGCCGCGATTACACCGAGAATGGAGAGAGCTCCCTTCTTCGGTATTTTTGCCACATAGAGCATGAAAACTGTCCCCGTAAAGAGCGCCACGATCATTGGCATAAACGGGAAAGTGACCGGCGTCATCTGCGCAACACCGCCAATCACAAACGCCACCACAGCATAGATGAGCGAAAAGATGCCCACTGATATAAAGTCCCTTGTTTCCAGCTTCTTCGAATCTGTTTTAAGCATAATAAACGACCTCCAATTTTATATTGTTCAGTTAGAGTACGCTAACTCGCGTGTAAAAAATTAAAGTGCTTGTGTGATTGTGCATTATTCCAGCCGGAGCAAGCCTTTCCAGCCAGAGTTGAAAAACCTTGCAAGCTCCTCAACATACCGCATAGCTTCTTCTTTGGGCATATCATGGGCAATCGTCTCACATACCGCCGTAAAATAGGCGCTGGTAATCATGTGGTGAAGCTGCTTTGTCATTTTCCCGGAGAGCTTTCCTCTTTTGCGGAGAAGTGCGTAGTATTCCTCTGAGCACTCTACCTCCAGTTCCACAAGCTCCTCCAAAAAATTCGCATAGCGCGTACCTTCCGCCCGGCAGAGGATCAGCTTGAAGGCATCAAAATGGGCGTACATATATTCCACAAAGACGCGCAAATACTCAGTGGACAGCTTCAGGCTGTCCTTCGTCTTTTCCTCGGAGACAAGATCGAAATGGGCGGCCTGTGCGGCTTTGAACTGCTCCAGCAGTCCCTTTGCTGCCTCGCCCACAAGATCTTCAAAAAGCGCGGCCTTATCCGGGTAATAGCCGTAGAAGGCGCCCTTCGTGAAGCCTGCCTCCGCAACGATTTTATTTAGAGATGCGTCCTTGAAGCCCTTTTCCAGGAATTCTTTTTTCCCAACTTCGAGGATCTTCATTTGAGTCTCTGTACGTTCCATTGGCGCCTCCCGATATACTGGTAGTATATACTGCTGGTATATTATAACCGAGCAGATTGAGTTTGTCAATAGGATATGCCTTTTCCGGTTGCCGTGCTTTTCTTCTTCGTGGGGCTGAAGTGCAATCGAGCAGTACTCTCGGCTGATTTAACATATAACAGAGCAGCACCAGATCGGGGCCGCTTTGCCTTTGGATACAGGAATATATAGAAGATTTCCATACGCTTTTGTTTTTTCGCTGTACTTTGAGACGAAACCTGTGATATACTTTTGATTACTGAGGGAGTTTGTTTCGGTACTATTGCACAAAAATATTTAGGGAGGTGATGCGAATGATCACGGTCGCGGATGTCATGAAACTGCCATCCATGTATGGCGCAACTATTCTCGCAGGTCATGCCGGAATATCAAACCCAGTTGAATCAGTTACCGTGCTGGAGTATGGACAGATCACCAGTACGCTGGACGAATTATTCTCTCAAACCGAATTTCAAGAGAACGCGTTGATCATTTCCTCGTTTGCCACGATAGCAGACGATGTTGACGCGCAGTGCGAAAACATCCGTAGATATCACGCAATAGGGTGTGTTGGGTTTATCCTTTTTTACATCGGGTTGATCCTTCCAAGCGTGGATGACCGGGTTATTGCCTGCTGCAATGAACTTGATTTGGTATTGATTACCATGCCCGGGGATATAAGGACCCATAAATATAGTGACGTGATTGGCGACATATATCATGCGATTTTCAAGGATCAACAGGCAGGTTCAAATTATGTAAGTACACTTATTCGCCGGTTTTCTAATCTTCCTGCAGAGCAGCGCAACACAGGCACATTACTTCGTATGCTCAGCAACCACTTGCAGGCATCGATTATTCTAACTGATTACAAAAAATCAATCAGCAATATCGTGTGCTGGCCGCAATCGCTATCGGAGCTATTAAGCAAGGAACTGAAAAAACAACTGCAAAAAATGCAGGGTGAACAAGCGGTCAATATCTCTTATGATGATGGTGCAGGTTATTTGCAACACTGCCCAACACTTTTGGAGGGCAAAGAAGGTTTCGATTTATATACATTTAAGTACAATGAATTACTATCAAGAGAAGATCTGTGGCAAGCGAGTGAATTTGTCCAGCTATATAGCCATATTTGGAATAAGGATCTGGGAAAACTTGTAACATCAGAACTGGTCCGAGCCATCATTGACGACGACCCCTTGAAAATGAGGCGATTAGCAGACTTGTTCCAAATTAATGTTGCAGAGTTGAATCAAATGTGGGTGTTTGATTCTGTTGATTCTTCAGAGCCGGATTTGAAATTGCTGAGGAAATGCACAGAGTACTTTTCCGGAATATACAAAACGGTTTTGGTCGGTTACTATGAATCCAATATGGTGATTTTTGCCCATGCTCCCCAAACGGCAGGTGAACGAGATGCTATCGTGCAAGATTTCATTAACGAGTCGGCGGATTCTTATAGTAACTACATAGTGGTTTGCTATGATTGCCTCAATACGACCAATGATGCCCATAACGCATACTTTGATGTCATGCAGTACGCTTCTTATGCCAGAAGCATCTACCCACAAAAGCGCGTCTTACGTCCATCGGACGTGTCCTTCGCCTCAATATGCGCAAAGGAAGCTGCTTGCAGGGAAGCTCAGATTCACTATCTAAAAATCATAGAAGACATTGAAACAACACCTGAGTTGCTGACAACCTTGACCGCATATTTGCTAGACCATGAGAGCAGCATGGCCAATACCGCAAAAGCACTTTGCTGCCACATCAACACGATAAAATATCGATTAAATTCTATCCGCGACAATACGGGCTATTCCCCATCTAAACCAGCAGACGTATATCCACTACTGATTGCTGTTGCAATCAATCGCATGAAGAACTCCGAAAATGAATAATAAAAGAAAAGAGCGGCGGACTTGTCCAAATGGACAAATCCGCCGCTCTTTTCTTTTGCCCTTATAATAAATACAATCGCACGCAACTGGACTTATAATAGTTATTAAGCTGTAGTGCATATTGCACACAGAAATAATCTACATAGGAGGACTTCAAGATGCCGCGTGAACTTACAGCTTGCGAGATCGACAGCATCATGGTCGGAGCGACGTTCCTTGGTGCAGGTGGCGGTGGGCCACTGGATACCGGCCGCGAACTGCTGAAAAAGCAAACATCCGGTTCGTATTCCATCGATCTCTATTCCATGGACGAGATCCCCGAAAAGGAACGGGATGCAACGTATGGCGCGATGGTCGCCTGTTTGGGGTCTCCACAAAAGATCAAGGAGAATGGTACCTTTGGTCCAGATGGGGTGGCGTGCTTTGATGCCTTCAAGAAGGCGATGCTGCTGCATGGCAAGGAGATCAAGTATCTGTATTCCGGCGAGATGGGCGGTATGAACACGATGGTTCCGATGCTGGTTTCCATTATCGCAAAGCAGCAGGGCGGATCTTCGATTGGCCTTCTCGATTTTGATGCCAACGGAAGAGCCGTTCCCGAGCTCAACACCAGTCTGAATGCCGCTCGCGGCTTCGCTCCGAATCCTGTCGGGCTGGGTGCGCTGCCTACCGTTGGAGGGAAGTCTTGCACCGAGTGTATTATCGAGTGCGAAACCGACACCGAATCTGAGACGATCTGCCGGAAGCTGTGCGAGATTTACAACTCTCAGATTGGATTCTCTACTTGGGCAATGAGTGTGAACGAGCTCAAGGATAACAGTGTGCTCGGCTGCGTAAGCACCGCCGAAAGGATCGGTGAGAACATCAAGATGATTCAGAAAAAGCCAGAGCTTGATCTGACCGGCGTTTTGAATGATGCCGGATATGCTTGCCGCCGTTTGATCCGCGGAAAAATCAAAGACAAAATCATTGAGGTCGTTCATGGCTTTGATTTGGGGCGAACGGTCATCTGTGACGATGAGACGGGTGAGGATTACACGATCTGCTTCCAGAACGAGAACCTCTATGTGTATAAGGGAACAGAGCCGACGGAAGAGAATGTGCTGATCACAGCGCCGGAGCTGATCTCTGTATTCTGCCGTCTGGACAAGAACGGAGACCCCTATTATCTGCCCGTTGATAACTCTACGACTGAAGTCGGCATGTCCGTTGATGTTATTGTATCCCCCGCTGACAAGAAGTGGTGGGCGGAAGATAAGCGTGCATACCGCTGCTGGGTAAAAACGCTGCGGGATGCCAGATATCACGGTGCACAGATCGACTACAACGGCGCGCACGTTAAGTAAAATCACCAAGTAGGGACAGCTCTACATAATTAAAAACAAGAAAAGGAGATTTTCAAAATGAGAAAGCTGTACGAACAGGACATTATTGAGATTCTGTATGGCGCGACCCTGCTGGGCGCAGGCGGCGGCGGTTCCTTGAAGCAGGGCCTGGATATGATCCAGGGTCTGAAGGATGACGGTGAGCAGATCGAGCTGGATCTGCTGGATGTCAGTGAGATGAGAGATGACGCATACGCCGTCATGGTGGCGGGCTTGGGCTCTCCCGTGGCAATGCTCGATCCCGATATGCCCCGCTTTGGCCCCGATGCCGTGTTTGCCTACCGCGCATTCCAGAAGGCATTTGCCGCCGAGGGCAAGAAGCTGGAGTACCTCTATTCCGGCGAGATGGGCGGTTTTAACACCTTCACCCCCATGCTGGTGGCGATCCTGTCCGATAAGGATCCTGCCAAGCGCATCAAGTTCGTGGATGCCGATGGTAACGGTCGCGCTGTTCCCGAACTGAACACCACCATTAACGCGTTCTATGATCATCCCCCCAAGCCCATGGGCATGGGCAGCCTCTATGGTGATGAGATCATCGTCTATCCCACCACCGACCATTCCGGTGAGCAGATCGCCCGTCAGATGTGCATGCTTTACAAGATGCGTATCGGCTTTGCCACATGGGGCATGAACAAGGAAGAAATCACCAACATTCTGGACGTGGGCTGCGTTACCAAGGCTCAGAAGATCGGTAAAGCGATCCTGACCGCCAAGGAGACCGGCAGTGATGTTATGGATGAACTGAAGAAGGCCTTTGAGGTTCGCGAGTTCTGCCGCGGCACCATCGAGAAGCTGGATCTGCGCGCTGAAGGTGGTTTCGACTTTGGCACCACGGTGATCAAGGGCGACGATGGTCATACCTACTACATCGACTTCAAGAACGAGAACCTCATCCTGCGTGATGAGAAGGGCGATACCATCATGACCGCTCCCGAAGGCATCGGCATGATCGATCTAAACAACTGCTTCCCCCTGACCAACGCCGATACAAAGGAAGGTATGCGTGTGTTGGTGACCATGACCCCCGCACATCCCAACTGGTGGGATGAGGATCACAAGGCCTATACCTGCTGGCTGCCTGAGCTGAAGAAGGTCGGCATGAAGGGCGACCAAGTTCGTTACTAAGCGTATATTTCCAGGGGGGAGTGCCAATTCTCTCGGCACTCCCCCCGCCCACCTCACAACTCAACAGTACTAAAAAGAAAGAAGGGAGAACATTATGGAAGAGAGAAAGCAAAAGAAACCCAGCTCCGCAATGGAAACCACGACATTGACGCGGGTACCCGAGAGCGAAAGACGTCCTTGGTGGAGTTTGGCATTTATCTGGGCCGGCAGTGTCATTTGTATTCCCGCGCTGATGGTGGGCAGCATGGTTATGGCGGGTATGGACTTCAAGCAATCCTGCCTGTGCATGGTCATCGGCTACGTCATCGTAGTATTCTATATGTGCTTGATGGGCATTCAGAGTTCCGATTTGGGTTTGCCCTGCACCGTTGCGATTTCTCGCGCTTATGGTGTGCGAGGCTCATCCTTCCTTGTATCACTCGTGATCGCTATCAGCAATATCGGTTGGTTTGGTTCTCAGACAGCTCTGTGCGCCACCAGCTTCTGTAACATTATGAGTGGATACCTGCACATCGACTTCCCCCTGTGGCTATCCTGCATCATTTGGGGTTCGTTGATGTTTATCACCTCCGTCTATGGCGTGAAGCTCATTGATTTTTTGAATCGCGTTTCTGTTCCCGCACTGTTCATCATGCTTATCTGGGGAGTTATTGCTGCGCTTATGCGCGGTGCGGCTGCCACTGTAACGGTCTATCAGCCGCCCATGGTTCTTGGCTGGACCTATGGAATTACGCTGGCGGTGGCAGGCTTTGCCTCTGGCGCAGTTACCTGTGGTGACTATACACGATATGGAAGAAACCGGAGAGACACCATTCTCTCCTGCATCGTTGGCGTTCTGCCCGCCGGTATTGGCGCACTGGTCATTGGTGGTTTCTTAGCTGTCGCTATGGGCAACTTTGACCTTTCTGTGGTGTTCTCCAGCTTCGGGTTTCCCATCATCGGTATGCTTGTGCTGATTCTTGCCACGTGGACAACAAATACAGGCAACGCGTATATCTCCGGTATCGCTATCTGCAATATGTTTAAGCTGAAGGATGGTCGGCGTCCGGTCGTTACGTTAATAGCAGGCGCAGCAGGAACAGCGTTGGCACTGCTTGGTATCGCTGATGTGTTTGCCGGCTTCCTAAATATCATAGCGGCACTGGTTCCCGCTGTTGCCGGCGTTGCTATCGCCGACTACTGGATTATGGGAAGAGGGCGCGCGGATCTGTGGGAACCGTTTGAAGGAGTAAATTGGATCGGTGTTGTATCGTGGCTGGCAGGTGCCGCTGTCGCCAAGTGGGGAACGTTCTTTGTGCCCACTCTCATGGGCATTGTGGTGGCAATAGTTGTTTACTGCCTTGGTGCGCTGCTCATCAAGAGCGAGAAGCTCAACCCTATTTATGTAATGAATCTTAAACTTGCACAGTCTGACAGAAAGGAGTGAATTGCAATGAGCGTCAAGATCCTGAACCTGCTTCCCGTCACAGGGGATGTGTTGACACCGGAAATGTTCAAGTATATGTGCAAATATTTGGAGTCTGATACGGAAGTACAGACGTATCAGATCACTTCCGGTCCTCCCTCTATCGAATGTGAGTATGATGAAGCTTTGGCTGCGCCGGATGTTCTGAGGTTGGTCAAGCAGGGAGAAGAAGATGGCTTTCAGGCAATCTTCATCAACTGCTTTGGCGATCCTGCGGTAAAGGCAGCACGCGAGTTTGTGGACATTCCTGTTTTTGGCGGCTTCGAGCCGGCAACACACTTTGCACTGGGACTTGCCGATAATATTTCCATCGTGACGGTGATGCCGAATGTGGTATCCCTTATGGAAGGGAATGTATCTAAGGCCCGGTTGAATGACCGCATTGTCAGCGTCCGCAATGTAAACATCCCGGTAGAGGAACTGCAAGATCATGAAAAACTTTGCAGGGCACTGGTCGAACAGTCCCTTCTTGCTATCCGCGAGGATGGCGCACAGGCGATTGTTATGGGCTGCACAGGTTTTGTAGATGTGGCAGAACGCATCAAGCATGATCTGTTGGCCGAGGGCTATGATGTTCCTGTCCTGGAGGCAGCACAGTCCGCTTTAAAGCTGTGTGAGGTATATGCCAAAATGGGGTTGCGGCAGAGCCGATTGACGTACATGACCCCACCAAAACGAAAGTAACAGGAGGAAAAAACATGAGTGTGCTTGCTAATTACGAGCCAAAAAACGTGTTCTCATATTTTGAGAAGCTCTGCACTATTCCCCGCGGATCAGGCAACACAGACGGCATAGCATCCTATCTGGTCAGTTTTGCTGAAGAGCACGGACTGGAAAACTACCGGGATGCGGCAAATAATGTGATTATCCGCAAGCCCGCCAGCGCAGGGTACGAAAACGCTGATACGATTATTCTGCAGGGCCATCACGATATGGTCTGCGAGAAGAACGAAGGCGTGGACTTCGACTTCCTCACCGACGGTATCCAGATTTATGTGGACGGCGATGACATCCGAGCCAAGGGTACAACACTGGGCGGCGATAACGGTATTGCTGTGGCAATGATCCTTGCGATCCTGAGCGATGACTCTTTGGCACATCCTCCTATTGAAGCCCTTATCACTGCCGACGAGGAAATCGGAATGCTTGGCGCGTTTGCTCTTGACTGCACCAAGCTGACCGGTCACAAGCTGATCAATCTGGACTCTGAGTATGAGGGTGTACTGATGTGCAGTTGCGCTGGTGGTGTGAATGTGCGCGGCAAGCTGCCTGTCTCCTTTAAGGAGGCTACGGGAACTGCTGTGACCGTTCAGATCAAGGGCCTTACCAGCGGTCACTCCGGCGTTGAGATCGACAAGTGCCGTGCCAATGCCAATGTACTTATGGGCCGTCTGCTGGCTGAGTTGAGCGAGAGCACCTGCTACAAGCTGGTCGCTCTGGAGGGTGGCGCCCGTGAAACGGCTATTGCCCCTATTGCTTCCTGCGTGATACTGGCTGATGATGCCGCTGCAGTGGTACAGAAGGTCTTGGAGCTAGGTGCCGTGTTCGCCAAGGAATATGCTACCACCGAGCCCAATATGGTCGTTGATGCCGCTGCTGGTGATACCAGAACAGTATCTGCATTGACCTGTGCCGACACGAAAAAGGTTGCCAAAATGCTGGTGGCTCTGCCCGACAGCGTACAGGAAATGAGCGTGGACATGCCTGGCCTCGTCCAGACTTCCACCAACCTTGGTCTGATGAAGCTGACTGATAGTGACATGACCTTCTCCACCACGACCCGCAGTTCCATGACTACCCAGAAAGAATGGATCGTCCGCAAGGTGCGCGCCATTGTGGAACTGGCCGGCGGAGAAGTGACAGTGGACGGCAACTATCCCGGCTGGGCTTACAACCCCCATTCCGTGGTGAAGGATACCGTACTGGTATGCTATAAGGAACTGTTCGGCAAGGAAGCCACCGTGGATGCTGTACACGCCGGCATCGAATGCGGCCTGTTCTCTGACAGTATCCCGAATCTGGACTGTGTATCCATCGGCCCCAACATGGGTGATGTTCATACTCCTAATGAGCACCTGAGCATTGCCTCCACAGAGCGTACCTATCGACTGCTCTGTGCTGTTTTGGCAAAGAGCAAGTAATTACTCTCTAACTTGCATCGTTCATTTCCAGGGGTCCTGCCCTGTTCTTGCTACCTCTAACTTCGGGGCAGGCCCCTCTCTTTACGCGATTATATCTGCGATGCTGTCCGCCAAGTGTTTTATAACACCGACCGGGGTATCCTCTAAATTCACGCCGCAATGCGGCATCAATCATGGAGGTCAGTATCATGAATAACAAGTACACATTACCCGTTCCTGCGCCCCATCATTTTTCTTTTGCTGTCCGCGACATCCCCGATGTGACGGTAGAACAGCGTGAACGTGTGCTGAAAGCACTGCACTACAATGAGTTTGCTTTCCCCGCTGGCATGCTGACGGTGGACATGCTCTCCGACTCCGGTACCACTGCCATGACCAACCACCAATGGGCAGCTCTCTTTATGGGCGATGAAGCCTATGGCCGCAATACCGGCTATTATGTGCTGCTGGATACATTTCGCGACATCTTTGAGCGCGGCGGCGAGAAGAACTGGAAGAAGATTCTGGATCTGGTCCGTACCGACTGCCGCGATGTGGAGAAGATGATAGAAGAAGTCTATCTCCGTGAGTATGAGGGTGGTCTCTTTAATGGTGGTGCTGCCCAGATGGAGCGCCCCAATACTTTCATCATTCAGCAAGGCCGTGCTGCCGAATCTGTGCTGATGGAAATCGTGAAGAAGATTCTCGCCGAGCGTTATCCCGGTAAGATCTTCACCATCCCCTCCAACGGTCACTTTGACACCACTGAGGGCAACATCAAGCAAATGGGCTCTATCCCTCGCAATCTGTACAATAAGCAACTGTTGTATGAGGTTCCCGAGGACGGCCGCTATGAGAAAAATCCCTTTAAGGGCAATATGGACTTGGATAAACTCCAGGAGCTCATTGATGCTGTTGGTGTAGATAATGTCCCGCTGATTTTCTCCTGTATCACAAACAACCCCGTCTGTGGTCAGGCCGTGTCCATGGCCAACCTGCGTGCAGTCAGCGAGATCGCGCATAAGAACAACATCCCCTACATTCTGGATGCTGCCCGCTGGGCTGAGAACGCGTATTTCATCAAGAAGTTCGAAGATGGATATGCCGACAAATCCATCGCCGAGATCGCTACCGAGATGTTCTCCTACTGCGACGGCTTCTGCATGTCCGCCAAAAAGGACGGCCACGCCAACATGGGCGGTATGCTGGCCTTCCGCGACAAGGGCCTATTCTGGAAGAACTTCTCCGACTTCAATGAAGACGGGACCACGAAGATGGACGTGGGCGTTCGCCTGAAGGTCAAGCAGATCTCCTGCTATGGCAACGACTCCTATGGCGGCATGTCCGGCCGTGACATTATGGCGCTGGCTGTTGGTATGTACGAAAGCTGCGACTTCAACTACATGGAAGAGCGCGTGGCACAGTGCAACTATCTGGCTGAGGGCTTCTACGATGCCGGCGTCAAAGGCGTGGTGCTGCCCGCTGGCGGCCATGCCGTCTATATCAATATGGATGAGTTCTTCGATGGCAAGCGCGGTCACGACACCTTTGCCGGTCAGGGCTTCTCCGTCGAGCTGATCCGCCGCTACGGTATCCGCACCTCCGAGCTGGGTGACTACTCCATGGAGTACGACCTCAAGACGCCCGAGCAACAGGCAGAGGTAGCCAACGTGGTACGTTTCGCCATCGACCGCAGCCGTCTGACCAAGGAGCATCTGGACTATGTCATTGCTGCTGTAAAGGCACTCTATGAGGATCGTGAGAGTATCCCCAATATGCGTATTGTTTGGGGCACGAACCTGCCTATGCGTCACTTCCACGCATTTTTAGAGCCCTATCCCAACACCTGATGTTGTGTGTGGAGATAAAGCTTTTTTGTAGCGGCAACGAGCATCCGATTTCTTCCCTCATCCGCCGTACACTGGTGGAGGTAAATGCTACAGACTGCCCTTCTCATGAGATCGCGTATCTCTATGGCAAATATGAACCTGATACGATTGCAGAAATCGCAAAAGCGGGTCATACCTATGTGCTTTGGCATGATGGTAAGATTATCGGTTGCGGCTCGGTAGTTCCTGATGAGAATACGCCAGAGATCGTTGCCGCGTTCTTGCTTCCAGAGTATATAGGGCGGGGGTACGGACGGAAGCTTTTTGAAGTGTTGGAAAGTGATGAACTATGCACAATTGCAGGTCGCGTATGGCTCACATCTTCTGTGACCGCCACGCCATTCTATGAAAAGATGGGCTATACTTACCGCTTCGGCTATCGAAACAGAGGCGGTGAGGACAACCTAATCGAGATGGAAAAGAATTTGTGATTAGAATAGCCATTTTTTCTCTCCCTACGGAATTGGGCACCTTTCTACGTTGCTTGCGTAGGTAGGTGCTCATTTTTTTCGAAAAAATATAAAAATATCAATAACAGGAGCGTATCTGATTCTGAACCGAAACATCAAGCGCGGAAACCGGCCCATCGCAGACAATGAGTGCTGGGTCGAGGGCGATGGCGCGGGCAATACCTATCCTCTGGCGTTGCCCGCCGGAGAACTTGTGGAGGTAGCGGAAGAGGAACTCCTCCGGGATACCGACGTCGCGCAGAAGCGAGGGCACGCGTTCGGTCATTTCCTCCCTTGTGTGGCAGAGCTTGTGCGTTTTCAGCGGTCCGCCACAATGTCGCGCACGGTCATGCGCGGATTAAGGGAGGCGTAGGGATCCTGAAATATGAGCTGCATACGACGACGGTATGGGCCGAAGTCATTCTCACTAAGCGCGGTGATATTAGTTCCGCCGAACGTATCTCTCCAGACGTCGCCTTTATGAGCCGGATAAGCGCTCGTCCAAGTGTCGATTTGCCGCAGCTGGACTCACCCACGAGGGCAAGAGTTTCACCCTTGAATATCTCAAGTGACACGTCGGAAACGGCGTGTACTTTTTTTCTGTTTTTCAGAGTGAACTCCTTTGCCAGCCCCTTGGCCTCAAGCAGAATTTCGCTCATAGATGCACCTCCGGTATGCTGATACAGCGCACAAGATGACCGGGAGATACCTCTTTTAGCTCTGGCACGGCATCGCAGCAGCTCGGACGCCTGCACATCCCGCAAATCCCGCCGCAGTCCGGCGGGGCGGTATAGGTAAAGGAGCGCCTGCCCCAGCAGAAAGCGGAGCGGCAACAGGCAAAGCCCCT
>ENA-ORSL01001459-ORSL01001459.1-human-gut-metagenome-genome-assembly--contig:-NODE-1459-length-19889-cov-2.428607_pt1 | contig 19889 bp, 17 predicted proteins | sample MGYA00242190_ERZ509157 | MGnify/ENA primary metagenome ERZ509157 (study PRJEB26280, sample SAMEA2338664) | human gut metagenome | biome: human gut; feature: human-associated habitat; material: faeces...
AGCACCTTCAGGAAAAGCATATTTAGAAATTGCAAAAAGAGTGTTGGGTGAAAATATAGAAGTAACAATGCCAGGTAATGAAAAAGGCTTTTTTGCAAAATTGAAAAGCTTATTTAGAAAATAAACAAAAGTGGAGGGTAATAAATAATGTTTGAAAGCATAATGAATTTTTTGAAGAAAATGACCAAAAAAGAAGAACAAACATTAAAATCAAAAGATGCAGCAAAAGAAAGATTACATTTAGTTCTTATGCAAGTTGGGTTGCGGAAGATGTGACTATGGTAGAATTTCCTAAATGGCAGGCAATCATTGTTATTGAGGTAGGACAAGATAATGTTGACATTAAATATCAGTTGTTCTATACTCCTAAAGGGATATTGCTAAAAACACGCAATGTCAGTTATATGTACGACATTCTCGGTCCGGGCACATTCTTATAAAGAAAGCCCTTGCAAATCCAAGTATAGAAAATTTGCAAGGGCTTCTTTATTAATATAAAGAGATATCTACTTCTTCTTTCTCAACACTACGGCAGTACGTGCAGGAATATAAAGTTTCAACCATTCTTTCTTTTCTTTCTTATACAAAGGATCGGCAATCGTGAAGTGAACCACAGAATCATCGGCAAAGCCATTACCACCGAATGCTATATTATCCGTATTCAGAATCACCTCATAAGCTCCCGGAGCTACAAGGAAACCATAGTCTGTAAACGACTGCTTCGGATTGAAGTTAAATACAAAAATCAAATCCTTACGCTCATAAGCCAATACCTGGTCGCCGTCATTATGCCATATTTCTTGTATCGGGGTTGCCTGGAAATCCTTCACACTCTTAATGACTTTCAACATTTCTTCATCGAAGTCACCCATATAGTGATAGGCTAGATTCTTATTGTCGACCAGATCCCATTGGCGACGGGCATATTTGCAAGACCAACCGTTACCCTCACGCGGGAAGTCAATCCATTCGGGATGCCCGAATTCATTACCCATAAAGTTCAAATATCCTCCATTGATGGTAGAGGCAGTAAGCAAACGAATCATCTTATGCAATGCGATGCCGCGATGCACTGTATAATTTTCATCCCCTTTCTGGAAATGCCAATACATGTCAGCATCTATCAGACGGAAAATTATAGTCTTATCGCCCACCAATGCCTGGTCATGGCTTTCGGCATACGAAATAGTCTTCTCGTCCTTGCGTCTGTTGGTCACTTCCCAGAACATGCTGCTCGGTTTCCAGTCTTCATCAATCTTCTCCTTGATTGTTTTAATCCAATAATCCGGAATATTCATGGCCATACGGTAATCAAACCCATATCCACCATCTTGAATCGGTGCTGCCAACCCGGGCATACCCGAAACTTCTTCCGCAATGGTAATCGCTTTGGAATTTACCTGATGAATCAACTTGTTGGCCAATGTCAAATAACAAATCGCATTATCATCCTGATTCCCGTTAAAGTAATCCCCATAATTACAGAAAGCCTCTCCCAAGCCGTGGCTATAATACAACATCGATGTCACACCGTCAAAACGAAAACCGTCAAAACGGAACTCATCCATCCAATACTTACAATTGGACAGCAAGAAATGAATCACCTCATTCTTACCATAATCAAAGCATAAGGAATCCCATGCCGGATGTTCACGCCGCCCGCCCGGATAGAAGTATTGATTAGGATCACCGGCAAAATTGCCAAGTCCCTCCACTTCATTCTTCACGGCATGAGAGTGAACAATATCCATAATGACGGCAATTCCCATTCTATGTGCCGTATCAATCAATTCCTTCAATTCATCCGGTGTACCGAAGCGGGATGACGGAGCAAAGAAACTGGAAACATGATACCCGAAACTCCCATAATAAGGATGCTCCTGAATAGCCATAATCTGAATACAGTTATATCCGGCTTCCGCTATACGCGGCAATATTTTCTCACGGAACTCATTATAAGTCCCTACCCTTTCTTCTTCCTGAGCCATACCGATATGACATTCATAAATCATCAAAGGATCAGTCTTTGCACGGAACACCTTCTTTCTGAACCGGTAAGGATTCTCCGGTTCCCAGACCTGTGCACTGAATATCTTTGTCTGCTCATCCTGTACCACACGGTTGGCCCATGCCGGTATGCGTTCTCCTTCACCGCCATTCCAACGGACTTTCAGTTTATACAAATCACCATGCTTTATAGCACCGCTTTGTAATTCCACCTCCCATACACCAGGAGAGTTCTTTACATGGTACATCCTATAATCGCCATGTTCTTTCCAGTCGTTGAAATCTCCGATAAGATAAATTTCCTTCGCATTCGGAGCCCATTCACGGAACACCCACCCTCTTCTGGTACGATGCAAGCCGAAATATAAATATCCGGTGGCAAAGTCCGATAAAGTTCCTTTGCCTCCGGTCAGTTCCAATTCTTTGTCTAGTGCATGCTGATGGCGTCCTTCAATCGCTGCCGAATACGGTTCCAGCCAAGGATCACTTTCTATTATGCCTAATTTAGGAGTGGTATTTTCCATAATATGATTACTTGTTAGTTATTCTCTTTCAAACCAAAACTTTAACGATCACTTTTTTCACACCGTCAGGAGACACTCCCGGAGCGTGAGCATCCTGTGGAAAAAAGATGGCAAACATTCCCGGCTTTACAGGAATATAGCTTTCGGCAAGTCCCGGATAGAACGAGATATCCTTATCTGCATCATAGTCTGCTTCGGGAAGATCTTCACGGGCCGTATAACCCATCACTTCCACCCCTGACAGAGGAATCTGTATATCAATAAACTGATTATGAGTTTCTAATTTTGCTTCTTCTTTAGTTTTAGGCTTGGTCTGAGAAAAGTTTACTACCAGATCATCACCCTGTAATTTTACTTTTCCTAATTCCTGAGCGTTCAAGTCTGTAGTCTTCAGATATTCCATTGCTTTAGCGAACAAAGGATTCAATGAAGCGTACTTTTCTAAGTTTTCTAATCTGTCTACTACCATAATTATTTCATTTTAATGGTTAAAATATTGCTTTTATCATTCAAAGTCGTCTATTGTGAAATTTGTAAAATCAGCAAAACGCTTCAGTTGCTTGAAAACATCCTCTACTTTGTCCAACAGGTCAGGGGCAAGGAAAAACGCATCAGGCACCATATAAGCACAGGTATAATCCTTACATTTTAAATAATCAATATATTCAAAATCTTTCGGAAATCCTTTGGGAGCCGTTTTTAAGTGATTTTCTCCGATAACAGGAAAGTATTGCTTGAACGCAGGATCTTCCACAATTTCCCTGTATTCGTCTATGTTGTCATAAACGGACTGGCGGACAGCTTTCAGCACTTTAGGTTCCAGGCACCAGCTTCCACCAGCAAGCATACAGTTATCAGGCTCTATATGAACATAATATCCACAATGTTCCGATTTCTTTCCACGAGCGTTGATATAGCCGCCCAAGTGTATCTTATAAGGAGTCTTATCACTGGAAAAACGCGTGTCGCGATAAATTCGGTATGTACAGTCCTTGGCTTGAATACCGACAATACTTTCGTCAAACAACGAAATGCGGGCGATGATTGCTGTCAGTAATTCCTCAAACTCTTTTTGAGCTTTCAGATATTCATCCTTATGCTCCTGAAACCACTCCCGGTTATTGTTTGCGGCCAGGTCTTTTAAAAATTGAAAGATAACAGATACATCCATGTTACATTATGTTCATGTGTTCACTTGACAAACTTACAAAATATATTTGTAACGAACTAGAAAAAAGCGAAGTATTTATTTTTTTCCCAAGACCTTGAGAAACTCATCATGCAACTTTCCATTAGTAGCCAACACTTCACGACCGGAATAAAAGTCTCCCCCTCCGCTGTAATCTGTCACTTTTCCACCGGCATTCATCAAGATTATCGAACCGGCAGCAATATCCCACGGTCCCAGCAGCCCTTCTATACGGGCTTCAAAGCGACCGGCAGCTACATAGCAAAGTTCTGCCGCAGCAGCTCCTTGCAGGCGCATGCCTCCCACATTTCCATATAACTCGTGCACGATATGCTCCGCCAAAGGCTTATACTTTTGCGAATCGTATGGAAAGCCTAACGCCACAAACGCTTCGTCCATATCAGAAACATCTGATACATGTATTTCTTTGTTGTTCAGATAAGAAGGCGCTCCTTTATAAGTCCAGTAAAGTTCATCGCGGCATACCTCATACACCACCCCAACCAGCAGTTCTTCTTTATTGCGAAGGGCGATACTCACACAATAAGGAGCATTATTATGGATAAAATTGGTGGTTCCGTCCAGCGGATCTACCAGCCAGCAATAGTTTTCCGTAGTCAGGCTGCCCGAACCTTCTTCGGCAATGAATCCTGCTTCGGGAAGCAATTCCCGAAGTTGGGCCACAATACGGCGTTCCGATTCCTTATCTACATACGACACATAGTCGTGAGCATTTTTCTTCTCTACCTTGCTACGGTCAAAACCGCTACGCTCATTACGAAGAAAAGCACCCGCCCGGAGTGCTATTTCACGTACATTCAACGTTATCTTCTCTAAATCCAACATTATATTCTTATTTTTGTTCCGCATCCAGCGTTCCAAACTTATAAACACCTTTACGGATTACATTTCCATTCTTGTCAGTCTCCACAAAAGCGCCGTGTTTCTTCCCTTGTTTGAAAAATCCGTCATAGCGTACTCCGTTCTTATCTTCAAGCACACCTTTGCCGTCTTCCTTTCCTTTTACGAAATGCCCCTTGTATTTGGTTCCGTCAGCCGTGCGCAGAGTGCCTTCACCGTCGGCCATGTTGTTTTTCCATTCACCTTCATAGTCATCGCCGTTCGCCCAAATATAGTGTCCTTTACCGCTGCGCTGGTTATTCACCCACTGCCCTTCATACACAGCACCGTTGGCCCATGTAAAGGTTCCGGTCCCATGCTGCTCGCCGTTCTTGAACTGCCCTACATACTTGTCGCCATTCTTATGTATATAAATACCCTGCCCGGTACGTTCACCGTTCACGTAGTCACCTTCGTAACGGTCACCGCTATGAAAGTAATAAATGCCTTTACCGTGCTGCACGTCATCCTTCCAGTCACCCACATACTTGTCACCGTTGACATAGTAAAACGTCCCCTTTCCGTCACGTGCGTCATCTTTCCACTCGCCTTCATATTTTGACTGGTCGGGCCATACCATAACACCCTGTCCGTTTTTCTTGTCTTCTTTCCATTCGCCCTCATATTTGGCTCCTGCTTTCCAGGTATAAGTACCCTTTCCGCTACGTTTGTCCTGAAACCAGTTACCTATATAAACATCTCCGTTATAATAATACATAGTGCCTTCACCCTGCTGATAGTCGGCAAACCACATACCCTCATACCGGTTGTTATTCATAAAATAATAGGTTCCGCTGCCGTGTTGCTGGTCCTGGAACCATTGCCCCACATACTTTTCTCCATCGTGAAACGTATATGTCCCGTTCCCCTCGCGTTTACCTTTTATATATTCCCCTTCGTAGGTATTTCCGTTCTTGTAGATTGTTTTTCCTTTACCGTTTGGTTTTCTGCCTTTCAGTTCTCCGGTATATTCGCCCCCGTCTTAAAAAGTATAATTCCCGATTTTTATCTGGGCGGTGGCCAATGTACTGACCGATGCCAAAAGCAATAATATATATACGTATTTCTTCATTGGTTCGTTACTTATAATAGATAAGATTATGCCAAAGATACGATTTTCTATCTTTGGACATGATAGGTTATTACACTTTTTTACCCGCAATGACCTCTATTAAGTTTTCTTTGCAGAAATACTTTTGAGCCAATATGCGTATTTCTTCTCTGGTGATTCCCCGAATGGCATCCAGCGAACGGATAAAGAAGCGTTCGTCCAGCCCTGCCGTTTCTATATAAATCCAGGCATCAGACAAAGAAAAAGGTCCCTCGTACGACCGGCATAAATCGCCCAGCATATAGTTCTTCACCATTTCCAATTCTTCTTGAGGAACGAGATCATTACACAATTTGTCCATCTCCCGATAAACTTCTGTTATGATAGAATCCACATATTCATTGGCCGCCTCGGTACTGACAGTCAGTATTCCCGTTCCCGGATAGGACACAATGCCTGCGCCGATACCGTATGTATATCCCTTGTCTTCACGGATATTGGACATCAGACGGCTCCCGAAATACCCTCCGAACAAAGTGACCATGACACGTGCCTTCAAAAAGTCCGGATGATGACGGTCCATTACGAAACATCCCATTTTCAAGGAACTTTGAAGTGCATCCTCACGTTCTATAAAGATACGCTTTTCTTTGGTGGTAACCGGAGGAACAAGCATTGTCTTTGCTTTTTCCGTCACTTCCCCCCATTGTCCACTTCCCAAGTTATCTTCTATACAACGGATAATTTCCGATGTGACCTTTCCCGAAATATATACCGAACAATTGCCCGAATGATAATATTTCCGATAAAACGAACGGAGCACCTCCGGGGTAATCCGGTCATAATCCTCCGCTACCGCATAGCGCCCGAAAGGATGCTCCGGACCGAACAAGGCTGTATTCAGCTGCTTTCGGGCAATCATTTCCACCCGGGTGCTGTTCACCAGGAATTGCTGTTTGTTCGTATCGGCCACCACGGAAAGTTCCTTTGCCGGAAACGTAGGAGCCTTTATCATCTCGGATATGACGGCCAGCGTGCGGGCAAAATATTTATTCAGAGAGTAAAGTGTTATGAATCCATAGTTCACGGAAGAAGATAACTCCAGCCAGGCTCCATAATAATCCAATCGCTCCGCAATCTGTGAAGACGTTAAATTCCCAGCTCCCTCACGCCGCATCCTGGCAAACATAGCCTGCAACGGCTGTTCCTGATTCCATTGTCCGCCTCCTATCAGAAGATCGAAACGTACAACATCCTCGGTTCCCGCATGAATGATATTCAAAGGCATCCCGTTCTTCATCGTCCTCCTGTCGGGACGGGTTATACTGAATTCGCTTAGTTGGCGGATTGGCGGTGGGGTGGTTCTGTCCAGCATTTACTCCCCCTCCCTTTGTTTTAAAAATGCTTCGGCACGTGCCAGATCCTGAGGCGTATCAATGCCTATTGTCTCCACTTCACTGATTCCCACCTTAATAGTATAACCATTTTCCAGCCAACGAAGCTGCTCCAACGATTCAGCCAGCTCCAGCGAAGATTGTGGAAGCGAAGTTATTTCTTTCAGTACATCGGCCCGATAAGCATACAGACCGATATGTTTATAGTAAGTATGCCCTTTCAGCCAGCCTTCCTTCTCCACATTACGCTGGAAAGGAATGATGGAACGGCTGAAATACAAAGCATTCATATTCTTACCGACTACTACTTTGGGAGAGTTTACATTTTCCAAAGCTTCAAGCCCGTCATCCGGGATGAAAGGTTTCACTAAAGTCGCAATCTGTGTGGCAGGATCTTCAAAGCAAGCTTTCACGGCTTCAAGCTGTGATTTTTGAATAAAAGGTTCATCACCCTGGATATTTACAACCACATCATATCCTCGTCCTACTTTGGTATACGCTTCATAGCAACGGTCTGTGCCGCTTTTATGGTGAACGGAGGTCATGACCACTTTTCCGCCAAAAGCTTTTACAGCGGATTCAATGCGTTCATCGTCCGTCGCTACATATGCTTCATCCAATATGCCGGACACTTGTTCATAGACTCTCTGAATCACAGGCTTGCCTCCCAAGACGGCCAGAGGTTTGGCAGGAAAACGTGTAGAGGCATATCTTGCAGGAATAATTCCAATAAATTTCATGGTAGCATTTCTTTTATATATTCATGCAAAAGTAACAAAAACATTTCATACATTTGCACCATTAATGCAATAAATGTTATGGACGAACACCATTGTTTGCTTTGTATGGGCTCTAATACCAACCGTTACGCGCAACTCTCGGTTGCACGGGAAGCATTGCGCACCACGTTTCCCGACATTCATTTCGGCGAGATGATGGAAACGGAAGCTGTTGGCAGCGGCTTTCACTCCCCTTTCAGCAATCAACTGGCAAAATTCAGCACTACGCTTTCACCCGATTCCGTTCGTGATTTGTTTAAAGAATTGGAACGACGCAGCGGACGGATTCCCGAAGACAAGGCTCAAGGGGTGGTAAAACTGGATATTGACCTGCTGGTCTTTGACAATAAGATATTGAAACCGGAAGATATGGAAAGAGAATATATCCGCCGTGGAATGTCTGTGCTCTTTTAGAGCTTATACCTTATTATATACTAATCATTATCACCTTGTGATACCCCGCCTCCATCCCCCCTATGGCAAACGATAGTGTTACTGAGAGGCCCAACCTGACAGGTGGGAAAACAGCTAAGTATTTTCATTGGCAGACCTAAGGCTTTCTACCAAGAAGGCTAAGGCTTTCCGGCCGTTCTATTTCTATCTCCATAGGCTTTGGAGTTATCTCCGCAGCCTTTGGAGTTAACTCCAAAGCCTATGGAGATAGAACACAACAGAAAGAAAAGCCTTAACCTGCCTCAAAAAAGAGATTAGCTTTCCTTGAAAAAAACATTTCATAAGAACAGAAAGCACATTTTTTATCTCATCTGTTTGTTGTTTCCAATGATTCCTTATACATTTGCGTTTACTAACAATCCTGTTAAACAAGACTGCTAATCCCGAACTACCTTTATTTATATACAGGGAGATTCTGACCAATGAATGCGGAAAAGAAGCAAGGATCAATACCAAGCTACGTTGCAACTGGACCAAGTGGTATGGGACGGTGGTAACATCCGGGCACGGAAAGAGGTAACCCGTGCCACATCCGAAGTAGACAAACAGAAACTGGAAGTGGACATGTATGCCATCAACGAACGGGTAACCCCAACTTTTTTTTGGCATCCTGTTATTGAAAGAGCAATTGAAGCAAAACCAGCTTATGCAGGAAGAATTACAAAGGAATTATGACAATGTTGCAGCGTATGTAAAGAATGGCATTGCCAATCAAGCCGATTTGGATGCTGTAAAAGTGGAACAATTGAACAACATACAGCAACGTCATACTCTAGAAGCTACCTATCGTGCTTACGGCAAGATGTTGAGTCTTGGGCCGCAAACTTCGAAATCAAAAATATGAATCTCAGCATAGTGGATAATGACCGCAGCCCCTATTCTACCCGATTAGTACAGAAAGTGGAAGCTTCCGAATATTTTCATCTGATAGATGTATCAAACAACTATCAGGAAGCGATGCAATGCATTGAAAAAGGAGATGCCGACCTCATTTTGGAAATCCCGCCACACTTTGAACGCGATTTGCTGAAAACCGGCGTAGCAAAAGTACTGGTTTCAGCCAACACCGTAAATGGGACGAAAGGAGCGTTGGGAAGTTCCTACCTCAGTAATATAGTGAATGCCTATGCCACTGAAATCCGGATTTCCCATTCCGGCTCTATTTCTCCCTCCCCGGTGATAAAAATAGATACCCAAGGACGTTTCAACCTCTATCTGGATTATAAGGTATTTATGGTTCCGGCACTGATGGCGCAATTGTTGATGATGTTATGCGGATTTCTGCCAGCTCTTAATATTGTGAGTGAAAAAGAATTCGGAACCATCGAACAAATCAATGTGACTCCTGTAAGCAAGTTCACTTTCATTCTGGCCAAGCTGATTCCTTACTGGGTAGCCGGCATGCTGATCCTCACAATCAGTATCATTCTGGCATGGTTAGTCTATGGTCTGGTTCCGGCCGGTCATTTATGGCTGCTTCATTTCTTCGCATTGCTGTTCATTATCGTCATTTCGGGTATGGGACTGGTAGTTTCCAACTATTCCCGAACCATGCAGCAGGCCATGTTTGTCATGTTTTTCTTTGTGATTATCATCATGCTGATGAGCGGATTATTCACCCCCATCAACAGTATGCCCGAGTGGGCTCAAGCCATCACCATAGCCAATCCCTTGAAATATTTTATACAAGTGACACGTATGGTCTATTTGAAAGGAAGCGGATTCGATGACTTGATCATGCAATTTATTGCCTTGCTTTTTATGGCTATCATGTTGAACGGTTGGGCCGTGTTCAGTTATAAAAAGAACTCATAACAGATAAATCGGAACATTTGCTTGTTTATCATTGTTAATATCAGTAGCTTAGCAGCCTATTGCTAACCTGATTTTAATTATCTAAAAGAAAAAGTTATGAAATTCTTTATTGACACAGCTAATCTGGAACAAATTCGCGAAGCAAACGCATTGGGCGTACTGGACGGTGTAACTACTAATCCCTCTTTAATGGCTAAAGAAGGTATTAAGGGAGTTGAGAACCAACATAAGCATTACATCGAGATATGTAATATTGTGGATGGAGATGTCAGCGCCGAAGTCATTGCCACCAATTACGAAGGAATGATCAAAGAGGGTGAAGAACTGGCAGCCCTTAATCCACACATTGTAGTAAAAGTTCCTTGTATTGAGGACGGCATCAAAGCTATCAAATATTTCAGCAATAAAGGAATCCGTACCAATTGTACACTGGTTTTCTCTGCCGGACAGGCATTACTTGCGGCAAAGGCGGGGGCTACCTATGTATCTCCGTTTGTCGGCAGACTGGATGATATTTGCAATGACGGTGTAGGACTGGTTGCACAAATTGTAGAATTGTACCAAACTTATGACTACAAGACACAAGTTCTTGCCGCCTCCATCCGAAACACCTTACATATATTACAATGTGCGGAAGTGGGAGCAGATGTAGTAACCTGCCCGTTATCCGCCATTAAAGGCCTTCTAAACCATCCATTGACAGATATAGGATTAGAAAAGTTCCTGGCCGATTACAAAAAGGTTAACGGATAATAAAAAGCCTTCTCTCGCCATGAGGGAAGGCTTTTTACAACCATAACACAGAACTAATAATTTTCTGAATGTCGCTTATTATTAGCAAATAGTCGAATGGTGTTGTTTCATTCCAATTAAATTTATTCTTTTACTTTAAATAACATCAAGAATGATAAAAGGACATACCGACATAGACATCTGGAATACCGGCTTTTTCATTAACGCAGATTATTTTTCCGATGATTTCATTATTTATAATAATACGGGAAAAGATCTTACCCGCAAGACTCTTGCCCATCCTTTCTTTCACAACAATTCATATAAAACAACCTATACTTCATTTATACTGTGCCTTTCCGGAACTTCTGAAATAGAAATAGACTCCATCAACTATTCTACTAAAGAGAATACATTACTAATGATGGTGCCTAATCAAATAATTAAATATAATAAAATAAGCGAGGATTACAAAGCACATCTCATCATGATATCTAATAAATATTTTGATACCCGAGATAATTTTTATAAAATGATGTCTCTTTTAATTCCTCTAAAAAATCATCCATGTGTCAATTTGAATATCGCGGAAACAGATTTATTGAAAACATATCATGTATTGCTTTACAAAAAAATCAGTGAAGAAAATAATCTGTTTCGTGATTTTACCATACAATATCTGATACAAGCTACTTTCTACGAAGTATGCCAGCTCCTACTAAAGCATCTGGAAATAAAAAAGAAAAAACTGCCGCATAAAGAAGACATATTCAAACAGTTTTTAAAACTGGTAGAAACCCATCATTATAAAGAAAGAGACATTTCTTTTTATGCTGAGAAACTTTGTCTAACCCCTAAGTATTTATCTTCCATAATCCGGGATGTTAGCGGAGAACTGGCAGGAAACTGGATTGACAATTATGTAATTATTGAAGCAAAAGCCCTACTGATTTCTTCCAACCTTACCATTCAGGAGATTTGCTATAAACTGAATTTTTCTACTCCGTCCTCATTCACCCGTTTCTTTAAACGAATAACCGGCATGTCACCAAGAAAATTCAGAACACTAAAAGTTTTTCCCAACTTAATAGAATAAAAACATATAATATCTTGCCACCTGCCCTTATCTTCATGAATGAAGACAAGTACTTTTCCCACCTCGCCCGGTCTCTATTTGAACTTCAAATATCCTATGCGAGTATATTTTATTCCTTTGTTCTCATAATGAGAAAGAACTTTAGCCGATTTTAAATACAAACTTTCATGGACATTGATTTTTTTTGTATAACAGCTCAACATATCCGGTGACATACTGGAAGCCGCCGCCTTTATAATGAAAGTATAACGGTTGCCATCAGCATCAGCGGCAAGCACACTCTGGTCCACATAATATCCGGTTGTTTTGTATATGTCCAGTTGTAACCTTATCCCTAAGACTTCTAAACGCAAGTCGGATAGTTTTTCTCCCGGCTGACCGATAAAACGACTGCCAGCCGGCAAATGATGTTTTCTGATAACCGTTTCATAATGCACAGTAGCAAAAGCCTTCGCTAACATTGCCAGCTTCTTATCCCTAGGATTTCGGGCCTCAAATTTGTGTGCCAGCCAAAGTACATAGTTAGGATCAATGTAATAAACCTCCGCTAATCTTTTTCCACGATATTTTCCAAATGCGACTATATCCTCGGATATTCCATAATAAGGTTCAAAAAAAGTATTGTCTTTTACTTTCAGCAGGACGTTACAGTTCTGCAAATACTGAAAAGCACGTTCTGCCGCATCATTAAAAGTGACAGCCAGCGATTGAATAAACAAAGGGGAATAAATATTGTCCGGAAATATACGCCATAATGCATAATATGATCGGTAAGGGGTAGAAACACTGATTGCATAATATCCCGCATCTTCTCTACGGCCTTTATTGAAGTTATCTATTTTTTGGAAAACTCTCTCGGCCATAACATTAGTTATCTGATACAGAGTTACATCTCTATCCATAATTACCTCCTATCTTCATAAGGTAAAGATTTTCTTTTTGTAAATATAGTATTTTCTTACGAAACAGCAAGGGTTTTCACTATTTTTACATAAATTATTTTCCACAACACCAAGTAGAGAAAGCACCTTTTATAAAAGGTATATCAATAAAAAAAGTCTGTTTGCTTTTCCTTGCAAACAGACTTTTTTATTGATAAATCTTTCAATTATTCAAATATATTATCCAAACCTCCGGTTTCTTCTACCGAAGTTTCATCTATTAAGGTATCTTTGCAAGGGTCAAAGTCATCAGGAATATTGAATTTCTCATCCTGAGAATATCCCAAGCTCTTGTCTTTATAGACTTTCTGCATATAAAGTCCCCAAATAGGAAGCGCCATAGCAGCCCCCTGCCCGTCTACCATCGTATCAAAATGAATATCACGTTCTTCACCGCCTACCCATACACCGGACACCAATGAGGGAGTGAATCCCATAAACCAACCGTCAGAGTTACGGTTGGTTGTACCTGTCTTCCCCCCCATATCAGCAGTAATGCCATACAGACGGCGTACACGTCCACCGGTACCCTCATTAACGACCGCACGCAACATAACCAGCATTTTGTAAGCACTGGTCTCACTAATCACCTCATCCATTTGCGGAGTGAAATTCGCTAATACATTACCTTCATTATCCTCAATACGGGTTACAAATACTGGTGCTGTACGGATACCTCGGTTTGCGAATGCTGAATAAGCGCTGACCATCTCCCCTACAGAAATTTCACAAGGTCCCAAACAGAGTGATACTACGGGGTCTATCTGTTTGTTCTGCACACCGAATGAATGAATCAGACGAACCAACTGATAAGGATTAAGTTTCCCCATCAAATAAGCCGTTACCCAATTATCCGAATTAGCCAATCCCCATTTGATAGTTACCATTTCTCCATAACGCTTTTTGCTGGCATTACGTGGTGACCATGGACGCCCGTTCTCATCTATCAATGTCTGCTCTACGTGACGCACCTGATCACAGGGAGAGAAACCGTTCTCCATAGCCAAAGTATACACGTAAGGTTTAATAGTAGAACCTACTTGGCGACGCCCCACCATCGCCATATCATATTGGAAATAATTATAGTTAGGACCACCCACATACGCCTTCACATGACCTGTCAAGGGATCCATAGACATAAATCCCGCCCTAAGGAAGAATTTATAATATTTCAAAGAATCCATCGGAGTCATAATGGTATCCTTCTCTCCCTCGTAAGAAAATACAGACATTTCGTATTTAGTATTAAACGCTTTCTTTATTTCCGCTTCCGAGCATCCGGCTTCTTTCATAATACGATAACGATCAGTCTGTTTCATAGCCCTGGTCATGATGGTATTCACCTCCTCCTCTGTCAACTGATTAGTAAACGGAGCTGTTTTCTTTTTCCGTTTTTCCTTGAAGAAACGAGGTTGCAAGTATTGCGCCACATGTTCATAAACAGCCTCTTCCGCATATTTCTGCATACGTGAATCAATAGTGGTATAGATCTTAAGACCGTCTGTATAAATATTGTAGTTGGTACCGTCTTTCTTCTTGTTTTTAGCACACCACCCGAAAAGCGGATTCGTTTTCCATGCCAATGAATCTTCATAATATTTCTGCATCTGCCATCCGCGATAATCACTTTTCTTCGGCTCCTTGGCTGTCATTACTCCACGCAGATATTCACGGAAGTAAGTTGCCAAACCTTCTTTATGATCCACACGACGATATTTTAAGACGAGAGGCAACGCCTTTAATGAATCAGTTTCCGCATCAGTCAGGTATCCCGCCTTCCGCATCTGGCCAAGCACCACATTACGCCGTCCACGTGAACGTTCATTAAAACGTTTCGGATTATAAAGAGACGGATTCTTACACATACCAACCAAAGTAGCCGCTTCCTCAATGCTCAAATCTTTCGGTTCTTTCGAGAAGTAAGTATTGGCAGCTGTTTTGATACCTACTGCATTATTCAAGAAATCGAACTTATTAAGATACATAGTCAGAATCTCTTCCTTTGTATAATAGCGTTCCAACTGAACAGCTATTACCCATTCAATGGGCTTCTGCAACAGACGTTCCATCACATTATCTGCCGTAGGTGAATAGAATTGTTTTGCCAACTGCTGGGTTATGGTACTACCCCCACCGGCATTCTTCTGCATCATCACTCCCCGTTTCACCAAAGCACGGACAAACGCACGGGCATCAATGCCGGAATGTTCTGCAAAACGTTCATCTTCGGTAGCAATCAGCGCACGAATCAGATTCGATGAAAGCTGGTCATAACCTACAAAAACACGATTCTCCTTACTAAGTGACCAAGTACCCAGCATCTTGCCGTCATCGGATATAATCTCGGTTGCAAACTTTAAATTCGGATTTTCCAATTCCTCAATAGGCGGTACATATCCAATCCATCCTTTCGCTATTGCGGTGAATATAAGCGCTATAACTAACAGTACGCCGACTACAAGAGCCCAAAGCACGTATATAAATTTCTTCCTCATGACATTTTCTAGTAATTAACGGTACAAAAGTAAGGAAAAACTTTGAGATAGAATGTGTTTCTAACAAAGTTCAACGAAATATCTTTTAATTCTTCGCTCATTTATTTTTTTTTCATACCTTTACACTCCGTATAAATTGTAATTATAAATACAAGCCAATATGGAAAATAGAAGTTTAGTTACTATTGCCGAACACTCGAAAGAGAAAATCCTCTACCTTTTGGAGATGGCAAAAGAGTTTGAAAAGAAGCCTAACCGTAAAATCTTGGACGGCAAAGTTGTTGCCACCCTTTTCTTTGAGCCCTCCACCCGTACACGACTCAGTTTTGAAACCGCAGCAAACAGACTGGGAGCCCGCGTTATCGGATTTACCGATCCCAAAGTAACCAGTTCTTCAAAAGGAGAAACATTGAAAGATACCATCATGATGGTAAGCAATTACGCCGACATCATCGTAATGCGCCATTTTCTGGAAGGTGCCGCAAGATATGCCAGCGAAGTCGCCCCGGTGCCCATTGTCAATGCCGGAGACGGAGCCAACCAACATCCGTCACAAACCATGCTAGACCTCTACTCCATATACAAAACACAGGGAACGCTTGAAAATTTAAACATCTATCTAGTAGGCGACTTGAAATACGGACGAACTGTTCATTCTTTGCTGATGGCTATGCGTCATTTCAACCCCACTTTCCATTTCATCGCTCCGGAAGAGTTGAAAATGCCTGAAGAATATAAAATCTACTGCAAGGAGCACCATATTAAATACAAAGAGTACACAGACTTTAACGAAGAAACCATTGCTGACGCCGACATTCTTTACATGACCCGTGTACAACGCGAACGTTTCACCGACCTGATGGAATATGAACGTGTGAAAGATGTATATATATTAAGGAATAAGATGCTGGAGCATACCCGCCCCAATCTGCGTATCCTGCACCCTCTGCCCCGCGTCAACGAAATAGCTTACGATGTGGATGAGAATCCGAAAGCTTACTATTTCCAGCAGGCACAAAACGGACTTTATGCGCGCCAGGCCATCCTTTGTGATGTATTGGGCATAACCTTGAATGATGTTATAGAAGATGCAAAAAAGTAAAAACAAAAATGAAGATGAGCGATAATAAACAAGCATTGCAGGTAGCCGCTTTGAAAAACGGCACTGTTATAGACCATATACCTTCCGATAAATTGTTTACTGTAGTCGCCCTATTGGGCTTGCAGGATTCTGACTCTAACATAACCATCGGAAACAACTTCGAGAGCAAAAAATTAGGCAAAAAAGGAATTATAAAAGTGGCCGACCGCTTTTTTACTGATGAGGAAATAAGCCGCCTTTCCGTAGTAGCCCCGAATGTAAAACTGAACATTATCCGTGACTATGAGGTGGTAGAGAAGAAACAAGTCCTGATGCCTGAGGAATTACGTGGCATCGTAAAATGCGCCAATCCCAAATGTATCACCAACAATGAGCCAATGACCACCCTGTTTCATGTAATTGACAAAGAACATGGAATCTTGAAATGTCATTACTGCGAAAAGGAACAAAGTAAAGAAGGTATCAAACTACTGTAATGAATATGAAACAAGACTGGAAACCGGGAACTATGATTTACCCTCTTCCGGCCCTACTGGTAAGTTGCGGAAGTACGGAAGAAGAATATAACATTATCACAGTGGCATGGGCAGGTACTATTTGTACCAACCCCGCCATGTGTTATATATCCGTGCGTCCGGAACGCCATTCCTACCCCATTCTGAAACGGAATATGGAATTCGTCATCAACCTTACTACCAAAAGCATGGCATTCGCTACCGACTGGTGCGGAGTGCGTTCGGGCAAAGATTATAATAAATTTGAAGAAATGAAGCTGACCCCGGGAAAAGCAAAAATAGTCAGTGCTCCCATCATCGAAGAATCCCCGCTCTGTATAGAATGCAGAGTAAAGGAAATCATCTCACTAGGATCTCATGATATGTTCATAGCCGATGTGGTAAATGTAAAAGCCGACGATAAATACCTGAATGCGGAAACAGGAAAATTCGAATTATCCGAAGCTAACCCGTTAGTCTATGTTCATGGCGGATATTTTGAACTAGGACCGAAAATCGGGAAGTTTGGCTGGTCTGTAGAAAAGAACAGATCACAGACCAAGGAAAAATCCTAAAAATATCTCATGAAGAAACTCCTTTTATTAATCGCTTTATTACTTCCTGCCCTGTTCGTTACAGCACAAGGAATAAAGAATGGTCTGAAAGAGGAACCTAAGATCAATGTGGGAATAAAAGGAGGCTTCAACTCTTCCATGTATTTTACCAGTCGGTTAGAGCTAGATGGAGAGCGAATGGAAGATGTGCAAAATAATTATAAAGTAGGCTATTTTGCCGCTATGTTTTTTCGGGTGCACATGAAAAGGCATTTCATCCAACCCGAAATTATGTATAATATTTATAAAGGTGAAATAGCTTTCAATAAAAATCAAAATAAAGAAAACACCCTTCCCGAGCTTGCTAAACTGAACAGCACGATTCACTCTTTGGAACTACCTATATTATATGGTTATAGTTTTGTAAAAAGCAGGCCTTACGGCATGGCACTTTTTATCGGTCCCAAACTGGAATATGTATGGAAACATAAGACTTCCGAAGAGTTTGAAGGATTTGGATATTCTGGTATAAAAGAAGAATTACACCCCATTAATATAAGTTCTGTTATCGGATTAGGAGTAAATATTGCTAATATATTCTTTGATTTCCGGTATGAAATCGGACTCACCAATATCTCCAAATCAATCATTTATAAAAAAGACACAGATGGAATAATGTCCCAAGAAAAAGGTATCTTCATTAACCGACACCGCAATGTGCTAAGCTTCTCGCTAGGAGTTATTTTCTAAAGTAGGAAGCTTCCTCTAAGTAGATATCATAATGCCACATTTATATCCTTTTCTTTCCTCAAAACGCCCTTATCTTCAACTCTTTCAGCAGCTTCAGACCTTACTACACGACAAAAAGAAAGTCATATATCTTTTTTCCGTAACCTCACCAAATATTTTCCTCTAAATAATTTCCTTATATTCTAAAATTACTTAACTTTGTGAACTCAGAATCGAATATCGCACATAAACTTATTATAAAAAGAAATGAAAAGAGACGATTTGATTTTCGACATTATCGAAAAAGAGCATCAACGCCAGCTCAAAGGTATCGAGCTGATCGCATCCGAAAACTTTGTTAGTGACCAAGTAATGCAAGCCATGGGTTCTTGCCTTACCAACAAGTATGCTGAAGGGTATCCCGGCAAGCGCTACTATGGCGGTTGCGAAGTGGTAGACCAGAGCGAACAAATCGCTATCGACAGACTGAAACAAATATTTGGAGCAGAATGGGCTAATGTACAACCTCACTCCGGAGCACAGGCTAATGCTGCTGTATTTCTGGCCGTTTTGAATCCGGGTGATAAATTTATGGGATTAAATTTGGCCCATGGTGGTCACTTGTCACATGGTTCATTGGTAAACACATCCGGAATTATTTATACTCCGTGTGAATACAACCTGAACAAAGAAACAGGTCGTGTAGATTACGATCAGATGGAAGAAATCGCATTACGTGAAAAACCCAAAATGATTATCGGTGGCGGTTCTGCATATTCTCGCGAGTGGGACTACAAACGTATGCGTGAAATCGCAGACAAAGTAGGCGCTATCCTGATGATCGACATGGCTCACCCTGCGGGTCTGATCGCTGCCGGACTGTTGGAAAACCCGGTTAAATATGCACATATCGTCACTTCTACTACACATAAAACACTTCGCGGACCTCGTGGTGGTGTCATCATGATGGGTAAGGATTTCCCAAATCCGTGGGGAAAGACCACTCCGAAAGGTGAGATCAAGATGATGTCTCAGTTACTGGATTCAGCTGTATTCCCCGGCGTACAGGGCGGACCATTGGAACACGTAATCGCTGCCAAAGCTGTAGCTTTCGGCGAAATCCTGCAACCGGAATACAAAGAATATGCAAAACAGGTACAAAAGAATGCTGCCGTACTGGCACAGGCTTTGATAGACCGTGGTTTTACAATCGTTTCCGGTGGTACGGACAATCACTCCATGTTGGTTGACCTGCGCAGCAAATACCCTGATCTGACAGGTAAAGTGGCAGAAAAAGCATTAGTTTCTGCTGATATTACCGTTAATAAGAACATGGTTCCGTTTGACAGCCGTTCTGCTTTCCAGACTTCCGGTATCCGTCTGGGTACTCCTGCTATCACTACTCGTGGTGCAAAAGAGGACCTGATGATCGAAATTGCCGAAATGATCGAAACAGTTCTGTCTAACGTGGAAAACGAAGAGGTTATCGCACAAGTACGTGCACGTGTCAACGAGACAATGAAGAAATATCCTCTTTTTGCTGATTAAGATTTTTTTTGTTGAAGGGTGTCGATGATGTGAATCAGTAACATCTTTAATTGATAAATAATAATTGAGAATTAAAACCTGCTTTT
>ENA-ORSL01001469-ORSL01001469.1-human-gut-metagenome-genome-assembly--contig:-NODE-1469-length-19815-cov-4.555769_pt1 | contig 19815 bp, 18 predicted proteins | sample MGYA00242190_ERZ509157 | MGnify/ENA primary metagenome ERZ509157 (study PRJEB26280, sample SAMEA2338664) | human gut metagenome | biome: human gut; feature: human-associated habitat; material: faeces...
CCCAGCTCTTGATGATGCCGATGATACCTGCCATGGCGATACCGCCGATACCGATGCTGCGGGCGTAGGCACGGAAGATTTCCTCCGGACTCATTGCACCCACAGTCTTCACTATGCTAGGATCCCAGGCGCTCAGCACGCTATCATGGAAGATAACGCTCATGCCCGGAACAATCAGCCACCATACTACGAGCGACCCCAGACAGGTGAAGAAGGCATACTTCAGACCGATGATGTAACCCAGACCTAATACGGCTGCACCTGTGTTTACCTTGAATACGAGTTTAGCCTTGTCAGCCAGGTCGCATCCCAGACTTACCACACGCGATGTGAAATTCTCGTTCCACCATCCCAGGCTGGCTACGATAAAGTCGTAAAGACCACCCACCAGTCCGGCTATGAGCAGCGGCTTAGCCTGGTCGCCTCCCTTGGCTCCGCTCACCAGTACCTGCGTGGTAGCCGTAGCCTCAGGGAACGGATACTTGCCGTGCATATCGCTTACGAAGTACTTGCGGAAAGGAATAAGGAAAAGGATTCCCAAGACTCCTCCCAAGGCCGAAGCCATGAAGATCTTCATAAACGAAGTAGTCATCTCCGGATATTTAGCCTGCAGGATGTAGATGGCTGGCAGGGTAAAGATGGCTCCTGCCACCACAGCACCCGAACAGGCTCCGATGCTCTGGATGATGACATTCTCGCCCAGCGCCTTGCTACGCTTGGTAGCGGTACTTACGCCCACGGCGATGATGGCGATAGGGATGGCTGCTTCGAACACCTGACCCACCTTCAAGCCCAGATAGGCTGCGGCGGCAGAGAAGATGACTGCCATCACGATTCCCCATGTAACCGACCATCCGTTCACCTCAGGATAAACCTTGTCAGGCGACATCAGCGGCTTATATTCCTCCCCGTCTTTCAGTTCGCGGAATGCGTTCTCGCGGAGTTGCAAATTGTCTTTTTCTTCCATTATTTCTCAATTCTGATGATATACTCACTCATGAAACTTGCACCTGGCTGCAGACGGTTCATCAGATACTTGTCCTTAAACTCGCCATCATATTCAGCCCAGTCGTTCAAACCATACCATGGCTCGATGCAGATGAATGGAGCGTGCTTGCCTGCTGGGTTCCAGATACCTACGGCTGGAGTCTTGAACTCGAGGGTTACATGAGGTTCGCCCTGCTCGTTGAGAATGCTCACCTGCTTAACCTGACTCTTGTCGAAGATAACAGCATCTTCAGCGAAAGTCTCCTCGTTTACTTCCCAGATACCCTTGTCGGTTTCTATGGTTTCCTTAGCCTGACGGTCGATGCATCCGCCTATGTTACCATAGAGACGAACAGGAGCCTCGTTGTCGAGTTTCAGGGTAGCCTTCATTTCTTCGCCCTTCTTGCAGCCAGGAACCATGAATGCTGGGTGACCGCCAATCTGGAAGAAGATTTCCTTGTCGTCGGTATTCTCTACGTGCCAGATGACATGAATCTCGTTGCCCTGCAGGCGGTAAGAGATGGCAAGGTTGAAGTGATAAGGATAGTTCTTCTGAGTCTCTTCGTTGTCGATGAGCGCGAAGGTGAGGCGGTCGGCAGTCTTGCCAACGAGTTTGAACTCTGTATCGCGTGCGAAACCATGGCGAGGAAGGTGATACTCCTTGCCCTCTGTGCGATAAGTGTCTTTCCACAATCCGCATACGATAGGGAAGAGGATAGGAGAGTGGCGGTTCCAGTATTTCTCGTCGCCATCCCAGAGATATTCATTACCATTAGCATCCTTGATGCTCAGAAGTTCTGCTCCGAGAGATGAAATCTCAAGTGTGAGCTGATCATTCTTAATCTGTTCCATTGTTATTAATTCTTTTGTTTAGTTTTTAATGTTTCATCAGATTATCTTTTTTCAAAGATATTGCAAAGGTACAATTTATTTTCTTAAAGCACAAGAAAAGAGCGTTTTTTCTCAGATATTACAATATATTTATACGATTTTGTTAGCTTATCTCGAATATTTGCTGTAACTTTGTAGCCCGAAATAGATAGATAACAAGAAGTATAAGAAAAAAATAGTATTTAATCTAATGACAAGCAGTAATAAAGTTAAAGGCTTTGCGGCGGGTGTTGTTGCCGCAGTATGTTATGGTACCAATCCTTTGGGCACGCTCGAACTCTATGGCGACGGATTCAATTCCAGTTCTGTACTTATCTATCGTTATCTCTTGGCGGTACTGATGTTTGCCGTGGTGATGCTGTTCCGCAAGGAGAGTTTCAAGGTGAAGTGGGGACATCTGATTCGTCTTGGCGTGCTGGGCTGCATGTTTTCGCTCTCATCAGCTACGCTTTATGTCAGTTTCCATTATATGGCGGCAGGTATTGCCAGCACCATCCTCTTCGTTTATCCTATTATGACAGCCATCCTGATGACGGTCTTCTTCCACGAGAAGGTAACGTGGTCTACCTCGCTTGCCATTCTTCTGGCGGTATCGGGAGTAGGATTGCTCTATCAGGGCGATGGAAACGATAAGTTGAGCACGGCGGGTTTTGCCCTCGTCATGTGTTCATCCCTGCTCTATGCCCTTTACATCATCTCCATCAACCAATGGAAGAATCCGGGCATGTCGAACATCAAGTTTACCTTTTATATATTAGTCTTCGGACTGCTTACGATGTTTGTCTATTCGTTTATTGCAGGCGAGCCGATACTGATGCTTCAAACGCCTAAACAATGGCTCTGTGCTGCCCAGCTGGCTTTGTTGCCAACGGTATTGTCGCTCTTCTTCATGACGGTTTCCATCAATCTCATCGGCAGTACTCCAGCCGCCATCATGGGAGCCTTGGAGCCGGTAACAGCCGTCATCATCGGCGTATGCGTCTTCGGCGAGAGTTTCTCTCTGCAGCTGGCGATAGGCATCCTCGCTATCCTGGCTGGCGTAACGATTATCATCGCAAGAAAGAAAGGGTAAAAGGGTAAAAAGAAGAAAAAATCCTCGCTCGAAAAAGAACTCGAACGAGGATTTTTTTTATCTGTTCTAGCCGCAAGCAAATAGGCTCGCAAGCTGCCAGGTGTTAAGATGATTATCTCAGGATATCCTTCAGCGCAAAGTTGGCGAGGATGCTGGTGTTCTGGCTCAGCATGCTGATGAACTCCTGGGCTGAGTTTTTCATGTAAGCATCTTTCAGAATGTGGATGCAGCCATCCATTTCGTTGTCGGCAGCATCGATAGGAATCGCCTTCATGCCGTTCTGCAGAATGGTGGTCGATTCGGAGAGAATGGTCACCAGATTGCTGCGGCTCAGAAGGTCGAAGATGATGTTTACATTATTCACCTCTACCATAATCTTGTAGTTCAAATCTTTGCCCTCTACCATGTGATCAAAGGCGTTGCGTGCCTGAAGACCCTTGCAAGGAAGGATGAGGTCGTAGCGCTCCAGATCGGAAAGCTTGACCGATGAAAGGCGCGCCAGCGGATGATTCACGTTCACGATGGCGGCAAGACGGTTGCTGAAAATCGCTCGGCTGTCTACCGATTTCTCGTTCTTCAGAGGCTTGAAAGCCAGAACGAGGTCGAGTTCGCGCTTCTTCAGTCCGTCCATCAGTTCCTGCATGGTGCGGTATTGGATGTTGAGCTTTACATGAGGATAGGCGTGGAGAAAGGCGATGAGCGTCTCGGACATGATGTTGCTGAAGGAGAACGTTACGCCGATGTTCAGTTCGCCTGTAAGCATTTCCTTCAGATCGTTCATGTGGTCTACACAGGCTTCGGCAGAATTGACCGCATTTTGGGCGTAAGGTCTCAATTCCTTGCCCGCCTCTGTGAGGTAAACCTCATGAGAATTGCGCTCGAAGAGAGGCAGACCTATCTCCTGTTCCAGATGCGAAATCTGCTGTGAGAGGGTACTCTGGGTGATGTATAACTTGCGCGAAGCTTCTGAGAAGTTGAGCGTCTCGGCTACCTTCAAGAAATATTTCAGTTGTCGTATTTCCATATTGTTCCTTTGTTGAAGCTATCGGCTATAGAAATAACCGATAGCTAAATTTGGGTGCAAAGATAAAACATTTATTTTAATATCCTCTTTTTTTGAAGAATAAAATGATGTTTTATCGCATCTCTACTTCTTTTTATCCGGTTATCATCCGATGAAAATCAGATTACCAACCAGATGATTATTTGATTTCTACTTCGTGCAAATCTACGAATTCGCCATTCTTCTTCTTTCTTTCTACCAGCATATCCAGCAGCTTGCGCTTGCGGTTGTCGGCGATGAAGCGGCGGAAGAATACGTTTGGAATTGCAACACCCAGGGCGATGCAGATGATGGCGAGCGAGGCCTTGATGAGGTTGTTCATACCTACGGTTACTTCGCCTACTACGCCATGCATGTCGATGAAGGCAAAGAGGGCACGATACATCAGAACTCCCGGTACCATTGGGATAACGCTAGGAATGGTGATGCATTGGTGAGGGGTATGGAACCAATGGCGCGCCTTGATCACGATGATGCTGATGAGCGCAGAACCGGCAAGAGAACCGATGCTCAGACCCATGTCGAGACCGATGTTGCCGTTAGATGGACCCAGATTGACGAAATTGCGGAAGCAAACGGCGATGATACCGCCCACAGCTACAACCGGCAACAGACGGCGAGGTATGCTGAAGATGGTAGAGAAGCCCATGGCCGATACGGCAGCTGCGATGGCAAACTCCCAGTATTCGTGATGAGGAGTCATCGTAAGATCCTTCACGAAGTTGTCGATATGGCAAACCTGGATGGCGAAGGCGATACCGAACGCCATCGCGAAGATCATCAGCAGGGTGTTCAGGGCACGAACCATTCCCACCTCAATATATCCGTCGAGCATATCGCACACAAAGTTGATGAGTGGAACTCCCGGCACGATGAAGAGGGCACACGCCATCAGCGGATGCCAAGGGGTATCTGAATGCATGAAGGCTGGAAGCGCTTCGGCAATCGATGGGTTGAGCGAAAGAAATGAGGTCAACCAGGCTATCAGAGTGGCTACGAAAGCCGAAATGCCGATGGCTACATAGTTGTTGCAGCCCTTGGTTGGCAAGAACATTCTCAGGCGGAAACCCAATATGGCTGCAAGCGAACAGAAGAAGAAGGCTGGCCAGTCGCAACCGAACTGGATGCAGAATCCGCCGCAGGCAAAACCGCCGCCGATGGCTACCTGCCAAGGGGTAAAGCTGCGTGGGGTGGCCTTGATGTCGTTCAGGGCCTGCTCATACTGTTCGAGCGAATAGTTATCCTTGATGGCCTTCCAGGTGAGCTTACTTACCTGGGAAATAGAGGTGAGGTTGATGCCGTGCTTCTCGCATCTCTGGAACTTGGAGAAGGAATGCTCCTCGTCGCTATAGTTTACCATCAGCACGTTCCAGTTGATGTAAAGGTGCATGTATCGCTCGTCGAGCCCGAGGAAAGCTGCTGCACGCTTCATGGTTCGCATGATGCGGGATGTGTCGGCAGCACTCTCCATGAGAATGCTACCGGTACGTAATAATAAGTCGAGTTTTCTTCTGAGTTCTGATTCTGCTATTTCCTTGCAGTTGCAGTTGTCCTCTACGCAAGCGCAGGTTTTCAATTCTTTTTCTGTCATATATGTTTATCCAAATACAAAAATAATAATCTGAATGGTTACAATTCTGAGGAACATGGCGAATGGATATACATTCGCATAGCCTACTGTTGGCGCATCTGCCGAAGTCTGCTCACGTACGTAAGCCAGGGCAGAAGGGTTGGTGTTGGTACCTGCCAATACGCCGAGTAATGTATAATAATTGATGTGGAACACGAGCTTGCCGATGATGCCGCCCAGAATGATTGGTATCATGGTGATGGCGATGCCGTAAAGTATCCAGGTCAGTCCGCTTTCTGATGCTACGGTCTGGATAAACTGTTCGCCTGTGCCGAGACCCACGCAAGCCAGGAAGATGCAGATGCCGATTTCGCGAAGCATCAGGTTGGCTGAAATGGTATTGTAGGTAACGAGGTTGTATTTCGGTCCGAAATAACCTATCAGAATGGCTACTACCAATGGGCCGCCGGTAAGTCCGAGACGCAGATTCTCGTTGATGCCTGGGATGAAGAACGGAATGTTGGCTACGATACAACCCAGCATGATGCCCAGGAAGATTGGGATGAGGTTAGGATAGTTCAGACGCTTCATCTGGTTACCCAGCACCTTCTCGGTATGAGCGATGGCGAGTTCCTTGCCCACTACGGTTACGCGGTCGCCCAACTGGAGTTTCAGGTCTGGGGTCGCGATGAGGTCTACACCATTTCTGTTCACGCGGGTAATGTTGGCGCCAAGGTTGCTTCTAATCTGCAACTGGCTGATGCTCTTGCCGTTGATGCCCGGTTTGGTAATCAGGATTCGGCGGTTGATGAGCTCGCTGCTGAATTCCTCGTCCTTTACGTCAACCTTCTCGCCGAGCAGGGCGATGATAGGTTCTTCTACGGTAGGATGAGCCACAATCTGCAGAATGTCGCCCTCTTCTATCACGGTCTGTCCGTTAACCACCTCGTCCTGGCGTTCGCCGTTGTTACGGATAATCTTGGAAACCATGAAGTCGCGCTTCAGCAGATAGCGGATCTGCTTGACGGTATCTTTGAAAACCATCTGGTTAGAAACCTTTACGGCGAAGGTGTTCAGGGTCATCGCTTCAAGATGTCCCTTGCCTCGCTTAGCTTCATCCTCTTCCTTCTGCTTGTCTATGCGTAGCGCGAACCTTAATATAATGAAGCTGAGGATAACGCCGAGCACACCCATAGGATAGGCGATGGCATAGCCGGCTGCGATGGATGGGGCGTCGATGTGGCGCAGGTCGCTGAATGCCTGCTGGGCTGCACCCAATCCAGGAGTATTGGTTACGGCACCCGAAAGGATACCGGCCATAGAGGTAATGGATGTTCCCGAACATAAGAAGATGACTAAGGTAGTAATGATACTCAGGGCCACTACGATCATGCTGAGCAGGTTGAGACTCTTGCCGCCGTTCTTGAACGAAGCGAAGAAGCCCGGACCTACCTCCAGACCGATAGAGTAGACAAAGAGGATCAAGCCAAATTCCTTGAGAAAGTGGAGCAGATGCTCGTCAAGGTTGAGAGAGAAATGTCCAAAGATAAGACCGATGAACAGAATCCAAGCCAAGCCCAGGGAAACACCTTTTACTCTGAGCTTACCTAAACACAAACCCAAGGCGATGACCAGCGAAAGAATCATCACAGAGTGGGCTACTCCGCCTCCCCAAAGGTCTGGGAAGCCATAAAATAGATTTTTTAAAATCTCCATTTTTCTTTATCTATTAATGTAAAAACTGAATTTTCAAAAACATTCTTTCTTATCGATTTCTGAAATCGATTGCAAAGGTATAGATAAAAACGAAAGCAAAACTCGTTTTATGTTTAAAAGCTACGAATGCGGCTATAAGTGTTTTCTATAGCGAAAATAGGCTTTGCGGGCTTTTCTTTTCTCTTTCTCATGCATTTCTAGCCCTTTCTTTGCTCATTATATCAGTTTTTTTTCGTAATTTTGCAACCGGATTATTATAAACAGGAAAGAATATGCTGAATATTGACGAAATAAAGGATAAGAGAATTGCCGTGCTCCTTTCGGGAGGCGTCGACAGTTCGGTTGTGGTTTGGGAGTTTGCCCAGCTGGGCCTGCATCCTGATTGCTTCTACATCAAGATTGGTCCTGAGGAGAAAGAGGAGTGGGACTGCTCTTCGGAGGAGGACCTGGAGATGGCTACGGCTGTGGCTAGAAAGTATGGGTGCAAGCTGCAAGTGGTTGACTGTCATCATGAATATTGGAACGAGGTAACCCGTTATACGATGGAGAAGGTGAAGGCTGGTTTTACGCCTAATCCGGACGTGATGTGCAACCGCCTGATTAAGTTTGGCGCCTTCGATGAGAAGATGGGGCACAACTACGACCTCATCGCCACGGGGCATTATGCGCAGACCGAAACGGATGAAAATGGCGACAAATGGCTTGTCACGAGTCCTGATCCTGTAAAAGACCAGACCGATTTCCTGGCTCAGATAGAGAGCTGGCAATTGAAAAAAGCGATTTTCCCTATCGGCCATCATATCAAGAATGAGGTTCGCGAGATAGCCGAAGAGGAGCATCTGATAAATGCCAAGCGCAAGGACAGCCAGGGAATCTGCTTCCTGGGACAGATAAATTATAATGATTATATCCGCCGTTATCTGGGCGAAAAACCGGGCGATGTCATAGAGATGGAAACGGGCAAGCGCATAGGCGAGCACAAGGGGTTGTGGTTTCATACCATCGGCCAGCGCAAGGGCTTGGGCTTTGGCGGCGGTCCCTGGTTCGTGATTAAGAAGGATGTAGAGAACAATATCCTGTATGTGAGTCATGGTTATGATCCGCAGTCGGCATACAAGAAGGATTTTCCTCTTCATGATTTCCATTTCCTCACACGCGAGGTTGCGATGCAGAAGGTAACTTTCAAGATTCGTCATACGCCGGAGTATCATCCTGCTACGATAGAAAAGCTGGAAGACGGCCGCTGGATGATTCATTCAGAAGAAGCGATTCATGGTGTGGCTCCCGGCCAGTTCTGTGTAGTTTATGATGAACATCATCATCGTTGCTATGGCTCGGGCGAGATTACGGTATAAATATTTTAAATTGAAAAAAGGGATGAGTCATCAATCTGATATTTTGATGATTCATCCCTTTTTGTTTTATCTGTTTTTACCCTTCCCCGATAATGCTGTCCAGCAATCCCTGGCAGGCATCTTCGAGAAGCGTGATGACGAGCTCGAAGTCGCTATAGTCGCCATAATACGGATCGGGAACGGTGGTGTATTCGCGATGGTGGGTCAGGAAATCGGCCATGCGCACAACCTTCTTCCTATCAGACTCTGAAGAAGCCATGGAGGTAATGGCACGGTAGTTTTCGTTGTCCATTACCACGATGGTTTCGAAACGGGCGAAGTCTGACTTCTGAAACTGGCGGGCATGGCTGTTGAAATTGTAGCCATGCTCGGCGCCACATTTACGCATGCGGCTGTCGGGCAACTGACCTATGTGCCAGCCCCCGATGCCCGCAGAATCGATTTCAAACTCATCCTGAAGCCCTGCTTTTTCTACAAGACTCTTCATGATTCCCTCGGCTGCCGGAGAGCGGCAGATGTTGCCCAGGCAGATAAATAATACGGTATGTTTACCTTTCTTTGTCATGTTGCTAACTTTTTTTGTTTGCAAAGTTAGCATAAATCTCTGTATTATGCAAGATTTTTCTTCATTTTTCTTCCCACAAAGTTCTTAATTCTCACTTTATTTCCGTATATTTGCAGCCAAAAAAAGCACATGACAACAACACTTATCATATTGGTTATTACGGTAGCCCTGTTCATCTGGGGCAGGGTGAGGGCCGACATCGTGGCGCTTACCGCCCTGGCTGCACTCCTGGTTCTGGGTATCCTGACGCCTGCCGAGGCGCTGGCGGGCTTCTCTTCGCCCATCGTCATCATGATGATAGGACTCTTCGTGGTGGGTGGAGCTATCATGCAGACCGGACTTGCCAAGCTTACGGGCAATAAGCTCATGGCGCTCTCGCGCGGCAACGAAACCATCACCTTCCTGCTCGTAATGCTCGTTACCTCGTTTATCGGCGCCTTCGTGAGCAATACCGGAACGGTGGCCCTCATGATGCCTATCATCATGAGCATAGCTGCGGGCTCGGGCATGCAGTCGTCGCGTTTCCTCATGCCGCTCGCCTTTGCCGGAAGTCTGGGCGGAATGCTCACCCTCATCGGTACGCCGCCCAACCTGGTTATCGATGAAGTATTGACCGAGGGCGGTTATCAGCCGCTTGCCTTCTTCAGCTTCTTCCCTGTGGGCATCATCGTCATCGCCATCGGCATCATCGTGCTCATGCCGCTCAGCAAAATCTTCCTCAGCAAAAAGCAGAGCGGTAAGAAAAAGAAGCAGGGCAAATCGCTTGATGACCTGGTAGACGAATATCAGCTGCTCGATAATCTGCATCGCTACATCGTGCCTAGCCGTCGCCCTTCTGCCGCCCTCGATGAGAATGGCGAGCAGATGGATATCGTGGGCAAAACCCTGAAGGATCTGAGCATCCAGAAGAAATATGGCGTGAGTATCATCGAGATAAGAAACGAGAAGAAATCGCGACTGGGACTGGTGAAGGATGTGAGCCAGAACATGGCGAAGAGCAGCAGCACCATTCAGGTTCACGATACCTTATATATACTAGGTGAGGAGGAGAAGATGAAGCGCTTTGCCAGCGATTACGGCCTCAGGAAGATGAAGGATGTGAAGATTGATTTCTACGACCTGGGACTGACCGAAATCGTGGTGATGCCTACGTCTAATTTCGCCGGTCTGCGCATAGGCGATGCCAACCTGCGCAAGCGTTTCGGCATCAACGTGCTGGGCGTAAAGCGTGGCGATGAATATATTACCGAAAATCTGATAGCCACCAAGCTGCATGTGGGCGATATGCTCCTGGTGCAGGGCGAATGGACCAATCTGGCTCATCTGGCTACCGATACGAGCAACTGGGTGGTTATAGACCAGCCAGAGAAGACTGCCGACAAGGTGCTCTTGGATTATAAGGCGCCTGTGGCGGCTGCCATCATGCTGCTGATGATTGCGATGATGGTATTCGATTTCATTCCTGTGGCTCCGGTCACGGCGGTCATCATCGCCGGACTGCTGACCGTCTTTGCCGGATGTTTCCGGAATGTGGAGGCGGCTTACAAGACCATCAACTGGGAGAGCATCGTGCTGATAGCCGCCATGATGCCGATGTCTACGGCGCTTGAGAAGACGGGTGCTTCTGCCTTGGTTTCTCAGGGGCTGGTAGAGAGTTTGGGTTCGATGGGACCTACGGCTCTCTTGGCAGGTATCTACTTCACCACTTCTCTGATGACGATGTTTATCAGCAATACTGCCACGGCTGTGCTGATGGCTCCTATTGCCCTGGTGGCGGCCCGGCAGGTAGGTGTGAGTCCTTATTCCTTTCTCTTTGCGGTTACGTTGGGCGCCAGCATGTGCTTTGCCTCTCCGTTCTCCACGCCTCCTAATGCGCTGGTGATGAAGGCGGGTGGCTATACGTTTATGGATTACGTGAAGGTAGGTTTGCCTCTGCAGGTTATCATCGGCGTTGTGATGACCTTCGTTCTTCCGCTCATTTTTCCTTACTAAGGATTTTTGATATCAAAATAAAAGCCCCTGATGCTCGTTTCCTTGCATCAGGGGCTCTTTTCTTATTGTGGTAAAATCAGGGATTCCTGTTCGGTTTTTCGGGGAGTTCGCTTACTCCAAACCGTCTCCTTCATTACCGCCGGTGGTTCCGCCGCCTTCGGTATTTCCGCCGCCCGGGGTGTTATCCGAACCGCCACCACCTGGGGTGTTGTCTGGGTCTTCCACATCGCCCTTATCGTCGGAAGTAACGTTTTTCACCACTTTGCCGTTGCGGTCGTAACAGGTAATCTGGATGGAGGTTTCCTGCAGCTCGCGCTTGATGTCAACGCTTGGGGTGAAGATAACACGGCGGTTGGTAATCAGACTGGTAGCCACTTCGCCTACGGTAGGCACACTCTTGGCTCTTACGCCGAATCGCATGGTTCCCAATCCCGGAACGGCTACGGAATGGCCTTCGGTACACCACGCCTTGATAACCTCGCCTGCTGCATCCCAGCAAACCTGCATCACGCCCACGCTAACGCCGCTTCTGATAGCAGCCTCCTTGATAACCTTGCTCTCTGAGAGCTTGTTGTAAAGTTCGGTACCGAGGATGAATCTGTACTGACCCTTCATTTCGCCTACTTGGATAAGGGTCTCCTTTGCTTTCAAATTAATTGCCATAATCTTTTGAATTTTAAATTGTTATAAACTATCAACTCTAAAACTACCTGATGGTAATGGTTGGCACGTAGTAGGTAGAATCTACTTTGGTGGAGATGTTGTTCTCCTGATGTTGCCGCTGGTTCTTTCCGATTACGAGTCCTGCCGTGCAGGAGCTGGATAGGAAGGTGACGATGGCTGAGCAAATCGCCACGATGAGATACCGGATGAATGCCTTCATGTTCTGGTTCATAATCTTTTTCTGCCCCCTGTTAAGTTTCGCTAGCGAAACGACTCGTTTCGAGGCTTGGAGTCTTGGTTTCATTTTCTTTTTTATTTTCCCAATTAGGGAGATATTTTTCTCCAACTGGGCAAGTGATTTTGCGCGCTTTCTGAATCACGATGCAAAGATACGAAATCCCGATTTATCAGGTGTGCGATAGCGTGCGATACCATGCGATAGCGGAACATTTTCTTCAAAACACTCACCATTTAACACTTAACGTTCAACATTGAAAAAGCCCCCGTTCCCAGCGATTCTATCGCTGGTCCGTCACCCGCCAAGTTAACATTAATCACTAATAACTAAGCTCCCGGTTCCCCGAGGTTATCGATAATAGCCTTTACCTGCTTGGGCGTGAACGACTTGCAAGTCTTTTCATACCCCATCTCCTGCAATTCATCCCAGAGCGGCTGGCAACGCCGAATCCAACTCATGAGATGATTCACGGCCGTGCGTGGCATACTCTCGGGAAAGTACATCAGTCCCAGTTCCTTCTTCGTATACGTGCGGTTTATAAAATCTTCCATAATCTTAACTTTTTAATCATTTGTTTATCGGCTCCTTGCTCCCGGAAGGTGCAGCAGCCCCTAAAAGATAGTATTCGCTGAAATCCTTGCAGCCCGGTGGCAACTGGTGGTGAACCAGCTGGGGGAGCATCTCCCTGAGTTGCATGAAGAGGCTTTCGCCCGGCACATCCTGATCGGGAAACATGTGGAATTCCACCTGATACAGTTTTCCGATATCCGTCAGCAGCTGCTTATCCTCGGGTTTGAGGAGCGTGGCAGAAGGGATGGCTATCGCCTTATGTCCGGCAGAAAGCATCGCCCAGCAGTCGCTACATCCCTCCGTAATAAACAGCCTCTCGCCCGGTTTAAGTCTCTTCACAACCGGCAGGTTATAGATGCTGCATCTTGCGCCGTAAGGGAACCGGAAGCGGGGAGCATCCTGCTCCTTCTTGTAATCCAGGTTCCTGTTCTGGATTCCTATAAGCCGTCCATCGGTATCGAAGTAAGGAATCTGTAGCCAATTGATGCCCTTCTTATCCGTCCAGGAAGTCAGTCGGCACCAGTTCACCACTCTCCAGTCAATCTTCCTCTCCTCGAAGAGAAATCTCCGAGCCGCCTGGTTGAGCCAGGGATGTTCGAAGAACCTAGCATACCTGCTTGCATCGAAGGAAGATTTCCCCGAATTATCACCCGAAGAAGAACCATCGGATGAAGAGCCCGAAGAAGCCCCTCTGCCCGAAGACCCCCCAAAGGAAAAGTTTTTCCCCGAAGAAGAATCCTCCTCCAGCTGAATCTGATGTTCTTCTGCGAGCCATCGGCAAGCCGACGGGAAATCCTTCCCCAGGTATCTCATCGCCAGGTCGATGGTGCCGATGGAGTTTCTCATGCATACATAGCATCTGCAGCTATTCTTGGTCTTGTTGAACGTAAGGCTGGCGTGGTGGTCGTCATGGAAGGGGCAGAGCGCCTTATGGTGCTCCACCTTCATCCCCATCTCTTTCGCGACCTTCTCTATCGGAAGTTCGCGCAGTTTCTGAATCTCATATTTCTCCATCATATCCCTTTCCCTTTCTTTTTCTTGGCCGGTATACCCGTCAGATATTCTGCAGTCTTGGTATAGAGTTTCGTCTGGCTGTTATAAGTAATAAACTGGCGGTTCTTCCATACGTTGAGCTGATGCTTGGTACCTTCCTGATTCTTGCCCAGACTCAGGCGCAGGGTTTCCAACTGCAGTTCGTTGAAGGAATTCTCCAGCTGGTCGAGCATGTTTTTCGGACCGCTTCTCTGAGCCTCTTCCTGCCCATCGCCCGCTTTAAACATGTCGCCGAACACCTTAACCTTCGACCACAAATCGTAGTAGCAGAACCATTCAACGAAGTCGCCGATGGATTTCGACCAGCTCTGGTCGTTCAGAATCCACAGCACGGCTCCCTTCTTCCATGCCGAGAAGATGCTGCGGTGGGAGAGTTCCCAGAGCGTATCATCATCAGCAAGGTCGGCCAGGCGTGCCATTTCCTCTGCCAGCTTATCGGCTATCTTGTTGAGTGGCTTCACCACAAAACTGCCCTTGCAGTTGTCCAGCCTCAGCAGGTAGCCATCGAGCTTTTCGAGGAAATCTTTGTTGTACGTTCCCTGTCGCGGAATCTTTCCGCTTCGCTCGCCACGGGCTTTGTAGGCGAAAGGTATGCGCCCGAAGAAACCATTGGTCAGGTCTTTCTTGTAAAAGAGTCGGGCCGCCTCGGGAGTAGAGGTAAAGGTGAGGTTCACACGGAGCAGAGGGTTGCCCGTTACGCCATCAGCCGTGGCGCGCAAGGCTCCAGCCCTCTGACAGTCGAAGATGTTTCTTACCATCTGGCTCACCTGCTTATGCCCACCACACATTCTGTCGGCCATCTCCACCTCAGGCAGATTGATGTACTGGGTTCTTCCGCCCAGCTGTTCGCATGCCATAGCGTTCTGGATGAATGCAGGATTGGTGACATCAGAAGGTGGAAACCAGAAACTCACGTCCGGGCGCTCCGGTTTTTCCTTGTTGGCGCCCTTGGTTTTCATCTGTCGCTGCCAGTCAACCAGTTTCTTGAACTCAGTCTCATCATGCTTTCTGAAAGGTCTCATGATGGCCTCTACAAGATGACCCAACTGTGCCTTTCCGATACCCGATGGACCTATCAGATGGCCCATTTGCCCGCACATTTCGTAATATTTGTTGTCGGAATACATGAATCTTACGTCTGTGAGATGAGCTGCTAATGCCGGAATTGCCATCGGAATGAGCACTTCCTGCATGTCTTTAGATGCCTGAGAGATGGCAAATTTTACAAATTCAGTACCCTTGCTGGGTTTGGGCATCGCCGGAGCGATGTTGCTAAAAATATTATAATTCATTGCTTTTTAGAGAGTTAAATCAAATTTCATGTTCATTTTTTCTTGCTTGCAGTCTCAGTCTCAGAGTCTCAGTTGTTTTTTTTATGGTCTCGCTTCCTATATATATCATATATAACTAATTAATAATCAATAAGTTATAAAGACTTAAGAAGCGGGTTTGGAGTTGGATTGTGACATTTATCCTAACTGAGACTGAGATTTGAGACTGCTTTGAAGAGGAAATGAGGGTAGGGATAATCCTGTTACCAGCATCCCCCGAAGTCCCCATTTCCTCTAGAAAGCCTCAACTCTGTTTATCTGTCATCACTCTTGCCGCTAATGATACGCAGCTCGTTGGCGGCACCCTGGCAGAAGTCCTGGAAGGTGAATCGCTCTGAGAACTGCGGGCGGTTGAAGGTAGGGTAGAGCGTACCGTCTTTTTTCCGGTTCACGTTGATGTACTTTCCTTCATACACGTGCGGATTTCTCTGCACCACCTTCTCCTTCTTCTTCTCCTGGTCATTCTGCACAAAGGTGAAGTGGTCTTCGCCGTCGTGCGTAATGGCTCCATCCAGATACTCGCCAACGGCCATGCGCCCTGGCTCCTTAGTCATCAACTTGAGGTCGATACCCAATTCTGTGTTTGGGTAGAATCCCTTTCCTGCTTTACCTGAACTTTCGTTCATATTGTCATTTAATACTATATTCATTTTTACTTGAGTATTAAATAAGCCTCTCTGGTACGATGACGTTCGAAGAGGTTTCCCCGTCATCTTTTCTAGTACCATCATTCCCCATTTCGTGATTTGCAACTCGCCTGATGGGTAGTCATCTTGTTATCAGATGACGGGTGCAAAAGTAAGAAGAAAAAGCCTGGCACAGATGCTTTTCCAAAGTGTCGTCTCCAAAGTTCTCTGAATTTCTCCGATTTTCTCTGTTTTTCTCTGATATTCTCTCTACGTATAGTCGCATTTTTGACTTAGGGGTACAAAAAAGCGACCGATACCTGAACAAAAATCAAGTATCGGTCGCTATCAGAAGATATAGATCTCTATCAGGAAAGCCCAGTCGCTATCGTCTTCTAGTCCTTATTATAATATTTACAGAAAGTCTTGTATCCGAACCCTCCTTTCTCAATCGGCATACCCATTCGTATCAATTCTTCATGGGCATTTTGTACCCCAACTATTTTTATTAAATCTCCCATTGTTTGGTATTTAGATTTTTGGAAAGCTGAATTTAGTTATTACGGCCGTCCGGAGTACAAAGTTACAAAATAAATTCCTATTAGCATTAAAATGTAACATTTTTAACATTATTCGTAACAAAAAATCTAGATTTCGCTCCTTTTTTGTGCAGCTTTTAATAAAGAAGCTCCTTTTCTCCTTCCTATTTTCCACTCTTTCCTTCGCCTCCAATCTTTCCTCTCTCGCCCCCGTTCCAAGCGATTCCATCGCTTGTCCCCCTTCATCCTCTCTTTTCCACCCAGCCTCCTCTCCAAGCGCCTCCATTTTCCCTATCTCCATTCCGCAATCCTTTCCGCCATCTCATTCAGTTCCAGGCATTGCTCCCTGGTAATAGTCTTCTTCTCCATATGGTAATCCCAGGGGCTAATCTGAAGCAGCAGCCCCTCAGAACAGGCATAAAAACTCTCCCCGCAAGGCTTATACAACCTCGGGAACCCGTTCTCCCTCAAGAGCACAATACGGTACCCCCGGTTCATAGCCTCGCGCAAAACCTCCTTCTCTTTAGTCGAGATAGCAGCACTCACCAGCACGCCACCACGTTCTCCGCAAGCCAGCCATTCCTCGCGCAAGCGCCTCAAATCCTCCTCAGAATACCGGCGATGTACAACGACCGCCACCTTATCAGGAATATCGAGCAAGAAACAGTTGCCCACCATCAGGCATCTGCGACCCGCCACCTCTTTATTCTGCATCACGGTAAAAAGCCCCGGGTTCATCCTCTTCACCATCAGTCTTCTCGGGTTATCATCCAAGTATTTCTTCCATCCCTCCAGTTGTCTCTCATGCAGCAGAACCTTGTCATTATACCCCAATTCAAAGAGCCCCTTCCTTGGTGCCGTATTCATCCCATAAATCCTCCAGTAAGCCTTGTTGCATCCCATCTTAAACCCCTTTATCACCATTCCCAGCGACCCCATCTCTTTCTCTCCAGTCTGAGCCTGGTTAGCCCCTCCAGCCGAAGCCTGTCCCCCTCGAGCCTCCGTTCCAAGCGATTCCATCGCTTGTCCCCCTCTCAAGTCCTCCTTCACCCTCACAATCAGGTGAATATGATCAGGCATGATGCAAACCCTCCAAACCTCCACCTGGGGGTAATATTTATGAATCTTCGGAATCTCCTCCTTCGCGATGGCAATCCCCAGTTCAGAAAGCATCACTTTCGGCGCATCACCATCCCCAGGACGGGCATCCACCCGTCCCCACAGTTTCCCCAGCAGAGGCATGCGTCCCTCCACCACAAGCGTCAGCATATAAGTACCCCTTCCATGGTAATCATGCCATGGGCTTCTGCGTTTCATGGAGTGCTGGGTTTCATGCACCCTCAATCCTCTAGCTATAGCTTCATCTCTATCCATAATAAAATAAGTAAAAAGTAAATAATTAAAGCTCCCGCTCCCGTTTCTCCTGCAAGCCCGCCCCACCAGCAAAGAAGCAAAGAAGGGAGCAGTCCCCATCTCACCCCCGTTCCAAGCGATTCCATCGCTTGTCCCTCATCGCTTTTGTCCCTCATCGCCAATCTTCACCATTCATCCCTGCCTTCTCCCTTCACAATCTCCTTCACCCGTTCCTCTATTTTCCTCCAAGGTTGCCCCAGGTTTACCGTCCTCACAAAGATGCGATGCCCCGTCTCCTTATACCTATAAGAAAAGTCGAAATCCTCATCCACGGTAGGGTAGACCAAAGCTCCGCAAGCATTCATAGTATGCGGCTTGCTCCGGTCTTCCTGGTTCATCACGTAAGAAAGAATCTGCGAGAGATGATCCCTACGAACCTTCTCCCTGCCGCCAAACTTCGAAACCAGCGCCTCGCGGTAAAACTTGGCATCAAGAATAAGCTTCTCCTGCCTATTCGGATTGAAAAGCGTCACGTCGGTTTCCATCATCGGTAGAGCCTCGCCAGCCTCCTTAAACATCATCCCGAAAGGTGAAAGCTGGAAATCAATATATTCCCGATGCACCTCAGGATACTCATCCCGGCAATTCTGCTTGCAGAAATTCATGAGGAATCGCTCAAAGATGCAGTTCATCCGGAAATCATCCTCCGTGAAATCCAAAAACTCCAGTCTGCCATCCTTATCCTTGCAGGGAAGGGTAGAGTCCCAAATCAACCGGCAGATATTAAGAACCAGCTTATAAAACCCGCTAAGCCTATGCTGACGAAGCCGCCCCAGCAAACCTTCTGTAACACGAATCTCCTCAATATGAGGAAAAAATGCCATTCCTCCGTTCAAAGCCGCCCTCCTCAGAAGGACGGATGCCCTGCACGAAATCCTCATAGCTGTAGGATTGATGAAACTGTACCATCTCGATATTCTCATCCTTCACAAAGCCAATCAGCTGATAGGCTATCTTTCTGGCCAGAAAGGTTTTGCCCACACCAGGTGCTCCCTCTAGGATGATGTTCTTCTTTGCCTTCTGCAGGGAAACAATCTTCTTGAATTGGCTGGCGTCGATGAATGGCTTATCTGGGTCTTTGTCAAACTCGTAAACAGGTTTGCCTTTCTGACCTTCGCAGAAGTTCAGAAATTCGATGTATTTTCTTACGTGGCATCTCAGGCTTGTCATTTGGTGCCTCTTGCCGTAGTCCAATTCTTCGTCTATTCTGCCAGTCAGGAGTTTGCTCACTTCTGTAGCATCCTCTGCTTTCTTGATTTCCAATACCGAGTTTACCCCGCAGGCCTCTTTAGCGACCTTGCAGATAACCTTGTTTGAGCCTACGCTGGCATAGCCACCGGGCTTAGTTTTGTCTATTTTCAGAAATTCCAGAAAGGCTTCCTTTACCTGTTCCTGGCTTTTCCCTTCTAATTTAAAAATATTCTTATCTGCCATATTTATTGTCTTATTTATAAAAACCTTTGATGATTCTGAGTGCCCGACAATCTTGGTTTTACCTTAGAATTATGCCGCAAAGTTAAGATTATTATTTTGAATAAGCAAAGTTTTTTGAGCATTTTTCTTGGCGGTTTATCAAAAATGTGCTATTTAGTGCAGGAAAACTGCAGGAACCTGAATATCATGTAAAGGGAGAATTTTGAAATGAAGAAAATGAAAAAATTCGGAATGAAATCATGAGTGGCTGACAACGGAATATTTCCTCCTTTTTTACTTTCCTCTTTTTAATTCTAACCGGTATTATGGTAAATAGGCGTTATGAGAAAAAGAAAGAGGTGAAATTTGGAAATGGAACCGGTTCACCCCTTTCTGATCATTACTTCCTTTCTGCCTGTTCTGAGATTAATTCTCATTTCAATCAAAAAGAAGAAAGCACGGAAACAAGTATAGTTTCTTCTTTGCCATTTTATTCTGTTTCAAAATTTTAGGATTGCTTTATTCTGTCGGCAAAGTTTACATTAAAAGTACGAAATAGCCAAGTAAAACTGAGAAAATTAGCATTTTTTCTTAAAAAAATTAAAACCGAGTACCCTTAAAGCCATCTGAATACGTAATATGATTAGTTTTTAGTAACTTTGCAACATAAAATTAAAAAATAGAAATGAAAAAAGTGTACTTGACACTTTTGATATTATTTTAAGTATATGGTGTATGTTGTTCCTTTGCTGTTATTT
>ENA-ORSL01001481-ORSL01001481.1-human-gut-metagenome-genome-assembly--contig:-NODE-1481-length-19757-cov-5.912750_pt1 | contig 19757 bp, 16 predicted proteins | sample MGYA00242190_ERZ509157 | MGnify/ENA primary metagenome ERZ509157 (study PRJEB26280, sample SAMEA2338664) | human gut metagenome | biome: human gut; feature: human-associated habitat; material: faeces...
GCCGTCAGCAAAATCAAGCTTCTGGGAGCGGATCGATAATGGCAGACGTAGTTGGAATCGGTGCCGCACTTTTCGACATTCTGATGACTGTGGAATCCTATCCCAGGGAGGACACCAAGCTCCGGGGATTGGAGACCAAATTCCAGTGCGGCGGTCCCTGCGCCACAGGCCTGGTGGCGGTGCGCAAGCTGGGAGTGTCTGCCGGATACCTGGGCACCGTAGGCGATGATATGTACGGCACCTTCGTCAAAAGCGAGCTGGAACGCTACGGCGTGGATACCTCTTGTGTAAAGGGGAACCCGGGGATGAACGCCCACAGCGTGGTGCTGCTGAACGAAAAAAACGGAAGCCGGACCTGCGTGTGGAACCGAGGCCAGGCGGCCCCGCCCCGACCGGAGGACGTGGATCTGGAGGTTCTGAAGCAGGCAAAGGTTCTGCATCTGGACGGCAATCACCTGGACTGTGCCGTATACGCGGCGGAAAAAGCCCGGGAAATGGGAGTCACCGTAAGCATGGACGCGGGCGGCGCCTACCCGGATATTGAGCGGCTGCTGCCGCTGGTGGATGTGCTGATTCCCAGCGAGGAATTCGCCCTGAAAATCACGGGCCGGGCTACCGCCGGGGAGGCCGCGGCGGTGCTGGCGGAACGGTATCATCCCGGGACTCTGGTGATTACCCAGGGGAGCAAGGGCGGCTTTATCCGGGAAAATGGACGGGAAGTGCGCTACCCGGTGTATCCGGTGAAGGCAATCGACTCCAACGGCGCAGGGGACACCTTCCACGGCGCTTTCCTGGCGGCAAGGCTTAAGGGCATGGAGGTCTACGATGCCTGCTGCTTCGCCTCGGCCACTTCCGCTCTGAAATGCACCCGGTTCGGGGCCCAGCAGGGAATCCCGGGCTATGAAGAGGTGCTGGAATTCCAGAAAACCCACAAGGGGGTCATTTGCGATGAATAGACTGGAAAAGCTGCAAAGGGTCAATCCCCGCATTCGGATTCACTCCATCCATGAGCCGATTTTCCGGCATTACGGCCGGGTGATCGACTGGGACACCTCCGAGCTTGGTGCGGCAGCAGAAACTCTGCCCTTCCCGGAGACGGGAAGCAAGTATGTGGCAGCAACGCCGGAGTTGGACGAAATTCCGGCGGCGGCAAAACTGCGGGAGATTCTCTGCGGTGGACTGGATGAGCAGATCGGTCTGTGCTGGGGCCATTCCAACCGGCTGAACGCCCTGGAGTGGCACACCTGCAATGAATTCAATGTAGCCGTTCAGGAGCTGGTGCTATTGCTTGCCAAGCGGGAGGATCTGGACGGGGACGGACGGCTGGACGCGGCCAAGGTGCGGGCCTTTTATCTTGCCCAGGGAGAAATGATCGAGGTGTATTCGGATACCCTGCATTTCTGCCCCTGTGAGGTGACGAAGGAAGGCTTCAGCTGCATCGTAGGCCTGCAGCGGGGCACGAACCTGCCCATCGCCCCGGAGCGGAAGGAAAACAAGCTCTGGGCGGCCAACAAATGGCTCATCGGGCACGAGGCTAACAGAGCTTTGATCGAGCGGGGAGCCTTCCCTGGAATCTACGGCGAAAACTGGGAAATTCACCCCATTTCCGGGGAATAAACCGAAAATAACAATTACCAGAAAGGGAGAAGCAACATGCAAGAGAAGTCTTTGATGTTCTACATGATCCGCTCGGAGCTGGAGGATGCGGTGGGCGTGGAGAACGTATCCACCAAGGAAATTGAGCGGGCGGTGTACTCCGTGGATTACTTCTGGCTGGGCCGGAAATGGCAGGATGCCGGTGAGCAAGGCCCCATGCCCGATATCATCGTCCGCCCCGGCACCACGGAAGAGGTGTCCAAGGTTCTGAAAATCGCCAACTACTATAAAATCCCCGTCACTACCTGGGGCGGCGGCTCCGGCAGCCAGGGTGGAGCCCTTCCGGTGGCCGGAGGTATCCTGCTGGATATCAAGCGGCTGGATAAGCTCATTGAGCTGAACACCGAGGCGGGATACGTCACCTGCGAGACCGGCATGATCTTCGCCACCTTGGAGGATCTGGTCAATGAAAAGGGCTATTCCGTGATGCACCTGCCGTCCTGCATGACCTGCTGCACCGTAGGCGGCGCTCTGGCTCACAACGGCATTGGCATCCTGTCCACCAAGTACGGCAAGATGGACGACATGTGCCTGTCCCTGGAGGTAGTTCTGCCCAACGGCGACATCATCCACACCCTGCCTGTGCCCAAGCACTCCACCGGCCCCAACCTGATCCCCTTCTTCATCGGCTCCGAGGGCACCCTGGGCATCATGACCAAGGCTAAGTTCAAGATCGTCAGGCAGCCCGAAACCCGGATTCATCATGCCTTCCTGTTCTCCGACATCCACGTGGGCTACCAGGCCTGCCGGGAGATCGTCCAGGCGGTGAAGCCCTCCATCGTCCGGCTCTTTGACGAGGCGGAGACCGTCTCCATCATCAAGAAGATCATCGGCTTTGAGAAGCGGGGCTCCTTCCTGAATCTGACTCTGGAGGGCTATGAGAAAATTGTGGCCGCCGAGCTGGAGATCGTGCTGGACATCGCCAAAAAGTACGGCGCGGAGGATCTGGGCACGGAGTATGGCGAAAAGTGGTTCCAGAACCGGATCACCTTCTTCTATCCCGATCACATTATGGATCTGCCCCAGATGTTCGGCACTCTGGATACCGTGGCCACCCATGACAATATTGAGAAGATCTATCGGGCCATGAAGGCCGCGGTGGAAGACAATTTCAAGCAGTACGGCGTCCGCTTCATTTCCCACAGCTCCCACTGGTACGACTGGGGTGCCATGAACTATTCCCGGTTCATCATCGACAATCCCCCCGCCGACCCGGAGGAGGCTCTGCGGGTGCACAACCAGGTCTGGAACACCGGTGTCCGGGCGGCCCTGGCCAACGGCGGCGTGCTCAACGATCACCACGGCATCGGCCTGAAGCTGTCCCGTCTCATGAAGGAGCAGTACGGCCCGGCTCTGCAGGTGCTTCAGGCCCTGAAGAAGGAGCTGGACCCCAACGGAATTATGAATCCCTACAAGCTGGGTCTGTGAGAAAAGGATAGGAGGTAACCATATGATTAGCCAGAATGCCCTGCATCATGCCGAGAAGTGCCGCTTCTGCTGGATGTGCCGTCACCTGTGCCCTGTCCAGCACCAGACCGGCAAGGAACTGAATACCCCCCGGGCAAAGGGACTGCTGCTGAGCATGGTCAGCAAGAAAGAGCAGAAATTTGACAAGGACATGGCTCAGGCCATGTACGAGTGCCTGCTGTGCGATGCCTGCACCAATGACTGCGCCACCGGCTATCAGCCGCCGCTGTTCATCCGGGAGGCCCGCACCGAGGCGGTGGTCAGCGAAACCGCCCCGGAAAGCGTGATGAAGGTTATCGAAAACATCGAGACCACCGGCAATATCTTCGGGGCGGTGAAGCCCACCTTCGGCCAGGAGGGCACGGATGTGCTGGTATACATCGGCGAGGTAGCTGCCGTCAAGACTCCGGAAATGGCGAAAAACCTGCTGAATCTGCTGAAAAAGGCCGGAGTTTCCGCCAAGGTGCTGGCAAGCGAGCCTGCCTCCGGCGTGATGCTGGGGGATCTGATGGGCTACACTGAGGAGATGCGTCAGCAGGCCGCCGCCTGCGCCAAGGCTATCAATGAAACCGGCCTGCCGGTGGTGGTGCTGGACAGCTATGACGCGGAGATTATGCTCCAGAAGTACCCCGAGTGGGGCTGGGAGATCACCGCCGGTGTCACCACCGCCACCGCGTATGTTGCAAAGCTGCTGGAGGAGAAGAAACTGGAGACCAAGCCCGCTCTGGGCATCCTGGGTGCCTGTCATGATGACGACCGACTGGCAAGAACCTTCCACGAATTCGCGCCCCTTCGGGCCATGGCCCAGGCAGCGGGCTACACCCTGACGGAAATGTTCAACCACGAGAAGCTCTCTAAGTCCTGCGGCACGGCGGTGGCCTACAGCTACATGCCGGAGCTTGTGACCCGAATTGCCGGGGGTCGGTGGGAGGATCTGACCCGCACCGAGGCCAAGGCCATGCTGGTGGCCTGTCCGGAGACGCTGCTGTGCTTTGGTCTGTGTGTGCCGGAGGGCTATCAGCTGGTGGATCTGTTCGGAGCGCTGCTGTAAACAATATGAAACACATTCTTGTCTGCGTGAAGGCGGTGCCGGTGTCCACTTCGGTTGCGGTGGACGGCCAGCTTCGGCTGAAACGGGAGGGCACCGCTCTGCAATGGAATATTGCCGACGAGTCCGCTCTGGAAGCTGCCCTTCGCCTGACGGACGGGAGTGGAAGGGTAACGGTTCTGACCATGGGACCCGCCAAACTGGCGGAGTCCCTGTCGGAGCTGCTGGCCCGGGGAGCCAGTCGGGCGGTGCTCATCACCGACCGGCGCATGGCGGGGGCGGATACCCACGCCACCGCCCGGGCACTGGCCGCGGCGGCGGAAAAACTGGGGCCATTTGACGCTCTGTTCTGCGGCTGCAAGGCCATCGACGGGGAAACCGGTCAGGTGCCGGGAGAACTGGCGGCGGCTCTGGGGCTGCCCTGCGTTTCCAATGTGGAGAGCATCCGGGAGCGGGGAGAAAGGCTGGTTCTTTCCCGGCGGCTGGAAGACGGGGTACAGGCGCTGGAGGTTCGGGGGCCGTTGACGGTCAGCTTTGCCGCCTACAGCTATCCCCTGCGGTTGGCGGGGATCCTGGGAATGCGCCGGGCCAGAAAGACCCCGGTGGAAATTCTCACGGCGGCGGATCTGGGCTTGTCCCCGGAGACGTGCGGCCTGAAAGGCTCTCTGACCAAGGTCACAGCCATGCAGGCCAGATTCCCCGGCCTTCGCCGGGGGCCCAAGGAAACCGACCCGGAAGCGGGCGTCCGGGAGCTTACCCGGATTCTGAGGGAGGCCAGACCATGAGGGAAATGCTGGTGCTGTGTCCTTTTGAAATGGATTCTGGGCTTTTGAGCGAGGCCGCCCGGCTCTCCGGCGGAAATCTCCGGGCACTGGTTCCGGAGGGGAAAGGGGTAACTGCCGGGGAGTTCGGAGCCGCGCATATCCTAACCCTGAACCCGGAAGAAATCCCGGAGGAAGGGGAATTTGCCGCTTTTCTGGCGGAAAACATCCGGGCCTGGGGCAGTCGGATTATTCTGGCCCCGGCCACGGTGAGAATGCGCAATCTCATGCCTATGCTGGCCTGGCATCTGAAAGCCGGGCTGACGGCGGACTGCACTGCCCTGAGATTGGAGAACGGCCGGTTGATTCAGACCCGACCTGCCTTCGGCAATTCCTTGATGGCGGACATTTGCTCCCTGAGCGATATCCAGATGGCCACCGTCCGGCCGGGGACCTTCCGGCCGGAAAAAAGACCGGTTGGAAACCCTATTGTGGAAAGGCTGACTTTTGTTCCCTCCAACCGGGTGAGACTGATGGACTTTACACCCTTTACGGAAGGGAAGCCTCTGAGTCAGGCGGAGATCATCGTGGCCGGGGGCATGGGTGTCGGTTCCCGGGAGGGCTTTGCCAAGCTGGAAAAGCTGGCAAAAAAGCTGGGGGCCGGGCTGGGCGCTTCCCGGACGGCGGTCAGCGCGGGGCTGGCCCCGCACAGCTGTCAGGTAGGTATGACCGGCGTCACCGTCTGTCCGAAGCTGTATCTGGCCTTCGGCATCAGCGGGGCGGTGCAGCATCTGGCCGGAATGTCCGGCTCCGGAATTGTAGTGGCGGTCAATCGAGATCCCAAGGCCCCGATTTTCGACTATGCCGACTATGGCATCGTGGGAGATTGGGAAGTTATCGCAGATCAATTGTTGGAGGAGGAAAATCTATGAATTTCAAGAAAACCTACGTTCCCGCCAAGGGCTATACTCCCATCTGCAAGATTGGCCAGTGCAGCCTGAAAAAGCTGGAGTTCGGCATCCTCGAACTGGATGCCGGAGAAAAGCTGCCATATTATACCGAGGATCGGGAAGTGGCCTTCATTATGCTGGAGGGCCACTGCAACGTGTCCTTTGATGGGCAGCGGCAGGAGAATATCGGCAACCGGGCAAATGTTTTTGAGAACCGGAAGGCTGAGAGCTTCTACATGCCCCGGGAGCAGCACCTGGAAATCGAGGCCATCGACCACATCAAGATCGCCGTCTGCGGCACCCCGGTGACGGAGAGAACCGCTCCCCAGGTGCTCCGGGAGGATCATGTGGTGCTGAAGCTGCTGGGCCGGGTGCCCTTCCAGCGGGAGACCAGCTTCATCATCGACGGCAATTCCAACGCCAAGGTGCTGACCATCGGCGAGGCCTATTGCACCGAGGGCAACTGGGCGGGCTTCCCGCCCCACAAGCACGATACGGACAATATGCCCTACGAGTGCGTCGCCGAGGAAATCTACTATTTCCTCTTCAACCCCAAGCAGGGCTTTGCCGTCCAGTGCCTGTACACCGCCGACGGCTCCCTGGATGAAACCTACCGGGTGAAGAACGACGAGCTGGTAGAGTTCCCCTATGGCTACCACACCACCGTGTCCACCCCTGGCTACCAGACCTATTTCCTGTGGCTGATGGCCGGCGACTATCAGGGCTTCAACCGCAGCAACGACCCTGCGCATGATTGGGTAAAGTAATGGATTAAGGAACGCTCCGGATGACAATTTTATGGCTGTCTCCGGGGCGTTTTTGACAGGAGCGTGGTTAACATGACGGAATATGTTTTGGGTGTGGACATCGGCAGCGGCAGCGTGAAGCTGACGCTTCTTAGCCGGGAGGGGGTCATTGCTGCCACCGCCGGGTGTGAGTATCCAACCTATTATCCCCAGGTGGGCTGGTGCGAGCAGGAGCCGGAGGACTGGTGCAGGGCCTTCAAATGTGCTTTTGCGGACATCCTGAAAGCGGCGGCCATCCGCCCGGAGCAGATTAGGGCGTTGTCCTTTGACGCGGCCACCCATACGGCGGTGCTGCTGGATGAGAACAGGCAGGTACTCCGCCGGGCCATCCTCTGGACCGATCAGCGCAGCAAGGACGAGGTGCGGGAGCTGAAGGATACCTGCTTGGATACCATTATGGAGCAGGCGGTAAATGCCCCCACCACGGTCTGGACCCTGCCCCAGCTCATGTGGCTGCGCAAGCACGAGCCGGAAACCTGGGGGAAAATCCACTATCTGCTCTTTGCCAAGGATTATCTGCGCTACCGGATGACCGGCACTCTGGAAACGGACACCATCGACGCGGCTGGCTCCATGTTCTACGATACCCGTCGGGAGCGGTGGTCGGAGGAGCTGTGCCAAATCGGCGGCATCCGGAAGGAATGGCTGCCCAGGCTGTGCCGCCCCACGGACGTGGCGGGCATCATGACCGGGGAGCGGGCCAGGGAATTTGGTCTGGCCGAGGGAACCATTGTTCTCGTGGGCACTACGGATACGGTGATGGAGGTCTTCGCCGCTGGCAACGTTGAACCGGGCCACGCCACGGTGAAGCTGGCCACTGCCGGACGGATCTGCGTCGTCACCGACCAACCTCTGGACTCCAAATTTGTTTTCAACTACCGCCATGTGGTGCCGAGCCTCTGGTATCCCGGCACGGCCACCGCCAGCTGCGCCGCCAGCTACCGCTGGTACCGGGACACCATCGGCCGGGAGCCCTTCAGCGAGCTGAATATCCCGGCAGAAAAAATCGCCCCGGGCAGCGGCGGACTCATGTTCCACCCATACCTGAATGGGGAGCTGACCCCCTATAACGACCCGGATCTGAAGGGCAGTTACACCGGCATCAGCTCCAGCCACACCACTGCCCATTTCACCCGGGCTACCCTGGAGGGCGTGGCCATGAGCCTGAAGGACTCCTTGGATACCCTGAACGACTTGGGTGTGGAGATGAAGCGGGTGCGCATCATCGGCGGCGGTGCCAAGGGAATGCTCTGGCGGCAGATCGTGGCGGATGTGCTGGGACTGGAGCTGCAAAAGGTGAAGGTGGATGACTCCTCCTTCGGCACGGCCATGATGACAGCCGTGGGCATCGGCTGGTTTGACAGCTTTGCCCAGGCGGCGGAAAGGTGTGTGCAGATTGCCTCCGTGTCGAAGCCTGACCCGGAAAATCATGCCCTCTACACGGAGCTGTTCCGGAAGTACAAGGCAGTGCACGATGCGCTGGCTCCCATCTACCGGGGGTAACTTATGAAAAAATACGACTGTGACGTGCTGGTCTGCGGCGGCGGCTTCGGCGGCATCATGCCCCTGGGCGGCTCCACCGAGCAGCTGGGCAGTCACAAGGGCTACGGCTACGGTATGCTGTGTGAGATTTTTTCCTCCATTTTGTCCATGGGGGCTACCTCCAACTACTGCATGACCGACGGTAAGGGGAAAATCTGCCACGGCTTCGCCGCCATCAACCCGGCCTTCTTCGGCGATCCGACTGCGATTGAGGATCACTTCTCCGCCTTTTTGCAGGAGCTGCGGGACGCACCCAAGGCCGACGGTCAGACGCATATCTACACCCACGGCGAGAAGGAAGTGGCCGCCGTCCAGCGAATCCTGGAAAACGGCGTGCCCGTCAACGACAACACCATGGTCGAGGTGCTGGATCTGTGCAATTATCTGAATCTGGACTTCGGCTCCTACTTTGGCGACTACCGGCCGCCGGTGAAGGAGGACGTGTTCAAGGGCAATTACTGAGCGGAGAGAATCAGAGTCCAAGGGAACCGCCGCAAACCGTTGTCGGCGGCAGGGCAAGGGATTTTTCCTGCCCACAAGCTTTTCCAAAACGGGCAAAGCCTGGGACTGGCCTCTTTTTATCAGAAAACAAAAAAGTCACCGGGAATCGGCATTTGCCGACCCCCGGTGACTTTCTATTCAGGAGTTCCTAATTGGATTATGGCAGATCACTCGATGGTAATCGTGGTATTGGCGGGCAGCTTCTTGGCGTCCTCCTTGGGCACCAGGATGGTCAGCACACCGGACTCGTATTTGGCCTTGATATCCTCAGGCCGCACATCGCCGACGTAGAAGCTCCGAGAGCAACTGCCGGCATAGCGCTCCTGGCGCAGAACCCGACCCTTCTTGTCCTCTTCGTCCTTGTCCAGGCCCTTCTCGGCCTGGATGGTCAGGTAGCCGTCCTGAACGTCCAGCTGAATTTCGTCCTTCTGGAAGCCGGGCAGATCCACGGCCAGGCAATAAGCCTTGGCGTCGTCCGTCTCCCGGATATCCGTCTTCATCAGGTTCCGGGCGTTCTTACCGAACAGGGGGTTCCGTCCACCAAAGAAATCAGTGCCAAAATCGGTACCAAAGAAATCATCCAACATGTTTTCACCATAAATTGCAGGCAGCATAAGTCATTCCTCCATTTGCTTGAGATCCATTCCATTTTGTTTTCAATCTGTTTTACTCACTATACTGGTTGTTTCTCATGCTCCTTTCCTTTTTCTGATTTGCACTATACCAGTTTTTTCTTGATTCGGAAAGGGACTGGGAGTATAATAAAACAAAAAGCCCTTGTGCGCGCAGCACAAGGAAAAGGAGAATGTGCCATGGAAACTGTGGATGCCCTGCTGACGTCCTTTTTTGCCCGGGACGACCTGGATGCCCTGACCGCCCAGGCCGGGGCCATGCTGGGCTGCCCGATTCTCATTCTGGATGATACCTTTCATGTTTTTTCCAGCTACTGCCCTCTGGACTTTACGGATGCCCTTTTTCGCAAGACCCTTCTGCGTGGGGAACTGACCTTTGAGGTCAGCGCCGCCATCAGCCAGAGCCAGACCTTGGCTGGGGGAACGGCGGATTTTGTCAAGCCGGAGGGGAGCCCCTTCCGGCGGCGGATTGCGCCTTTGGTCAGCACCGGCGTTCGGCTGGGCTACCTGGTCTGCCCGGACATCGACGGACACTTTGCCAGACTTCCGGAGGAAACCTGGCAGGCGGTAGAGCGAATCTTAGCCAAGCAGCTGTTCATCGAGACCAGCCGCCAGGACAAGCCCTTTGAAACCGCCGAGGACATCCTCATGCACCTGCTGGACGGGGGCTTCCCCAACGCCGCCTATTTCCGGCTCCAGACCGCCGGAACCTACCTTGCCGATTTCCACCCGGCGGGCTTCGCCCTCATTGATCTGACGGGCTATCACAGTTTGTACCCCGGCCGGGAGCAGCTGAAGGAGGCGGTGCTCTCCCAATTTCCTCAGTCTCACCCCTTCCTTTATCGGGGGGACGTGTTCCTGTTTCTTGCCGGAAAGGAGGATTTTTCGGCGCTGGCTCAGGAATTCCGGCTGAAAATCGCGGTATCTGAGGGACTGAGCGACCTTTACGACCTGCCCGCCCACTACCGCACCGCCCGGGAGGCTTTGGCGCTGATGGGGGATGAGCGGTATCACGGCGAAAGCGTGTGCACTGTGGACAGGCTCCGGGTGCCGCTGCTTCTGAAAAATCTGGAAGGCAGGGAGGATCTGATTTCCCGGCCACTGGAGGCACTGGCCGACCACGACCGGGAAAAGGGCACGGGCTACTGCGAGACCCTGTACTGGTACCTGGCTTGCGGCCGCTCCCTGAAAAAGACCTGCGAAATGCTTTTTACCCACCGGAACACGGTGCTCTACCGGATTCGCCGGATGCAGGGGGACTTCGGTCTGCCCCTGGACGACCCGGCCTGCCACGCCGAGCTGCTGCTGGGGGTGTCGGCGCTGCTGTTCCGGGACAGAGGGCCGGACTTCTTCCTGAGGTAGGCACTGGACATTTCCCGGGAAATGGAGTGCACTGACCCCAAAACAGACACAGAAAGGAAGATACCCATGAGGGCCTTGCCGCTCCCTATGGGAGAAGTGCCCCCGGAAGGGAGCGGAGGGGGCCACGTCGCCCCGACGGGCCTGATTGCATGGCACCATAAAAAGCCTTCCCCTGAGAGGGGAAGGTGGCCCGAAGGGCCGGATGAGGTCGCTTCCCAGCCTTCCCCCTGATTCACAGAGGAAGGCTTTTTCCGTTCTTTAGGGAAATTCTTCGCAGCTCCCGATGCCGGTTTTCCAGAATTTATACAATTTGACAAAAAAGTCCTTGCAATTTCTGGGATTTACTGGTATAATATATGTAACTGGTATGTAAGCCAAAAACCGGACGTCCGGAAACAACCAACCTGAGGAAGGAAAGGTGACTTTATGAAAAAACTGCTTGCCCTGCTGCTGGCTCTGGTGCTGACGAGCCAGCTGGTGACTCCGGTTCTGGCGGAGACCCTGCCGGAGGACACTGCGGCTCACACGGTAGAACTGGAGGAGCCCACCCAAATGCCCGTGACGGAACCGCCCGTCCCGGCTACGTTGGCTCCCACGGAACCGGCCACCGAGACCCCGACCACGGCGGCTACGGAAGCCCCGGAAACCACCCTGTCCACGGAACCCCCGGCGGTCACGGAAGTGCCGGAGGTGACGGATCCCACGGGGGAAACGGAAGCCACGGAATCCACGGAGGCTACCGATCCCACCGATCCTACCGACCCCACCGAGGAGACCACCGAAACTGACCTGGCATTGCTGGCGGAGGAGGATATTCTCGCCTCCGGCAACTGCGGCGCGGAGGGAGACGGCTCCAACGTCACCTGGGTACTTACCACCGACGGCACCCTGATCCTCTCCGGTACCGGAGCCGTAGCAGCATATGAAAACAGGAAAGACACACCTTGGAGGGATTATAACTATCAGATCCTGCAGCTGGAGGTTCAGAAGGGGATCACAAGTGTTAGCGGACTTTGTTCCTGCTATAAACTCCGGGAGGTGTCCCTTCCGGAGGGGCTGATAAGCCTTGGCAAACTTACCTTCATGGATTGCTGGGAGCTCCAGGAGATCAGGCTCCCCAAGTCTCTGAAAACGCTGGGAGAGGGTACGTTTGCCTCCTGCTTCGCCTTGACGGAAATCGAGTTTCCCGAGGGTCTGGAGACGATAGGGGAAGGGTTTCTGTATCACTGCATTTCTCTTACCAGCGTGGTCATTCCCGCCAGTGTAACCGAGATGGGCGACAGACCGTTCTCGGGCGATTGGGCTCTGAAGACGGTAGAGATCAAGGGGAATGTGCCCCGTCTGAGTAACTACTCTTTTCATGAGTGTGATGCTTTGCAGGAGGTCCTGATCACAGGCAGCGTGGGGACCATTGGCGATGATGCTTTCAAGGAGTTGGATTCGTTGGAGCGCGTCCAGATCGCCAGTGGCCTGAAAACCATCGGCAAGAGGGCCTTCTGGCTCTGCGATAATCTGACTACGGTCAGCCTCCCGGATGGCGTTACGTCCATCGGCGAGGAAGCCTTCAAGGAATGCAGCAGCCTTACCACGATCAACCTGCCGAATAGCATTACGACCATCGGCGCGAACGCCTTCAATGGCACAAAGCTGACCGGCCCGCTGAACATTCCCAGCAGCCTGGTGAGCTTGGGCGACAATGCCTTCCATGGCTGCAGCGGTCTTACGGGCACTCTGGTGTTCCCGGCGGCCATGGAAAACATCAGCACGAACGTCTTTGCCGGATGCTCCGGCATCGAGGAGATCATTCTGCCGAGGGGCGTGTTGACCATCGGTGCTGGCGCGTTCAACAACTGCTCCGGGGTTCAGCGGCTGTGGCTTACCAACTCCATCCAGTCCATCGGCGCGAACGCCTTTAACGGCATGAAGAACCTGAAGAAGGTTTATTTCTCCGGTACCATCTTGGAATGGGAGACAGACATTCAATGGGCGGATAAGGGTTACCAAATTGGGGTAGCGATAACGACGAACGAGGAGATAGCCTCCGGCTCCTGCGGCGAGGCTCTGACCTGGAGCCTGAACGCCGCCGGCGACCTGACCGTCTCCGGCACCGGGGACATGACGGACTTTGCGGCCACCGGCGCACCCTGGGCGGAGTATCGGGATCAGGTCAAGCTGGTGATCCTGGGGCGGGGCGTGACCTCCATCGGCAGTTCTGCCTTCCAGGACTGCAAGAATCTGGAGACCGTGAGCCTTCCCGGCTCCCTGACCGCCCTGGGCGAGGCCGCCTTCCTGCGCTGCGGAGAGCTCACCAATGTGAAGCTGCCCGCTTCTCTGGAGAGCGTGGGCGAGGACTGCTTCAGCGGCTGTGAAAAGCTGGAGCTGCTGAACCTGACCGGCGTTCCCGATGAAATCATGGAGCTGCGCACCTCCCTGGAGGGCACCGTCACCCTGCCCGCGGGCGTGAAAAATGCCCGGCTGCGCTGGGGACTGGAAACCGCGGCGGGAGAAATTCCCTGCTCGGAAATCGCGGAGATTTGCGGCCAGGAGGGCGGCTACTACCTGAAAATGAAGAGCTCCGGCAAGGTGCTGCTGACGTGCTATGACGCCATGACCGGCGCTCATGGCAGCAAAACGGTCACCTTTACCGAGGGACTCATGATCCTGCCCCAGGGCGTGGACACCCTCACCAGCGGCGAAAAGCTGACCCTGTCCGCCGTGGCTATGCCCGGAGCCAAGAAAATCACCGCCAGGTGGTTCCTGGTAAGCGGTCAGGAATACGCGACCGTGACCGACGATGGCGTTCTGACCGCCGGGATTGTGGAAGAGCCGACGACGATTCAGGTCACGGCTGTTCTCACCGGCAGCACGGTCAGGATGACCAAGGAATTTACAATCCTGCCCCAGGTCAGCCAGGTGACCATCCAGTATCGGGGCAATCCGGCTCCCGCCGAGCAGGATATTTCCGCCGAGGACGGAGACACCCTGCGCTTCAAGGCTTCGACCCTGCCTGCCGAGGCCGTCAGCCCGGTGCAGTGGCGCAGCAGCGATGAGAAGGTGGCGGTGGTGGACGGCGGCCTTGTGACCCTGGTAGGCTCCGGCAGGGTGGTGATTACCGCCCAGGCCATGGACGGCGGCAAGAAGGAAGCTTCCGTTACCCTGAACGTGACCTATCAGGATCGGACGCCCAGACTGGTTTCCTCCACGGTGAGCCTGAACGGCGCGTCCACCCAGGGCGCGGAGCTGGAGTTGGCGGAAAACTACGGCAACCTGATTCGGAAGGTTTCTCTGAATGACGACCGGTTTACCGCCGGCTACGAAAACGGCATTCTGACCATTGCCCCGGCTCAGTTTGTGAGCAAGGGCACCTACCCCGTAACCCTGACGGTGGAATGCGGAAACCGCAAGAGCTATGACTACGATTTGACCGTGAAGGTCACGGTGGCCCTGCCCAAGCTTACCGTGAAGCAGGACGGGAAGGTTAATCTGTTCTATAAAAACTGCTCGGCTATGCTGGTGATCTCCGGCGGTGAGATAGAGAGCGTGGAACCGCGGCTCAATGAGGATTTTAATCTGTTCTGGAGTGAAGGAAATCGCTGCCTGATTGACTACTCGACAGCCGGTATGACAGCCGATAAGCCTAACACGAAAGCAACTCTGAGCGTTACATTCGCGGGCTATAACACCCCTGTGACCAAGACCATCAACATCGCCACGGAAAATAAAGCTCCCAAGCTGACTCTGAATCCCACGGCCTCCGTCGTGAATACAAACTGGGGTGGCACCGCCCTGTACGCGCGTGCGCAGCTGCCCGAGGATTATGATTATACCAGCTCGGTGAAAATCACCTGGGATGAAAATCCGAATGTGGAAAAGGTGGAACTGAGCAAGAATACCGTGACGATTGCGCTGAAAGAGGGCGCGAAGAGCACCACCGTCAATCTCCACATTCAGGATGTTTCCTGGAGAAGGCCGGTAAAGCTGACCCACAAGATCACCGTCACCGATAAGGCTCCCACCCTCAAGCTGAGCAGCACAAAACTGACCCTGAACCGGGTATTCCCCTGGATGCAGGCTGCGGCAAGTGTCACCCTGAACCAGGGAAATCTGAATGTGTCCGGCATACGCTTTGAATCGGTTCCGGAAAAACTGCTCGTGCGCTACGAGGGAACCCGGATTTTTGCCCAGTCCAAGGATGGACAGACGATGCCCGCGAAGGGTAAGTATACCATTGCTTACTATGCGCGGATAGAAACAGGCAGCAATGATGCGTATGAGATTCCCGGTAAGCTGACCATCCAGGTGGAAGAGAAGATTCCTACCGTTAAGCTTTCTTCTTCCACCGTGAAGCTGAATAAATCCCTGGCGGGGAAGGAAACCGCTACCGTTAAGGTGAGCGTCAGTGACCCGGAGCATTACCACTTGCAGTATTTTGCCAGTCTGCCGGAGGGTGCAAGCTACGATTCTTCTACCGGGGAGCTTACTGTCACGCTGACGGAGAGCACCATGAATGGCGGAACCTTCCAGCTGAATGGCCTGAAGCTATGGATGAACGGCCTCGCTCCCAGTGCGGAGCTGGATAAGCCTCTGACCCTGAAAATCCAGACCTACGACAAGGAACCCTCCTTCCGGCTCAGTGCCAAGGGCAAGCTGGATGTGCTGAATCCTGCCAGTGAGATTGTCTATACCCTCAAGCTGACGAATTGCCTGGGCGCACCTACGGCGGTGGAGCTGACCGACGACAATGCGGGGCTGTTCAACGTAAGCCTGGATTCCGAGGGCAAGATTCATCTGACCCTGGCAAAGTCCGGTGAGAATTACTCCACCAAGACTGCCTACAAGGTGACCCCGGTTCTGACGGCCTGCGGTCAGAAGATCACCGGCGCTGTCCTGAGCGTCAAGGTCACCCAGAGCACCTTCAAGCTGGCAAAGCTGCCCAACCGGACGGTGTTCACCACCCAGACCACAGCCCTGATGCAGCAGCTTGTGGTCGCCAGTCCCGCCGGGGCGAAAATCGGAAGCGTTGCCCTGAACGCCAAGACCACCGCCGCCCTTCGGGAGGCAGTGGAGATGGCCGGCGGCATCGGGTTTGACTCCCAATCCGGGATGATTACCGTTCCTTCCGGGGCCTTCACCAATCTGAAGCCCGGCAGGTATACCCTGATTCTGGACGTAACCCCGGCCAACACGGTTCCGGGCATCAAGCCCACCCAGGCAAAGCTCACTCTGACCGTGCGGAAATAATCCCAAAGGAACGACCAAAGGGGCGGCGGAATTTTCCGCCGCCCCCAAGCCTTCCCCTCCCAGGGGAAGGTGGCTCGGAGAGCCAGATGAGGTTGTCATTGTTTTTGATAAAACACATGTCGTTGCGAACCCCTCGTTAGAAATATGTCATTGCGAACCAGTCCGCAGACTGGTGTGGCAATCCGTTCTCCTTGGCTCCCCCTCTGGGGGAGCTGGCGGCGAAGCCGACTGAGAGGGTAAAAATTGCCCTCTCCGGCACCGACCGGGCACTTCTCCCATAGGGAGAGACAAGGCCCTCATCCGTCTCGCGCTTGCGTGAGACGCGCGAGCCACCTTCCCCCAAGGGAAGGCTTTGGAGAACGGATTCTGACCGGAGAGAATCCCTGGAAGGAGCCACACCAGTCTGCGCTACATTAATACTGAAACGCTGGCATTGCGGTTTCGCAATGCCAGCGTTTTCTCTTTATGCCAGATAGATGGCCTTGCAGGCCAGCATGGTCTCGTAGCAGTCCAGCTTCGACACCATCTCCATAGGCGCGTGCATACACAGCACCGGAACTCCCGCGTCCACGGTGACAATGTTCCGGTTGGCCATGTAGGCCGCTACCGTGCCGCCGCCGCCCTGATCCACCTTGCCCAAAGTGGCAATCTGCCAGATGACCCCGGCCTTGTCCAAAGTGCTGCGCACGAAGCCCATGGCCTCGGCAGAGGCATCGGAGGCCCCGCTTTTGCCCCGGGCACCGGTGTACTTGCAGATGGCCGCGCCGTAGTTCAGCTGGGCATTGTTCCGCTTGTCGCAGGTGTCGGCAAAATTGGGGTCAAAGGCGTTGGTCACATCGGCGGACAGGCAGAAGGATTTGGCAAAGCAGTCCTCCAGCTTGACCCCCTGGACATCGCACAGGCCGCCCACGAAGTGCTCAAAGTAGTGGCTCTGCATACCGGAAACGCCCACGGAGCCGATTTCCTCCTTGTCCGCCAGAATGCAGACCGCGGTTTTTGCGGGATTTTCGATGTTAAAAATGGCATCCAGCTCGGCATAGGCGCAGACCCGGTCGTCATGGCCGTAGGCACCCAGCAGGCTTCTGTCCAGGCCCACCTCCCGGCAGCGCCCAGCGGGCACTACCGTTAATTCGGCGGACAGGAAATCCTCCTCGATGAGGCCGTACTTTTCGTTCAGCCAGCGCATCACGTTCAGCTTTACGAGGTCTGAGCCCTCCCCCTCGATGGGTTCGGTGCCCAGGAGCACGTTCAGCTGCTCACCGGTAATGCCTTTGGCCATGGTCTTCTGCATCTGATCCGCCGCCAGGTGAATGAGCAGGTCGGAGACCATCAGCACCGGATCGTCTTCATTTTCGCCGATGGTCACGGTGACTACCGTTCCGTCCTTCCGGTACACCACCCCGTGGATGGCCAGAGGAATGGTAGGCCACTGGTACTTCTTGATGCCGCCGTAGTAGTGGGTTTTCAGATAGGCAATTTCGGAATCCTCATACAGAGGGTTGGGCTTCACGTCCAACCGGGGGGAATCCACATGGGCGGCGCAGATATGAATGCCCTCACTGAGAGGCTTTGTGCCAATCACCGCCAGGGCTACGGATTTGTCCCGATTATTATAGTAGATTTTGTCTCCGGGATTCAGAGGCATTCCCGGGGTGAAGGGACGGTAGCCCAGGCTCTGTGCCTTCCGAACTACCCAGGCCGTGGCCTCCCGCTCGGTTTTGCATTCATCCAGGAAGGCCCGGTAGCCCCGGCAATAGCGCTCCATTTCCTGCCGGTCTTCCTCGCTCAGGCGGGTATAGCCATTCTTAGGGGACAGCAGCAGGGCATCGCGCAGCTCGTCAGTATTCATAGGGATTTTCCTCCTTTGACATCAGTTTTTCCAGAAATTCCTGGCATATTCTTTGGAAATCCTCCTGAGTTCCGTAGTTCTCCAGCACATAGTCGCACTTCTCCCGGAACCATCCGGTGCTTTTCTGGGCGGCAATCCGAGCCTCGGCGTACGCCCGGGAAATGCCGTCCCGCTTCATAAGCCGGGCAATGCGCATGTCCTCCGGAGCCGTCACCGCCACGGTGGCATCGCACAGCTCCGAAAGGCCGCTTTCAAACAGGCCGATGGCATCAATGGCCGCGAGATTCGGCTTGGTTTTCAGTCTGCGCAGCACCTCATGCTTCACCGCACTGTGGGTAATCCGGTTCAGGTCTGCCAAGGCCGCCGGATTGGAAAAGACCAGCTCCCCCAGCTTCTTGCGCTGCAAGCGATCATTTTCCACCGTGCCGGGGAATCGAGCCTCGATAGCCGCCAAGAGCATAGGGTCGGTTTCCAGCAGCTCGTGATAAATCTCGTCGCAATCCAGCACCAGGCCGCCCCGCTCCGCCACGCAATGAAGGAGGGTGGTCTTCCCGCAGCCGGTGCCGCCGGTAATGCCTAAAATCATAGCTCCGCCTCCGCGTCCACAATGTGGAAGGCCGCGGCCTTTTTCAGCCGGTTCTGGACGGCGTAGGCTACGCCCCCGCCCACCGGACACCGGGCGTAAACCTGATGAATGGTCGGGTCGTCCAGTACCCGCAGGGCGGAAAACAGTCCCGCGGACAGGGTGTTGGGGTCAGCCTCCCGGCCGTAGGCCAGAGGGGCACAGTCGGCATAGAGCGGCAGCTCCTCCTCGAAGCAGAGCACCCGGTCGCCGGGAACAAAATGCCGATGAATATATTCCGCCGCCTTTTCCCGGGAACCGGCCACGATGACCACCGGCTCCTGGGGGGCATAGTGCCGGTATTTCATGCCCGGCGCCTTCACCACCGCATCCTTGTCGATCTGGGCGGTGACGGCCTTGTCCACCACCAAATCCCCCAGCACGGCAATCAGCTGCTCCGGGGTGATTCCGCCGGGGCGCAGAAGCCGGGGCCGATCTTCCGTCAAGTCCACGATGGTGGATTCCACCCCCACTCGGCAGGGGCCGCCGTCCACAATGGCGTCAATTTTCCCGTCGTGGTCATGGCGCACATGCTCGGCGGTGGTGGTGGAGGGCTTGCCGGAAAGATTGGCAGAAGGCGCGGCAATGGGCACTCCCGCCAGGGCAATGATTTTCCGGGTGACATCGTTGTCCGGACACCGGACGGCCACGGTAGCCAGCCCTGCCGTGGTGCGCTTGGGCACGATGTCCCGCACCGGCAGCACCATGGTCAAAGGCCCTGGCCAGAATTTCTCCGCCAGGGTGTAGGCAGATGCCGGAATGTCGTGGCAGAACCGCTCCATTTCCTCAGGCTCCGCCACATGGAGAATCAGGGGGTTGTCCTGGGGACGACCCTTGGCCTCGAAGATTTTCAGGACTGCCTTTTCGTCCAGGCCGTTGGCGCCCAGACCGTAGACCGTCTCCGTGGGGATGGCCACCAGGCCGCCCTTTCGGATAATATGCGCGGCAATTTCCGGGGTTTCCGGAGCCTTTGCGTCTAAAAACAGGGTTTTCATAATTTACTCCCGAAAAGTCAACGGGCAGCCACGGAAGGTGACTGCCCGAAGGAACACATTTGTGATTACGCGGTAGGCTGGTTGGCAGCCTCGATGATCTTGACGAACTTCTCGGGCACCAGGGAAGCACCGCCGATCAGGCCGCCGTCGATGTCGGGCTGAGCCAGCAGTTCGAAGGCGTTCTTGTCGTTCATGGAGCCGCCGTACAGGATGGAGATGGCCCGGGCATTCTTGGAGGAGTACAGCTTGCGAACCACGCTGCGGATCATCTCGCAGACCTCCTCGGCCTGGTCGGGGGTAGCGGTCAGGCCGGTGCCGATGGCCC
>ENA-ORSL01001483-ORSL01001483.1-human-gut-metagenome-genome-assembly--contig:-NODE-1483-length-19742-cov-14.470310_pt1 | contig 19742 bp, 16 predicted proteins | sample MGYA00242190_ERZ509157 | MGnify/ENA primary metagenome ERZ509157 (study PRJEB26280, sample SAMEA2338664) | human gut metagenome | biome: human gut; feature: human-associated habitat; material: faeces...
AACCAGTGACACGAGGATTTTCAGTCCTCTGCTCTACCAACTGAGCTATCTGGGCATAATAAATGCCGGCGACCGGAATCGAACCGGTACGGGAGGTTAGTCCCGCAGGATTTTAAGTCCTGTGCGTCTGCCAGTTCCGCCACGCCGGCATTCTTTATAACCAATTTACTATGAAGTAAATTGATTCACTGGATGGAGGTGGATTCGAACCACCGAAGCAAGTTGCAGCAGATTTACAGTCTGTCCCCTTTGGCCACTCGGGAATCCATCCATTGTTAGCAGTTTTAACCGCTGACAGTATTTGATTATAATTGATGTGTTTGAAAATTGCAAGCACTTTTTTCAATTTTTTTTATTTTATTGCGTTCCGCTATCCTTTATGCTCTCGAACATCTTACAAATTAACCCGTAATACCGTTGCCGAGATCTTTGGAACCCGGATAAACAATCGGTTATCCGTTACCCGATATGCAATCGGATCCAGCAAATAACCTTCTTCTGTTGTCAGCATCACCTGAGTCAGCACTGTATTATTCGGGATTCCAAGCTCTGCCACACTGAACTTCAGATCTATATCCTCATAATTAATATTCAGGATCACGATCACTTTATTATTTTCATCAAATCGTCCATATGCCACGACCTTATGCGAACCGTGCAGGAAACGATACGATCCTTTCATCAGTGCTGAATTTTCCTTATGGATCCGGATAATATCCTTATGGAACTGAATTAATTCCTGATCCTCATGTCCCCATGGATACGTTCTCCGGTTATCCGGATCCGTCCATCCACAGACACCGGCTTCATCACCATAATAAATCGTCGGTGCACCCGGCCACGTCATCTGAAACACAACCGCCTCCCGAAAAACACCCTTATTGATATTCTGACCGGCTGCCTCCGGTCCCAGGGTATGTGTCCGTCCTACCATACGATTCGTTCTTGTCAAAAATCTTGAATGGTCATGATTTGACAATTCATTCATTGCTATATAAAGCGACTGGTGATGGAATCGTGACATATGATGTCTGAGTGCACCGATAAATGCATCCGGATTACCCAACAAATCTCCTCTGAACTCGTCGCTATGTTTTTCAACACCTGTCAGGAACCAGGTGATCGGTTCCATAAATGCATCATAATTCATGACTGTATCCCACTGATCGCCTAATAACCAGTCCTTCGGATCTCCATAATGCTCTGCCAGAATGATGGCATCCGGATTCGCTTCCTTTACATTCCTGCGGAAATCTCTCCAGAATTTATGGTTATATTCCGGACTATGTCCCAGATCTGCCGCTACATCCAGCCGCCATCCGTCTGCATTAAACGGCGGGGATACCCATTTCTTTGCAATATTCATAATATACTCATATAACTTCGGTGAATCCTCATAATTCAGCTTCGGCAGGGTATCATGTCCCCACCATCCATCATAGGTCCCATTATACGGCCACTGATACTCATCATGGAACTTGAAGAAACTACGGTATGGACTGTCTGCGTCAATATAAGCTCCCTTTTCATACCCCTTCTGATTCTCGTAAATGCATTCCCTATCCAGCCACTTGTTAAAGGAACCACAATGGTTGAACACGCCGTCCAGGATAATCTTCATACCACGTTTATGCACTTCTTCTACCAACTCAATGAAAAGCTGATTACTGGCTTCGAGATTCTCCTTATCGGTCACTCTTGTGATATATCTGGTTGCTTCTTTATTGGGCGCCTGACCATAACTCAAACACTCCCCTTCATCCTTAACGATTCGCCCAAAATGGGGATCCACATAATCATAATCCTGACTGTCATACTTATGGTTCGACGGTGATACAAAAATAGGATTCAGATAGATTACATCTACGCCCAGATCCTGCAGATAATCCAGTTTGTTCATAACACCCTGCAAGTCACCGCCGTAAAAGCACCGCACATCCATTGCATCCGGATACTTTCCCCAATCCTTAATCTGTCGGGTTCCATCTCCGATGTAACTATATTCATTATCCAATACATCATTGCTCTCATCGCCATTGCAGAAACGTTCCACGAAAATCTGATAAAAGACTGCACCTTTGGCCCACTCCGGAGTTACAAATCCCGGTGCAATCTGGAAATTATAATATGCATTTAAGTCTTTTGCCGCTCCGATTTTATTATAAAAACAGGTGATCCGTCCGACTCTGATTTCAAAATAATAGTCACACATCTGATCCGGCAGATCTAAAATAGTATACTCATAATAATCAAACATCTGATCTGAAAATCCTTTTTTCATCTCATAACGTTCCTGATTCCATACCAAAAATACCTGACCAACATTATCCATCCCTGTCCGGAAACGAATACGCAGATCATCTCCGATCAACGGTTCCTCCGGAGAACGATAAAACTCCGTACCATCACTAAACAATGCGCCCAGATTCAGCGCTGGTTTCGTTGAAAATGTATATCGAAAGATCTTCTCTGTCACTGACAAATGGCTGAAATTCGCCTTAATATCCATATAACTTCCTCCCTGGAAATAATTCCTCTCTTATTTTAATATATATTTCCCAATTTGTACACGAAGAATTTATCCAAAATCCATCTTTCCCCATCTATTTTCGTCGTTATTCCAGGCAATCCACACGATCTGAGAAAAACTTCCCGTTCCTCCTTTACACAAGTAAAAGGGACAGTCACCGAACGACTGTCCCTTTTGGAGAAGGTATTTTTGTTACTTATGGGTGTAGCAAAAACTATATAATGTATTGGGGGGGGTTACAAGTTTATTATAACAAATCCCCTTAAAAAGTGTTCACAAACAATTTTTAATTTTCACACTTCTTTTGTGCAAAAAAACGATGATTTCTTCTAACTCCTGCAAATCGCAATGGCAAAATAGATAATTCGCTTTATGGAAATTAGCAATTTGTTATACATCCCCATTTTCCGGCTCATTTCCGGCAGTTTCGACAGCCTCAAACAACTGTTCAAACTCTTTTTGATCGATACGGTCCTTCTCTAACAATAACTTTGCACAACGATGTAGGACATCCATATTTTCTACCAGAATATTCTTTGCTTTCTGATAGCACTCGTCCATGATCCTTTTCACTTCCACATCGATCTGCTTTGCCGTTTCCTCGCTGAAATTCTTCGCATGTCCCAGATCTCTGCCAAGGAATACTTCCTCTTCATCGGAGCTTTCATAATTAATTAGTCCCAGCTGCTCTGACATGCCATACTTGGTTACCATTGCGCGAGCCGTCTGCGTTGCCACTTTAATATCCTGGGATGCACCGGTTGTAATATCCTCACAGATCAATTCCTCTGCAATCCTTCCACCAAAGTCTACCATGATATCCTGCAGCATCATGCCCTTTGTCGTAAACTCATTATCGTTATTTGGCAGACGCATGGTATAACCCGCTGCGCCCTCGCCGGTAGGGATGATAGATACTGCATAAACCGGTCCCACATCCGGCAGTAAATGATAAAGAATCGCATGTCCGGACTCATGATATGCTGTAATCTCTCTTGTCTTCTCCGGAATCAGCCGGCTCTTCTTTTCTGTACCGACACCAACCTTAATAAACGCAGCATCGATGTTCTTTTTTTCAATATATTTCTGATTCTGCTTTGCTGCCTGGATTGCCGCCTCATTCATCAGATTTTCCAGGTCTGCTCCCGCAAAGCCGGAAGTAGTTCTTGCCACTTCATGAAGATTTACATCATCACCAATCGGTTTATTTCTCGTATGCACTTTCAGAATCTCTTCTCTTCCCTTTACATCCGGTTTACCGACAAATACCTTACGGTCAAATCGTCCCGGTCTCAGAATTGCAGGATCAAGAATATCCACACGGTTCGTTGCCGCCAACACGATAATGCCTTCGTTCAATCCAAAGCCATCCATTTCTACCAGCAGCTGATTCAGGGTCTGTTCCCTCTCATCATGTCCGCCGCCCAGACCGGAGCCTCGTTTTCTGGCTACCGCATCAATCTCATCAATAAATACAATACACGGTGCCAGCTTCCGTGCATTCAGGAACAGATCACGCACTCTGGAAGCACCAACACCGACAAACATTTCCACGAAATCAGAACCCGAGATACTTAAGAACGGTACCTCTGCCTCTCCGGAAATCGCCTTTGCAAGCAATGTTTTACCCGTTCCCGGAGGTCCTACCAGAAGAACTCCCTTCGGGATTCTCGCTCCCAGTTCTTTATATTTGCCCGGATCCTTCAGGAAATCAACGATTTCCTCCAGTTCCTGCTTCTCTTCTTCCAAACCTGCTACATTGGTAAAGTCAGTCCCATGGCGGAATTCTACCTTCGCTTTTACCGGACTTTTGCCAAAGTCCATCATCTTGCTTCCGCCACCGGCTGCATTCTGCATAGCCATCATCATACTGAAGATCAGTACAATGACTACAATCGCAAGAATCGCATACGGCAAGAATTTCATAAAGGAATTCTCTCTGGTAACATCCGCAACCGATATATTTACATCCGGTGCTTTCTCCTGTAATTCATTAATCACCGCATTTACATCTGTTGCATATAACTCATTCTGCGTATCATCCTCTCTGATCGCTGTAATAACACCTGTCGGGATCTCCGCATTCTGTTCTACCGTAACCGCCGTTACTTCACCTGCATCAACATCCTGCCAGAACTCCGTCAGACTGTAATCACTCAGATTCAATGGTCTGGAATTCATATAATACGTATATCCCAGCACGATCAGCCCCATTAAAAGCAGGAACCATATAATTCCGCGCAATGATCCATTCTTATTCATTGCTTCTCCTTTCTATACTTCCACAACTCCGATGTATGGAAGATTTCTGTATTTTTGAGCATAATCCAATCCATATCCGACAACAAATACATCCGGAATTACGAATCCGCTGTCATCAACCTCAACCTCTTTTTCTCTGCGGTCAGGTTTGTTCAACAATGTGATCAACCGAATGCTCTCCGGCTGACGTTCTGAAAGAATGCGGAGAAGATAACTCAATGTATTCCCCGAATCAATAATATCCTCTACTACGATCACATGACGGCCTTCGATTGATTCATCCAGATCCTTACTGATCTTCACGCGGCCACTCGTTTTCGTCTCGGAACCATAGCTGGATACAGACATAAAATCCAGAGTTGCCGGAATCGTCAGTCGTTTTGCCAATTCACAGACAAAAAACACACTTCCTTTCAAAATTCCAATCAGATGTACAGTCTTTCCCGCATAATCCCGGTTAATCTTATCTGCCATCTCCTGTATTCTGGTTTCCAGTGCTTCCTCTGAAATAAAAACTGATATTTTATCCATTTCTTTCTCCTTCGAATTGAAATTCAATCTGTAAAAGCTGTCTAGTCTCTTCCGTCACTTTTACATCCTCACTGATCCGCATGCCGATGATCCAGTATACCTGATGCCCGGATGCCAGTACCGGTATCGTTGCACGTTTATCCCGCGGGATTTTATTATCTATAAAATACCTTGCAAGCTTCTTGTGCCTTCCCTGCATATCTGCGACCAGATAATCTCCGGTCTGCGGCATTCGTATCGATAAAGCTCCACATATTTTATCATAATCTAATAATTTAGTATAGCGTTTTTTGGAAATTTCTATGTCGCTTTGCATAGACATTTGCCGGCAGAAAAGGCTTCCGATTCCGGGGATTCTCGTCTCTCCCGGAACTCTGACGGGAACCGGCTCCATTTCCTCTCCTTCTCCTGTTTTTACAGGATGTATCTCTGTTGTAATCCGGACTCCGTCATAGGTCCGGAATGCCACCATATTATACGGCAGGGAGATGCGCTTTCCTGTCTGTCGTTCAAAGAGATACCGGATCTGTTCCACGTGAACCTGTTCTAGATTCTTTGCTGTTCCGCTTACACGATACATGGCTCTATAGATCAGATGCTTCTGTAAAAGAACCGCATGCGCCCGGAATGATTGTTCCAACAACAGTACCCCATCCTCCAGGTTTCTCACGCAATCCGGTTCCGCTTTCTCCGCCTCCGCTTCTACGTATCTCCAATATTCTTCTGCCACTTCGGTTGCATTCGCTATATGCATAACAGCTTGTGTATTCACTGTCTCCAATATCGGAAGCACCTGATTCCGGATACGGTTTCTCGAGTAATCATCAGACGCATTGGATGCATCTATATAATACCGCAGACTGTGCTCCTCCAGATATTGAAGGATCTCCTGCCTGCTTACCCGGATCAACGGACGGATAACGCTCCCCCGGACCGCCGGTATTCCTGCCATTCCCTTCATTCCGGTTCCCCGTATGATATGAAACAACATGGTTTCCGCGCAGTCATTCTGATGATGTGCGACTGCAATCCGCCCGTTGCCTTCTATCTGCTTCAATACCTGCTCAAAACATGCATAACGATAGTTTCTGCCGGCTTCTTCGATCGACCAGCCTTTCTCCGCTGCATATGCTTTTATATTTTTATGAAAAATCCTGCATGGAATCTCCCTCTGCCTGCAGAATTCTTCCACATATTGTTCTTCTTCCTGTGCTTCCCGGCGGAGCATATGATTTACGTGTACTGCCTGTAACCGAATGGCGAATTCCTCCGTTAACCGGTCCAATACATCCAGCAGACATATAGAATCCGGCCCGCCGGATACACCTATAACCACTGTATCTCCTGCATTAAGCATCTGAAACTGTGTCATTGTCTCCCGTACCTTCGCAAGTAAATTTTCTTCCCGCATATTCCTGTCCCTTATTTCCTCCAGATGCCAAGCACCAGAATACTGGCATCATCCCGCATCTGATTTTTACTCATTGCCTGTATCTTTTCTAATAATTCTTCCGCCATCTCCTGCGGATTTGTTGTATCTGTTTCTAAAATCAGCTCTTTCAGACATTCCTCTTTATTCTCAAATAAGATTGCATCCAGCACACCATCGCTGACCATAATGACCATATCTCCATGGTAAAACTTCTTTCGTATCGCGTCAATCTCTGTTTGCTCCCGCACTCCCACCGGTAATGTCGTAGACTGTATGGTCTCCATCCAGTCTCCACGTTTAATAAATGTGGCGGATGCTCCCATCTTCAGGAACTCACCGACCCCGGAATACAGATCCAGCATACACATATCCATAGTAGCGAATTGCTCACCCTGTCCCTGAACTGCAATCAGCTCATTCAATAGCTCGATTGCCGACTCTTTCCGGAATCCGGCTTCCAGCATCTCTTCCAGCAGATCTACCAGCTGCTCGCTTTGCCGGGAAGCCTCTACACCGCTTCCCATGCCGTCTGCCAGCAGCATAAGAAGCTGACCGTTCTTCAGTTCCATCTGCGAAAAGTTATCACCGGACACCACCTGTCCGTCTTTCGCTATCCGTTTCACACCGGTCAGATACCGGTAACGAACATCTTCCTCAAACTGTACCACATGATATTCCCGGTTCAGGATCATACGACTGGATGAGACCGGCCGGTATGGCGCATCCATACAATGGCTGATCAGTTCCGCTATTTCTTTCGTCGTCACAACTCTTCCATGCAGGGTCCTTGCCAGAAGATAAATCTCCGTTCTTCCGTAAATCCCCTGTACCTGTGTCACCTGACGTACCCGGATATTCTGTCGCTCCAGCTGTTGCACTAATAGTGCCTGATTTTTACCGTTGCATACTGCAGGTTCTTCCATCGTGGTCGACAATTGTGAAAGACTGGCTCCGATTTCTCCCATCTGTCTGGCAAATACCGGTGTCGCATATCCGGCCGCCTGTCCATTTTCCTGTAGCATATATGCCGGCTGACAAAATGTCCGGCTCAATTTATTAAATACTGCCGCAATATCCCGGATATGTTTCCTGATCACTGCCTGCCGTTCCCACTGAACTGTTTCCCGATCATTACGGTCGCCGGACACCGGTCGCTTCGTCATATAGGTTTTGGGTGTGCAGACAAACAAAATCCCGGCTGTCAGCAATCCCCGTAGTGCCTCTGCTGCCAGGAGTTCCGGATAGTAAAAAAATCCCAGAAACCCAAGCATTGCCAGAAAGCCGACGGTTTCCAGCGTTTTCCCGAATTCTCCCAGAAATCCGGCAGCCATACTCAGGATCACACAGATTGCCACCCATTCCACCCGGTGGGTACGGATTGCCAATATCACACCACAGACCGTCCCGACACTGGCACCATATGCTACGCCAAACCGATATGCCATATATAGAATCAGATAATAGATCACTCCCTGAAGCAGAGTGAAATACTGCAAAACCTGCAACGGAATCCCCCAGAGCACAACTGCCAATAACGTCAGAGTACTGAGCAGATTCTCACTCCGCATGATATCTTCATGATTATGCAGCACCTGGAATGCCTGTTCCAGAATTACAGAAAATCCGGCCGCCGCAACTCCTTCCATAATCGGAAGGTATACAGCCTGTCCGCTCCCCCAAGGTGTCAATAGCCAAAGAATACCAATACCCAGCGTCATACTGCCGGCAATCCCTGCCACCAGAATCGGATTCTTTGTCCGATTCTTACCGGATATACAGCTGATGATCAGAATCATTCCAATAAAAATGCCTGCATACTTTATGCAATAGCCAATCTCTCCGGTTGAAGCAATCCCCAGGATCAACGCAGCCAGAAGTCCCCAGGAGCCAAGTCCGGCCAGATAACTTCCGGCAAATACCGCTGCCGCAAACGGATGCAGTCCTGCGATTTCTGAACGTGCCGCCAGAAATCCAAGCAAATAAAGACCGATTTCTTCCTGTACTCTGCTTTTGCTTTCCTGTTTTATTTTCCATTTCATCCTTCTACCCCCACCCATATCTCAGTGTTCTATGATATTTTCAGACGTTTTTTATCACATAACACTTATTATAAGATGTGAAGCTTTCTATTTCTGTCGCTTCATGGCAGAAGGATTCTATAATATTCTCCACAGAATGAGCTATTTACGCATCAAACATAATCTTCTCACTCCGGAACATCCGGGCTGTCAGCAATGCACAGGAAATACCAACGATCAGATTCGACAATATTGCCATCACAAATCCCATACCTGTGATATCACAGGTAAATATATTTTTCAGAGCTATCGTTGGTCCATATAACGGAATCAGATATTGCAGAGTCGTCACTTTTTCTCCCTGGAACATGGATAAAATTCCGATTACCATAACAACCATATATGCAGGCATGATATAAGTGCTTCCCTCTTTCATATTCTTCGCCATCGTCGCACAGACTGCGATCAGTGCCACATATAAGAATACAAGGGTTACGATCAGACCCAGAAGCATCGCCATCTGTCCCGGTGTAAACCGAAGCTCCTGCCCGGTCATTGCTCCCAGCGTCCGGTATACCATCGGCATAGCAAAGATCATAGCACCACCGTAGACCAGTGCAGAGAGTCCGGATAACACCATCAGGGCAAATAATTTACCATATACAATATAACTCCGCTTCACCGGTGTCACCAGCATCGCTGCAATAGTACCGCGTTCCTTTTCTCCGGCAAAGCTATCCGCTCCGAGATTCATAGCGCCTGCGAACAAAAGCACCGTGATCATATAAGGAATCGCATAGCCCAATGTCTTTCCCTGCGCCCGGTTATCATTCTGGATCACGGAATGGTCATTCGTCTCATCTACCGTAAATATCTTAATCTGATCCAATGATCCCAGCCTCTGTTCCAGCAATCGATTGCGATAGGGTTCCAGGATTCCGTTTAAAAAATCACTTCTTGCGTTATCGGAATAATCCTCAGACGGATTATAGAAGGTCTGCACATCCGGCACCGAATCTCCGACCGTATAATCACCCACGGTCTGTTCAAACGATTCCGGAAATACGATCAACAGATCCAGATCTCCCGTATAGATCTGATCCTTGGCAGTATTCATTGCTTCAGCCTCCTTAGCCAGCGCAGTCTGCTCATCCAGATCAGCCTCCGCATTGTCCTGCCATGTGATCTGATACCGGGTACCATTTATTTCATAAAAGCTATGTGCATCATCCGACTGCAGATATGCTGCCAGATATGTCTGAAAGCTTTCCGGTGCATGTCTGACAATGACCGTAGCCTCGTGTGCCTGTTGATCGTTCATCATGGATACTGCCAGAATACCGATCAGGCCATACATACCCACTACCAACAGAGCCGGAAGTATAAATAGTCCAAAAATCATTTTTTTATCTGAAAATACACGATATAGTTCTTTCCTGAATACGATTCCGATTGCTCTCATGCTTCTACCTCCATCACCCGGCGATAGATTTCAAAAAATGCATCTTCCAGATCCTCTGCCCGGTTCTCCTCCAGTGCTTCCTGCAGTGTTCCCTGAAATACGCAGGAGCCGTGAATGATCATTGCCATACGATCACATAGTTTCTGTGCTTCTGACATGATATGCGTTGATATAATGACCAGCTTTCCCTGATCCCGCAGCAGTTTCAAATAATCAGTCACTGCCCGTGCGGTAATAATATCCAGACCATTGGTCGGTTCGTCAAAAATAATGATCTGTGGGTCATGAACCAGACTGACTGCGATTGATGCTTTCTGTTTCATACCGGTAGATAATTCTTCAATCCTTTTATTTTCAAACTCCGTAATTCCAAAATATTCAAACAATTCCCCACGTCTCGCTTCAATCTGTTCATCTGTCATTCCACGCAGCCTGCCAAAAAAGCGGAATAAATATTTCGGGCTGAAATGCGGATCCAGCTTTACCTCATTCGTCAGAAATGCCGTTATTCTCCGCACTTCTTCCCCATCCTTTACCGTATCCCAGTCATCAACCGAAATCGTCCCCTCCGTCGGATTCAGTAAGGTAGAGATGCATCGGAGCAGTGTTGTCTTCCCTGCACCATTCGGTCCCAGAATCCCGAAAATTTCACCATTCTGGGCCTGCAGGGACACATGGCTGACCGCTACTTTTTTGTTCGATTTTGTCTTTTGTTCTTCCATCTGTCTGCGATTCAGCTTATATACTTTTGTAACATCTTTTATTTGAATCATATTTAATGCCCGTATTCCTTTCTTTTCGCCTAGTAAAAAAGCCACTGCACACTACCTTTGCAATGGCTTATTTCTCATTCGGTTTAATTGTCGTATCTCCCGGTTTTACCAGGTTTAACAGCTTGCGGGCAGTTTCTTCGACAAAATCATCTGTCTGCTGATATGCCTCCTGTTTCTGAAGCTGCTGTGTCCGATTCTCCTCATCCTGCTTTTTGTCTTCCAATAATGCAATCTCTTCTTCATTCGCCTGTGCCTGTTTACTTAAAGAATGATATTTAACAAAAAGAGCGGCGCATAAAATCAGTAGGACGATTGAAATCACAAATACACCTTTACGATAGTTGTGCTTTACCGTATTTTTTCTACTCATTCTTACCTTCCTTTGCATCCGGATTCTTATCCTTTATTGTACTTCGTTTCGATATCTTTTTCAATGCTATTTTGACTTTTCTACAAAGAATCCGGATAGCACCACACAGATACGGGCTGATTCCCCAGTTATATAAACCGGCTCCGCAAGCCATTCCCAACAATATATAGATCCGGACCTGTCCCTGCATATATCGGTATGTAAATGCCAGAATCACGCATCCGCATGCCAGCCCATATAGAAGATCTTCAACTGCTACCATCCAGACTGCATGTTTCTTCAATATCCGAAGTATCCGGAAAAAATCATAATATACTACCAACAGCATTCCCCAAAAGGCACTGATCAGAAAAGCCTGTAGTTCCTGTTGTATCTCTACCGGCATATATTATCGGAACAGCCTGCCAAATAAACCTCCGGCTGATGCTGCTTCCTTCTTATTGGCATAATTCAGGGCGTCAATCATTCCATCAATTTCCACTTCGCCCTTTTCCAGGTTCAGGCTGGTCACATGCAATCCTGTGCCCCTGATCACAAGCTGCCCCAGATCTGTGTCCAGACTGATTTCTGTTTCATTAAACCCCTGAACTTCCTGAACTCCGGTTATTGTTCCCACACTCCGGTTCAACAAGCTTACCTTCTGCGGTCTTCCACTGACACGTTCCTCCATAGAACTCCCCCCTTCCCATTGCAATATATGAAAAGGAGTTCTCGTTTATGCTTACAGATACCGGAACATTTCTTTTGCTTCTTCCTTCTTTACAGTTTCTGCCACCTGTGTCACTTCTACCTTCACGGATTTATTTCCGAACTGGATCACTATCACATCTCCAACCTTTACATCATAAGAAGCCTTTACAACCTTGTCATTTACGATTACACGCCCTGCATCACAGGCATCATTGGCAACGGTTCTTCTTTTAATTAATCTGGATACTTTTAAATATTTATCTAATCTCATATCTGCCCTTTCCTTATTTTGATTCATTGCTCACAGACCGGACGAAGTCCGCTTCGCCGGTTATCGCGGCAGTCGCCAAGGCCTCATGCAAGCATGGGCTTTGGCTCGTTGCTCGCGTAAATGAGAAAAGACCACCCATAGGTGGTCTTCTCAAAAACTTGATTTCAAATCCTTGAAATTATGCGTTTACCATATCCTTTAATGCCTTACCAGCCTTGAACTTAGGAGTCTTGCTGGCTGCAATAGTCATGGTCTCACCTGTCTTAGGATTTCTGCCTTCACGTGCAGGTCTGTCAGCTACCTCGAAGGTACCGAATCCAACTAACTGGATCTTCTCACCCTTCTTTAATTCATCTGCTACAACCTCTGTGAAAGCCTTAACTGCCTTCTCTGCATCCTTCTTAGATAATTCTGTCTTTTCAACGATAGCTGCGACTAATTCTGTCTTGTTCATCGAAAAAATCCTCCTCTACAATAAATAATAATCTACTACACTTCTGTGTCAAGTGTCAGTCTTGCCAGCCTTTTATAAGGCAACGCCTAAATACATTTATACAATTATACTCCATGTTTGTCAAGGAAAAGCTATAAATTTCCCGGCTTCTCCCCGGTTTTTTTACGTTTTTTATCAGCCTTCCATCTGCTTTCCCAGAAAATTGGCAGCAATCACAGCTGCTTTTTGCTCTGCTTCCCCTAAGGCTTCCGATTCTGTCCTGCTTAAAATGATTACAGCTCCGATGGCATCTCCTTCGCACAGGATTGTCTGCACGATTTCGCCATAATATTCTTCGTCACTATTTGATAAAATCCGGATATATTTTTTCTCGCCTTTCCGTGCCAGAATCGCTTCCCTGTCATTAATAGCCTCTTCTAATTCTTTATGAAGTACCTTTCCTATAAAATCCTTCTTAGGTGCTCCTGCCACTGCAATGATCTGATCCCGGTCAGAGACACAGATAGCGTGTCCGATAATCTGCGCCGCTGCCTCAACATACTGCTGGGCGAATGCTCCCAGTTCACCGATCGGAGAATATTTCTTAAGGATGATCTCACCATCTTTATCCGTAAATATCTCCAACGGGTCGCCACTACTGATAACATTGACAGTAAAGAGTCGTTCCGGCTGATTGCGGGTTTTTAGCGGAACGATAGTGGTCAGGAGGTCATTGATACCTGACTTGGTTGAATTATTATGTGTATCAGGTGACTCCTTATGTTTTACTATAACTTTACTGTCTTGATTAAAATTTACGATAGTTTCTTTTCCTGCTTTTTCATCTGATGCAATCATTTCTGATTCATTCATTTCCATATGTGCAAAGCTATCTGTACCGATATCTGTTATAGTACCGATCATATTGTCATTCATTTCTTCAGCAACACTTAACAATTGTTCTCTGCCCTCTACCTGCTGATAATAGAAAGTAGTTACAACACCGATTTTTAAGAGATTATCAATATCTGCTTTCAGCTTCACATGGATTCTGTCCTCAAATACGATTATCTTATCGATAATCAGCTCTAGGTCTTTCTTATCCAGACTCTTCTTATTCAGGATATCATTGAAAATATCTATGGCCGTCTTCGCCAGTCTGTTGATTCGAATAATATCATTTCGCTTATCCACACTCAGATTCATCTGATTTTGGAGTCCTTTGATTCTGTTAATCAATTCATCCTCAATCTCTGCGTAGGTCTCTCCAATAATCGAGGCTGTATCTTCATCAGCCTTGGCAATTTCTTTAATCTTTCGCTTCTTCACTGCCTTCAGCTCATCCTTGGCATCCGAAAGTTGATTTTCCAAAAGCGAAAATGTATTCTCACTTTCCTTAACCTCTGTGGATTCTTTCTTAATGGAAGTTTCCAATTCCTTAATCATATCCTGGGAGTTATCTCTTACCTTCTTCACATACTCCTTCAGGATACTATCGAGGAAATCCACTCTGATATGATGGGAACTACACCCCTTCAAACCTCTTTTATGGTAAGTACCGCAGGTATATGCCGGTGCAACGTCGCTTCTGCTCATAGAAAACATCGGCGAACCGCAATCCCCGCAAAACAGAAACCCGGAGTATACATTATCATATTTCTTAACGCCGCGGTAATGTGTTGTAGTTCTCTTTTTAAGCTGCTCCTGCGTATATGCCCATGTTTTATAATCAATAATTGCTGCATGATGATTTTCAAACACAAAATGTTCTGATTCATCCACCTTCGTATCTGCTCCGTGAATCTTCTTGCGAGTATATTTATGCTGACGAAGGGTTCCGATATAGAAATCATTCGACAGGATTCCCTGAATCGTCACAATGCTCCATTCCGGTTTTGCCTTTAATTTACATTCATCCCCTCGTTCTTCCGCTCGCTGAATTTCCTTCATACGAGGCGTCGGTATCTTTTTATCGGTAAGGTAGTTTGCAATTTTTTTGTAACCCCAGCCATCATTGTATAGTTCAAAAACCTTACGAACTACTTCTGCCTCATCCATTACCACAGATATTTCCTGTTTTTTCATGTTAGAGATAATGTATCCGTATGGCACTGAGCAAATCCATTCGCCGTCTGCCTGTCTTCGGCTGATTACACTTCGCACCTTTTTGCTGGTATCCGTTACCGGCATTTCATTTATCAGAAAGCGAAACTGTATCGCTGTCCAGTCATCATAAGTCGGATAATCTATGGCATCACCAATGGAAATAATGCGCACGCCGGCATCCCGCAGGTCTTCCAGCTCCACAAGTCCCTTGCTGTTGCGACGGGAAAATCGGCTGAAATCCTTTACAATAAGTACACTGATATCACCATTCATCAGTTTCTTACGAAGCTGCTGGTATCCTTCACGCTGCTCAAAGGTATATCCGGACCGATCACGGTCTTCATATATCGAAAGCTTACACTTGGGGAATTTTGCTTTTACAAATTCTTCGATAATCTTCTTCTGGTTCTCGATGGAGGTATTATCCCTGTCTAACTCTTCATCAACAGAGATACGGCAATATCCGGCAATTTCCTGAGTAAACATAAGGTCGTTGGTATGTTTTTCCATGTTATCTATTATCCTTTCTTATATTTTAATAACATTGTAAGTTATAGATATGAAAAAGGCAAGCGAAAATGCCTGCCTCTCTCCATCCATTAATTTACACTAGCTTTTAACAATTCATTTTTCAAAAATTCATATCTTTCCCTATCTCTTTCATTTTTCAAATTTTTCAAAAACATTGTAACTTTGTTATATGCTTCTCCGCAATATTTTTTATGTAATAGCATTAAATTTTCTCTTTTTATCTGCGCAATAAATGATTTATCAACATATATCTTTAGCAAACGTATTGTTGTTTCTTCTCTATCTTTTTCAGAAGTTATTGGTTTCATAATTAGAATATGTGCCTTTTCAAAATCTGCACGTATGTTTTCAGTTCTTCCTTGTCTAATTCGTTCAAGGTATATCCTTGCTTGTTGGTTATCGCATTGAAATGGTACATTTATACCATTTTCTCTGAATTTTCCATAAGCGACATCAATATAGTTTTGAGCCAATTCATAATCCCTATATCTCATGCACGCAATCGAATATTGCAACCAGAAAAAACTATTATCCTTATAATACGCAATATCCTTCAGCGCATTAAAATAGTCCATAATAAAATTAATATTATCACGTTTCCCATTCAAAAAAGAATTTACATGCGAAAATGAGACAATGTTTTGCAACACGCTTTCGAATCTCACATTTTCCGAATATCGATCTGCATAGACGGCAATTTTTTTCAACGCATCAATAATATCTGCCGAGTTATTAATTCCATTGAGTATTACCTGTGCAGTAATAGGCGATTTAATCTTAAAATTCATTTTTCCGTTATCGCTCAAAATCACCAACTCTCTAACTGCGGAATTATGTATAAACTGAACATCATTCATCCCTAATGTATCGGTAATGCCATTTATATCCGTTATATGCAACTCTAATGACATAACTTTTGCCAACAACATAAGAATCAAGCACTGATAATAGTCACCTGAATCCTGCTTTATTTCTTTTACTATTTCATCGAGCCTATCTTTTATTGTTGATGAGTTAATAACTTCTAATAATATTGACTGCAATTCATAATTACCTTTTCTTTTATCCGTCAGTAATAAGCGTTTTTCATTCTTAGGCAGTCTCGTCTTTTTTCCCCAAAATTCATATTTTTCTATGAGATTATAACAATTTAAAATTTCTTTTCTATTCAGTTTATTGATATCTAGTATTACACTTTGTCCTGATCCAACACCAAAGAAATTACATACCTCAACCATCTTAACCTCATATACCATTGTTCTTGCTGTCAGAATAAATGTAATATCGCTACAATTATGTTGTGAAAAGCTTTTCAGTACGTCTATGTGGTTAAAATAGTTTTCAATGATAACTACTTTTTGCCCTGCTTCTGAAATAATTGTTTCGATGTCTCCTATTTCTCTTTTATTTTTTTCTTCCAGGAAAGCATACGTCGAAATTCCTTTTGTAAATAATTGTTGTTTTACCATCTCCAAAAAAATACTTTTTCCATTGCCTAAATTAGCATGCAAATAAATCAGTTTGATTTTTTTACTTATTGCATTAATAACATCAAAAACTTGTTCTCTATATATTAGAGATTTATATTTTCCATTTTCCTTCCAAAATATATTATCGGACCAATCTCCCCTCATTAATAATTCATATACTTCATTCGAAGTTGCCGCTTGTCTCATGTTTTTACGATAATTTCTTTCAAAGCATATTAATCTTCTTTCTTTATCTTGCGGTACAAACTCTGTTTTTGCAAAAGAATTAATATCGTTAGCAAATTGTTTTAAACCAACATCCCAAACTGTTCCAAATCTCCCTAATTTTCTCTTCTTGTCTTCTGATATTCCCTCTTTCTCAACAAAAATCACCTTTTTAATCAGTTCGTTATCATTAAGTATTCGTTTCAAATCTAAATCATAATCCAAAGATAACCCCGCAACAATAATTACCTTTGCAATATCTAAATCATCCCTAAGTACACTTCCCCATTGACTTTTTACAATATTATCTATAGACAAATAACTTTTTGTTGTAAGTTTAAACTCTGTATTTAAGGTTTTTTCATCAAGTTTTCCTATGTATCCGTTTATATAAACACAACAGGCACTATTATCTATATATTTATTTGTACTCTGATTAAGCGTAATAGGAATCAAATTTTTATCTGTTGCCAGCATAGGAACATCATCATAATTAGTTGTATAACAGCGTATCCATGGCAAGCTATACACTGTTTTAACAGTGTCACTTAAAGTTCCTACATTATATGTTTTTTTAAGTAATGCAATTAATTCGGACGCCGATTTTCGCTCGAGGAATGTTTGTGAAGCATCCTGTAAATCATATGGATCATCTGGATTTTCAATTCCACATTCCTTATAAAGTAGCATCGGAAGTTTTGTCCCAACAGGAAAATCATCTCCTTCATGATTCTTTACCTCAACATTCGCCCCTGACCCAGTAATCAACACTGCATTTCCGTTAAGTATTTCACTATAAACATCCTTTGTATTCATACCTATTCTCCTTATCTACAGTCTCTTCACATCCACATACGTTGTACTTTTTCCTGCTCCAATCTTTGCAATCTTCCCGTCATCCGTCAACTTCTTCAGTGCTCTCTCAATCGTCTTTTGACTCAGTTCCGGACACAGAGTCATGATATCCGACTTTCCTAACTTCACTAATGAACGTTCAATAATGCTGTAGACTCGCTCCGGTGAAGTCATTTTTTTCTTTTCCAGCAAGATGAATCGGTCTTCAAAGTCTTTATAGGCATTTATGATAGTTCCCAATGTGTATCTGATAAATGGCATATAATCATTTGTATTCTCGTGCCAGTTTATTGAACTATCCTGCAATACTTCATAATATGTTTCCTTCGACTTTTCGACTACCATTTCAATACTGATATATTTACCAACCAAATATCCCGCTTTATACAATAGTAGCAAGGTCAGCAACCTGGACATTCGTCCATTTCCATCTCCAAACGGATGGATACATAAGAAATCAAGTATTACACATGGTATTACTAATAGCGGATCAATGTGCGTATGATTGATTGCATCTTCATATTGCTTACATAAGCTTTCTATATATTCCGCTGTCAGAATTGCCGGAACCGGTTGAAATCTTACGCTTTTATTGCCAAATTCGTCCTCTTCCTCTATATAATTATCTTCCATCTTATAATGTCCACCATTGCCGGATTCAGAATAACTATATAAATATTTGTGTAAAGTAAGAATATCGCTCGGTTTTAATTGTATGTAAGAATAACTGTCATGAATCATTCCTAATACTTCCCTATAACCAGCAATTTCTTTTTCGTTCCTGTTTCTCGGTTCACTCTTTTTTTGGACAATTTCTTTTAATCTTGCGTCCGAAGTGTAGATTCCTTCGATTTTGTTAGAAGCCTCTGTACTCTGTATTCTTGCAACTTCCATCAATCTTTCCAAAATTTCCGGTTGCGTTTCTATATATAATTCCTGGCGTCCCTTATACTCATGAAGTGCTGAAATCATATTCATTACTTCAATTGTTATAGGCATTTCTTCTATTTTTCTGTAATTAATCTCTTTCATAGTCACTCCATTTCCTTTCTACCCCATTTTATCAAAAATGACATAGAATATCAATATTAATCTACCCCATTTATGTATTTTCTACCCCAATCCCACTAATTTGGGGTAGAAAGAAACGATGTGGGGTAGTATCAATCGCCGCACACTACCTTGCTCCTGCTGCCTGTTTTGGCAAAGCAGTTGTTTTCCCATCATCGGTCTTCTCCAGTCCTCGATTGTGAATCAGCAAATCTGTTGTCTTTTCCAACAAATCCTGCTCGCCGGATTCAAAAATAGCCAATCTGTACTTCTTCTTCTTACATTGCTCAATCAAAGGCTGTAAGCTGTCCATAACCTTTGGATCAGCTTTTTCCGCATTCGTAAGCCATACTAAAGCATACTTGCCCGCTTTATTTACTGTCAACTCCATGCGAAACCTCCTTTACCTAAATGATTACCAAGTTTTGTCATCTTTATGCCGGCAATTATGAGCAAACCTGATAGATTCATTTTAGTAAAACAGGCCGCATTCTACATTGAGCCACAATTGAGTCCAAATTGAATAAAGCTCAAATAGAATTTTAGTAATGGAATCCGAAAAAAAATTCAAAAACAGCTCTTACATCATTCGAACAGTTGTTCTATATTTAGTTTTATGATATACTTCCCATATTGAAACGATTTACTACCATGAAACAAGTAATATAGAAGTTCACAAGACAAATTACAGGAGATGATTTCATTGAATAGAATTGATTTTCATAGCATTGCTA
>ENA-ORSL01001485-ORSL01001485.1-human-gut-metagenome-genome-assembly--contig:-NODE-1485-length-19704-cov-5.418800_pt1 | contig 19704 bp, 21 predicted proteins | sample MGYA00242190_ERZ509157 | MGnify/ENA primary metagenome ERZ509157 (study PRJEB26280, sample SAMEA2338664) | human gut metagenome | biome: human gut; feature: human-associated habitat; material: faeces...
TTCCCTACAATGTCACTTATAGTCATCGCAGGATAGCTGTACTCCCTAAATTTGAAATATGGATTTTGCGTGAGAACTCAGAATTTATTATTTGAGAATTTTAAAAAACGTGTTATAATAAACTGATCAGATTAGAACGTGATAGGGATAGTCTGGTGGTTGTTCCTTTTCGGAAGCGGAAAGGAGGTAGCGCCCATGAACACAATGGAAGTTTTTAAGATATGGATGAATTTGACCTTACCCCAGAGGAAGAAGAAGAAATGAGATCTCGCTTCTGGGAAATTGTAAAAAAATATAGATCTACTGAGAATGATTCAGAACTTACTCCGGAATCTAACACCTTTGATTTAGAATCATAAAGTCAGCAATTTATGATTTTCGGAATATTGCTTTTCTGGTTTACATATGCTATAATGCCAGTAGGCAATGGAATAAATACTTGCATATTCAACGAAAACCCCAGAGAGTCGCATTCTCTGGGGTTTTCTATTCCGTAAAGTGGTTTAATCTTTTAGGCTGGTTGCCTTATTCATCTCCATCCAGCCATTTGCAAATATAGTAGGCTACTACACTTGCCATGATAGAAAGAATAAATGAAATAAATACTTCTTGCATATTCACGCCCCCTTTCCTGGCCTAGTATAGGGGAGGCAACGCCGTTCATTATAACATACTTTAAATCTATATGCTATCTTTTTTAGCAAGTGATACGCAAAAATCCCTTGATATTTCACCTCCGGGGGTTTTTCTATGCCGTTTGAACCGGGTGGCTTACGCCCGAGACTGGCTACCTCTTATTTCTCACTATCCAACCATTTGCAGATATAATGGCAAACTACATCAGCCAAAATAGATAGTAGCCACGAAAATAATATTTTCATAATAAGCTCTCCTCTCTATGTATTTCGGTACGTGTATCGTTCCGATATATATAGAATTGTAAAAAAACAAAAATATAATTTTCACGTACGAAAAAAAGTGCAAATAAAAAAACTACGGCGGATATGTAATCACCGTAGTTTTTTTATTTGCACTTTACACTATCTTTTTTCAATCAAATTCCCCATAATTGACGTAGAGGGAGTTTGATCAATTTTTATAAAATTTTAGCGAATAAAATAATTTGTAACCAGATTATAATCATTCTCAGTCATACCAAGAACTGTATCCATTCCAATATTATCTGTTTCCCAAGTTCCCAGCGCATCTGTTTTATGATTTCCAAAAGAAAAAATCGCTGAAAAATTAATATAATATTTTCCTGCATAAGATTTTGGCTGACTATACATTACAGCAATAAAGCCATGAGAATTGTGATCGTCCATCTGGTTTGCTTTATGGCCAGGAGAAGACATCCACAAATTAAAAATCTGCTGTGCAAGATCGTCTTTATCTGTGAATGTTATATCTCCGCCACAGCCATTTTGTCCACCAGCGTGCAATGCCATATTATCTGGTGTTCCATATCCCGGCTCTGTAATTGATTTCATCATATGATAACCCGCCACGGCAATACTTCTCGAACGAGGAACCATATCATCCCAAACCATAGCTACATGCCCCTCTTTTACACGCTCCTCATTTACCAGCTCAAAGATCTTCCGGGAAACTTCCTGATCATACACTGTCATATCCAGAGCTTCTTCATTGGTATACGGAATATTGATTTTAATTTCAACGTATCTTCCAACGACTCCAGTATTTGGATTAGCTCCTTCTGCGTTGGCTGAAATGATTACTTTCTGCATTCCATTTTTTTTATGAACTGTTACCAGTCCATTCTGATCAACGCTTGCCACTTCTGGATCAGAGGATATCCATGTTACTGTCTTATTGGTCGTATTCTCTGGATACACGGTCGCATTAAGCTGCAGCGTCTGACCAACTTCTATCATTTCCAAACCTGTATTTGGCGTGATCTCAACATTTGTTGCATAAACGGTTGGCTCCGGTGTTGGCGTTGGTGTCTCGGTTGGTGTAGGTGTTGCGGTCGGTTTCGGGGTATCTGTTGGTTTTGGTGTTGTGGTCGGCGTTGGTGTCTCTGTTGGTTTCGGAGTTGTGGTCGGTTTCGGTGCCTCGGTCGGAGTCGGGGTTGTGGTTGGTTTTGGCGTTCCAGTCGGTTTTGGCGTTGTGGTTGGCTCCGGAGCCGGTTTCGTTGTTAATGCTCCATCTTTACCGTAATAATTTCCGTTTATCGTCTGATCCGTTACCATTTTACTGTCAGAACCGAAATAATAGGTTTTTCCATTAATCTTCATCTGCATGTCATGGCACGCACCACCCCAGCTACGCAGATAATATTTGGCTCCGTTCACCTCTTTCCAGCAGCTTGACAGCATATCACCACTTTCATCAACAAAATACAGGTTTCCCTTATATGTAAAGCTGGTACTCACTGCCATCGTGCTGTCTTCCAGGAACCAATACCATTTTCCGCCGATCTTCAACCATTCGTTCTGATATGCAGCACAGTTATCGTGCAAATAATATTTCTTTCCGCCAGAAGTTATCCAGCAGTTTTTATAAGCACCACCCCAGCTACGGAAGAAATAGGTTTTTCCGCCATCCTTGAAAGATTCATTTGCTTTCATAGTTCCATCCGCATTCAGATAATACCAATTTCCGTCCCAGGTCTGCCAGCCGGTTGCCATCTTTCCGTTTTTCGCCAGCTTCCACTGACCGTCCAGAACAACCCACTGCGTATTGGTTACTTCTGCAGCACTGTTAAACGTATACGAACGGCCATTGATCTTTGCTGATCTGTTTTTGTAAGCACCGCCCCAACTGCAGAGATAACGAATTTTTCCTGTGTCGTCCAATCTCCACTCATTGCATCTCATGCTTCCATCTGCATTCAGATAATATTTATTTCCGTCCCAGGTCTGCCAGCCGGTTGCCATCTTTCCATTTTTCGCCAGATACCATTTTCCGCCTTTTACGATCCACTGAGATCCCTGCATCTTGCTGTTGTCATCAAACGTATAGCTTCTTCCATCAATTCTCGCCTTGCAGCTCTTATAAGCGCCGCCCCAGCTCCGGAAGTAATAGATCGATCCATCCGTATCAATCATCCACTCATTTGCTTTCATGGTTCCATCTGCATTCAAATAATAACGTTTTCCATCCCAGGTCTGCCAGCCGGTCTGTTTTGTACCGTCCTTGTAAAAATACCAATTCCCAGATTCTTTGACCCAACCGGTCTGAACTGCAGCTTCTACCGTTTGCGCGGCTGTTGCTGGGAACAGATCATTTGCGGCCGGTGCGCCTACTGCAAGGCTCAGGCCAAGAACTACCATCGCTAATTTTTTTCTCATATTCTTTATCCTTTCTCTCCGTGTCAATGATTGACACGGATTTCATTTTCTTGTTTTTGTGTTAATTTTCGACATAAGGTGATGATTCCGGTATATGATCCAGCAGCTCGTCTACGTAGACAATCCGTTTTCCAAGTTTTACAGCCCCATCCAGTTCGGATTGTCTCATGACGCTGCTTCCGATCGGATGCATACCCGGATCACAAAGAATCAGATACAAATTACCTTTAAAGTCTTCGACCACATCACCATCTGCCCGATAACCAACAAATTCGTTTTCGATCGGAATCTCTTCCGGATGATCTTTGTAAAATTCATCCAGTTCGCTCCAATCAAGGGATACAAGATCAAAATCCGGAAAGCGAATTTTAATGACATCCTTAAAATGTTCCATTCTGCTGTCCACGTTGTTTCCTCCCTCTCTCTCATTCTCTTTCATGTTAATACCATTTTACCTTTCCCCACTTGTAATTACAAGCGGATTTTTTGCTATTTCATGGATTGCATTTATTATTTGCTAGAGATTTTTCCTCAAATTCCTTTTGCGACTATTTTCTTGACCGACTCCATGTAAATATGCACTTTAGATTGAAATTCAGCTCTGTACAATACGTTATGTCTGCCTTTATAACTGTCATATCTAGGTCTTATGTACTCACCCATCTTGATGATCAGCATTGCCTGATCAATCCGTTCCATCGTGCCTTGACGGATCTGCTTACCCTCCTCAAGTTTAATCAGAGATTCAGCCCCAACTCCGGCTATTTGAGCGAACGTGTATTTGTTCAAATTATACTTTTTGTAAAAATCCTTGATCTCCATGTTCATATCTTTCACTCTTTTGTTTCTTCTTCTGATTCATTGATCGTTACTGTAATATGGCTTCCGCTGCTTAAAGATCCTTCTAACGATGATTTTAAGCTTTGTAAAATCTCCGAAGCACTTTTGCTTGTTCCGTAGATACCCGTATTTACCGTTTCCTGCCATTTTCCTGAATCATAGGACAAATTTACGTTCAAACCATTTCCGGTCGTTGCTGCCCCGCTGAAAGCGCTGGAAAGAGATGTTTTGCTCGTGCAATGAACCATAAGATCCCCTGTCAGAAATTTACAGCCTGAAAAAGCATTTCCCAAGCTCGTACAGGAAGATGGAATATCCCCCTCTAATGTTTCCAGCGCAACACAACCGGAAAAGCTGCTATCCATTTTTTCTGCCGATGACGGGATTTCTGCTGTTTTTAAATTCACATCTCCTTCGCAGATGTTGGAAATATCCTTTGCGCTATCCGGAATCTGAACCTCTGCTAAGACAGTGCAGCCAGAATACATGGCCTGCATATTTTCGAGTTTTACACAAGCACTTGTATCAACCCCGCGGATCAGCGCGGTATCACCGTAAAAAGCTCTGGATGCCAGTTTAATATTTCCCGGCAATTCTGTACTTTCTTCGAGGGAAATACACCCCTCTGCACAAGAGGTGATATCTTCCAGCCCAACAGCTCCAGAAAGATCCGGCATACTCTGCATACTTGTACATCCCTTAAAGGTTTCCACCATACTTTTTACGGTATCTGGAATCCGACACAAGGTTTCTATGTAATCCGTATTACCTGAAAACCAATAATCTAAACTCTCCGGTTCTGCATTCGGGTCGATCCAGGTTAATCTCTGTACTGTATCATCTTTCCATGGCAATGCCCCTGATTTGTAAGTGCGGACACTTCCTGTCCCTACAATCTCAAGATCTCCGTTGGTATACAGAATCCCTTCTACATCGTCGGGATTGTTTCGCCCCATTTTGTACCGGCAGCTCTCTTCTCTTTCAATCAGAACTGTAATCTCAGCACTGATTTTTTTCGTATCCGTAGAAGAAACCGTTACCGTAACACTATGTCCATGCTCGGGGACACTTTTCGGAGATACAGTATATTCCTCACTATCTAACAATTTTTCCGTATTGCCATCCGAAGCATAGACAGAAAAGCTCTTTTCTGACAGCTTGTTACCCGCCGCATAACTGTCTTTCGCTGTTTCAATTCGAATTGTCTTTACCTTAAACTCAAGCGGCTCTTTGTCATACAAAAAATATACGGCAAGAAAAAATGCGATTACTACAGCCACTAAAATCACGACTGCAATTACCAAAAATTTTTTCCATGGTTTCTTTGTATTCACAGATGGCTGTTTTCTTTTACGCTGCGTTTGTGCTGTGCTGTTTGTCTTTGATTTCTTTTTCCCTGGCATTTTCTTTTCCTCTCTTTCGCTATGCCTGATCTGCACTGAAATCATGATTGACTCTGGCCTGATAATAATTATTGATTGTTAATGGTGCATTATAAAGTGCTGTCAACAGATACGACTTCATATTGGTGATTCGGCTTGTTGTATTGCTAAGGCTTTCTAAGACATACTGAATATGGCCCATATCCAATTGCAGAAAAACGCTTTTGACAATACTCACAGGTTTTTTCTCCCCTGCGATGCGAATTGTTTTGTTTTCACTGTCCGGTAGCATAAGTGTCTCAACCATCAAATTTACCAGATCGTCTACTTTTCCTTTTTCCGCTGCAGAAAATGTGGCATAACCAATATTGTTTCGTATCATGTCACGGTAAGTTTCCATCACATCCATCTGATCAATCAATCTTTTTTCTGTTTTTGGGATATTATGATTAGATTGATTGATAGATATATCTATATCTTTATTTATATCTTTAATTATTTGTCGGCGGTTATCCGCTATCGGTTTATCCGCTGTCGGATTTTCCACTTCCGGTTTTTCAACAATTGATTTTCCGCAAGTGGATTTTCCACCCGCGGTGTTTTCATCATGTTGATTTTCCGCAAGTGGATTTTCCACCCGCGGTGTTTTCGACTGCTGATTTTCCGTAAGTGGATTTTCCACCTGCGGTATTTTTAACTGCCATTTTTCCGTTATTGGATAGGTCACACCTGGCTGGTTGATATCAATAATAGCTGCTTTTCCTAAAGCTTCGTAGGTGTTATCCCAACCATTTTGTGTGCCAATTTGCATTTTCTGTGCCATTTTTTTCTGCATATTTTGGATCGTCTGTTCCCGTCCGTTTGGGTTCTGCAGATCTTCCAGTTGTCCTGGATATTCGAGAAATATGTATTCCAAGCCTTGAAATTTTCCGCTTTCCGTACGAATCTCCGTACGTCTCAAGTATCCATGCTGTTCCAGTTCCTGCAGGGCAGATTTTACAGCGCTTTCTCCTTCTTTGACGATTGCTGTAAGTCCTTTGACAGAATATTGCCAATCCTCCGGCAGGGACAGCACAAGGGAAAGTAATCCACTTGCTTTGAGCGACAGATTCATATCTCTCAAATGATAATTGGACATGATCGTGTAACCAGATGTCCGTTTCACTCTTTGGTAGTATGATGCCATGTAAAAGCCTCCCGTTTCTTAATTTTTTTAATCTTCTGTGACGATCGCTTCGTAAAATACCTTTAAAATCATTCCTTTTTCGTTTCTCGTTGTCACCTTTCTGGCATACCCTCTATCAATCAGGGCACGAAGTCCTGATTCAATGGCAGATCTTCGATCCCGACCATTCGAGAGCATTTCACCGAACTGAGTTGGTCCATGCATGTACATCAGCACATATAATCCACGTTCCTTGAACGAAACCTCATTATCATTGTAAATTTTTTCCAGCATACTTTTTTCCTCCGGCACAAAACCTTTCATTTTCCAATAGATGCTACATGTTTCTGCAGTAATTTGTTGTAAGCCAGAAGCCGATCTGCAGCTCGCTCTTTTTCGTAATCGTAAGAGGTGATCACTGCATCATTCTGCAAAAGGCCATATGATGTTTTCTCTCCTTCTAAATCAAAAGATTTCATAATTTTTGTTGATGTCATATCTTACTCCTTTATGCTATAATTCTTTTTATCTGAAAGGCAGCTCTTCATCGACCATATTAGAAATATCCTGAAATTCTCCTTCCAAATTATCCGGTGTCTCTTCTGGCTGCTGATCACGACGGCTTTCTGCAAACTCGTGCTGTTCAACAATAATTTCAACGGTATATCGTCTGATCCCATCTTTGTCAGTATAGTTTCCGGATTGCAAGTGTCCGCAAATTGAAATTTTTGTTCCCTTGTGCAGATATTTTTCAACGAATTGAGCGTTTTTTCCGAATGCTATACAGCGAAAGAAATCTGCTGTCTGCTGATTATAGCTTCTTGTAACTGCAAGATTATAGCTTGCCACTACTCGCTCTTCTGTCTGGCCATCTGCATTTTTTACAGAATTGTAACGCACATTAGGCTCCATTGTTAAACGGCCTGTTTCCCATACCTTATTCATAATTAATATCGTCCTTTCCTTTTTCCAGCACAGCTCAGAAAAGCTATGCTGGTAGTCTCAATATCTGTATTTATGCTTCTGTTACTCCTTTTGGCAGATCAGAAATACCAATATCTTCCATTGGCTTCCAGGCATAGACCTTTTCGCCACCTCTACTGCCGGTCTGTTCAGTCCAGGCAAAATCTCCTTCTGGCTGTCCGCTCATAATCCATTCTTTGCAATCAGGTTCTTTTTTCAAGTCAGCAAAATATCTGGTATCAACCTCCGCAATATATTTTCCTGTTTTCTGTCCCTCTTTCCATTCTGGATAAATCAACGTTACCCAATACACTCCTGCTTTTGTTGGATTTCCATCTTTTTCAACATAGTTCCATTTTTTCATTTCATTTCTCTCCCATCTCATTGATTTGATATTTTTTTACGAAATTCACGTTCTCCAACAACCTTCCTGTAAAGCTCCAGCCATTCCGGATCAGAAAATGCTGTTTTGATATCTTGCAGGCAACCGATCAAACGTCTTGTCACCAAATGTTTAAGAAACTCGTATGTTTTTCTCTCTGTCATATCTTTACCTTCTTCATCTGAACCAGAATAATATTATTTTTCCCATGTGCACTACTCTCCTATTTTTTTGATGGATTACGTCGCTTTTCTTTGCACGAAAGGATCGGATATATAATCGGATATATTAAAATCGCAAGCCCGATAGTTATAAAAAGAAAAACTTTTCTGCATGTTCCTCCCAAGAAAGCATACACATGAAATTGAAGAAATAATTCCAGCAAAATACAAATTATGAGCAACATCCACTGGCATATTTCAGGAGTCTGAAACCTTATACTTACAAGATAAATAAGAAATATGAATGCTACTTCCAGAAAAGCCATCTGTGCAAATATAAATATAGTCTGTGAAAAATCCTGGTAAGAATTAGTTGTAAATCGTGCAGGACCATGTTTTTTGCTTTTCCCTTTTACGTTTGGCATATAGAAAAAAAATCCAAATACCATCGCAATTACCCCGAGTGGAACAGCCACCATGTTAATCCATTGATATGTAGTTGATGGAAAAGCTCTGTAAAATTCGGTTTTGCTTGTGAATCCTATAGGGTCATGAAACACTTTTGTAGCAATGGTTTCGAACATATTAAGAATCTTGAAGCATACTATTTTAGCCATAATTTTTCCCCTCCCTATTCTGTGTATTCTGGATAACGAATCTTAACAGCTTCCCAAAAATACGGTGCATAACGGCAACCGAACAGCTCCTTTGCGGTATACTTCTGGCATTCTCCCAGTTGATCATCCGATTCCGTTACACTCGGTGTTCCGCCGTACAGGTTATAAGCCATCCGGATCACTGTGCGGATATCTTCCGGATCTTCCGTGGACGTTACCCATTCTTCCTGCATACACTCCGGCGTAACCTGTCCTGTTGAAAAATCATAGATATGGTCCACATACTTCCGGACTGCCGGATGGATTCCCAGGCAGTAGCACAGTGCCTTTTCCGGAGCTGCCGGATCCGGAAATCTTTTCAGCGTGCCGGAATAAAATCTATGATGCTCCGCATTGATAAAGCGGATTCCCTCTTCTTGGCTGGAACGGTTATCGGAAAGCTGCGGTTCCGGTTTTTCCGGAACATGAGCGGCCGCCGCTCTCCCCGGAATTGCCGGATCGGATGTTTTCTTAACCGGTGCAGGGGTCTTTTCCGTTTTTCCTGCCGGATCCGGAAGTTTTTCCGGCATCGTCTCTGTGATCCAGCCGCACCGGTTCGGACAGTCTTTCCGGCAGGAGATACAGCAGTCATATGGTGATTCGCACCGGGCAGCTGCTTCGCAGGTTCCCGTAAGGCTGAAGCCGGTGGAACATTGCCTCTCATATGGCTGCGCGGCGTTCTGCGGTGCGGATACCGGCGGAAGCTCCGGAGTCGTTTCCCGTTTTCTTTGTGCAGCAAGGTAACCATCCATTGCCGGAACCGTTAAAAGTTCCATGTTGACCAGTTTTTCCTGATCCTCCGGTGACTGTCTGGCCAGATACAGGGCGGACGCCGGAGTCAGTTTCTCTGCCTTAAAGGCAGCCATTCCAACAGCAGAAAGATGCCGGAAAATATACATCATGTTCTGCACCGTCGATTCGCTCTTCTTCACGGAAAGTGCAATTTCTTTCCGCAGGACACGGCCTTTCAGGTCTTCATTTCCTTTCATTTTCGGGATAAGCTCCTGCAGCCGGACGACCTCCATCATCTGCTCGTAACCGTTTGCGTCTCCACGGGCAGTTGAATTGGTCAGAATCAGGATGACTTCTGCGGTGACATCATCGCATTCGATGGCAAGGCATGGAAGAAATGCAAACTTCTGATAACCACGCTCCTCGACCAGGATTTTGCTGGCGCGCCATCTCCGGTGTCCGACCAGAATTTCGTACCGGTCAACGCCGATTTTTCGTACCAGCAGGTTCTGTGCAATACCGCCCAGCAAAAGGATGGTATCCGCAAGTTCTTCCAATTCCTCTTCACGGTAGAACTGGTTCTTGTTGGAAACCAGTTTGGAAAAGTGAATGGGTTCCACCGGTCGTTGGAACAGGCCATTCAGGGAAGAGAGAATTTTGCTTTCGTTCGTATCCGCAAGGGAAATTCCCTTATTTTTAAGAATTGCACTAATATCAGGCATCCTTCATCTCCCCTTCCTGTTCCAGCAGGTCAATTACCTCTTCCGCCAGCTTCTGATAATCCAGCGTGGCTGCATTGGTGCTTCTGTGTTTGGCCAGTGGCTTCCGGATCGCATGTGAGGAGCATACAGCATCATGCTGGAAGCTGATCGCTGTACCCATAACCGGAAACGGATTGGTGATAACCAGATCGGTCAGCAGCTGCTGCTGTAATTTGGTTTTGGTAAACATAGTGATCAGGATGTGGAACTGCAGCGATGTATTGTAAGATTCTGTGATCTGCCGCAGATATCCGATCATGTTATCCAGACCTTCCCGGCCGAATGCATCGGCATTGCACGGGATCAGCAGTTCATCGGCCGCAATCAACGCGGCGATGGTAGGAATCTGCATCGACGGATGACAGTCGATGACAGCGTAATCATACTGATCGGCTACCTGAGCCAGTGCTTTTTTAATCGCGGATGCGGAAACCTCCGGGCCGGATAACGTTTCCAGATCGCGGGAACCGCGGATTAAGTCCAGGTTCGGATATTTTGTACGGTAGATGCAGCGGGATGCTTTCATGCCGGAAAAGATATCCAGCAGACTCTTCCGGCCTACCTCACCGATCTTATCAAACTGGTTTGTGGTGTTGACCTGTGGATCAGCATCCACGATAAGTACCCGTTTCCCCATAGCGGAAAGATCGTACGCCAGGTTAATGACGGTTGTGGTTTTGCCAACGCCTCCCTTGTAATTGTGAACAGCGATAATTTTCATGTGTTGCTCCTTTCGGGTTCACTTTTCGGAACCAATATATTAATGCATCAATCCATAACATCGTGATTATATATTTGCCTTTGTCGTTTTTCTGAATAGATTTTACGTATCATGTTTAATGCGTTTTTTCTTCTTCTTATAAATGTATTTTTTGATATTTTGTATTTTTTCTGCAATGCATTCCATGACATAGATTTCTCGTACAGGCAACATAATAGTTCATGCTCCCTTCGAGGAAGTTCCATGTAGCAACGATATAGCTGCTGGATCGATTCCATTTTTTGCATTTCAATTTCGATGCCCTCTTGCAATTCTTTTGCATATTGCAGACCTTTTAATTTTTTGCTTTTCAAAAGATCACTCAAATCATGATGATCTGTATGTGTCGTGATTGTTCCAGTTTCCTGATGTTGTAGAGATAACAGTTTGCACAACCAATCGTCATTGGAATCCAAATCCCATAGCTCACGAGCAAGAGATTCTATTCTATGCCGGATATCCTGAATCATTTGGTCGTAATCTCGAATAATACAACAGATTTCTTGATCTGTATATTGGTGGTCGTTCAAAATTTACTTCCCCCATTAGTATGTTTTATTTTTGAGTTTTCTTTGTTTCTTGTGAATTATGTTTCTGGCGTACTTGCTGAATGCCTACCATATAACCAAGAATGAACATCTGGCTATCTTCATTGAGATTTTGAAAATCTCGTGTGGATTGTTCAATTATTTCTTTTTTCTTATCATTTGTCGTATCTGATTTCATGTATTTTTCTCCTTTGCGGTTTATGTAGCAAATAAATCAAGAAAGTATTCTAAATGACTTGTTAAAAGCATTATACAACGAATAAATGCATTGGTCAAGCCATTTTCAAAAATAATGACTTGACCAATGCATTTTGCTGATGTAAAATAGTATTATAAATTAAGAAAGGAGACTGTTATGGAACCACATGAACGTGTACGGTATTTGCGAAAGCAATATTTAAAAATGACACAAACAGAATTCGGTGAGCATTTAGGTGTTTCCAGATCCGTAATCAACAATATAGAGCTAAATTATTTGTCTCGGCCTGAGAAAAAAATATCTCTTCTTAAATTAATTTGTAGAGAATTTGGTGTCAGTGAAGAATGGTTGCTCTACGGAAAAGGTGAAATGTTGGTTGACAATAATAATGAATACGATCTTCTTGTTGATCGAATTATTCCGGAAACAAATCAATTTGCAAGAAATATTTTTAAAACATTTGCACGTTTCGAATTAAGTGATTGGCAAGCATTGGAGCATATGATTAGTATATACAAACAGATTAACGTCAGAGACATTAATTCTTCGTCCGAATTTCCTGCATCAGAAAAAGAATTAGCTGAGAAATATGTAATTAAAGACGTAGATGAAGATAATGCTTAGAAAGGACCGGAATCCCCTACTATGGAGATTCCAGTCCTTTCTTTTACGGAATTATGTGTATAAATTTCGTAGTGCCGGTAAAGTTTTGATTATAATATATTGTGTTTGATTTGCCGAAATATAATGCATAGACGTTACCTGGCTTATACCATATGCGTTTTTTTTCACCTATATCACCTCCTACCGTTATACGAATGAGATACTATTATATTACATTTTTCGACAAAATTCGACGAATTTTTACTGGTATTTTCTGTAGTTTCATGGTATTTCCAGATTTTTATTTAAATTGTATGTAAGTAGTATGTCATTTTCTCTTTTTGATTTATTTGCTGCAATATTCCACGATTTCGCCACGACAAACGCATGAATGGTTATCCACTGCCAACGGTAGATACAAAATAGCTGTTTGTCCAGAGCGTCGGCAATTTCGTTTTGAGATAATTTTCTCTTTTCGATTTAACTAAAATTTCAAAGTCATTTCCGCTTCTTTAATTTTTGATTGCTCTTCTGGAGAAAGAACTCTTCTGCGACTTTCTAATTTTAATGCTTTGAGTTCTACTTCATCTTTTACAGATTGGGGAATCAAATCTTGATCAAAGTAATAGTCTGACTTAGCTACACAATGAAATCCAATAACGGTGCGGCTCTTTTTGATATACGTGTATGTAATGTTGATTCCACATACGGAATAGATTTCTTTAATAGCCTTATCAAAACAACGATCTTTAAATTGGCTTAATTTGATTAGTTTGTTTTGGGTTCCAGTAACTTCTCTTAACTCCTCCAGCATCAGATCAAACTCTATCTTCTCAATACCAGGCTTGAGCGAATGCATTTCCCGCTGCATCAAATGCCAGACAGCAATACTGTAAGGAGACTGCATTTTTAGGAAATCACTCAATAATGGCTTCGAAAAGTCACCTTTAAGCTTGAGAAGGAAATCCGTCATATCTGGATTTAATTTGAAACGCAATGTTCCATGTTGATATTCGCACATGCTGAATAACGCATATTTTCGAAATCGTTTTTCTCCTTTTGGTGTAACCTGCAGAATGCCTCGTATTAGTTCCGTCGTTATTTTGTCCGCTTCTGAGTATATTGCTTCTGGTGTTATATTCATAAGATCTGCAAATTCCTTAACAGATATTTCGTAGGTGTAAAAAGATTCATCTGTCATTTTGCATTGTGATATAGCAACATAGAGCATTTTACGTGCTTTGAGGGATAACGTTTCTAAGCCCTTAGCTGAAATAAAACTATTAGCTGTAACAGTTTTTACAGAATCATTTGTATTGACTTTTCTTATTTCATCCACATATTTATCCTCCACTAAGGTTTACTTTATTATAGCATGAAAAACCACACATTTCAACCAAAACGTGTGGTTTTTCACTTTGTTCATATATGTACTGCTCTTTCGTCCAACCAAGAATATGTGGTCTTTAGTATTCCTTACCCACACTTAAGTATCCGGTTCTGTAGTCAGTCTAAGAATATGTGGTTTTTAAATTTCTCCATAATACTGATCGGCTCCGCGGTCAAACTAAGAATATGTGGTTTTTAAATTTCTCCACAATACTAATCGGCTCCGCGGTCAGACTAAGAATATGTGGTTTTTAAGTCTTTTCACGATACCGATCGGCTCCGCGGTCAGACTAAGAATATGTGGTTTTTAAATCTTTCCACGTTATCACTCAGATACGCAACTAAACAAAGAATATGTGGTTTTTAAGTCGAACCACGATACTGATCGCCTCCGTAGTTCGACTAAGAATACGTGGTTTTTTTACAAAGAATATGTGGTTTTTCGCAAAGAATATGTGGTCTAAAAATCGCGCAAACCCTTTATTTTACTGGATTTTCGGCGTCCTAAACGTATAAACGTGGAAACGTTATTATATACTATATCCGTAACAACCTCCGTTGTTTGCTTTTTCTTCTAATTAAAAACGTTCATTTGTGTCTTTAAGTCGAAAATTTATTTCGAGTTCACAATTCAATCGATCTGCAATTTTTTTTAATTGCTCCTCATTCCAATTATCTTCTTTTAAAAGTCTCCATACATTTTGACGAGAGCACCCTAATGTATCTGCAAGATCTGCGCCACTTACATCACGTTTGACCATTATCATCTTAATTTTTTCGCTCATCATAATAGTTTTCCTCATTCTATACAAATAAAAATACTTTTATGACTACTCTAAAGTAAATTAACTTTAGAGTAGTCATAATATTATTTACTATATTCTGGATAACGAATTTTGACAGCTTCCCAGAAATACGGTGCATAACGGCAGTTGAATAATTTATCTGCCGTGTATTTCCGGCATTCATCCAGTTGATCATCCGCTTCCTCTACACTCGGCGTCCCGCCGTACAGGTTATAAGCCATCCGGATCACTGTGCGGATATCTTCCGGATCTTCCGTGGACGTTACCCATTCTTCCTGCATACACTCCGGCGTAACCTGTCCTGTTGAAAAATCATAGATATGGTCCACATACTTCCGGACTGCCGGATGGATTCCCAGGCAGTAGCACAGTGCCTTTTCCGGAGCTGCCGGATCCGGAAATCTTTTCAGCGTGCCGGAATAAAATCTATGATGCTCCGCATTGATAAAGCGGATTCCCTCTTCTTGGCTGGAACGGTTATCGGAAAGCTGCGGTTCCGGTTTTTCCGGAACATGAGCGGCCGCCGCTCTCCCCGGAATTGCCGGATCGGATGTTTTCTTAACCGGTGCAGGGGTCTTTTCCGTTTTTCCTGCCGGATCCGGAAGTTTTTCCGGCATCGTCTCTGTGATCCAGCCGCACCGGTTCGGACAGTCTTTCCGGCAGGAGATACAGCAGTCATATGGTGATTCGCACCGGGCAGCTGCTTCGCAGGTTCCCGTAAGGCTGAAGCCGGTGGAACATTGCCTCTCATATGGCTGCGCGGCGTTCTGCGGTGCGGATACCGGCGGAAGCTCCGGAGTCGTTTCCCGTTTTCTTTGTGCAGCAAGGTAACCATCCATTGCCGGAACCGTTAAAAGTTCCATGTTGACCAGTTTTTCCTGATCCTCCGGTGACTGTCTGGCCAGATACAGGGCGGACGCCGGAGTCAGTTTCTCTGCCTTAAAGGCAGCCATTCCAACAGCAGAAAGATGCCGGAAAATATACATCATGTTCTGCACCGTCGATTCGCTCTTCTTCACGGAAAGTGCAATTTCTTTCCGCAGGACACGGCCTTTCAGGTCTTCATTTCCTTTCATTTTCGGGATAAGCTCCTGCAGCCGGACGACCTCCATCATCTGCTCGTAACCGTTTGCGTCTCCACGGGCAGTTGAATTGGTCAGAATCAGGATGACTTCTGCGGTGACATCATCGCATTCGATGGCAAGGCATGGAAGAAATGCAAACTTCTGATAACCACGCTCCTCGACCAGGATTTTGCTGGCGCGCCATCTCCGGTGTCCGACCAGAATTTCGTACCGGTCAACGCCGATTTTTCGTACCAGCAGGTTCTGTGCAATACCGCCCAGCAAAAGGATGGTATCCGCAAGTTCTTCCAATTCCTCTTCACGGTAGAACTGGTTCTTGTTGGAAACCAGTTTGGAAAAGTGAATGGGTTCCACCGGTCGTTGGAACAGGCCATTCAGGGAAGAGAGAATTTTGCTTTCGTTCGTATCCGCAAGGGAAATTCCCTTATTTTTAAGAATTGCACTAATATCAGGCATCCTTCATCTCCCCTTCCTGTTCCAGCAGGTCAATTACCTCTTCCGCCAGCTTCTGATAATCCAGCGTGGCTGCATTGGTGCTTCTGTGTTTGGCCAGTGGCTTCCGGATCGCATGTGAGGAGCATACAGCATCATGCTGGAAGCTGATCGCTGTACCCATAACCGGAAACGGATTGGTGATAACCAGATCGGTCAGCAGCTGCTGCTGTAATTTGGTTTTGGTAAACATAGTGATCAGGATGTGGAACTGCAGCGATGTATTGTAAGATTCTGTGATCTGCCGCAGATATCCGATCATGTTATCCAGACCTTCCCGGCCGAATGCATCGGCATTGCATGGGATCAGCAGTTCATCAGCTGCGATCAGTGCCGCAATGGTCGGAAGCTGCATCGAAGGGTGACAGTCAATCACCGCGTAATCATACTGATCAGCAATCTGGGCCAGTGCTTTTTTGATCGCGGATGCGGAAACTTCCGGGCCGGATAATGTTTCCAGGTCGCGGGAACCGCGGATCATATCCAGATTCGGGTATTTTGTCCGGTAGATGCAGCGGGATGCTTTCATGCCGGAAAAGATATCCAGCAGATTTTTCCGTCCTACCTCACCGATCTTATCAAACTGATTGGTTGTGTTCAGCTGTGGATCGGCATCCACAATAAGTACCCGTTTCCCCATGGCGGAAAGATCGTACGCCAGGTTAATAACGGTCGTGGTTTTGCCAACGCCTCCCTTGTAATTATGAACTGCGATTGTTTTCATGTGTTTCTCCTTTCGGGTTCACTTCGGAACCAATTATTTGTGAAATCGTATGATACATGATTTATCTTTTCTTTAATAGTATTATAGCACAAAAACTTTACAAAGTAAATAAAAACTTTACAAAGTAATGGAAAACTTTACAAAGTAAAGAAAAACTTGACGAATGAATAAAACTTTAGTTTGAGTTGATGGATAAAAAGAACGAGGAAGGAATCTTGAAAAAAATCATCAAGATTCCTTCTTTTTTACTAAAATGCTAGAAAAGTGGATCAGGGTCGCCCTGTCGGTGAGAAATGACAAAATCTCAAAAAATAAAAGTTATACATAACAATAACATAGTATAACACACATATAACTATTGATAATGATGATACTGCGTGATATTGTGAAGATAGAAAATGAAAAGCCGGAAAGAGAGGAGAAAGGCATGGGAGAGGTAAAACAGACAAATTTTAGGGTAGATCAGGAAACAGCGGACAAATTTAGACAGTTTTGTATGGATGCCGGCATGAACCAGGCACAAGGATTTGACCATGTTATGGAAGTGCTGGAAATGGATCGGGCCAAAGAAGCAGTGCCGGGACGGGCGACAGAGATTGAAGAATTTGAGAGAAATATCAAAGCAGTTATGGCGGCTTATATGAATAGTCTGGAAATCAACAGCAATGCAGAAGAACGTGTTAGGGAACAGTTTTCAGCAGCATTAGACAGCAAAGATAAGACAATACAGGATCTTCAAGGTCAAGTGGCGCGGTTACAGGGAGAGAAAGATACTGCAGAAAAAGTAGCCGCCGACGTGGCGGAAGCTGCGGCACAAGCAAGTAAGGATGCAGAAGCTGCAACAGAAAAAGCAGAGTCCGCCAGTCAACTTGCAGCGGAAAAGGATAGAACGATTAATTCTTTAGCGGAAAAGCTAACTGCCGCAGAAGAAAAATGTGCCGGTTATGACGAAATTGTCCGTGCGGAGCAAGAGGCAAAAGAACAGATCCGGACACTGAAAGCAGAAATAGATACACAGAAAAGAGAATACAAGACAGAGAAAAAGGAACTGCAGACCGAAATGGAACGCAGAGTATCGGATGCGAAGAAGGATGCGGCACTTGAAGTCGTTAATGCTGTGACTGAAAAAGAACGGGAAATGAATGCAAAAATACTGCAGGTAGAACGAGAAAATGCGAAACTGCAGGCAAAAATAGAATTGCTGGAGGCTCGCTTAGGAAAAGAGGAGGAAGTGTTAAGTAATTAACTAAATTGACAAAAGATATAATAAGTGTTTAAGAGCCATTTTCAGACCAAGAGGGAGTTATATATCTTTGCGGAAAAAATAGAACTGCAGAAAGAATCAATGATGTCCGGATTGCAAAACTGAAGGGAAAAGAAAGGGTTTACGATATTAGTGTCTTACCTCGGGAGACCCTACTCACATATCGCAAGATATGGTCGAAAAAGGTTTGGAGAGGAATTACAAAGAATAAAGAAGATTAGAACAAAGCCCGTGTCAATCATTGACACGGGCTTTGCAAATAATTTTATTTAAGGATATGGATAGGATACCATAGATAGTTATGATTTTCAAGAAAAAAATTTTTATAAAATTTGAAATTATTTAAATAGGAAGAATTTTTTTACGAGTGCCGTGAAGCTGCATCAAATACTAACGGGGTATGACGATGAGAATGAAATAGAAGAGATGTATCAACAATTTTTAAAAAAATTGGATGATATGGAGGGTGAAGAGGAATAAGAAAACGAAAATGACTGCTTTTCGTATATTGCAAAAAAAAATTGCATATGCTATAATGGCAGTAGGCAAAATGAAGAGATAAATTCATAGTAATGCAGCGAAAACCCCGGAGGTGCGAACTCCGGGGTTTTCTGTCCGTTTGGGCGAGGGGGATTAGTCCTCAGGCTGGCTACCAGCTGCTATTTTCTGTCCAGCCATTTGCAGATGTAGTAGGCAACTACACTTGCCAGAACAGAAAGCAAAAATGAAGAGATCATGTTCATAGTAGCGCACCCCCTTTCTGCACCTGTTTAGGGGTGGTAGCTTCTGCAGTATATCATAAAGATATTGCAGAATGCAAGATGCTGATAGAAATAAAAATAAAATAAATTTCTCAAATTTGTTGACAACTAAAAAAGAATGTGGTATTCTTCTAATTGTAAGAGATTTAATTTTTTTTTATCTCTAAAGAGGTTAAAGAAATAATAACCACTATATTGAAGGAGGATTTTAAGATGAAGAAAAAAATTACAATTGATCTGTTCCGTGCATTGGTTACAGCAGCCCTGGAGGAAAAGGGATACGCCGTCGTCTCAGATGATACAGGGTACATCCACGCTTGCCCAGAGGAGGAGGGGAAACCTGAGCTTCTTCTGGCAGTAGTCAGTCGGTGTCTTTCCGACGGGGAACGTCGGGAAAGCCCACAGGTATTGGCGAGCCGGACATTAGTGGAAAAGCTCAAGACAAAAGCGGATTCGATGGCTGGCGATGTTATGCCTTGTGTTGCGTTCGGCGTTGCGCGCTACAGTTATTTTGATTGTGAAGTTTGCGTGGTACCAGTGATGGTATGGGATGAGTTAGCAGAAACGGGAGGCGTATATTCAAAAACCGCGGCAGGAGTTTTTTATAACTACCAGGCGGCGGGGGAATTACTCCCGCAGGATGCAGTTTTACGGGTGAGCTGGGGAGCAAAAGAGTATTAATTCAAAAAGAGCAGGCTGTATACAGCCTGCTCTTTT
>ENA-ORSL01001498-ORSL01001498.1-human-gut-metagenome-genome-assembly--contig:-NODE-1498-length-19591-cov-8.977733_pt1 | contig 19591 bp, 20 predicted proteins | sample MGYA00242190_ERZ509157 | MGnify/ENA primary metagenome ERZ509157 (study PRJEB26280, sample SAMEA2338664) | human gut metagenome | biome: human gut; feature: human-associated habitat; material: faeces...
GAGACACGGCCCAGACTCCTACGGGAGGCAGCAGTGGGGAATATTGCACAATGGGCGCAAGCCTGATGCAGCGACGCCGCGTGCGGGATGACGGCCTTCGGGTTGTAAACCGCTTTTGACTGGGAGCAAGCCCTTCGGGGTGAGTGTACCTTTCGAATAAGCACCGGCTAACTACGTGCCAGCAGCCGCGGTAATACGTAGGGTGCAAGCGTTATCCGGAATTATTGGGCGTAAAGGGCTCGTAGGCGGTTCGTCGCGTCCGGTGTGAAAGTCCATCGCTTAACGGTGGATCCGCGCCGGGTACGGGCGGGCTTGAGTGCGGTAGGGGAGACTGGAATTCCCGGTGTAACGGTGGAATGTGTAGATATCGGGAAGAACACCAATGGCGAAGGCAGGTCTCTGGGCCGTCACTGACGCTGAGGAGCGAAAGCGTGGGGAGCGAACAGGATTAGATACCCTGGTAGTCCACGCCGTAAACGGTGGATGCTGGATGTGGGGACCATTCCACGGTCTCCGTGTCGGAGCCAACGCGTTAAGCATCCCGCCTGGGGAGTACGGCCGCAAGGCTAAAACTCAAAGAAATTGACGGGGGCCCGCACAAGCGGCGGAGCATGCGGATTAATTCGATGCAACGCGAAGAACCTTACCTGGGCTTGACATGTTCCCGACAGCCCCAGAGATGGGGCCTCCCTTCGGGGCGGGTTCACAGGTGGTGCATGGTCGTCGTCAGCTCGTGTCGTGAGATGTTGGGTTAAGTCCCGCAACGAGCGCAACCCTCGCCCTGTGTTGCCAGCACGTCGTGGTGGGAACTCACGGGGGACCGCCGGGGTCAACTCGGAGGAAGGTGGGGATGACGTCAGATCATCATGCCCCTTACGTCCAGGGCTTCACGCATGCTACAATGGCCGGTACAACGGGATGCGACACTGTGAGGTGGAGCGGATCCCTTAAAACCGGTCTCAGTTCGGATTGGAGTCTGCAACCCGACTCCATGAAGGCGGAGTCGCTAGTAATCGCGGATCAGCAACGCCGCGGTGAATGCGTTCCCGGGCCTTGTACACACCGCCCGTCAAGTCATGAAAGTGGGTAGCACCCGAAGCCGGTGGCCCAACCTTTTTGGGGGGAGCCGTCTAAGGTGAGACTCGTGATTGGGACTAAGTCGTAACAAGGTAGCCGTACCGGAAGGTGCGGCTGGATCACCTCCTTTCTACGGAGAATTCAGTCCAATGTTTTTTGGACAGTGTGTGCCACACGATGGCGTGACAGTCATGCCTTATAGTGTGGATGCTGGTGTGGAAGAGATCATGGGCTTGGATGTCCCGTCGGGATGTCCGGGAGTGGTATGGGTATGCTTTTGGGCTCCCGGACCGCCACCCCACAGGTTTTCTGTGGCGCGGTTCGATGCCCATGCGTGGTGGCCGGTCCTGGGTGGCTGGTCGGATCGTGTGGCGCGTGGTGGTTTGAGAACTGGATAGTGGACGCGAGCAAGAGAAACTGAAAGAACGTTTCTTTTTGCTTATCGCGATTTCGCCAAACTCTTCAATTGAGTTTGGTTTCGAGATCGATCGTTTTGTGATCATTTTAGTGTTAAGATTTGTCGTCTGGCGATCTTGCTATCAGGAAACCCGCGGGTGGGGCAATGACAATTTGTTTTGCTGTTGTGCCGCTTGCGAGGGCGTATGGTGGATGCCTTGGCAGACAGTACCGATGAAGGACGTTTGAGGATGCGATAATCCTAGGGGAGCCTCCAACATGGCTTTGATCCTAGGGTCTCCGAATGGGGGAACCCGCCGGCCGTCATGGGCCGGCACCGCCTATGGGCGGGGGGTACGCAGGGAAGTGAAACATCTCAGTACCTGCAGGAAGGGATACTCCGTGAGTAGTGGCGAGCGAAAGCGGATCAGACCAAACCGGTTGCGCGTGATACCCGTCGGGGGTTGCGTTGCCGGTGTTGTGGGATCACGTGTCCCGGTTCCGACGGGCCGGGCGGGAGTCATAAAACGGCTTGCCAGGGGAACAGGCTTGAAGGCCTGGCCGTAGAGGGTGCCAGCCCCGTACCTGGACGTGAGCCGTCTTCCGATCGTGTTGTCCCAAGTAGCGCGGGCCTCGTGGAATCCCGCGTGAATCAGCCCAGACCGTTGGGTAAGTCTAAGCATACCTGTCTGACCGATAGCGTACCAGTACCGTGAGGGAAAGGTGAAAAGCACCCCGGGAGGGGAGTGAAACAGTTCCTGAAACCGTGCGCCCACAAACCGTCGGAGCCTCCTTGTGGGGTGACGGCGTGCCTATCGAAAAATGAGTCTGCGAGTCAGTGGCGGGTGGCGAGCATAAGCCGTGTGGCGTATGCGTAGCGAAAGCGAGTCTTAAAAGGCGTTTTTAGTCGCTTGTCCTGGACCCGAAGCGGGATGATCTAGCCCTGGGCAGGTTGAAGCGCGGGTAAGACCGCGTGGAGGACCGAACCCACCTGGGTTGAAAACCGGGGGGATGACCTGGGGCTAGGGGTGAAAGGCCAATCAAATTCCGTGATAGCTGGTTCTCTCCGAAATGCATTTAGGTGCAGCGTCGGTCGATTGCGTCGCGGGGGTAGAGCTACCGGATGCTTGCGGGCCCTTGTTGGGTACCAACAGCAGCCGAACTCCGAATACCGTTGACGTGTATTCCGGCAGTGAGTCGGCGGGGGATAAGCTCCGTCGTCGAGAGGGAGACAGCCCAGACCGTCGTCTAAGGTCCCGAAGCGTGTGCTAAGTGGGAAAGGATGTGGAGTCGCATAGACAGCCAGGAGGTTGGCTCAGAAGCAGCCATCCTTGAAAGAGTGCGTAACAGCTCACTGGTCTAGTGGTTCCGCGCCGACAATGTAGCGGGGCTCAAGCACACCACCGAAGACGCGGCAGCAATCTTCATGGTTGCTGGGTAGGAGAGCGTCCTGCGAGGGGCGAAGCGGCCGGGTAACCGTGCCGTGGACTTCGTGGGAGTGAGAATGCAGACATGAGTAGCGAGAGACGGGTGAGGATCCCGTCCGCTGGATGACCAAGGGTTCCGGGGCCACGTTCGTCGTCCCCGGGTGAGTCGGGTCCTAAGGCGAGGCCGACAGGCGTAGTCGAATGGATGAACGGGTGGATATTCCCGTACCGACCATGGACCGGCAAAACCGAGACGGTGAGTACTAACCTCCGCCTCGTGGTGGTTCCTTCCTTCGGGTTGGTGTCGCCGCGTGGTGTTGGGACTGTAGCCGTAGTAGGTCAGCGCAGGGGTGACACGGAATGGGAGCCGGCCGCGGAGGTGGTTTTCCGTGGTCAAGCACGCAGCCAGTCATGTAGGCAAATCCGCATGGCGCGCATGGCGAGGTGTGATGATGGGAGCCGTTATGGCTCGATATCCGGTTGTCCAGGCCGTCGAGAAAAGCCTCGGCGTGAGGGCCATGGCCGCCCGTACCCCAAACCGACACTGGTGGTCAGGTAGAGAATACCAAGGCGATCGAGCGAATCCTGGTCAAGGAACTCGGCAAATCACTCCCGTGCCTTCGGTATAAGGGAGACCCGCTGGGGTGAACCGGCTAGCCCGGGGAGCTTTGGTGGGTGGCACAGACCAGGGGGTAGCGACTGTTTACCAAAAACACAGGTGCATGCGAAGGCGAAAGCCGCTGTATATGCACTGACGCCTGCCCGGTGCCGGAAGGTTAAGAGGATCCGTCAGTCCTTCGGGATGAAGCGGTGAATTCAAGCCCCGGTAAACGGCGGTGGTAACTATAACCATCCTAAGGTAGCGAAATTCCTTGTCGGGTAAGTTCCGACCTGCACGAATGGCGTAACGACTTCCCCACTGTCTCGACCAGGAGCTCGGCGAAATTGCAGTACGAGTAAAGATGCTCGTTAAGCGCAGAAGGACGAAAAGACCCCGGGACCTTTACTATACCTTGGTATTGGCGTTAGGCGCGGATTGTGTAGCATAGGCGGGAGGCTTCGAAGCGTGGGCGCCAGCTCATGTGGAGCCGCAAGGTGAAATACCGCTCTGTTCTCGTTTGACGTCTAACCTCGACAAGTCATCCTTGTCAGGGACAGTGCCTGGCGGGTAGTTCAACTGGGGCGGTTGCCTCCCAAAGAGTAACGGAGGCGCTCAAAGGTCCGCTCAGCCCGGTTGGCAATCGGGTGTCGAGTGTAATCGCACAAGCGGGCTTGACTGCGAGGACGACGGTCCGAGCAGGGACGAAAGTCGGAGATAGTGATCCGGTGCCGGCGCACGGGCGCGGCATCGCTCAACGGATAAAAGGTACCCCGGGGATAACAGGCTGATCATTCCCAAGAGTCCATATCGACGGGATGGTTTGGCACCTCGATGTCGGCTCGTCGCATCCTGGGGCTGGAGCAGGTCCCAAGGGTTTGGCTGTTCGCCAATTAAAGCGGCACGCGAGCTGGGTTCAGAACGTCGTGAGACAGTTCGGTCCCTATCCATCGTGGGCGCAGGAGATTTGAGAGGAGCTGTCCCTAGTACGAGAGGACCAGGATGGACGCACCAAGGGTGAATCAGTTGTTCTGCCAAGAGCATAGCTGGGTAGCCAAGTGCGGATCGGATAAACGCTGAAGGCATCTAAGCGTGAAGCCGACCTCAAGATAAGATCTCCCACCAGAAATGGGTAAGACCCCTGGAAGACTACCAGGTTGATAGGTCGGAGGTGGAAGTGCAGCAATGCATGCAGCTGACCGATACTAATAGGTCGAGGGCTTGATCAAAGTGAGTTTACGAATTATGCAGTTTTCAAGGTACTCAAGGAAACTTAATACCTTACCATTCCGGTGGTTAAGCTAAGGGGATCCACCTGTTCTCATACCGAACACAGAAGTTAAGCCCTTATACGCCGAAGATACTTGGCTGGTGACGGCCCGGGAAAATAGGTAGCCGCCGGATACCAAAGAAGAACACCATGCGCTGCATGGTGTTTTTCTTTGGTCTTTGATGAGTAGGTATTTTCCGGGCCAGGTCAAACAGCCAAGGGCTGGTGATGGGATCGACTGTGAGCGCGTCCGGTGGACGATGAAGCGAACAGGAGATCCAGTAAGGCAGGGAGTTCGAGGAGCGTCTGCGACGCTGAACGACCTTGCCGCACTGTGGGAGCCTCGGGCGGGAAAATAGGTAGCCGCCGGATACCAAACATCAGAAACGCCCGTGTTGCACGGGCGTTTTTCTTAGTATATCAGGCACTTTTTGGAAATTCACCATCTTCGCGGCTTGTGCGCCTGCAACCTTTAAATATATACTTTTGTCAGGCTTTTCTTTTCTCTTTGCTTCTTTCGTCTTTTCTTTTCGCCCGAAAAGAAAAGAGAAATAAGGGGAAGGCCTCAATGATTATTCTCCCGGGCGGGGCGAATTCGCTGTTTTACAGTTTATTTTATTGACAGGCTTTATACTGTCAAATTATACTTTTGCTATGATAAACAGGTTTTGCAAAAGAGCGGCGGCGCTGGTGCTGGCGTTGATAGGGATGGCCGCTGCATGCGGGTGCGCGAAAAGGGCGGAGGCGGACGCCACCTTCGTCATGCTCACCGCGCCCACGGTGGAGCCGATAGTCACCCCCGTACCCACGCCGGAGAGCACGCCCCCGCCGAAAAAAACGCCAAAGGCCGAAAAAACGCCAGAAGATAATAAGAAAGAGGACGAAGCCAAAGAAAAGGAAAAGCCCAAGAGCACCGCAGACCAGAAGGAGGAAAAAAAGGCCTCCGCCAAGACCCCCCACGCCAAGGACTATACTAAGGTCGATATAAAAAAGGCAAGCGGCACAAAGGTCACGGACTTCGAGACGGACAGGATAGACGGCGGAAAGCTGAGCCAAAGCTATTTTTCCGGCGGGACCATAACGCTTGTAAACGTATGGTCCACCACCTGAGGAATCTGCGTGGACGAGATGGGTCGTCTCGCAAGGCTCTACAAGGAATACAAGGGCACCGGAGTGCAGTTCTTAGGTATATGCGCCGACGTATACGGCCTTAACGGGCAGACCTGCAGCGACGCGAAGGACTACATAGCCTCCACCGGCGCCGGCTACCCCCAGATAGTGGCCACAGAGGCACTGCTGCGCTATGTTTCGTATATGCCCAGCACGCATATTTTCGACAGCTCGGGCAGGATGATAGCAAAGTACGCGGGCACTCTGAGCGAAGCCGAATGGATAAATGTGATAGAGACCATAATGGCGGAATATTCATAGAGAAACTACAAAAAGGGCGATCTACCCGCCCTTTTTTGCTTGGGATATTATTATCGCGAAGCGCTCATTTTGAGCATCTCGCGGGCAATATCGAACTTTAAAGAGGCGTATTCGTCGGTGGTAGGCACCTCCAGCATGACCAGCACCAGGCGCGCGTCCTTATCCTCCGTATCGCAGCGGAAGCCGGCAAACCAGGATATCTGGCGGCTCTTGTCGTTGCCTATTTCGGCAGTACCGGTCTTTGCGGCCACGGTGACGGAGGTCACCTTCAGGGAACGGCCGGTGCCGTTGAGGCTGTGATCGACTACGTCCTTTAGATACGGAACGATGACATCCAGTGAATGCTGCTCTATTACGCCGCTCTTCCATACTTTGGGGCTGGCCCTGGAGACGTTGTTGTATTTTATGCCCTCAGTTTCATACAGGCCGTCCACTATATAGGGCTGCATTATATTGCCGCCGTTGGCAAAGGCGCAGAACATTGTGGCCATCTGCAGGGGGGTAGTCAGTATTTCGCCCTGGCCGTAGCCGCTGTCCGCAAGAAGCATGAGGGTAAGCTCGGTATCGTCGTTGTACAGCTGCGATTGGGCCACGTTCAGATCAAAGGGCATGGTATCGCCAAAGCCTATGCTCTTCATGTAGCTGGTATAGTTGTCCCAGCCCATGAGCAGCGCGGCGTTGGCAAAGTAAATGTTATCGGAATGCACTATGGCGCTGCGCATGTTGAGGGGACTTAGACGGCCATACTTGACCTGAGTGCGCTTTATTTTGCTGCCGAGCCAGGTGCCATAGTCGGTAGGCAGCCAGTAGTCATCCACGATTTCGCCGGTGAAGACGTAGTTTTCATCCAACGTGCCGCTTTGCAGCGCCGCTACGGCGGTAAACGCCTTCAATACCGAGCCGGGAGGGTAAAGGCCCTGAGTAAGGCGGTTATAAAGAGGCTTGTTGGCCTTGCTCAACAGCTCCGCGTAGTCTGCGGAGCTTATGCCCTTGGCAAAGGCGTTCAGGTCGTAACCCGGCCAGGAGGACATTGCCTCTATGGCGCCGGTCTTGGGGTTCATGACCACTACCGCGCCTGCGGTAGTCTCACCGAAAAGCACGCTGTCCAGCACGAAGTCCAGCCGTTTTTGCAGCTTGTAGTCAATCGTGAGCTGAAGGTCCAGTCCGTCCTCGGCGGGCTTGGTGTACAGTGTGCGGCGGTTGGTGCCCTGAGAGGTGCAAATGTATATATGGTAGCCGTCATTGCCTCTCAGCTCTTTTTCGTATTTGGCCTCCAAACCGTTGCGGCCAACATAGGAATCCGAGGTATACAGGCCGTTCTCGGCATCCCGGCCCTCGTTCAGCTCCTTGAGCCTGGCCTCCAGTTCTTCATCGCTGCCGGCGCTGACTATGCCTACATAGCCTAATGTATGGGCCAGCATGTCATTTTCGGGATAAGAGCGCACCGAGCCGTAGTTGCCGTAATCTATGCCTATGCCTTCTATTTCGAGAAGCTGAGTTTCAAGGTATTCTGGGAACTCGCCCTGATAGAACTGCCTGAGCACGGCAACGCCGTCGTAGGCCTTACCAAGCTTTTTGTCTATGGCCTCCCTGGTCATGCCGAGGAGGGAGGAGCACTTGTTGTAGAAGTAGTCGCGATTGGTGTCGTTCAGCCTGTCCGGCATGGCATAGACGGATATTTTTCCTTCAGTGGTGGCCAATACATGCCCGTCGGCCATTATCTCGCCCCGCTTTGCGCTTATGCGGGCCACGCGGACTGTATCGCCCCATTCCATCTCGGGAAATATGAGATTTGGCGACCACTCTATGAACCACCTGTTGCGGGACTTTATGGCTACCATGCGATGCTCGCCGGATACGTCGCCCAAAAGGGGAGAGGAATATGTAGCGGTGAAGTTGACTATGGTGAATACCTCGCCCTCGTTGACTTGGATATTATCGTACAGTACGGAGGTTATCTCCAGCGCATCGAATATGTTCATGTATTTGGCGATAAACTGATTTTTGCTTATGAGCCCTTCCGATTCGCGGTTGGGCTCAAGCTTCGCCAAAGCCACATAGTCAGGCTTTTCATTGGGGTCTATGGGCTTGGAAGGGTCCACGCCGGCAGTCTCGTCAGGAATGAAGGTTACGGCGCCGTCCAGAAGGCTGTATGCCCCCTCATAGTCGCCGGAGGATATTTTAGACAAAAAATCAAGACACACCTGCTTGCCGCTTGAGCCGGTACAGCCCGGCAGCAGGCAAAGGCAGCTGGCCCATATCAGAATTATGCTTAAAGCTCTTTTCAACCCTGCTTCTCTTTCGCTCCCATGTTGAATAAATAATTGATTATAACAAAATTATAGCTTGGGGATAATCATATGTAAACGGCTGACAATAAAAGTTTACACAGGTAAATTTGACAGCATCGAGATGTATTGATAAAATAAACTAAGTGAAAGGGAACGCCATGGTTCGACGGAAAAAGAAAAAATCCATATCAGCGCTGCTCTTGGGGCGCAGGAAAGGTACGCAGCAGCGCAAGGCGAGAAGCGCGAGCCGCCCCGGCTTCGGCTGGGCAAATATCGGCCTTATTGCCGCGGTATTGGCAGCGGGGGCCTTTTTCGCATGGGCGCTCATGTTCTCGGACGGACGGCTTACTATATATTTGCAGGACGGCGGTCGAACTCACCAATACCTTACGTGGAGGACCAATGCCGGCGAGTTCCTCGCGGCAATAGGCGCGAAGCTGGACGAGAACGACACACTGTCGGTAGCGAAGGACGCGGAGCTTACCGACGGCGAAACCATAGAGATAACCAGGGCATACCCCATAGCGGTGCAGTCCGGCGGCAATACCGAGGTGATGTACCTCAGCTCCGGCACGGTGGGCGACGCGCTGGACAAGGCGGGAGTCACGGTAAAATCAGGAGACGAGATATCGGAACTCACCTTCCGGGATCTTGAGCCCGGCATGAAGATAAGCCATACCGCCGTGGACGTTACATACAAGGTATCCTACAAGACCCTTGACTACGACGAGATAATCAAAAAGGACGACAGGGAGTACGAGAGCTTCAAGAAGGTGGAGGTAGAGGGCAAGGACGGCAAAAAGCAGATAACCCAACGCATAACCGTAAAGGACGGCGTGGAGGTATCCCGGGAGGTCGTAGACCAGATAATCACCGAAAAGGCCGTGGATGAGATAATACGCGTCGGCACCAAGATACGCTACCAGACCAACTTCAAGGGAGAGACCAGACGCTGGAAGGAAGCCCCGAAGGACGGCGTAAACGGCTGGAAGAGCATGAAGGTGGACAAGATAACCGCCTATTGCACAGGTACCCGCACGGCCACCGGCACGACGCCCAAGCTGGGCACCATAGCCGTGAACACATACTACTTCAAATACGGCACCCAGTTGTATGTGAGGGGCTACGGCTACGGCACGGCAAGGGATACCGGCGCATTCAGAAAATATACCAACTCTTCCGGAAAGCCTATGAACCAGCTGGATCTCTGGTTCAACTCGGAATCCGAGGCGAGGCGCTGGGGAACAAAATACAACGTGACTATCTGGTATAAATAATGAGCACAGCTTCAGTAAAACGCGAACTTGAAAAATACGGCCTCACGCCCAACAGGGCGCTGGGGCAAAATTTTTTGGCCAGCGACACTGCGGCAAGGACTATTGCCGAGGCTGCCGGTGAAAACCGCTGCCCGGTTATAGAGATAGGCCCGGGCATGGGCGCGCTGACTGCCGAACTGGTAAAATGCGCCCAAAGGGTAGCGGCAATAGAGATAGACAGACGCATGGCGGAAATAATCGCGGACAGGCTGCCCGAGGTACAGCTTATCAACGAAGACGCGCTAAAGGCGGATATACCGGGGCTTATAGCGGCCCTCGGCGGCAGGGCGAATATCGCGGCGAACCTGCCGTATTACATAACCACGCCGCTTTGTATGAGGTTTTTATCCATAGGCGCGGACGGCAGCATACCCGCCATGACGCTTATGATGCAGAAGGAAGCGGCGGAGCGGTTCACGGCAAAGCCGGGGGACCGCGTATACGGGCCGCTGACGGTGCTTGCGGGGTATTATTATGAGGTTACTAAGCTCATGGAGCTGTCCCGGGATATGTATTACCCCCAGCCTGATGTGGACTCAGTAGTGCTGAAGCTTACGGCCAAGGGCGCGGAAAAGCTTTTTGAGCTGGAGTGGCTGCTGAACAGGGCATTTGCAATGCGCAGAAAGACTCTATCAAACAACCTCAGGGCTGCAGGAATATCGGACGAACGGCTGAAATCGCTGCTTGGAGCTTGCGGCATAGAGGGAAATATACGCGCAGAAAAGCTTACGGTGGCACAATTTGCAAATATTGCGCGGGAAATAGAGGCGCACGGGAAATAACGACAAAACCCTATAAAAAGCGATACTGTGGAAAAAGTGGATGAACGCCACTTTTCAGGCAAACTAACAAAGCCTTCGAGTCATTGACCCGAAGGCTTTGCAATACCGCGCACCCGAATCTCGACTTCACGTCCCATGGGCGTTTTCGCCATCAGGTTGCTACTCCCGGGCATGCCCGCGGCACACCTGCGCTTCCGCTTAATGCTGCTGCCTTCCGGCCCTGACATGGTTCACAGTGGCAAGTTGCACGGGACCCGGGGATCGACGCCCCACGATGGCGGCGGCCCCACAGGGGTGAGCCTCAAAACGGGGATTCAGCCCTGCTGTAGCGGATTGCAGGTATAGGGCACCGCTATCTCCCCGCTTAGCGCGGCAAGGTTATTTTAACAAGGCAAGGGCAATTAGTCAATAAAACGCACAAAAAAATTGCTTTGGAAGGGGGTCCAAAGCAATTGTCGGTTTGTTATTGGTTTTGAAAGGGTTTCTCTCACTTGCAAGCTTATTATAACCCGCGGGGAGACGGAAATCATCACAAAAGTATTACAATCTGCTGAAATGTTGATTAAATTTTAAAGAAGTATTTGTTTTATCGCTCGTTTGAGGTATAATCATGCCGTTAGATAACCTGAACTCAATGAGAAGGAGGAACTCAGAAAATGAAAAAGACGATAAAGATAGAAGGAATGATGTGCGGCCACTGCTCCGGCAGGGTAAAGAAGGCGCTGGAGGCCATGGCGGGAGTTGAGACCGCGGAGGTGAGCCACGAGACAGGCACGGCGGAGGTGACGCTCAGGGGCGATGTATCCGACGAGGCTTTGGCCAAGGCCGTGACCGATGCGGGCTATAAGGTAGCGGGCATAGAGTAGCGCCTGCACTTTTGGTGCATGAAATATGCCCCGAAGCTGTCCTTTACAGCGAAGATTGGCGGGGTGTATAATGAACACGATGGAAAAACAGGCAAGGGACAAAAAGGAGAGGCTTCGGCATCTCCTTTTATTTTTTGCCTGCACCAGGCATCATCGCGATGAAAAATACGGCGGCCCGCCGAAAGGGGCAGAGAAAAGCGACGGTATACCGCCGCTTTTTTGTTTCAGGAGGAAAAAATGATATTCAGAAAGGAAAAGGAGCACGGCGTACTCACCGAGGAGGAGATTCTGGACATGGCCCGGGACATTGCGGAAAACGACCCGGCCTACATCATAGGCTCCATGCTCATCAAAAGCGTGTGCGACGATACCGGCCTCGACGAGGGGGCTGCCTTCAGCATGCTGCTGGACGGGGGCGGAATGCCCAAGGGCATAGCCGCTATCAGCGCCAGAGCTGCAAACGACCTCATGCGCCTCTACCAGGAGGGGGGCATAGAAGGCGAAATTGACAGCTATCTGGAGGACGAGAGGTTCGTGAAGATGCTGCTGGAGATGCCGGTAAAGGCGGCGCTCAGGCTTTATGCCGCCGAGTGCAACGCAGATGCCGCCGCCAGGGCGGAGCGTGAAAAGGGCGCTATGGACGTGATGGAAAAGCTGGCGGCCCGCAGGGCGCTGCCCTCGCCCATAAAGGGCAATACCCCCGCCGCCGCGGATACGGACTACGCCAACATGCCCACCAGGGAATTCAACCTCATAAAGGAAAGACTGATGCGCGCCGCCAGCGAGGGCAGGCGCGTTTCGTTGTAAGGACATAAAAAGGAAGGAGAAAAATAATGAGTATCAACACTACCGCAAACACCGCAGGTACCACCAAGCTCAACAAGACCTTTTACGACCGCCAGCTGCTGGAAAGCGCCAAGACCCGCTTTGTACACGCCAAGTACGGCCAGAAGCGCCCTATTCCCAAGAACAGCGGCAAGCGGGTGGAATTCCGCAAGTGGAACCTCTTTGACGCAAACGACGCCATGGAGGCACTTCAGGAGGGCGTTACCCCTGCCAGCCAGGCTCTGTCCCAGAGCAACGTAGAGGTGGAGGTGGCCCAGTACGGCGCATACGTGGAGGTATCCGACCTGCTGGACATGACCGGCTATGACCAGGTAATCTCCGAGAGCGCGGAGCTGCTGGGAGAGCAGCTGGGCACCGTGGTGGAGTGGGTCACCCGCGATGCCATGAACGCCGGCACCAACGTACAATACGCAAACGGCAAGTCCGGCCGCGGCGAGATAACCGCCGCCGACAAGCTGACCGTGGCTGAGATACGCAAGGCGGTGCGCACCCTCAAAAAGGCCAAGGCGCGCCCCTTCGGCGACGAGGGCAGAAAGCCCCACTTCATATGCATCTGTTCCCCCGAGGCCACCTATGACCTTCAGAGCGATTCCCTCTGGCAGGACGTATCCAAGTACTCCTGCGCGGAGCAGATATATTCCGGCGAGATCGGCCGCCTGTTCGGCGTGGTATTCGTGGAATCCACCGAGGCAAAGGTGTTCTCCCAGAGCGTGCTGAACAAGGTGAAGACCGCCACCAGCTCATCCAAAACCTTCGTGCTAAAGAACAGCCCCGAGGACGCGGAGGCGGCGTATCTCTCCACTGCGGGAAACAAGATAAAGATAGGTACCGCCGAGTATACCGTAGCCTCCTTTGACGCGGCTACCAATACCGTCACCCTGTCCGACAATGCCACCCTTACCGCCGACGCCATAGTATACAGCGAGGACGCGGGCAGCATAGACGGCACTACCAAGGCGGGCGCCGACGTGCATTCCACGCTTATTTTCGGCAAGGACGCCTACGGCATAGTGGACGTGGGCGGCAGCGGAGCCCTTCAGATCATCATAAAGCCCCACGGCAGCGCAGGAACCTCGGATCCTCTGGATCAGCGCGCCACCGTAGGCGCAAAGGTAGCGGCATACGCGGCAAAAATCCTCAACGAGCTGTGGATAATCCGCATTGAGCACGGCGTAAGCGCATAAATAACAGAAGGAAATAAGTACGAAGGTACTGTTTCATATCCCTTTCAAGGGGGCCGAGGGGAAACCTTCGGCCCTTTTTTATTTGAGCAGAGAAAAGCTGAGAGAGTCAAGGAGGAAAGACAATGAATTACATAACCGATAAGGAAATAGACGCCATACAGGGCGACATGGGCGAGACGCTGAGAAAGCAGCCCCGAGTGCGCATGCGCATAGAGGGCAGCGGCTACTGGGAGGGCGGCATAAACGGCTGGTTCTTCAGGGTACGCCGGGGAGAGGAGACAGAGCTGCCCAAGTCCATTGCGGAGCTTATACAAAGAAGCGAGCAGGTGGCGGTGATGGGCGAGCGGGAGGTAAAGGCCTACAGGGGCGTTGGCAGAAGGGTGGCGCAGGTATGACGCTGAACGACATCATCGTATCCGCACTTGCCCAGCTGGACCGCGGCCACGACGCACAGAGCCTGGACGTATGGCGGGACAAGTTCACCCGCTTTGCAAACGACGGCGTGACGGATATTTGCGCCACATATAAGCCCCGGCGCACAGAAACTATCGACACCAGGGACGGCACGTTTACCACCGCAATGCTGTCGAGGGGCTGCCGCAAGGTGCTAAGCGTAAAGCGCGACGGCCGGGAGGAGGACTTTTACGACGGCGACGCTTCCGAGGTGATAGTCACCTCCGGCGGTCCCGGCAAAATTGAGGTGACGTACCGCTCGGTGCCAAGGGAGATGTTTGCGAGCACGGACGAGCCCGACATACCCGCATACATGCACGGATTGCTGGTAAGCTACGTCGTGGGCCGCGAGAGGGCTGCGGGGGACGTTTCCCAGCAGCGGGGCGGCAACATTTACTTCCAGATGTACGAGGCCGGCAAGGCCGCCATACGTCCCCATCTGGGGGGAGGAACCAGCCAGCGCATAGTGAACAGGTGGTGAAGCCCATGGCCCGCAAGATATACAGGATAGACGAGTTCATGGGGCTGGATCAGTCCATGGGGGAAAACGGCATGGCGGCCTCCTACAGTCCCGACGCCTGCAACATGGACACGGCGGACGGCGAGCTTACCGTAGCCAAGGGCTACACCAGGTACATAACATCAGCAGTTCCCGGCACGGAGGCCATACGCCGCATGTTCCTTTTCCATTCGGGCAGCGGCGACCAGGTGATAGTGGTAACGGGCGGCAGCGTGTACGCCTACAGGGAAGGCGTCTGGGTGCTCATATACACCTTTACCGGGGGACTCACCGGCGGAAGGGTAGATTTTACCGAGGCCCGGATAGACGCCACGGATTATCTCCTTATCGCCAGCGGCGAGCAGCAGATAGTCAAGTACAACGGAACCAAATCAGAGCTCTTCGGCAGCAGCGACGGGCTTTCGGATAAGCCGGTAAGCTACCTTGCTGCTTACAGAAGCAGACTCTTCGCGGCTGGGGACGGCAGCTGTCCCAACAGGCTTTACTGGTCCAAGCTCCCGGGCGGCAGCCGCACCATAGAATCCTGGGGCGAGGAATCCGGCTCGGTCAACGTCTCCGGAGGACATACCGAGATAGGCGCCAGCGCCGGCGACCCCATAGTAGGCCTTGCGGCGCTTTCCAACCAGCTTCTCATATTCAAAAAGCGCAGCCTTTACCGGCTCATAGGCGACAAGCCATCGAACTTTACGGTGGAGCGCATAGATTCCGACGTGGAGACGGCGGCGTATACCTCCCTCGTAATGAGCGGGGACATGCTGTACTTCATGACCAAGGGAGGCCTATGCAGGTTCAACGGCGTATCCGCGGCGCTCATGCCTGACGCCCGGCGGATAAAGAAGCTGCTTTCAGGCGCCGACGTATCCCTTTCCAAGGGGGCGGCGGCCCGCAGCAGGCTTTACTACTCATTCGACGACGCCAAGGGCGGCGGCATCATTGAATACGACCTTGTGCGGCACACCTACATGCTGCGCCGCGGCTTTGACGTAGGCGACATAGCCTCGTGGGACGGAAGGCTGTACATAGTCAATTCCGGCCGCTACGTGTGCCTCTTCGACGACGGCAAAAGCTACGACGGCAAGAACATCGAGGCCTGGTGGCGCACGCCTGAGACGGATCTTTTCGACAAGAGCGGCGTAAAGGCCATGCGGTCCCTCTGCTTCAGGGGCCACGCCCAGGGCGCCGCCACAGCCATGAACGCGGAGGTGAGCGTGGGCAGCGCAAGGGCTGCCACAAGGGTGCTGCTGCCTACGGAGGAGAGCGAGGTAGTAGAGGTGCCGCTTAAAAACGAGGGCAGGACATTTTCGCTCAGGATCGCCAACGAGGCGGGAGGCCGCTTCACTCTGCGCGGCGGTATAGAGCTTTCATTTGAAACCTGGAGGAGGGTGGAATAAATGGCTCTTGATATGCGGGCGCTTTACTATGTGACGCTGCCGGATATAAAGGACGCGGAGCTTTACAGCGAGACGGTAAAGGCCAACGAAAACAACCTTAATCAGAACTTTACGGCCATTGCCCAGAAGATAGAGGAGCTGGAAACGCGGCTTTCCGCACTCGAATAGGCAAGGCAGTACAAAAAGGAGGAAAACACCATGGCAAAATATTATATGAACGGCTACACACCTCCAGAGGGAGTGAATTCCGCATCAAAGGTAAAGGAATACCAGCGGCAGCTCGGCGTAAAGGCGGACGGCATATGGGGGCCTGATACTGACGCGGCATACAGGGCCAGCCTTAACCGCAGCGCCCAGCGGCAGGCCCAGAGCAGAAGCGGCTTTGACTGGGGGGATTCCGGCAGGAACGAGGCATTTGACGGCTACTACAACGCCATAAGGAACAGCCTGTCTGTCCCGACCGTGACGGTAAAGGCGCCCAGTGCCGGCGAGGTGAAGGACATGTGGAGCGGGGTGCTTCGCCCCAGCGCCGACGCCGCCATAGAGCGGCGCAACAGGGCGGCCGAGCGCGAGATGGCTGAGATAGACGCGGATGCCGTTTCCCGTGGCATGGGCCAGAGCAGTTATGTAACATCGGTAAAGGCCCGACAGATGGAGGAGGCCCAGGACGACATAAGCGACATTGAGGCGCAGTACGGCGCGGCGCTGGCAGAGAAGATATACGATACGCTGTACAAGTACGATCAGATGAGCTTAAACGCCCAGCAGTACAACGCGGAGGCTCACGCGGCTGCGCAGAAGACCGCGCTCAGCATGGCGTCGGACTGGTACAATCAGTACCTTAGCCAGCAGAATGCCGCCATCGCCGCCGCGGCAAAGGGAAGCTCCTCTAAGTCGTCAAAGGGCGGCTCCGGCTCGAAAAAGAGCAGCCTTTCCAGAGAGGACTATACCGAATACGTACGCAACCTCACCGCCGAGCAGCGCAGGCAGCTCTTCAGCAGCGAAAACAGCTATTGGAGCAGCAGGCGCGAGGAGATATACTCCGCCCTGGGCAAAACCCTTTACGATAGCCTTAAGAAAAAATACGGCGGTTAAGGGGGTGCCTATGGCTGCGGTAAAAAAGACCTTCGATATTGCGCTGGACATAGCGGACGCTGGGGCGAACCGGGAATTCACGGTGGTGGACGGGGACAACGGCAACGTGCTTGCCATACTGCTCACAGACGGGGGCTACCCGGTAGACCTTACCGGGTGCCGGGTCATAGCGGTGTTCTCAAAGAGCGACGGCACCGCCTGTCAGGACAGCTACGATGCTGACGGCGGCATAACTCTTTGCGGCACGCTTAACAATCAGGTGGATATAGAGCTTTTTGCGGGTTCCGTGGCTCCCGGAACGGTGGAGTGCGAGCTCCAGATATACTCGGATCCCAGCCTTTCCACCCTCATCACCACGGCAAAGTTCAACTTTGCCTGCCGCAAGGCTATTTTTTCCGGCGAAACGCTGACCTCTGCGCCGCAGTACCCACAGCTTACTTCCCTTATGGAGAGGGTGGAGGCGCTGAACGCGGAGACTGCCGCTGCGGCGGGGGCGGCAAACTCAGCCGCGGCGGACTGCAGGGCAGCAATGGAGGGAAACGTCACAACATGGAAAATACTCAGATACTCTTAAACCAAAAAGGAGGGATTGCCAATGGCAGTATACCTTGGAAATGAGCTGGTGCTGGCAAACGGCGTGGGCGGCACAAGCCTTGCCAACGGCCACGCCTCCACCCACGCAAAGGGCGGCAGCGATGAGCTGGCCCCGGCGGACATAGGGGCGGCGGAGGAGGTACATACACACACGGAATACGCATTAAAGCCGGTAAGCATGGTAGTTGAGCTGCCGCTGGACGGCTGGGTGGTGGGCACATACAGCTGCACACAGGCCATAAGCGTGGACGGAATGAGAAGCGGCAAGTACGCCATAGTAGGCCCCGTACCAAAGGACTGGGACGAATACGTGGGGGCTAACGTACACTGCGCCGTACAGGGATACAATTCGCTCACGTTCTTAGCCGACAAAAAGCCGGCCACGGATCTCCGGGTAAACGTACTGATATGGGGGTAGGATAGTATGCTTTTCAATCTCGTATGCGGCGTGAATTACAGCATGGGAATAGCCTCCGGCAGCTTTGATGGCATAGACAGCTCGAGGGTGCTGACCGTGAACAAGACAATAGACCCGCTGGCACTCGTCATAAAGACCACGGTGGGCTCCTCCAGCGAGCTTATAGTGTACTACAGGGAAAAGCCCACGGACAGCTTTTCCACAGTAGTGGGCGGGAGCGTGCCGGTATCCTGCAGGCTGCTGGGCGAATACGGCACAAAGCTGCTGCTGACGGTGCATAACGCCAGCGCCGCAAACTGTGCCGGCGTTGAATACTATATATTGGGGGTGAAAAAGCAATGACAGCCACGGAAAAGGATCTAAGCCTTATGAAGGTACACGTATTCAAGACTGTGGACGAGTATGAGGCGGCAAGGAGCGGCGGCCTGATAGGCGGGGACGACCTCGTCATCACGCCGGATACCGGCGCCATAGACGAGGAGATGTCGGATACCTCCACAAACACAGTGCAGAACAGGGTCATAAAGGCCTATGTGGATTCCGCCATAGCCGCCGCAATAGCTTCCCTTAATGAATAAAGGAGAGAGCATATATGACAGAGCTGTTCATAAAATACCTTAAAGGCCATGTGGGCGACATATACGTATGGGGCGCCCAGGGCGAAACGGATATAACCGAGAAATGGATACGCCGGCGGGAAACCGGCGAGAAAAACGCCAAACGCGCCATAGCCCTATGGGAAAAGCGTAAGGCGGAGGGCAGGAGCCCTATCGCCGCCTTCGATTGCAGCGGGCTGATAGTGAAGTTCCTGCTGGACAATAAGCTTATAAAGAGCGACATGTCCTCCCGGGGGCTGTACTCCGCCTGCGAAAAGCTGAACGACAGGAGCCAGCTCATGCCGGGGGACCTGCTTTTCCGCCATAACGGCAAGCGGATACATCACGTTGGCGCGTATATAGGCTGCGGCCTCGTAATAGAGGCAATGGGCCGGGACGACGGGGTGGTGCTCAACTGCCTGGATTCAAACGGCGCTGGCTACTGGAACAGATACGGCAGGCTGCCCGTACTGAAGGACAGCGGGGAAACGGAAGAGGTATACGAATGCTGCAAGGGGGAGGACTGTCCCTGCCGGCAGCTTATGAAGGAAATACTGAAAGGAGAAAACAATGAACAATAATCTGATAACAGGGGTGCTGGCAGGAGTGAGCGGTGTGCTCAGCTACATTTTCGGCCCCTGGGACGCCATGATAATGGTGCTCATAGCAGTAGTGGCCCTGGATTACATCACGGGCGTGGCTTATGCTGCGGTATCAAAGACGCTAAGCAGCGTTATAGGCTTTAAGGGGCTGTTGAAGAAGGTCTTCATATTCGTACTGATGGCGCTTTCCACAATGCTTGACAAGCTGGTGCCCGCCACAAACGGTGCGGTGAGGAGCGCCGTATGTATGTTCTACATCGCCAACGAGGGGCTTTCCATACTGGAAAACGCGGGCCGTATCGGCCTGCCCATGCCGGAGGCGCTGAAGGGTGCGCTGGTGAAGCTCAAGGACGGGAAGAACGATACGGCCGAGGGCAAATAATTAAGGGGGGGGCGAAAGCCCCCCCTCAGTCTGTCAAAAAACCCCAGGGTTGATAA
>ENA-ORSL01001505-ORSL01001505.1-human-gut-metagenome-genome-assembly--contig:-NODE-1505-length-19462-cov-3.766734_pt1 | contig 19462 bp, 20 predicted proteins | sample MGYA00242190_ERZ509157 | MGnify/ENA primary metagenome ERZ509157 (study PRJEB26280, sample SAMEA2338664) | human gut metagenome | biome: human gut; feature: human-associated habitat; material: faeces...
AAAATGCTATAATTTAAATAACTAGTAATTACTAGTAAAAGGAGGAATTATGGAATTAAAAGGAAGTAAAACAGAAAAAAATTTAATCGCCGCTTTTGCTGGAGAAAGTCAAGCTCGTAACAAGTACACATATTATGCATCAAAAGCAAGAAAAGATGGTTATGAACAAATCGCAGCTATATTTGAAGAAACTGCAAACAACGAAAAAGAACATGCCAAATTATGGTTTAAAGAACTTCACGGAGGAGAAATCCCAAAAACAGAAGAAAATCTAGCTTCTGCCGCGGCAGGTGAAAATTACGAATGGACAGACATGTATGCTGAGTTTGCCCGTATAGCCAAAGAAGAAGGCTTTGATAGAATAGCATATCTGTTTGAAGAAGTTGCAAAAATTGAAAAAGAGCACGAAGAAAGATATCTAACCTTACTAAAAAATGTTAAAGAAAATAAAGTTTTCCACAAAGATGGGGATAAAATATGGATATGCCGTAACTGTGGACACGTTTATATCGGAGCAAATGCCAAAGAGGTATGCCCAGTATGTAATCATCCACAAAGCTTTATGGAAGTAAAAACTGAAAACTATAAATAAAAAAAGGAAGATGTTAATTAAACATAGTCCTTTTTAATATGATCAATATAATCCTCAACATCAAAAACAGTTTTATTAAAATCACTAAAACAAACATCAAACCATTTAATATTCATCTTATTATTCATAAAAGTATATTGCCTTTTTGCATAATGCCTAGAATTCTTCTTAATTAACTCAACCATTTCTTCATAAGATATATCCCCTTTAAAATAACTTATTACTTCCTTATAACCAATACCAGTAAGAAGAGGCTTCTCTATTAAATTATTATCATAAAAATATTTAACCTCATTAATTAACCCCGCATTAATCATATTATCTACCCTTTTATTAATAATAGTATAAAGCTTATCACGCGATGTAGTAAGACCAATAAAAATAGCATCCTTATATAATAACTCATTACCATCATCATTCTCATTAATACTAGTACCATTTTCCAAATAATAATTGAGTGCCCGAATAATTCTCCTACGATTATACCTATCAACATCAACATCTTTATCTAACTTAATTAATTTCTCATATAATTCCTCTGTACTAATATTATCATAAACATTATTAATTCTATTTTTCTTAAATGTATAATTATAAAGCAAAGCCTTAATATATAAAGCACTACCACCAACAATAATAATATTCTTATTCAGCCCAACAAACCTATCAATAATCTTCCTACCATCTTTTTGATAATCATAAATAGAATAAGGTTCACTTATATCAAGTATATCAATCAAGTAGTGCTTTATCCCTTCCATTTCTTCCTTCTTAGCTTTAGCCGTTCCAATATCAAGCCCTCTATACACTTGCATAGCATCAGCATTAATAATAACAGCATCATATACTTTAGCCAGGTTAATGCTCAGCTTCGTTTTACCTACTCCAGTAGGCCCCGTAATAACTATAATCATGTTACCACCCTATTACTTATCCTCATTGTCTAAACTCAATACCCTAACCTTACCAGTTTCTTTTTCACAAGGATTAAGTAAACTAATCAAAGCCTTTAAATTCTCATTTAATTCCTTAATATCACTATCTAATTTAGAAGCGTTATCATTAAACTTTCTAAGATCATATTTCAAATCACAAGCCCTTTTCAATGAATATGTAAGTGATTCCATAACATCTCGATCATAACCCATACCAATTTCTCCTCCCAAAACTTTGACTTATCATAACAAAAAAACCAATTATTGTCAAAGGTATTTTATAAAAATACTAGAAATAATTTATTTTTTAGTATATAATCATAAATAAAAATAGCAATTTAATATATGCTACAATAAGTAGCATATATGTAATCTCCTGTTGCTAGTAAATTAACTATTTTAAGAATAAAATTATTTTAAAAGAAGGAATATTATGATATTAGGACAAAAACTAAAAGAAATAAGAAAAAATTTATCAACTGTGGTAAACTTAAATTAGATAAATAGTAACCATTAGAATTAATTTAAAATATAAAAGATAATACTGGAGCTTAACTATTAGAATTATCTTTATTTACATCAAAATTATAACACAAAATCAGCCAAACCATAACACAAGTAGCAAGACTTTAGAAATGTTAGAACAATTGTATGTTTTATCTTGACTTTATATTTTACCTGTATTATAATTAATGTGCTAGGAAGTGAGAAATTATGAAAACAAGAACAAGATATGCTCCAAGTCCTACTGGATATATGCATATTGGTAATTTAAGAACCGCAATATTTGAGTATCTCGTTGCTAAACATGACGGCGGAGACTTTATTCTAAGAATAGAAGATACCGACCAACAAAGAAAAGTTGAAGGAGCCATTGACTTTATATATGATACCCTAAATCTATGTAATATCAAAATAGACGAAGGCCCTAATAACCATGGAGAATATGACCCATATATTCAAAGTGAAAGAAAAGAAATCTATAATAAATATGCTCACGAATTAGTAGAAAAAGGTAAAGCATATTATTGCTTTTGCAGTGAAGAAAGACTAGAAGAATTAAGAAAAAAAGCTGAAGTCCACAAAGTCGCCTTCATGTATGATGGACATTGTAGTAAACTAGGCAAAGAAGAAATAGAAAAAAGATTAAAAAATAAAGAACCATATGTAATTAGACAAAAAATGCCTAAAATAGGTAAATCTACTTTTACTGATTTAGTATATGGCAAAATAAGTGTTGAAAACAAAATCTTAGAAGACCAAATATTACTAAAAAGTGATGGCTACCCAACATATAATTTTGCTAATGTCATAGATGATCACCTAATGCAAATAACCCATGTCATAAGAGGAAACGAATACTTAAGTCAAACCCCTAAATATAACTTATTATATGAAGCATTTGGCTTTGAACCACCTAAATATATTCATGTCCCAATGGTTCTTGGTGAAGATAAAAACAAACTATCTAAAAGAAATGGTGATGCATCCTTCATGGATTTATATCACGAAGGCTATTTACCTAATGCCATCGTTAACTACTTAGTATTACTTGGCTGGAGCCCAAAAGAAAACAAAGAAATTTTTAGCATGGAAGAACTAATAAAAGACTTTGATCCCACTAGAATAAGCAAATCACCCGCTATTTATGACATCAAAAAATTACAATGGATTAACAGCCACTACATAAAAAATATGGAAGAAAAAGACTATTTAACCTTTGTAATGCCTTATCTAAAAGAACAATATAAATTAGAAAACTATGATAACAACTGGTTGCAAAACCTAGCACTTCTATATAAAAATGAACTAAAATATGGCAAAGAAATAATCCCACTCACCAAAATGTTCTTTGAAGATAATTACACTCTTAACCAAGAGGAACAAGAATTTATGAATACTGAAGGGGTAGACAAAACCATTAATTGTTTTAAAGAAAAAATAAAAACCATAAAGTGGACTACCGAAAATATCAAAAACGCCATCTTAGAAGTAAAAAACGAATGCAATGTTTCTGGGAAAATGTTATATATGCCAATTAGAATAAAAACAACAGGCCTCATGCACGGTCCCGAACTAGATAAAACAATATATTTACTTGGTCAACATAAAATTGTGGAAAGATTAAGTAAATAATCACATATTTTAAACATAATTTATTAATATAATGAAATGGAGGGAAATTATGAAAATATATAATACCAAAACAAGAAAAATTGAAGATTTTATTCCTTACGATTCCAAAGAAATAAAAATGTATACATGTGGCCCAACAGTGTACCACTATGCTCATATTGGTAACCTAAGAAGCTACATTATGGAAGATGTCTTAGAAAAAACATTAAGATTTCTTGGATACAATGTTAAAAGAGTTATGAATATTACTGATGTAGGCCATTTATCTAGCGATGCTGATACAGGCGAAGATAAAATGGTTAAAGGTGCCATTCGTGAAAACAAAACAGTTATGGAAATCGCTAAATTTTATGAACAAGCCTTCTTTAATGACTTCAAAAAACTTAACAATAAAAAACCCGACGTCATCGAATCCGCTACCAACTGTATTCCAGAATATATTAAAATGATTAGCAAACTATTGGAAAAAGGTTATGCCTACCAAAAGGGTGGTAATGTTTACTTTGATACATCAAAATTAGATAATTATTATGCCTTAACTAATCATAACGAAGAAGAACTACTCGTAGGAGCAAGAGACGATGTTGAGGAAGATTCTAACAAAAAAAACAAAACAGACTTTGTATTATGGTTCACAAAATCAAAGTTTGCTTCTCAAGAATTAAAATGGGATAGTCCATTTGGTACAGGATATCCTGGTTGGCACATTGAATGCTCTTGTATTTCAATCAAACATTTAGGAGAATATTTAGATATCCACTGTGGAGGTGTAGATAATATATTTCCTCACCACACCAACGAAATAGCACAATCCGAAAGTTATTTAGGACATGAATGGTGTAATTATTGGTTCCACGTTGAGCATCTAAATGATAGCCATGGCAAAATGAGTAAAAGCAATGGAGAATTCTTAACACTATCACTATTAGAAAGTAAAGGCTATAATCCCTTAGTATATCGGCTATTTTGCTTACAGTCTCATTACCGCAAACCATTACTATTTACATATGACTCACTAGATATCGCGGCAAATGCATATAATAAACTAAAAAACAAAATAAGTAGCATTAGCAATGACAATAGCATTATAGACAATGAAATAATTGGTAAATATAGATACTCATTCAAAGAAGCATTATCATATGATTTAAATACTTCAAATGCCCTAACAGTATTATATGATTTGTTAAAAGATAATGAGACCAACAACAACACTAAACTAGAACTAATTAAAGAATTTGACACCGTGTTATCACTAGACTTACTTAAAGATAATACAAAAGAAATAGATAGTGAACTAAAATCATATATTGAAGGCATGATAACCAAAAGAAATGAAGCTAAAAAAAATAAAGATTATAAAACATCGGATGTCATAAGAGAAGAACTAAAAGAAAAAGGTATCAACATTAAAGATACCAGAGAAGGAACAATATACGAAATAATAAGGTAGGTGTATATAATGAATGAAAATGGAATATTATTAAATTATATGTTATATTTTTTAGGAATTTTAATTACCGTAGGGGCTCAAATATATATAAAAGTTTCTTACAACAAATACAAAAAAGAAAGCACAAAAAGCAATATGACGGGCTTTGAAGTAGCAAGAAAAATACTTGATGCAAATGGACTAAAAGACGTTCATGTTGTAGAAACACCTGGTAATCTAACGGATCACTATGACCCGCAAAGAAAAGTTGTAAGATTATCAAAAGAAATTTTTAATGGGCAAACAATTGCCTCTAACAGTGTTGCAGCCCACGAAGTAGGGCACGCCATTCAAGATAAAGAAGGGTACACATATATGAAAATAAGGTCAGCTTTAGTACCCTTTGTCAACTTTTGCTCCAAAGTAGGATATCTAGTATTAGTAATTGGTTTCATTGCCAGTGCCTTAGATATCGTATATGTTGGAATTACACTGCTAGCCACAACACTAGTATTTCAATTGATTACATTACCAGTTGAATTTAATGCCTCTAAAAGAGCGGGTATTCAACTTGAAAAAGAAGGTATCTTAAACCAAGAAGAACAAGAAGGAAGTAAAACAATGTTAACTGCCGCAGCCTTAACTTATGTTGCATCACTAGTTACCACATTATTAGAAATATTAAGACTCTTTCTCGCAGCAAAAGATAGGAATTAATTGGTGATAAAATGAAAACAGATGGCTCGGGTAATTATTTACCCCAAATGAGCAGTGAATTTATAGATATTGATGCTGCTTTACTCTTTGTAGCAATTCTATCCAAAATGAGAATTAACAACATCAATATTGTAAAACTAAAAGAATATTTATATAAGTGCATTAAGCAAAACAAGTATCAAAAATTACTTAATAGCATTGACCTTGATAGTAACTTAAACTCAAGATGCTTAAACGAATGCTATTCATTCTTAAAACTATGCAAAATTCTTATTATCCACGATGACTACTTATACATAAATGATAAAAACCTAGATTATAATGACATCATAACAGAATATCAAGAGTATTATGAACCTTGTAAAAACTTAATAGAAGAATATATTAAACTAAATCCCAATGAATTCCACTATGCATCTTATTGCGATTATAATCTAGTAAATAGTTATTTCAATATCGAAAATAACATTCTAATAAAAAAGAAAAAGAATATAAAAGAAACCAAATAATTTCTTAAAATATTCTTTTTTCTTTAGTGGTATTCAATTTTTCTTTAAACATCTCAACATACAACATTCAAAAAAGAATGATATACTTAAAAAGTCCCACAAATTATAAAATACGTTTAAGTATTTGTCGAATTGTGTCGATTGAATTTTAGTGCATAATTAAAGGAACTGTTTTATAATAGAAATGTAGAAGAATTACTAGAAGGAGAGGTGGGAAGTAAAATGAGTGGAAATGTCAAATGGTTTAATAACGAAAAAGGCTATGGCTTTATCGATTATGTTGACGGAGAAGATATCTTTGTACATTATTCGGCTATTAAATGCGATGGATATAAGACTTTAGTAGAAGGACAATCTGTTAATTTTGAACTAATAGAAACTCCTAAAGGTCTACAAGCAGTTAATGTTGAAGTAGATTCAAAAGTTAAAGAAATAGTTAGATAACACTAATAAAGTGAAATTAATTTTTGGTAGCAGTTCTGGACCAAAAATTAGTTTCATTTTTAATCTTATTAATCCATAAAAAAGAAACATAACTAAATATCCTTAGTTAAATTATCCCACATACTAGTTTTATTATCTATTTCGCTAGTAATAGCACCAATTTCCTTTTGCACATCATTATATTTCTTTATATCTGTATATACCTCTTTTTTTAACAACGCATCATTTAAATTCTTTAACTTACCCTCTAACCTAATAATATCATTCTCTATCTTATTAATCTCTTTCTTTACATTATAAGAAACAACCTTCTTAACCTTAACATTTTCTACATTCCTCCCAGGACTAAACTCCTTTTTCTTTTCTTCATATTCACTATAACCATATTTATATAAAGTACTCTCTCCGTTTGACAAAACAAGCAACTTATTACAAACCTCTTTAATTAAATACCTATCATGACTAACCACAATAACAGTACCTTGATAATCAGTAAGCATCTTCTCAATAGTATCCTTATTAATAATATCCAAATGATTTGTAGGCTCATCCAATATTAAAACATTACACCTATCATTCAATATCTTACATAAACTAACTCTCACCTTTTCTCCGCCAGATAAATCTCCTATTCTCTTAAACACCTCATCACCAGTAAAATTAAAAGCACCAAGAAGACTCCTTATTTCATTTGAAGTCATATTAGAATAACTATTTTCTATTTCCTCATAAATAGTATTATTAACATCTAAATTATCAAGATTTTGAGAAAAGTATGCAATTTTAGTATTTTTTCCAAAAACAAATTTACCACCCAAAGGCTCCACTTCACCAATTAAAGTCTTAATTAAAGTAGACTTACCGACACCATTCTCCCCAATAATACCAAGTTTATCTCCACGTTCTAACTCAAGATTAATAGAACAAAAGGGTTGATTATAACCAATACTTAAATTCTTAATTTTTAAAACATCAAAATAACTTTCCATAATCGGAGCAAAATTAATTTTAAAAGTTCTAGTATTTTCCTTATTTGGCTTATCTATAATAGTCATTCTTTCTATCTGCTTTAACTTTGACATAGCCATCTTTGCTTTCGTAGGTTTATATCTAAAACGATCAGCAATAGCCTGCAACCTTTTAATTTCCTTCTGCTGAAATTCATAATCTTTTAAATTCTTATTATACTCCTCTTTATAAACTTTCAAAAATGCCGAATAATTACCCGAATATCTTTTCAAAGTACCACAAGAAATATTATATATAACATTACAAACATTATCTAAAAACATCCTATCATGACTAACCACGATTACCGAATTTTTATAATTCTTAAGATAATTCTCTAACCACTCTATTGCATTAATATCCAAATGATTAGTGGGTTCATCTAAAATCAAAAGATCTGGCTTAGACAAAATTAACTTTATTAAAAATAACTTAGTCAATTGCCCACCAGAAAATTCACTTAACTTCTTAGACTTATCGTCATCATTAAAACCAAACTTCTTCAAAGCCGTATCTATTTCTTTCATATAAGTATAACCACCCAAATATTCAAAACTCTCGAGCAAAGAATTATACTTATTTAATAATTTTTCATCATAATCATTTGCTATTCGCAGTTCTAGTTTCTCAATCTTATCTACAATATCAAGCAATTCCCTGTAAGCATCTTTAATGTAATCTAACATAATAACATTCTTATCAATATTATCATTTTGCTTAACATAACCTATCTTAAAATCATGAGAAGATTCTATCGTTATCTTCTCATAACCATCATTCATTTCATATTCTTCAGTAATGGCCTTTAGTAAAGATGTTTTTCCCTCACCATTTCTTCCAACAATGCCAATCTTTTCCTTATCTCTAACACAAAAATTAATATCCTTTAAAATCGTTTTAGTACCCAAAGTAATACTACCATGATTAATTTTATAAAACATCTTCTCATCACCTAAAAACATTTTATCATATATAAAACTTTTTTTCATAAAATTTAACAAAAATGTTTACTTATTAATAAGTTTTTGCTATAATATGTTTCGAGCTTAAGGGCTCCTTGCTAGTTATAACTAGCCGATTAGTCCAAAAGGAGGTGTAAAGGTATGACTAAATATGAAATCATGTTTATTGTTCAACCTAATTTAGAGGAAGAAGCTTTAAAAAAAGTTGTTAAATCTTTAGAAAAGACTTTAACAAGTAATAATGCTGTAATTACTTTATCTAAGGAATTAGGACAAAAAGAGTTTGCATATGAAATCAAAAAATACAAATCTGGTTATTATTTTCTATACAACATTGAAGCAAAAAATGATAAAGCAGTTAAAGAATTTGATCGTGTTGCTTTAATAAATGAAAATGTTATTAGACATTTAATTATTAATTTAGATAAGTAAGAGGTGTATTTGTAATGATGAATAGAGTTTTTTTAATAGGCAGACTTACAAGAGATCCTGAACTTAGATACACAGGGTCAAATAAAGCTGTTTGTCAAATAACCGTGGCAGTTAATCGTGGTTTTGGGAACCAAAATGGTAATGCCGAAACTGACTTCATTAATGTCGTATTATGGGACAAAACAGCAGAAAATGTTGCCAAATATATGACTAAAGGTCGTTTACTTTTAGTTGAAGGCAGGATTCAAACAAGAAATTATGATAATAACGAAGGTAAAAAAGTTTATGTAACTGAAGTAGTAGCATCAAACGTCCAATTCTTAGAATCAAAAAATAGTCAAAGTAGTAGTGGCAATAATAATTACAACAATGCTAATGAAAATCCATTTGATAATTATAATACCAACAGTAATCATGAACCTCAAGTGGAAACTGTAGATGTTGAAAACGATCCATTTGCCAACTTTGGCAAAACTGTCGATTTAAGTGATGACGATTTACCTTTTTAAGAAAGGAGATTAAAATGGCTGAGTTTTTTAAGAAAAAGAAAAAAGTATGTCATATGTGTGCTGGTAAAGATTTAAATTATAAAGATAGTATTATTACAAAATATGTAAATATGGAAACAGGAAAAATGCTACCTAGAAGATTTACTGGAACATGTGCAAAACACCAAAGATGTGTTGCTAAAGAAGTAAAACGTGCTAGATTTATGGGATTTATTCCATATTGCAAATAAAGATATTTAAAGTATCTCAATAATTAATAGTAAAAATAATTAGAATAAACAATTAGATTATGTTACTAAATTAGTAATTATCATCTAATTTTTTTCATATTATATCAACGACAAAAAAACCACAATAAAGATCTAAAATAATTAAAAAAACTAGTAATTTTAAAAAATTATTGCAGTATCATTAAGTTATAAATATTAATTGAAAGTTGATTTCAACTTCATCAAAATTTAGTTTACTTGAAGTAAGTATTGTTAATATGTGAGATCTTACTTCTTGTTTTTATTTTTATATCCTTTAAATAATTGAAACAAAATATATCTTTTTTGCTGAAGACTATTTTTTTTCTTGAAAAAAATGTCTCTTTATGGTATCATTAATTATGAAAAAGAATAGGAGGTATATTAATGGAATTTAATAAAAAAGCATTTACTAAGAATATGCCTTATATGTTACTTGGTATTAGCATTATTGTATTATCAATAATTGTTACCATTTTTTTATCTAAATCCAATTTAGAAAACGAAATAGTCGACTTAAATGATAAAGATATAGATATAAATAAACTTGTTATCAGTGAAGTAATGTCTTCAAATAAAGGAGTACATGTTGATAAAGAAGGAAATCTATATGATTATGTAGAAATATACAATGGAACAAACCATGATATTAATTTAAAAAATTATTCCCTTAGTGATAATAAAAAAGATAGCAAATGGGCTTTCCCAGACACAGTAATTAAATCCAAAAAATACTTATTAGTTTACTTATGTGGTGAAAAAAAAGAGGGGCTTTATGCCAATTTTAGCCTCAGTAGTAGCAAAGGAGAAATTATTGTCTTAAAAAAACCAAATGGTAAAATAATTGATGCCATTGATATATCTAAATTATCTAAAAATGAAGTTATGATGCGTGATAGCAATGGAAAAATAGTCATTTCCAAACAGGCAACTCCTGGTTATGAAAACACCATATCAGGCCAAAAAAAATACTTAGAAAATTTAAAAGATAAAGAAGATAAAACTATTAAAATAAATGAATTTTTACCTAGAAACAAAGGAAATTTTAAAAATAATGATGGTCTTTTCAGTGGTTACATAGAAGTTACTAATATAAGTAATGATACTATTAACCTAAAAGGTTATAGTTTATCAAATGATTACAACATTTTATATAAATGGCAATTTCCTGATATCGTAATCATGCCAAAAGAAACGATATTTGTATATACTTCTAGCAATAACAGAAGCGAAGGTTATTATACAGGATTTAAATTAAACGAAAAAAATGGCAGTATTATTCTCTCATCCAAAAATGGAAAAATTATTGATGAAGTTACCTACGAAGGACTAGAAAATGGTATTGCATATGTAAGAGATCAAGACGATTTTTATACAACAAATAGTATTAGTCCAGGATATAGCAACAATAATGATGGGGTTAATAAATTTGCAAATAAATATTTAGTCAATGGAAATGATTTAATAATAAACGAAGTTATGAATTCAAACAGCAGTTACTTACCTCAAAACGGAGGCGAATATTATGACTGGATCGAATTAAAAAACAACTCTAAAAAAACAATTAACCTAAGTGATTATTACCTAACTAAAAACGAAAACATTAAAGATACATATAAATTACCAGATTATGAACTAAAAGCAGGAGAATACTATGTTATCATGGCTTCAGGAGACAGTAATTTGTCCAACAATTCATATAAACATGCTAATTTCAAAATAGGGAAAACTGATTCCATATATTTAGTTAAAGATAATAAAATCATTGATTCTGTATTTGTGGCCAATATTCCAACTAATTATAGTATGGGAAGAAATAATAATTCAGGATACTTTTACTTTAGTAAACCAACGCCTTTAAAATCAAATGGTGAAGGAACTAGGCAAATAGCCTATATTCCTAGTTTTGATACGAAATCGGGAGTATATAATAATGTTTCCAATGTAGAAGTGAAAATCAAAGGAAGTGGAACTATATATTATACTTTAGATGGAAGCATACCTAACAAAACATCTAAGGTATATAATGGTTCCCTTTTTCTTAATAAAAGCACAGTAGTAAAAGCAATGAACTACGTACCAGGACAACTTTACAGTGAAACCATTGTATCCTCTTATATTATCAACGAAAACGATCATTTACCAGTTTTATCTATTTCAATGAATCAAACTGACTTTAATTACCTATCTATAAATGCATGGACAGCTGATGAAGAAAGAGAAGCATACGCTGAACTATTCGAAGATGGTAAAGGTTTTTCGATACCATGTGGATTTAAACTATTTGGAGCCTCAACAAGAAGCCTACCTAAAAAAAGCTTTGCTATCAAATTTAAAAAGAAATATGGAGCATCCAAATTAAATTATCAAGTATTTCCTAACAGAGATTATTCAGCATACGATTCCCTAGTTATTAGAAGTGGATCTCAAGATTATGAAACAACATTCTTTAGAGATATATTAATGACATCTCTAGTAGAAGATTTAGACACTGTTGATGTTCAAGCATATAAAAGTGTATCCCTGTATATAAATGGTAAATACTGGGGTGTCTACAATATAAGAGAAAAAGTGGATGATAAATTTATTTCAAACCATTACAACGTAAATGCTGAAGACGTTAAAATTGTTAGAATCGACAATGATGTTACCGCAGGAGATAATATTTGGTACAAAAACTTAACCAACTATTTATCTACAAACAATATGGCTAACAGTAAAAACTATGAATACATCAAAACAAAAATAGACATCGACAGCATCATTGATTTTTGGATAACAGAAACTTATTTTACCAACAATGATATAGTAAACGCTAGATTCTATACCCATCCATCAATAAATGGAGGAAAAATGCGAAGCATAGCCTATGATTTTGACTGGGCGATGTATAACTATAGCAAAAATTATTATGAGTTTTCCACCAGTGCCACCCCGATGAGTAGATTACAAATAAGCACAGTCGTTCTAAGAAACCTAATGAAAAATAAAGAATTTAAAAAAAGATATGTAGAAAGACTTGCTTATCATATGAAAAATACCTTTACTGAAGAAAAAGTACTTGCTAGAATCAATGAAATGCATGACAAACTAAAAGTTGATTTAAAAAAAGACTTTAAAAGATGGAACTTAGACTTTAGCAAATGGGAAGGCAATGTTGAGGATTTAAGAAAATATGCAAGACTTAGAGGTGGTTACATGATAAAACAAGCAAAAACATTCTTTAAACTAACTGACAGTGAAATGAAAAAATATTTTGGTGATTTATATGGCTAAATATAGATATGAAATAAAATATATAATCAATAAAGACATGGCAGAAGTCTTGAAACAAAGATTATCCTTAATAATGGATAAAGATATAAATGGAGCAAGGGATGGGAACTACTTAATTAGAAGTTTATATTTTGATGATATGGAAAAAACAGCATATTATGAAAAAGTAGATGGAGTTGAATATAGAAAAAAATATCGCATTAGAATATATAACAAAGATAAAAAATTTATAAGATTAGAATGTAAATATAAATGTAATAATATGACATATAAAAAGCAACAGTTGATAAGTTATGATATTTGTAGTAAAATTATAAATGGTGATACAATTGACATCGATATGGAAAAAATAAGTGGCACCCTATTAGAACAATTTTTACTTGACTACAGATTAAAACACCTAATACCAACAGTAATAGTAGATTATGATAGACTTGCTTACACTTACCATATATCGGATATTAGAATTACTTTTGATAGCAAAGTAAAATCGGGATTATATAATTATAATCTATTTGATAAAGACTCATCACTTACTCCAATAATAAGAGATGATGAAGTAATACTAGAAGTTAAATTTAACGAAGTATTACCAGAACATATACAAACGGTACTTAGCACAGTGCCATTAATGAGGCAAGCCTTCTCTAAGTTTGCCTCATGTGCTAGCATAAAATAAGGAGATGTAAATATGGGATTTTTTGATATTATAAAAAAAAGTGTGGTTAGTGAATTTACTGGGACAATATCTATTGGAGATATGATGCTCTCTTTAGTAACGGCCTTCGTAATAGGATTATTAATAATATGGGTTTATCGTAAAACCTACAGTGGAGTTGTCTATTCTAAATCTTTTGCCCTATCAGTAATATTATTAGGAATGGTCACAGCATTAATTATTAGAACAATTAACTCTAACTTAGCATTATCACTAGGTATGGTTGGAGCTTTATCCATTGTCCGTTTTAGAACCGCGGTAAAAGAACCAGTAGATACAGTATTTATGTTCTGGGCCATCAGTGCAGGTATCATGGCAGGAGCAGGCTTATATATCGTTGCCATAGTTAGTTCTATTGCTCTTGGAATACTATATTTTATTAGTTATACAATGAGCTTTAAAAGAGGTAGCAAATACTTATTTGTTTTAAAGTACAACATAGATATGGATGAACAAATAGAAAAAGTAATAAAAAAATTACCTAAATACAAACTAAAAAGCAAATCAATTACAGGAGATATTATAGAACTTACTTTTGAAATAGAACTAAGCGAAGGGAAAACAGAATTACTTAATAAATTCAAAGGAGTAAATGGCATAATAAGTGCAAGTTTAATCAGTTATCAAAGTGATTTTGGAGCATAAACATTTATAGAATTGGGTGAATTATGAAAAGGCGTTTAAGATATGACAAGATTTTTATATGTATAAGTGTAATATTTTTGCTTACACTTATTTGCATTTATGGATATCGCTTAATTCATTTTTATAAACTAGAAAGAAGCGAAGTAAACACACCAACAGTGGTTGAAAACAAGAATTTTTATGATGTATTAATTAGTAAAGTATCAAATGAAAAAGACGATGTAATAAGTGCCAAAGATAATAATTTTAAATTGGATAATAGTACCAATGAATATTATTTTTATGGTAAAGTTAGTAACAATTATGTATATTATTCAGGTAGATACTTTAGAATATTGGGAATAGACAAAGACAAAAATATTAAACTAATAACTGAAGATGTACAAACTAGTTTATCTTATGGAGATGAATATAATTTTAGTGACTCATTAATTAACAAATGGCTAAATCTTGGAGGCAAAAATGAGGGAATATTCTATTATTCACTAGAAGATACAGATAAATATTTAACTAACACATATACCTGTAAAGATATAGTTAATGATATAAAAAAAACAACCTGCAAAAAACTTGAAAATAGCAATCTAATCAGTACAATAAGTGCCTATGAATATGTAAGAGCCTTAGCGAATGATAGTTATTTAAATAATAATAGTTATTATTGGACTAGTACTAACAGCACAGATTCTGCATACTATGTCTTCGATAAAGGTGGCATCACAACTTCAAATGACAGAGATATACTTGGAATAAGACCAGTCATCACATTAAAAGGAAACACCATAGTATCAGGTGATGGAAGCAAAGAAAACCCTTACACATTTGAAAATAAAACCATTAACACCTTATATGATGCTAGTGTAGGAGAATATCTAACTTACAGCAATAATACTTATAGAATAATAGAAAAAGATAAAAATGTTATGAAAATTGCCATGGAAGGATACATTGAAGAAGATAATAATATAGTAAAAAAAGCATTCAATACTAAAAACAACATTTTCAACATTAATTCTAAAAACAATATTGGTTATTACCTAAATAATACCTTCTATGAATCACTAGAAAATAAAGATTACCTAAAAAAAGGATACTTTTATATAGGAAGTTTCAAAACAGACGATTATAGCTATAAACTTACATTTGAAAACAAAATTAACACCTATGTAGGATTATATCAAGTAGGAGAATTGTTTATTAATGATTATGAAGAAAACTTTACCTTAAATGGATTAAGTGATAACATGGATAATACAATATTTGTTATTGATAAAGACAAAAAAATATATGGTGATAATATTACTTCTAAATATAAAGTTAGACCAGTATTATATTTAGATAGTAATTTAAAAATACTAAAAGGAACAGGCAAAAAAGATAATAAGTACGAAATAGGGAAGTGATAATATGTTTAGAAAAAGTACTAAGAAATGGGTTATAACACTCATAATATTAGATATATTTGCAATAATATGTTTAATTACTTTTTATGTTCCATTTTTTGGTATTAGAGATTTCTTAATTACTAATGCCATGCCCACGATGAGCCACAAGTACTTAGCCAGAACATTTTATTCAAATAAAACCATTAAAGAAGTGTTAAACAGCAACAAAGTAATTGAAATAGAAGATAGCACAGATCCAACTAAAATAGATTTTACTAAATTAGTAGACACAGGCCATTATTCTTCTATCTACGAAGAACAAGTACTAAAAAGAAATAAAGACAATGACTTATATAAAATAATCACAGTAGAAGAAGATGGATACAAAGCTTATATTGCCGTAATATATGATTCCAAAAGAGTCCATCTAGTAAGTTCTAGTAATTCAGGTAAACAAAAAATAGATGAAATAGCGGAAGAAAATGATGCTAAAGTAGCTATCAATGCAAGCGGTTATACCTATGGAAAGAATTATACTAAGATACCTTCAGGAGCCGTTATTATGGACGGAAGAATTGCTTCAAATGTAGGCAAACCTTATTATGGTGGAGGCATCGTTGGCTTTAATGAAGATGGTGTATTAATGCTAATCAATGACACGGCAACCGCTGCAATCAATGCAGGTATGGTACAAGGCATGGAATTTGGACCGTTTCTAATAGTAAATGGGAAGATGGCCAATATTAAAGGTGATGGTGGCTGGGGCAAAGCCCAAAGAACAGCGATAGCCCAAAGAAAAGATGGCATAGTACTTCTTCTTGTAAGTGATGGAAGACAATATAACAAAGGCATAATAGGCATGAGCATGAAACAAATAGCCACTCTGTTACTTAAATATGGAGCCTATAATGCCAGCAACCTTGATGGAGGAAACTCAGCAATAATGTATGCAAATGGTAAGTATATAAGTACCCCTTCAACCCAAGAAGGCGATGGAGGTAGACATTTACCTAATGCTTGGATAGTAAAATAAAGATTCAAAAAGAATCTTTTTTTATGCCCATTTTATAAGGGTTTGCGAGGCATCAGTGTTGTCAAAATAATTTTAGGTACAAAAAAAATGAGTTTTAAAAAATAGTTCATTTAAGAAAAGTGCCGAAAGTGGCAAAAATTCTCAATGAAAATAATCTACTTTTTGACAATTAAACTGAAAATGCTTAATTTATCAGTTTTTATCATATTGACAATAATACGGATAAATGGTATAATGTCCGTATGGATGAACAAAGAGGTGAAATTATGAATTTTATGACAAAAGAGGAGTTTATAAACGAAAGTAATATAGAAATCATTCAAAAACTTATGGAAAGAAATAATGGATATATCACTGCAAAAGAACTCGAAGATTTTGATATAAGCAGAAATTATCTATCTATCATGACTAAAAAGAATATGATAGAAAAAGTGGCTAAAGGAATTTATATAGATTCAGCTAAGATCGAGGATGTATATTATGTACTTAGTGTAAGTACTCCAAAAATAATTTATTCTCATATGACGGCACTTTATTTTCATAATCTTTCAATTAAAGCACCAGATAGTTCTTTTGATATAACTGTTACAAAAAAATATAATAATCCTAAGCTAAAAAAGCATAACGTTTTTTATGTAGATGATAAGTTCTATGATATAGGTGTCACTGAAGCTAAAACACCACAGGGTAATAAAGTAAGAGTTTATGATGTGGAAAGATGTATTTGTGACATAATTCGTTCTAAAAAAAGAATGGATATAGAGCATGTTAAATATGCAACTAAAGAATATCTTAAAAGAAAGGACAATGATCTAATAAAACTTTCAAAGTATGCCGATATGTTTGGTATAAAAGAAGAAGTTATGGATTTTGTGAGTATGATGTATGAATAGTATGCAAGTAAAAGATAACTTAAAAAATATAGCTGTTAAACGAAACTTGGATTTTAATACATTACTTCGTTTATATATGTATGATAGATTTATAGAAAGATTAGCAGTAAGTAAGTATCGTGATAATTTTATTTTAAAAGGAGGATTCTATTTAAGTAAGTTATTTGGATTAGAAAGTCGATCTACTAAAGATATAGATACTGCAATAAAAGATGCTAATTTTACTAAAGAAAATGTTGAAAAGATGATTAAATCTATTATTGCAATAGATATTAATGATGGTGCTTTGATAAGCTTCATAGAGATAGGTAACATACGAGAAGAAGATCAATATGGTGGCTTTAGAGTTATTTTAAATGTAAAGGTAGATACAATTAGAGAAAATTTTCAAATTGATATCGCAACAGGAGATCCTATAACACCCAAACCTATTATATATAAATACCGCCCAATATTAGGGGATAGTTATGTAAATGTATGGTCATATAATATTGAAACTGTAATTGCAGAAAAGCTAGAAACAATTTTAAGAAGAGCTGAAGCTAATAGTAGAATAAGAGATTATTATGACTTATATTTGATATATACTAAGGGTTGGAATGACGTTAAAATAGATGATTTGCGTAAGGCAGTAGATAAAACATTTGAAAAGAGAGATTATACTGGAAATATTGAAGAAGTTGTAGCAATATTAAAAGACAGTGAGATTATTAAAAATAGATGGGATTCATATAAGAAAAAATATGAATATGCAAATGACATTGATTATAAAGAAATAATGAAATGCATTGCAGAAATTGTTAAGGAAATAGTACCAGTCGCAGTATAGGAGGTTTTGTATGAGTAAAGTTAATCAAATGAAGAGAGATATTGATGAAGATATTAATTCAATAAAAGATGTTTTAAACAATAAAAATATTGAAGAAATGCTGAAAGTTCATAAATACATGGATAGTAAATATCAGTCAAAAATTAATACTTGGGGTTTAAGCCAATATGGATGGTCTGATGACTTAGGTTTTACATATGAACTTATTGGAGAAAGTGGGATATCTGAAAATCTAGAAAACATGAATTGCATAATATTAAAATCTTTCAATTTAACAGTAAAGAAACACTCTATAAACTTTTCATTATTATCATAACCATACTTAGTGGTATCTTTCATTATTTCATCGTTATGCATTCTAAAGTCATCATATAAATCTTTAAATGTCATATTGTTATCTTCAACTTTATCAGTAGAAGTAACTAAAAACATTCTTTCTGCATCAGATGCGTCCTTTTTAGTTAAATATCTTTTAGATCTATATTGTTTAGTAGCACCAAATGCATCTTTATAGCTAAACTTAAAATACCAAGCTCTACCATTCTTAGTAGGCTTAGGATCTTTGTAAACTGCCATTATTTCACCAACTTTCTTGTAGAAATCCCTAATTGGTGATATAATTAAATACGAGAAATCTCCAAAATTATACTTTGTTATAATTATTTAAGTTTACCGAACTTTAAATTAGGAATTTTTCACTTGATCACTATTCCAGCAGTGGTCTTTTTTTATTAAAAACACTTAATATAATTATCTAAT
>ENA-ORSL01001514-ORSL01001514.1-human-gut-metagenome-genome-assembly--contig:-NODE-1514-length-19349-cov-6.954597_pt1 | contig 19349 bp, 15 predicted proteins | sample MGYA00242190_ERZ509157 | MGnify/ENA primary metagenome ERZ509157 (study PRJEB26280, sample SAMEA2338664) | human gut metagenome | biome: human gut; feature: human-associated habitat; material: faeces...
TATTATCATGAAATATAAACATTTTAAACAGGCCTTACTTTTTAAAGTGGGCTCAATAAGGATAATACTTTAATTTAAAGGGATAATTCCTTAATTAAAAAAGGATAATATTTTAATTTAATAAGAGAAGTTATATGAGAGAAAATTCGGAAAGTTCAGTAGCCTGCCATCATCGAGTAGGCTTCCTGGGATTGCTCATCACTCTGGGCATTGTGTTTGGAGATATAGGTACATCCCCACTCTACGTGATGAAGGCCATCCTGCACACGGGTGAAGCCATCAACGAGAGCACCATCCTGGGCGCATTGTCGTGCATCATCTGGACACTCACCCTGCAGACCACCATCAAATACGTATGTGTGGCGCTGCGTGCCGATAACAATGGCGAAGGAGGCATTCTCGCCCTCTACGCCCTGTTGCGCAAGATGAAGAGAAAATGGATTTACTTACTGGCCATCATCGGTGCCAGCACCCTGCTGGCAGATGGAATCATCACCCCTGCCATCACGGTTACCACAGCCATCGAAGGACTCGAAAGCATCAGTCCCCACCTGCCAGTCATCCCCATCACACTGGGCATCATCACCATCATCTTCTTTGTGCAACGCTTTGGCACAGAGAGCATAGGCAAGTCGTTCGGAGTATTCATGCTGATATGGTTCCTGCTGCTGGGCGTAACGGGAGCTTTCAGCATCACCTCTTACCCATTGATTCTGAAGGCATTCAACCCCTACTATGCTGCCATGCTGCTGGCAAAATCTCCAGAGTGGTTCCTGATTCTGGGTGCCGTGTTCCTCTGTACCACCGGTGCTGAGGCACTTTACTCCGACCTGGGTCACTGCGGCAGCAAGAACATCACCATCAGCTGGCTTTTCGTAAAGGCCATGCTCATCCTCAACTATTTGGGTCAGGGAGCATGGGTGCTGAACCATATCCAGACTGCCTCCTCCGTGAATCCGTTCTTTTCCATCATGCCCCAGAACATGCTGATTTTTGCCATCATCATGGCCACGGGTGCGGCAATCGTTGCCAGTCAGGCACTTATCAGCGGCACCTTCTCCATATTGAGCGAAGCCATGAACCTGCACTTCTGGCCACGCATGCGAATCAAGCATCCTACCCATGTAAAGGGACAGCTCTATATCCCGGTAATCAACCTCGCCATGTACATCGGCGTGGTTCTCATCATCCTGCTCTTCCGCGACTCCTCGCACATGGAGGCAGCTTATGGTCTCGCCATCACCATCACCATGCTGATGACCACCCTGCTGCTCGGTTTCTACCTGCGCACCAAGGGTGTGGCGCGCATCTTCATCCTGCTCTTTATGGGCGCATATTGCGTTATCGAGGGCATTTTCCTTGCCGCCAACCTGTCAAAATTCCTCGCAGGAGGATGGTGTACGATGCTTATTGGCGGAATCCTGTTCCTGATGATGTATGTATGGGTCCACGCCATCAAGATCCGCCATCATTACATCAGCACCAAACCGCTGAATGAGTATTATCAGATTATCTCCGATATCAAGGCCGACGAGAGCATCCCCAAGTACGCATCCAATCTGGTTTATGTGAACCATGCCGACAAGGAAGGTGCGGTGGATGACAAGCTGCTCTATTCTATCATCAACAAGCAGCCCAAGCGTGCTGACCATTACTGGCTTATCAATCTGGAATTTGCAGATACTCCTGACACGCTGGAGTACAGTTGCGAGACCCTGGTTCCCGACACCCTCTACAGTGTAACCATGCGCATAGGTTTCCGCATTGAGCCTAGGGTGAGCCTCTATCTGCGACAAGTGGTAGAAGACCTGGTGGCAAGCAAGAAGGTAGATCTGAGAAGTACCTATCCTTCGCTCCGCAAAAACGGAATACCTGGCGACTTCCGCTTCATCATCATCCACCGCGTATATTACCCGGAGAGTTCCGACAACCGTCAACAGAACCTGCTGATGACCATCTATGCCCTTATCGGCAAGATAGGCATTGACGAGCCTAAGGCTTTGGGCCTCGACACATCCATGGTGGTGGTAGAACGTGTTCCGCTCATCATCAACCATTGCAACAGAAACATCAGGCGCATCATGCAGATTGTGGAAGAATAGGAAGATTTTTCTAAACAAAAAAACAGTCGGATGATTACTTTTCGAATTATTATTTGTATCTTTGCACCTGAATTGCGCAAAGCAAAGTTGAAAGATAATAAAAAAGATAATTGAATGGGAAATCAAATCACAACTATGGAGCGGGGAATGCAGCGACGCACAGAACTGCTCCTGGGAAAAGATAATCTTGAAAAAATTCAGCAAGCGCGAGTGCTCATCTTCGGAATCGGAGGCGTGGGTTCATGGTGCGCAGAGGGACTGGTGCGCAGCGGCGTGCGCAACATCACCATCGTGGATAGCGACCGCGTATGCGTGACCAACTGCAACCGCCAGCTGATGGCAACAAGCCGCACCATCGGACAGGTAAAGGTAGATGCGCTGCGCGACCGCCTGCTTGAAATCAACCCTGAAGCCAACATCACGGCTTATCAGAAAATCTATCAGGCAGAAACCGCAGAAGAGTTCCACATGGAGGAATACGACTACATCATCGACGCCATAGACTCGCTGAAAGACAAGGCCGACCTGATTCTGCGTGCCACTGCTCTTCCAAAGGAAATCACCTTCGTATCTTCGATGGGAGCAGCCCTCCGCCGCGACCCTTTCATGGTGAGGAAAGCTGAGTTCTGGAAGGTTGATGGCGATCCGCTGGCAAGAGCCCTGCGCAAGAAATTCAAGAAGAACAAGACCTTCCCCCGCCGCAAATTCCAGTGCGTGTTCAGCGAGGAAAAACCGATGCAGAACATGAGCGACCAGCGACTCGTAGAGGACGAATGGACATCTACGAAGCCACAGATCAACGGCTCACTCTGCCACATCACCGCTACATTCGGAATGGCAATAGCAGGAATCGTTATCAATCACATCATCGAAAGATAATATTTTGAAGAAGGTATGATCAAGATACGCTGCGTGGTAGAACGGATTACCTACCAGAATCAGGAGAACGGATATTCCGTGATGAAAGTCAAGGTGAAGGGATATTCCGACCTGGTTACCCTGGTGGGAAACCTGCTGGATGTTCCAGTGGGAGCGGTACTGCTGTGCAATGGCGACTGGAAGATGGACAAGCGATACGGACAGCAGTTTGCCTGCGAAACCTGGGAAGAGGTAATGCCTGCCACCGTATATGGAATCGAGAAATACCTGGGCAGCGGACTGGTGAAAGGCATCGGTCCGAAGTTTGCTCACCTGATAGTGGAGAGGTTCGGAACGGAAACCATCGAGGTAATAGAAGAAGACATCAAACGACTCTACGAGGTTGCCGGAATCGGCAAGAAACGCGTGGAGAAAATCCGCGACAGCTGGGAGAAGCAGAAGGACATCAAGAACGTGATGATCTTCCTGCAGCAGTATGGCGTGAGCACTGCTTACGCCGCCAAGATCTACCGACAGTATGGCAAGGAAAGCATCGACAACGTGAAGGAGAATCCCTACCGTCTTGCCGATGACATCTGGGGCATTGGATTCAAGACCGCCGACGGAATAGCCAGCAAGATGGGTTATGAGAAGAACGATCTGAGAAGATGCAAGAGCGGAATCAGCTACACCCTAAACGAACTCTCCAACGAAGGTCACGTTTATGCTGTAGAAGAACAGCTTATAGAAGCCGCCAAGAAACTGCTCGAAGCCGATGAAGAACCTATCAGACAAGCCATAGCGGAAATGATCATATCAGAAAATCTCATCCGTGAGAACGAAGCCATCTATCTGCCTCCCTTCTATCATTCTGAACGAGGAACGGCAAAGAAACTGCTGGAGTTAATGCACGGTCAGGGACCTACCCTCTTAAATATGCAGGCCGATATCCAGGCAATAGAAAAGGCTTCAGGCATCAGATACGACGAGGTGCAGATTGCCGCCATTGAGCAGGCAGTACGCTCTAAAGTGATGGTGCTGACGGGTGGCCCTGGAACAGGAAAGACCACGACGACGCAAGGTATCATTTCTGCTTACAAAACGGCAGGAATGAGAATTCTGCTGGCGGCTCCTACGGGCAGAGCTTCCAAGCGAATGAGTGAGGCTACGGCAATGGAAGCCAAAACCATCCATCGGCTGCTGGAGTTTAATCCGCAGGACGGATACAAGCGCAACGAGGAGAACCCGCTGGAGGGTGATGCACTGATCGTGGATGAGTGTTCGATGATAGATATCATCCTGATGTATAATCTGATGAAGGCGATTCCGGAGCACATGCGCCTGGTGCTGGTGGGCGACATTGACCAGCTGCCGAGTGTGGGAGCCGGAAACGTTCTACGCGATATCATCGACTCAGAGAAAATTCCGGTCATCCGACTCACCCGCATCTTCCGACAGGCGCAGTCGAGCCGAATCATCATGAGTGCCCACGCCATCAACCAGGGATATTATCCGGACACGAGCAACGGCAAACAGACCGATTTCTTCTTTATCAAGAATGAAGATCCAGAGCAAGTGGCTACGGAAATCGTGAATCTTGTAAAATACCGTCTGCCAAAAGCTTACAATCAGCCACAGAGTAACATCCAGGTGCTTACCCCGATGCAGAGAAGCGTGGTAGGTGCAGCCAATCTGAACATGATGCTGCAGCAGGCACTCAACACATCCAACATGGGAATCAGCCGTGGCGGAACCATCTACAAACTGGGCGACCGCGTAATGCAGATCAGAAATAATTACGACAAGAATGTATTCAATGGAGACATCGGAACCATAGAGAAGGTGAATATGGAAGACCGCACCATCTCCGTGAGTTTCGAGGATCATTCAGCTGAATACGAGGCAGCGGAGCTGGATGAGTTGACGTTGGCCTATGCCACCACCATACACAAGAGTCAGGGTTCGGAATATCCCATCGTGGTCATCCCTATCCTGATGACTCATTTCGTGATGCTTCAGCGCAACCTCATCTACACCGGAATCACGAGAGCCAAGAAAATCTGCGTGCTCATCGGTCAGCCCAAAGCCCTCGCCTATGCTGTAAGAAATCTGACTGTGAGCAGCAGAAACACGAAATTGAAAGAACGGTTGCGTGGCGAGATTGAGGCGGCAACAAATTCTTCTCCACTCCACTTCAGCAAGCCGTATGTTTTGCCTGAAGAGAATCAGCCAATGATGGCTGCTGAACCAGGAATCAAAAGAAAGGAATAGTGGTCTTGTCGGCATTGTACTTTACGGTAACCGTCTGGTTAGGAACTGAAGTCTCGATACTCTTGATTCCTTTCTCAAAACGGAGGTTGCTCTTGATTTTGTTCTCAGAAGCCTCACAGTGCATCTGAGGGGTAGTTGTGAAAACCACAGTCTTGATTTCTCGAAAAACAAGGCTAATTTCGCACAATTCGAGGGAAATCATTGAATTTTTTTATTATACTGGCTTATAATTCAGAAATTTTATCTAAATTTGCAGAAGCAAAGAAAAATCTGATGAAACATATAAAGACTGCATTGATAGGATTCGGATATCGGGGTAAACAATTGCTGCGGCTGTTACGCACGATTGAAAGCTATGAGATTGTCGGTATCGCCGACATCAACGGCTGCGGGGATTCGGAATCTCCGGGCGCTTCCTTCTATAAGGGCGAGGAAGCCTACAAGATGATGCTCGACGAGCAACAGCCCAATCTGGTTTTCATCACCACCCCCTGGCACCTCCACATCACTCACGCCACGGAATGCATACTGCGAAACTGCCATGTGGCTCTCGAAATCAAAGGCGGACTCTGCCAGGATGAATATGCCCCGCTACAGGAAATCGCCCAACAGAAAGGAGTAAAGGTTTTTCCGCTGGAGAACACCCTCTTCATGCGAGAAATCCTTGCTGTAAAAAGAATGGTGGATGAAGGAGCACTTGGAGAAATCATCTATATGAGAGGCGGTTACCGCCACGACCTACGCAAGCTGCTGCTCGATGACAATGGGGTGCTGGGTGGACGAAAAGGTACGGAAAGCGTGTGGAGAAGCCGTTTCTACTCGCACCACAACGCCGACATCTATCCCACCCATGGACTCGGTCCGCTCTGCATGATTCTGGGCATCGGGAAAACAGACCATCTCGCCTGGCTCACTTCCTTCGCCACCAAGGCGGTGGGACTTCGCCAGCACATGTCAGAAGATGATACTACTCCCATCACCCTGGGCGACATCATCTCTACGCAGATTGAAACCCAGGGCGGAACGCTCATCTCACTCACTCATGACACGACCCTGCCTCGCCCAAGAAGTCTCGACTTTGAGGTACAGGGTTCGCTGGGCATCTGGGACGGCGTGAACCGACGCATCTACCTGGAGGAGATGAACTCGGAAACCTGGCAAGACGACCACGCCATCCTGGCTCTATACGAAAGCCGCGAATGGCAGCTCTGGGGCGAGAAAGCCCTGAAGCACGACAGCCATCACCAGGGGATGGACTACATCATGTTGAGATGCGTTGCCGCTGAACTGACAAAAAACGCAAGCGCAGATTCGGCGGGAAGCATCCGCTATCCTGCCACGCTAAGCGATCTGGCCCTCTGGACATCGGTAACCCTCCTGTCTGAAATTTCCATCAGGGAGCATCGCCGTGTGGCATTTGGTTATTCAAGCGATTTGCAATATAAAAAGAACAAGAATTTATAAAACATATAGAATAAGAAACAGATATGATTACAGTTGATGGGTTGACCGTAGAATTCGGCGGCACCACTCTATTCAAAGACATTTCCTTCCAGATCAACGAGAAGGACCGTATAGCCCTGATGGGCAAGAATGGCGCAGGAAAAAGTACCCTGCTCAAGATCATCGCAGGCGTAAGAACAGCCACACGTGGCTCCGTTTCCGCTCCAAAAGACTGCGTCATCGCCTATCTGCCTCAACATCTGATGACCGAAGACGGAAGAACAGTATTCGAGGAAACCTGCCAGGCGTTCGCCCATCTCCACGAGATGCAGACGGAGATTGACCGCATCAACAACGAGCTCACTACCCGCACGGATTATGACAGCGACGACTATATGCAGCTCATCGAAAAGGTATCTTCATTGTCTGAGAAATTCTATGCAATCGACATGACCCACTTCGAGGAGGATGTAGAGAAGACTCTACTCGGTCTGGGCTTCGAACGCTCTGACTTCAACCGTCCTACCAGCGAGTTTTCGGGAGGTTGGCGCATGCGTATCGAGCTTGCCAAACTGCTGCTGAAATCGCCTGACGTGCTGCTCCTGGATGAGCCTACCAACCACCTCGACATAGAATCTATCGGATGGCTCGAAGACTTCATCATCAACAGTTCGAAAGCGGTGGTAGTGATCAGTCACGACCGAAAATTCGTAGACGACATTACAACAAGAACCATCGAGGTTACCATGGGCAGAATCTACGACTACAAGGCTACCTACAGCCAGTATCTGGAACTGCGCAAGGAACGCCGCGAACAGCAGATGAAGAAATATGAGGAACAGCAGAAGATGATTGCCGAGACCAAGGACTTCATCGAGCGATTCAAGGGTACGTATTCGAAGACTTTCCAGGTGCAGAGCCGCGTGAAGATGCTCGAAAAGCTGGAACTGATCGAGGTGGACGAGGAGGATACCAGCCGACTGAGACTGAAGTTTCCTCCGAGTCCAAGAAGCGGAGCCTATCCGGTTCAGATGAGTGACGTGGCGATGTCGTTTGATGACAAGCAGATATTCAGCGGCGTGAATCTTACCGTGGAGCGTGGCGACAAGATTGCCTTCGTGGGAAGAAACGGTGAGGGTAAATCTACGCTCGTAAAATGCATCATGGGGAAGCTTCAGAACGAGGGTAAGCTGGAATTAGGACACAATGTCCAGATTGGCTATTTCGCTCAGAATCAGGCTTCTCTGCTCGATGGCGAGCTTACGGTTTTCCAGACGATAGATGATGTTGCCAAGGGCGAAATCAGAAATAAGATTCGCGATTTGCTGGGTGCATTCATGTTTGGTGGCGAGGATTCTACCAAGAAGGTAAAGGTTTTGTCGGGTGGAGAAAGAACCCGTCTGGCTATCCTGAAGCTGCTGTTGGAGCCGGTGAATCTGCTGATTCTCGATGAGCCTACCAACCATCTGGATCTCAAGACGAAGGATGTACTGAAGCAGGCGCTGCTGGATTTCGACGGCACGCTGATTGTAGTGAGTCACGACCGTGACTTCCTGGATGGTCTGGTCAGCAAGGTGTACGAATTCGGGCATGGTCGCGTCCGCGAGCATCTCTGCGGAATCTACGAGTTCCTGGAAACAAAGAAAATGGAAAGCCTTCAGGAATTGGAGAAGAAATAAAATCTCAAAAGGTATTTTACGAAAGAGGATGCTTCATTATTCATCGAATGAAGAAACGAAAAAGAGGGTGTGTCATAGACTTATGACACACCTTCTTGTATTTTCAAATAATTTCTTTAAAATTATTTCTTTTTCTTCAATTCCAACTTCGGAATCTTGACTTTCTGACCTGGTTTCAACAGGGAAGTACCATTCAGAGCTTCTACGTAACATTCCATTCCTGGACCTAAGTACTTTTGGCTGAGCGACTTGATAGTTTGTCCTTCTCTTGCCGTAACTACCGCGGAAACACCAATAATACGATAGGCTCCGGTTCGAACACGAGCATCCTGGTCGTATTTGCTGCTTGCCTGGGCAGCATGCTTTTCTGCCTGTTTTCTGGCTTCTTCTTTCTTCTTAGCTTCTGCAAGCTTTTTTGTCTCCTGCTGTTTCTTTGCATCTGCAAGTTTCTTTGCCTCAACCTGTCTTTTCGCATCAGCCAAATTCTTTGCATCAGCGAGTTTCATGGCTTCCAAATTCTTCTTTGCCTCAGCCGATTTTACATCAATTGATTGCTTATCAACCGTCGCATTCATATTCTGCTCGGCATTTTCGACTTTCTTGACAGCTTCACTTGCCTGTGCCATTCTTACACTATCCTCGATAGCCTTTTTGCGAAGAATTTCTTCCTGCGTTGAAGCAGACTTGGTTGGCGTCTTCTTCTCTGTCGCAATCTGCTGGTAATTATCCAACTGTAGAGCGAGATGATCACGCTGGGCAGCCATCTTGCCATAATTAAAAGCAAACCAACCAAAGCCTCCTATCATTGCCAGGAATACTACGCTCGCTGCAATAACCAGATAACGAGGCAAAACAACATGTCGCTTATCGGTTTCCTCATCTGAAGAAGGAGTTTCCTCATCTGAAGAAGCTTCCTTTTCAATAGGAGCTTCCTCTACAATAGGAATTTCAGTAATAGAATTTTCTCCATCTGAAGGAACTTTCTCTGCAATAGGAGTTTTCTCTGTTAATGTTGATTCATTTTCTTCATCAGAAACAACAGACTCAACTTCATTCTGAGCTGGAACTTCAGATTCCTTTGTTTCCAATTCAGAAGTTGCAGATTCAGATTCTTCCGGTTCAGATACTGCAGGTTTAAATACAGCAGGTTCTGTCGCTGCATGTTCTGATCCTTCCGGTTTCTTTTCTTCCGGTTCAGCAACATTTTCCTGAGACAATCTCTTCTCTCCTATCACAATCATTTCATCGCTAACAGGAGCATCGTTTTCTTCATCCAAAAAATCTATCACACCACTTGTTACAGGAGAATCCTGTTCAACGAAAGATTCTAAGGAAGAATTATCTGAATTAGGAACACACTCTAACGTAGAATCGAATACAGAACCGTCCTCTTCAGCATTTTCAAATTTTCTGTCGATTTCATCGAAATCAACACCATCATTCACCACAACGGTCTCAAACTGGGCGAAAGGCTTGTTCACAATCTCCTTCAGAATATTATCGGGCGTGAAGGAAATCTTGTCACGGCCCTCGATGATGATACGCTCGCCCGTGTTCACATCCACGCTTTCACGATCCTTCACCGCCATTACCTTAAAAGTACCAAGCCACTTCATCTTCACGAGCTTATCAGACTGAAGCCCCTCGTTGGCAACATCAAACATCTTTCTGATAAACAGTTCGGCATCCTGCAGACTGATTCCCGACTTCTCTGCCAGGCGCTGCGCCAAGTCGCTTAAACTAATCTTACTCATAGTCTTCACCTCCATTCTTCAGTTTTTCCTTGACACTGGCCACAGGGCGGAAGCCGAGTACGAGCTTAGGCGGAACAAGCTGGCGCTTCTTGGTAGTAGGATTAACAACCACACGCTCCAAGCGCTTCTTTACCTCAAACGTACCAAAGTTGGGGATAGAGACAGCCTCACCATCCTCAAATTCAGCAATCATGGCATCTATCACCTTGCGCACCATCTTCTGGGTGTCGTCCTGTGAATAGCCAGTCTGCTGAGCAAGTTCTGCAATATACTCCTTGTTATTCATTCTGATGTCAAAATATTACCTCCCATATTACTTTACCACTTCTCCGTAGAGATCAAACTCCTCGCTCTGGGTAATCTTCACATTGTAGAAGCAACCCACGCGCAGACGCTTCTCTCCTGCCTTGATCAGCACCTCAGGATCCACCTCTGGCGAGCAGAATTCGGTTCTTCCGATATAGTAATCGCCCTCCTTGCGGTCGATAATCACCTTCAGTATCTTGCCCACTTTCTCAGCCTCTACCTCTGCGCTGATTTCCTGCTGCAGAATCATCAGTTCGTCAAGACGGCGCTGCTTCACCTCGGCAGGAACATCATCCTCGTAGTTATTGGCACTGTAGGTACCCTCCTCCTCAGAATAAGCAAAGGCACCCATACGCTCAAAGCGCTGAGTACGAACGAATTCGATCAATTCATGGAAGTCTTCCTGAGTCTCACCAGGGAAACCAACCATCAAAGTGGTGCGGATATGAATGCCCGGCACACGCTCACGGATGGTCTTGAGCAGATCAATGGTTTCCTGCTTGCTCACGTGGCGATGCATTCTGTTGAGCATATTGTCGCTGATATGCTGCAGGGCGATGTCAAGATACTTACATACGTTTGGCTTCTCGCGCATCACATCGAGCAAATCGAGCGGGAACTGGTTAGGATAAGCATAGTGCAGACGGATCCACTTCACACCCGGAATATCCGCCATGCGGCTGATGAGTTCGGTGATGTGATGCTTACCGTCCAGGTCCACGCCGTAGTAGGTGAGCTCTTGGGCGATAATCTGGAATTCCTTCACACCATCGGCTACCAGTTGGCGCACCTCATCGAGTATTTCATCTATCGGACGGGAAACGTGCTTGCCAGTGATGATAGGTATGGCACAATACGCACAGCGGCGGTTGCAACCTTCAGAAATCTTGATATAGGCATAATGATGAGGAGTAGTGAGATGACGGGTTCCACTGCAAGCAGGCACATCAGCCTTGCCCAGTTCCTTGAGCAACTCCTTATAATTAAACTTACCATAAAACTTATCCACCTCGGGCATCTCTGCCTCCAGTTCCTTCTGGTAGCGCTGTGAGAGACAACCCATCACATAGAGCTTGCGGAGTCGTCCCTCTTCCTTAGCCTGGATGAACTCCAGAATGGTATCGATACTCTCCTGCTTGGCATCCTCGATAAAGCCGCATGTATTGATGACGGCTATTTCACCCTGTGGGCGTTTCGGGTCATGAACGCAGTGGTAGCCATTGTCCTCGAAAAGCTTCATCAAGGTCTCGCTGTCCACCAGGTTCTTGGAGCAACCCATGGTTACTATATCTATCTGATTTTTCTTCATTCTTATCCTACTTATCCTATAATAATCTTAATCTAATTCTTTTCTCCACTATTTTACATCGAGCTTCATCTAATTCTTTTCTCAAAGTCTATAAGCACCTGTATTCTAGTGTTTAAAGAGGGAGTCAACAAATTCAGATTTATTGAAGAGCTGGAGATCCTCCATGCCCTCACCCAGTCCAATATACTTCACTGGCACCTTGAGCTGGTCGGAGATACCGATTACCACGCCACCCTTAGCCGTACCATCGAGCTTTGTAATGGCGAGCGAAGAGATATTGGTAACGGCAGCAAACTGCTTAGCCTGCTCAAAAGCGTTCTGTCCGGTACTTCCATCCAGAACGAGCATCACCTCATCCGGAGCCTCAGGCATCACCTTCTTCATCACCTCCTTGATCTTCTTCAACTCATTCATCAGGTTCACCTTATTATGAAGGCGTCCGGCAGTATCAATTAGCACCACGTCGGCACCGTTCGCCTTGGCGCTCTGCAGGGTATCGAAGGCCACGCTGGCAGGGTCAGAACCCATCTGCTGCTTCACCACTGGCACCCCTACTCGCTCACCCCAAATGCAGATCTGTTCCACGGCAGCGGCACGGAAGGTATCGGCAGCACCGAGATACACCTTCTTGCCAGCCTTCTTAAACTGATAGGCGAGCTTTCCTATGGTGGTAGTCTTGCCCACACCGTTCACACCCACTACCAGAATCACGTATGGCTTATGATCGGAAGGCAAATCCCAGTTTTCATTGTCATCGGTATGATTTTCCTCTAGGAGGCTTGCAATCTCTTCCCTCAGGATTCTGTTGAGTTCTGAGGTAGAAACATACTTATCTCTTGCCACGCGTTCTTCGACACGTCGGATGATCTTCACGGTAGTCTCCACACCTACATCGGATGTGATGAGCACCTCCTCCAAATCATCAAGCACGTCATCATCTACGGTTGACTTACCAGCCACCGCACGCGCCAATTTTCCAAACACGCTCTCCTTGGTCTTTTCGAGGCCTTTATCGAGAGTTTCCTTTTTTTTGTTGCTAAATAATCCGAATAATCCCATATTTATAGCTATATTTTTTTGCAAAGATACGAAAATATTTGAAACTAGGAGCGTTTTTCCTAAAAAATATTGTTAACTTAGCAAAAGAATGTATAAATAATCGCTTCCTAATGGAAATATATCAAGTTATTTTTATACCTTTGTATGTTAGAAATACCTCCGAGCTCCTATACTCGGACGAGGAGGACAAGACATTAAACATTTAAACAACAGATCATGAAAAAGATATTTATCTCAATACTCGTGCTGATTTCTGCTCTCACCATGCAGGCACAGAATGTGCTTACCCCTGAGCAGCAGTTGGAAAAGGCGCAAAAAGAGTTAGAAGAAGCCCAAAAGGCACTGGAAGCAGCCAAGGCTCAGGCAGAAGCAGCTAAGGTGAAGGCGGAAGCTGAAAAAATAAAGGCGGAAGCTGAGAAAACGAAAGCGGAAGCTGCGAGATTAAAGGCGGAAGCTGAAAGAATGAAGCAGGAGACAGAAAAGCTGAAGAAGAATGCAGAGAATTCGGTGCCTGCTACCAAGACTTCTGTACCAGCTACAGAAATGGTGCCTTCGATGAAGATCCAGGATTATGCCACCAAGAAGCAGAATACTACCGGAACTTCTGAAGGTGCGGGTTGGGTCGTACCAACCGTGACAGAGGAGATAGAAGAGAAAAAGGTGGAAAAGACTGCCGAGGGCGTGGTGCTCAAGGAAGATCCGAAATACCTGGCGGGAGCCATCCAGCTTAATGCCGAGGGAAAAGTGGAATTTGTTCTCGACACCCAGGCAAACGGAAAGAGCGCAGACGAAATCTACAACATCGTTTTCCAGTATATGAGCAAGCTCATCAAGAATGAGCAGAACATCAACAGCCGCATCCCCCTGGTGAACAGAAACAACAAGAACGAGCAGATCATCGCCTGTATCATGGACGAATGGTTTGTCTTCAATCAGTCGTTCATCTCTCTCGACCGCTCTGAGACTAAGTACCAGCTGGTAGCAACCATCAGCGACAACCATCTCCACCTCTCCATGACCCGAATTGTATTCAACTACGAGGAAGGCAGAAGCACCGGTTTCAAGGAGCCTGCAGAGAATGTGATTACCGACAAATATGCCCTGACCAAGAAGAAAAACGACTTGGCCAAGATCTACGGCAAGTTCCGCCGCGGAACCATTGACCGCAAGGACCAGATCTTCAATGATCTGACCAAACTTGTTCGAAAATAAAAATCATCTTATAAAATATGGATCAGACAAAAGATAACAACATAACAAACATCCCACAGAGCGAGGAAACCGCAAAGGCGCAGCCACAGAGCCAGAGCCATGAGGCGTCTCAGACGCAGCCACAGACCAGCTATGCCGTGCGCCCAACCCGTCGCCAACACAGAAGATTGGAGTATGCAGACAAGAGCAACATGCTCGTAGCCAGAAACTGGCTCAACATCGGATTTATGCTCTTCGCCATCGTAGGTGTCATACTCTGGACCCAAATGGATGACCGCACGATTGCCAATGTAATGCTGATCATCGGCGTAGTCTTGAAAATTGCCGAGGTTTGCATCCGACTATTCAAAAAATAAGAAAGGTTTGCATCCGACCATTCAAAATAGGCTTGCATCCGCTTATTCAATAAATAAGAAATGAAGAAAATATTATTCTCTACAATCCTAGCTTGTGCTGCAGCTCTACCAGTTGCGGCACAACGCGATTTTACGGATTTCAACAATAACGAAGACTCACAGTTCCGCCCACAGACCGGCAACCGCATCAACACCGACTCGCTGGGCACTGACAAGGAGATTCCGAAGGGCATCAGGGTATGGACTGTGGATGAGAGATTTGGAGATACCCGGGCTGCCGTGGTGGACACCATGCAGGCAATGTACCAGAACACTACCTTCACCGAAGGACTGCGCGGAGAGTACAACACCCTGGGCAATATGGGTACCGCCCGCATCAACCGCATCTTCATCGACCGACGCAACACGCAGGGCAACTTCATCTTCACCGAGCCATACGACAACATCGTTACCCCGGTGAGTGACTTTCACTTCACCAACACCTACTCGCCTATCACCAACATCACGCTGAATAGCTGCGGTGACAGAACCAACGGTGAGGATGACTTCAAGGCAATCTTTGCGGTGAATGCCAACAAGCAGCTAGGTGGCGGATTCCGATTCGACTACAAATACGGTCGCGGCTACTACGATGCACAGAGCACGGCGCACTTCAAATATACGATGTGGACTTCTTATCTGGGCGACCGCTACCAGGCGCACTTCCTCTTCAGCACCAATCACCAGAAGGTGACGGAGAACGGAGGTATCTCCAATGATGACTACATCAAGCATCCGGAGCTCTTCACCGAGAGTTTCGCCACCAACGAAATTCCTACCGTGCTGCAGCAGAACTGGAATCGCAACGACAACCAACACATCTTCTTCACCCATCGCTACAACGTGGGCTTCAGTCGCAAGGTGAAGATGACAGAGGAAGAAATCAAGGCTAAGAAATTCGCAATGGAGTCTGCTAAGGACAATGCAGCCGAGGAAGCCAAGGAGGAGGCAAGAAAGAAGGCAAGAGAACAAGGCAGGGAGTTTGACGAAAAGGCTTTCGATAAAAATCAGAAGAAGCTGTTCTCAGGTCGTCCTACAGATGCAAAGATTGCCGGCGATGAACCAGTCAAGAACAACAAGGCGATAGCTGCGAACAAGGCTGCCCAGGACTTCAAGGGCGACAGCACTCGAATTGCCGTAAACAGCAAGACAATGGCAGACAGTCTGCTCACCGTAGAGAAGAAAAAAGCGCAGGACTCACTCTTCTTCAAGACTGAATATGTTCCAGTTACAAGCTTCATCCACACCGTGCAGTTTGATAACTACAAGCGTATCTACCAGGCTTACCAGACTCCACAGGACTACTATCTCAAGGAGTACTACAATGCCGGCAAGTTTACAGGCGATTCTATCTACGATCAGACCCGACACTGGCGCATCAAGAACACCGTGGCAATGGGAACGCTCGAGGGATTCAGCAAGTGGGCAAAGGCTGGTCTGAAAGCTTTCGCCAGCTATGACCTCCGCCACTACGAACTGCCGAATACCGAAGGCGGATTAGAGAAGTTCAACGAGCATGTTCTGAGCGTAGGCGGTCAGCTGAGTAAGACTCAGGGCAAGACCCTTCACTATAATGTAGTGGGCGAGGTAGGACTCACCGGAGTAGATGCCGGTACCTTTGCCATTGATGGAAGCGCAGACATCAACCTGCCATTCCTGGGTGACACCGTACAGCTAAGAGGCGATGCATTCATACATCACGAAACGCCATCGTTCTACTATCGCAAATATCACGCCCGACATCTCTGGTGGGATGATGATCTGAGCAAGATTATCCATACCCGCATCATGGGAACTCTGAGATTCGGCAAGACTAACACCACGCTGCGTGTGGCTGTGGATGAAATCAAGAACTATACTTATTTCTCACAGCAATATACGATTACAGAAAATGGTCTGCGCACAGGCGTGACAGTGACACCAATGCAGAGCGGCGACGCCATCAACCTGATTACAGCGCAGCTGCAACAGGACTTCAAGTTCGGTATTTTCAACTGGCAGAATATGATCACCTACCAGCATACCAGCAGCAAGAGTACCCTGCCAGTGCCAGACCTCAACGTATATACCAACCTCTTCATCAAGTTCAAGGTGGTAAAAGTACTGAATATCGAGCTGGGTGCCGACGCCAGATACTTCACCAGCTACGAGGCTCCGGATTATTCTCCTTACATCGGTCAATATACCGTACAGGGCAACGGCGAGAAGAACGTGAAGGTGGGCAACTACCCTATCGTCAATGCCTACGCCAATGTTCACATCAAGCACACCCGCTTCTTCGTGATGATGAGCCATTTGAATGCAGGTCAGGGCGACAAGAACTACTTCTTCACCCCTCACTATCCGATGAACCAGCGAGTTTTCAGAATGGGTGTAAGCTGGAACTTCTTCAACTAGGAAGCGAATCTTTTCCACAAGAGATTCTTCTGAAACAAAATAGAAGCGAATCTTTTCTTAATGAATAACAACAAGGAGCGAGGTTCCCCAAAAACCTCGCTCCTTATAATTTAAAAGCAACAATATGATGGTAAAGACAAATTCTATCAAGGCATGGTTTCTCGCCGCCCGCCCCGTCACCCTTTCGGCAGCGGCAGTACCGGTGATGCTGGGAGTAGCCCTGGCATACAAGGATTCAAGTGCCAACTGCCAATGGGTTCCTGCCCTGCTCTGTCTGCTCTTTGCTTGGATAATGCAGATAGACTCCAACTTCGTGAACGACTTCTTCGATTTCAAGCATGGCAACGACGATGAAACCAGATTAGGTCCAAAGAGAGCCTGCGCCGAAGGCTGGATCACCATGAAAGCCATGAAATGGGGCATCATCATCACTACACTTCTGGGCTGTATCATCGGTTTGCCCCTCGCCTTTTACGGCGGAAAGGAGATGATCATCGTGGGTATCTGCTGCGTCCTCTTCTGTTTCCTCTACACCACCAAACTGAGCTATCTGGGATTGGGCGACCTGCTGGTACTTCTCTTTTTCGGCATCGTGCCGGTCTGCTGCACCTACTACCTGGTCATGCCTGAAGGAATGCAGACTGTATCAGCAGAAGCCATACTGACTTCCATCGCCTGCGGACTGGTAGTAGATACGCTGCTCATTCTGAACAACTATCGCGACTACGACAACGACATCAAGGCGGGCAAGAAGACACTGATCGTTCACATCGGCAAGAAAAACGGCGAGCGCCTCTACTGCGCACTGGGCAACATCGGTATCCTCATCATGATTGGAATCAACATCTATGGTGCACTTGCCTACGATGCAGATACTAGGTTTTTGCCTTTCGCCGCCACATATCTCGTGGTGCACAACCGAACATTCGCCAAGATGAGGAAGATAGGAGAAGGCAGAATGCTGAACAAGGTACTGGGCTACACGGCTCTCAACATCTTTACCTTTGGTATGATCTCTACCTTCATCATCCTTGGAATGATGTGGTAATCCCAAAGATACCCGCCCCCTCTGGAATGGCATGAGAAGATTCTAGAATGAGAAGATAACATTCAGAAATAATAATTATATAATGTACGCGCGTACATTATTTATATAAAAGAAGAAAAAGTATGAAGCAACAAGTAAATCTCGAAATCATGCAGTTTGTGGAAACACAGATTCTGCCCAAATATACAGAATTTGGCGAGAGCCACGGATTGCGCCACGTAACCCGTGTCATCAAAAACGCCCTGAAACTCGTACCTGTAACAGGTGCCGACATCGACATGGTTTATATCGTTGCCGCCTATCACGACCTGGGAATGAGCGGTCCGCGCGCCATCCACCACCTCACCAGTGGCAAAATCCTCCAGGCTGATGCCAGACTGAAGCGCTGGTTCACTCCCGAGCAGATTAAAATCATGAAAGAAGCCGTGGAGGATCACCGCGCCTCCTCCAGTCGCCAGCCACGAAGCATCTATGGCAAGATTGTAGCCGAAGCCGACCGCGACATCCATATTCACGAAATTTTTCTTCGTGCCATCGAATATGGAAAGGAGAACTATCCCGGAAAAGGAAAGGAAGAGCAATGGCAGCGGTTCGCCGACCACATGGACGAGAAATATTCCCGCAACGGCTACATCAAGCTCTGGATTCCCAACTCACCCAATGAGAAGGCTCTGAAAGAGCTGCGGAATATCATTGAGGACAAGACAGAACTCAGGAAATATTTCGAAGAAATATACGAAGAGCTCAGGAAAAAGAAGTCTTGACCCTTGAGAGAAACAAGGAAAAGGGAGTTCTGGCTTTTGATAAAGAAGATTTTTCGAAAAAATCAGCAGAAAGATTTGGTAGTTTCAAAAGATTGCATTATCTTTGCAGTATAGAAAACCCAAAGACTTCTATCAATGGATGATAGCCTATGCTATGTCTATTCGACAAAGATATAAGGGTCGTGTCGGTTCGATCGGGATACTCATCAAATTACACTTATGAAACCGAGAAGACTTCTCTTGCCTATGGCGGGCCACATAAACTGACATGTCAACTAAGCTGCAAAGCCGGTGGATTACAAAAGCGGAGAGCTCTCAAATGTTTATGACATTCGGAGTTTCATCACATCATCGAGCGACCCTTTCCTACAGGAGGCAGATTTCCAATAATTGGTAAATCTGCCTCCTTTTTTGTTGACAAAGTCAGCTTATCCCCTATAATTCCTCCCAAAAACAAGAAAAATCAAGAAAATATGCATATTTCTTGAAAAAAGTTGCAGAAAAATTTGGTGGAACAAAAAAAATGTAGTATCTTTGCACCCGCATTTGAGAACGATGCTTGTTGATTTGGCAACAATATCCAATTGGAAGGTTGGGTGAGTGGCTGAAACCACCAGTTTGCTAAACTGACGTGCGGGATTACCGTACCGGGGGTTCGAATCCCCCACCTTCCGCAAGCGGAGTTCAAGATTGCATTGTTGGTCGATTCATCTAATGGTTAGGATACAAGATTCTCAATCTTGGCATAGGGG
>ENA-ORSL01001517-ORSL01001517.1-human-gut-metagenome-genome-assembly--contig:-NODE-1517-length-19326-cov-4.851435_pt1 | contig 19326 bp, 23 predicted proteins | sample MGYA00242190_ERZ509157 | MGnify/ENA primary metagenome ERZ509157 (study PRJEB26280, sample SAMEA2338664) | human gut metagenome | biome: human gut; feature: human-associated habitat; material: faeces...
ATAGCATAAAAATAATGGTAGGCACTTTTGTGTCTACCATTATTTTATCACTTCACTTCCAAAAGAAGCGGGGGCTCCCTTTTACATTTCCTGTCTGCCTTCCAGGGCTCTTGTCAATGTCACCTCGTCGGCATATTCCAGCTGGCTTCCCACGCTCATGCCGTAGGCAAGCCTTGTGACCTTCACCTCCATGGGGCGAAGAAGCCGGGAAATATACATGGCCGTAGCCTCCCCTTCCGTATCGGGGTTGGTGGCCATAATCACCTCTTTGATCTCCCCCTGGGACACCCGCTTCAGAAGCTCCCGAATCCGAATATCGTCCTGGGTCACATGATTCAGAGGCGAAATCACCCCGTGGAGCACATGGTACACTCCCCGGTACTCCCGAGAACGCTCCATGGCGATTACGTCCTTGGGGTCAGCCACTACGCAGACCACGCTGTGATCTCTGCTGTCATCATCGCAGATGGGGCACAGCTCCCGATCCGTCAGGTTCTGGCACACCGGGCAGGTGTGCACCTGCTTTTTTGCTTCCAGAATGGCGTTGGCAAACTCCTCTGCCTCCCCGTCCGGCAAGCTCAGCACATGAAAGGCAAGCCGCTGGGCGGTTTTGCTGCCCACGCCGGGAAGCCGGGCAAACTGATCCGCCAGATTTTGCAGCGCCGCCGGAAAAAACTGCATGTTGACCTCCTTAGAAGAGGCCGCCCAGGTTCAGACCGCCGGTGAGCCGGGACATGTTGTTCGCCGCCTCGTTATCCGCCGCGCGCATGGCCTCGTTCACCGCGGCAATGACCATATCCTGGAGCATTTCCACATCGTCGGGATCCACCGCCTCGGGATTGATCTCCATGGAAACCAGCTCATGCTTGCCGTTCACCGTGGCGCTGACCATACCGCCGCCAGCCTTGGCGGTGAAGGTCTTGGCCTCCTGCTCGGCCTGCATCCGCAGCATCTCCTGCTGCATCTTCTGGGCCTGCTTGAGCATGGAAGCCTGATTCATTCCACCGGGCATACCCCGGAATCCACCCTTTGCCATAATTCAAAATCTCCTATTCTTTATTCCTTGATTTTTACGATATCCGCATGTTCCCGTCCGAATTGCATCAGCTGCTCCATCCGGGGATTTCCCTTGGGCTTTGCGGACAAATCCACAACGACCGCCTGTATCTGACGGTTCAGCATTACGGCAGCCTTCCGACTAACCACTTCCAGAATCTCCGGCTTATCCAGCATCTGCGCGGTGAAGGCGTTGGTGCATTGCAGCTCCAGCCTGCCTCCCGTCAGAACGCCCTGCACCGGGGCATTGGGGGTTCCGGCAAAGAATCCGGTTACCGGCGGCTTCAGTTCCTTCCGCACCCCGCCGCACAAATCCAGCCAGAAGCCAGCCGGGGCATCATTCTGAGGTTTGGGTGCCGGAGAATCTTCTGCTTCCGGCGGTGCGTCATCATCGTCCGGCGGCGGAGGCAGCTCCTCGTCTTCCACCGGGGCGGCGGGCTTTGCCGCTTTCTGAGGCAGCATGACAGCACCGGTTTTCCACTGCTCTTCCAGTCGGGTAAGCCTTGCGTTCAGAGCCGATACATCCGTATTCAGCTCCGGCTGGCATAGCTCCACCAGGCATAACTCCGCATCCATCCGGCGGCTGGAACTTCTGGTAAAGGCCGCCGTCGTCTGCTGGATCCGCTCCATCATCCGCACCAGCTCGCCGCTGCCGAAGGCCTTTCCCAGAGCCAAAGTCTCCTGATCGGAAGCAACGCCCGAAAGCATGGTAATTCCCACGTTTCCCGCGGTTTTCAGCACCAGAAGATCCCGGGTCAAACAGGCCAGCTCATCCATAAGCGCACCCAGGTCCTTCCCTTCCGCATACAGCCGATTGAAAAGTTCCAGAGCCTTCCGGGTGTCATGGGCGGCAATATAGCCCATGAGTTCTCCGCATTTCTGCTCCCCCGCAATACCGAGACAAGCATACACCCGCTCGGCGGTAAGCTCACCGGTGGTAGCCGAGGCACACTGGTCAAGCAAACTCAGGCCGTCCCGCATACCGCCGTCGGCAAGCCGGGCAAGCACCCGGGCGGCGCTGTCGTCCAGGTCGATGTTCTCCTGATAGGCCACATATTGCAGTCTCGCCGCAATGTCCTCCTGGCTAATGCGCCGGAAGGAAAACCGCTGGCACCGAGATAGAATCGTGGCCGGAACCTTGTGAAGCTCGGTGGTTGCCAGGATAAAAAGCAGATGCTCCGGCGGCTCCTCAATGATCTTGAGCAAAGCGTTAAAGGCAGAAATGGACAGCATGTGTACCTCATCGATGATATACACACGCATTTTCACCTGTGAGGGGGTATAAATGGCGTCGTCCCGAAGGTCACGGACGTTATCCACGCCGTTGTTGGAGGCGGCGTCGATTTCCAGCACATCCATACAGGAGCCGGAATCAATGGCCCGGCAGGCCTCGCAAGCGTTGCAGGGATTGCCGTTATCCAGGTGCAGGCAGTTCACCGCTTTTGCCAGAATTTTGGCGCAGCTGGTTTTACCTGTGCCCCGGGAGCCGGTGAACAGGTAGGCATGGCTCATTTTCCCGCTCATCAGCTGGGTTTTCAGGGTCTGGGTCACCGCCGCCTGCCCGGACACATCGTCAAAGGTCTGGGGACGGTATTTCCGATACAGTGCCTGATAGGCAGACATAGCCTCACTCCCTTCCAAGAAAATCCCTAAAAGCACAGACCGGCTCATAACAAGATCGCACACCCACATTTGTACGCGGCGAATACCCAATCCAGTGCAGCCAGCTCAAGAACGGCAGCCCCGCGGCACACGGAGAAATCCGCTTAATGCTGCTTGGTTCCCCACCTGACATGGTTCACGGGACTCCGTTGCGCAAGACCGTTCTCTCAACACCGCTTACAAAGGACAGATAATATTCAAAACGCGCCCGGGTGTGGGAATTCATCCCTGCTATAGCGGATTGCAGGTACAGGGCACCGCTATCTCCCCGACTAGTGCGACCTTGTTATAAGCCGGTCAGCTATAACATGGCTGTTAAATTGGTTTAATTCAGCTTGGACTCAATAAAGTCGGCCAGCTCCTGGAAGGTGGTAATCTTCTGATCCTCCATATCCAGCTCCACGCCCAGTTCGCTTTCCAAGTCCATGATCATCTCCACCACGTCCAGGGAATCAATGCCCAGGCTCTCAAAGGTGGAATCCGGGGTAATCTCAGAGGGATCCAGCTCCAGCTGCCGGGCCGCATAGCTCTTGAGTTTTTCAAACATAGAGAAATCCTCCTAACATCTATCTAAGGAATCATCTGCTAGGTATTCTAGTATAGAAAGCCGGGTTTGTCAATGGTTGATTTTCCCGGAGGCTCCCATTGCCGCCGCATAGGCCGTGGCCCAGGCGATTTGCAGGTTGAAACCGCCGGTATAGGCATCGCAGTCAATGACCTCCCCGGCAAAGTACAGCCCGGGTATAAGCTTCGACTGCATGGTCTTTGGGTCAATTTCAGACACTTTCACCCCGCCGGAGGTGATAATGGCCTCGGAAACCGGCCGTTTCCCGGTGATTTCCAAAGGAAATCCCTTGAGAAGCCCCAACAGCTCCCGGCGTTTCTGCCTTGTCAGAGCGTTCGCCTGCATGGCCGGGTCAATATCCAGCCGCCGAAGAACTACCGGAATCATGCTCCTGGGCAGCAAATCCGTCAGAGCGTTTTCCATGGCACGATTCTGATACAGCTCCAAATCCCGCAAAATCCGGTCGTCCAGCTTTTTTTCATCCAGGGCAGGTTTCAGGTCGATAATCAGCCAACAGCCCTCTCCCTTCAGATGACAGCTGGCGGAGAGCACCGTAGGGCCGGAGACTCCAAAATGGGTAAAGAGCATTTCCCCGAAATCCTGATACAGGGTCTTTCCTTTGGCATTTACCAGCTTGACCCCCACGTTGCGCAGACTGAGCCCCTGCATATCGGCGCAGTCCGACCCGGCAATTTCCAGGGGCACCAGATTTCCCTCCTGGGGAACAATGGTGTGTCCCAACGCCTGAGCCATAGCGTAGCCGTCGCCGGTGGAGCCGGTGGCCGGGTAGGATACGCCGCCGGTGGCAAGAATCACCCACTGCGCCGTGTGGGTCTGCTTCTGCCCGGCAACGCCCACTGCCCTGCCCTCCAGCGTCAGGATTCGTTCTGCCCGGTCGGTCTGGACGGTCACATGGTTTTTGCGCAGCTCCTGCTGTAAGCAGTCCAAGACGGACTGGGATTTGTCCGTCACCGGGAACACCCGATTGCCCCGCTCGGTTTTCAGCTCGCATCCGGCCTCCCGAAAGAAAGCCATGGTTCTCTCCGGGGGGAAGGCCGTCATGGCGCTGTACAGAAATCGGCCGTTCCGGGGGATATTCTGCAAGACCTCCTGGCCGGAGCAGTCATTTGTCACATTGCATCGACCCTTACCGGTGATGAGAAGCTTTTTTCCCAGCCGGTCGTTCCGCTCCAGCAGCAGCACCTTCTGCCCCTGTTTTGCCGCGGTGATGGCCGCAAACATGCCCGCCGGGCCTCCGCCGATGACAATCCCGTCAAACCTCATGCTTTTCTACCTGCTTCTCGTAAACGTCGTATTCATCCCAGATCCGCTCCAGAGTCTCGAAGGTGTGGGCAAGCTCCGCCTCCTTCTTGGAAGCGATGGCTACGATCAGGGCATTGACCACGCTCAGCGGGGCTACCAGAGAGTCCACCAGGGAAACCATGTCGCTTTTGGCGATGAGCACATGGTCGCTGTTGCTGCCCAGCGGGGACAGCCGATTGTCCGTAATGCCGATGACCGTGGCGCCGGCGCTGCGGCAGTACTGAGCACCCTTGGTGGCCGTGGAGGAATACCGGGGGAAAGAGAAAGCGATGACCACATCCTCCGGGTTCACACTGACGATTTTCTCAAACATCTCCACCGTGCCGAATCCGGACAAAATATGGACATTATTGAACATATAGTTCAGATAATACCCTAAAAAATTGGCAAGAGGCTCTGCCGAGCGAACCCCCAGAATGTACACCCGCTTGGCCTTGATGATGGCATTCACCGCGGCACTAAATTCCTCCCGGTTCAGAATTTCATCGGTTTTGCGCAGCTTCTCCATATCCGAGTGGAGCACCGTGGACACGATGTCCTGGTCGCCCAAGCGGTTATTGGCCACCTCGATGCGCTGGACGGAGGTCAGCCGGTTGAGCACCATCTCCTGCATGGCCTTCTGCATACTGGGATAGCCGTCAAAGCCCAGATCCACCGCAAAGCGCACCACCGTGGACTCGGAAACGCCTACGGTTTTACCCAGCCGGTTGGCGGTCATAAAGGCAGCCTTGTCATAGGCCTCGGTAATGTATCGGGCAATCCGCCGCTGACCCTTGGAGAAGGTTCCGTCCTTCTCCTGTAATATCGACAAAATATCGTAACTCATATCATTCTCCTTGGTTGGCGGATATGTCTTTTTCCGCCGCACCCATAGTAACAAAAGATGCCGCATTTTGCAAGAGTAAAAGCGGCATCATTCATTATTTATTTCAGTCTGGCCACTTCCTCCTGGGTCAGATACCGCCATTTGCCCTTGGGCAGGTCCCCGAGAATCAGATTTCCCTCCTGAATCCGGCGCAGCCGGGTGCAGTACATCCCAGCCAATTCGCACATCCGGCGAATCTGTCGGTTCCGACCCTCATGGATGGTGACCCGGAACCGAGCCGTGGAGCCCTGGGCGGAAAGCAGTTCCACCTTCGGCGGTCGAATTTTGTAGCCGTCCAGCACCACCGGCTTAGAAAGTTCTCTCTGCGCACCGGGAGTATACCGGTTCACCCATACCTCATAGACCTTGTCAAGCTCCTGCTTGGGATGGGTCATCCGGTTGGCAAATTCTCCGTCGTTGGTAAAGAGCAGCAAGCCCTCGGAATCCATGTCCAGCCGCCCCACGGGGTAGACCCGCGTACCGCAGTCTGCCACCAATTGAACCGCCGTCGGTCTTCCCTTCTCATCCGACATTGTCGTCACAAAGCCCCGGGGCTTATTCAGAAGCAGATAGACAAATTCCTGTTTTGGAGGCAGGGGCTGCCCGGAAATCAGAATCTCGTCCCTATCCGGGTCGGCGGTGTCACCCAGCACGGCCTTCTCCCCGTTCACGGTCACCTGTCCCTCTTGAATCAGTTCCTCAGCCTTTCGCCGGGAGGCAACTCCCCGGGCAGACAGAATTTTCTGCAAACGCTCCTTCATTTATGTCTCCTTGTTTTTCCCCGACCGCCATTTTTGCCAGAAGGACTTCTCTTCTTCCGGCTTTTGCTCCACGGTTTCGCCAAACACTATGGGAATTTTCCCCACGGCCTTTCCGGAAATCAGGGCATAGGCAAAGCCTGCCTCCGCCCCTTCCACCGCCGGTGCGTAGACAAATCCCAGCCCCGGCAAGGCAATCCGGACGGTTTCCTCCGGGGTAAGCGCATAGGAAAAATCCTCCGCCGCCAGCACCTCCACCCGGCTGTTTTCGCCGCCCAGCACCTCCAAGGTGCCCACACACTGCCCTTTTCCCACGACCGGACAAATCTGATAGTCCGAAAAGCTCCGATTCAGAAGCGCACAGTGGTCATTCCAGTCGTCCGGATCGTTCATGGTCACGCAGATCACCCGCCGTCCCATCCGGCTGGCGCTGGACACCAGAATCCGTCCGGCGGCCTTGGTAAAGCCGGTTTTCACCCCGTCCGCACCCTCCAGCCGCCAGAGCAGCTTGTTGTGGTTGGTCAGGTGCCGCTGGCCAACGGTAACCGAGCGGGTGGAGACGGTTTTCCGGAAAATGGGATTTTCCATGGCGTAGGCCGCCAATTTGGCCAAATCCCGGGCGGTGGAATAGTGGCCGGGAGAATCCAGGCCGTTGGGATTTTCAAAGTGGGTATCTGCCAGGCCAAGATTTCTGGCCTTGTCGTTCATCAGTTCCGCAAAGCCCTCCACCGTGCCGCCGCAGTAGATGGCAAGCGCCACCGCCGCGTCGTTGCCGGAGGACAGCATGAGACCGTACAGCAGCTCCTGGAGGGTCAGCACCTCTCCCTCCTTCAGATACATGGAGGAGCCCTCGATGCCCACCGCCTCCCTGGGAATCCGCATTCTGTCCAGCACGTTGCACTGCTCACAGACCACCAGCGCCGTCATGATCTTGGTGGTGCTGGCAATCAGCCCCCGCTCCCCGGCGTTTTTCTCAAAAAACGCCCGTCCGGTGACCCCATCCAGCACATAGGCGTGATCGGCGGAAACCGCCTTCGCCGGTGCAGGCAAAAGCAGCGCGGCGGACAGCAACGCTGCCGCCTCCCCTGCGGAAATTCGTTTCACATTTCTCACCCGGGTGTAGTGTACCCAGGCGCAGCCCGGTTATTCCCCGGATTTTCCGGATTTTTTGTCCAGAATCCCATTGATTTTCTCCAAAGTCTCCGGGAACATCTCCACAATCCGATCCGCCGTGGAACTGGCTGGCACCGGCACGGGCATCATCCGCACATTGCCGTCCTGAATGATCAGGAAGCACAGAGGCGTGACCTTCACGCCGCCGCCGACACCGCCGCCGAAGGGATTTTCCGTATTCTTGGAGGTGGCAAAATCCGTTCCGCCGCCGCCAAAGCCCACACTGACCTTGCTGACGGGAATGATAGTCACCCCGTCCGGCGTGTGGATGGGCTCTCCCATCACGGAATTCACGTCCACCATCTCCCGGATTTTCTGGATGGTACTTTCTAACATATTGGGAAGCTTCTGACTCATGCTGCCGCACCGCCTTCTCTTTTCATTGTCAGGAATATTTTCAAAGCCCGGATTCCGTAAATTGTACCCAGGCACAGAGTCCTACCAAGGGTCATCGTCATATCGCCTCTCGCGGCGACGGTGATTTTCTCCGCCGCGAAATCACAGTCCACCTGGATGTCCCGTTTCCGGATGACAAATATCCGCTCCAGCTTTGGAAGCAAATCCCCCACTGCTGCCCAGGCTCTGCCGTAGTTTACCGCCAGGTCGCAGGGGTCGTCCCCCGCCAGAACCACATGCAGGTACAGGTTGTCCAGCCGGATTTTTCTTCGCACAGCTCCCAGAAAATCCAACCCCAGCCGAATCCAGGGCACAAACCGCTCCAGGCTGCCGCCGGATTGCATTCCTGGCTCGTCCTTCTCGGTCGTCTCGGTCTTAGGCCTTTTCTTTTCGGAAGGAGACTTCGTAGTTACCTCTGTGGTCTTTTCCGAAGAATCAGTGTTTTTCGACTTTCTCTTCCGATTTTTTCTTGGAAAAAGGGTAATCTTCACCGGCCCCGCAATGACCCGGGCTTCAAAACCTGCCTCACCGTAGCTCACCCGGATTCCCAGAGGAATCCAAGCCAGCACCAACAGACATACGAAGAAAACGCCCCAGCCCATCAGCTTTCCTCCCCGGTTTTCTCCTCCTGGGGCAGCTCAATGGGCTCGCCAAAGGCAATTTTCTCAATGGGGGGAAGCTCCTCCAGCGTAGAAAGCCCGAAGGTTCTCAGAAAATCCGGCGTCGTCCGATACTGAATGGGTCTTCCGGGAACATTCAGCCGTCCGGCCTCCTCAATGAGCTTCTTATTGAGCAGCGCCGCTACGGAATAGGCACTGTCCACTCCCCGAATCTGCTCCACCATGGCCTTGGTGGCCGGCTGATAGTAAGCAATGATCGTCAGGGTCTCCAGCTGGGAGGCCGACAGCTTGGGAGGCTTTCTGGTTTCCAGGGCTTTTGTCACAAAGTCTGCCATTTCCCCGGAGGAAACCATCTGATAGCCCTTTTCCAGCTTCAGAATCCGAATGCCCCGGCGCTGGAAGGCGAACTCGTCCGCCATGGCGTCCGCCGCCGTCTCAATTTCATCCGGGTCTACTTCCAGCACTTCGGAAAGGCGGCTGATTTCCATCCGCTCGCCGGCGGCAAAAAGGATTGCCTCAATGGCTCTTTGCAGCTGTTCAAACTCCATGGGCAAGCATCTCCTTCTTTTCCTCCTCGTCCAGCAGCCGGACGTTGGGGTTTTCGCCGTTTACGTCGTCCTCCAATGTCACGGAGTTGGTTTTGCACAGATCCAGCACCGCCAGAAACGTGGCCACAATTTCCGACCGGCTTTTGTTCCCCCGGAACAGATTTTTCAGCCGTTCCACTCCCCGCAGCACCAACTGCCTGAGCACCTCGCCGGTCTTCCGACCGATGGGGTAAGGCTCCTTTCCCACAATGCCCTTGAAGTTGGCGGTAGGCGGCGGCAGCTGCCGGGCGTTTCGCTCGGCAATCATGTCCAGCGCCCGGAGTAAATCCAGCACATCGTGCTGATACCGATAGGTATTGTCCCGCTTCAGCGGCTCCGGCTCCTTGGTAAACAGGCACCTGCCGATTTCGTTTCTCGGCTCCAGCACGGCCACGGCCTTACGGATTTGCTCCATGGCCTCCTTCCGGCGGCGTTCAATGAGGGACTGGCGCAGCAGGTCAAGCTCCGTCTCCGCCTCCGCCTGTTCGGCGGCGGACAGGAGCATTTTCGTCTTGATCAGCATGAGGTGGGAGGCCATGGTGATGAACTCACTGGCCACCTCCATGTCAAGCCTTTTCATTTCCTCCAGATAGCTTAAGTACTGCTCCAGAATGGCGGTGATGGACACGTCCTGAATTTCAATTTTATTTTTGCTCAGCAGCTCAAAAATTACGTCCAGAGGGCCCTCAAAATCCTCCATAATTTCGGATTTCGTGTGGACAATGCCCTCCAGATGGTATTGCGGTTCATCCATATTCCGTTCCTTTGTTCCGTTCCCGTTTCGTTTTGAAGAATTATACCATTGATTTTCCCCCAGTGCAAGCATTTCAAAAAAAATAGACCTTTCTCACAGAAAATATTGCATTTTTCGATTCTATGTGGTAAGATATCTACACAAGATAAATCCTGGAGGGATGAGAAGTGGCAAGACGCAGTCGTAATCGCTATCGTGAAATGGAAAGCATGATGACCAAAATCATCCTTGCTGACCTGCTGGTATTCATCGGCTATCTGGTGTGCGCCGGTCTGAGCTGGAGCATTCTGAAGGTAGTCACCGCCATTATCGCCATTTTTGGCTCGCTTTTATGCGTAGGCTGGCTGCATCTCACTGGCGAGATAGGCCGCAGGAGAAGCCTGTGGATGGTCACGGCCTTCGTGTGCATCGTAATCTGCGTGGCGGTATCCCTGTTGGTGGGCTACCCCTGCCCCAAGCCTACGGCTTGATGTGGACGGAAAATATTTTCAGGCGGCATAAATTGCCGCCTGTTTTTTGTATCGAAGAAGCTTGGGAACCGATTTTTCATACTGAACTCCAATTAAAATCTTTAGAAAAGATTTTAATCAGGAAATAGTATCAGGCCCTCCCGGGTGCTTCCCTGATTATCCCAGCACCCGTTTATAAACAATGGGGACATCGTAGCCGAAGGTGCGCTTTCCCTGCACTTCTATGCTCTCGGAAACCTCCAGACAGGAACTGGAAAACTTCTCCCACAGCTTCAGCTTCATAACCGGTGAGAACTGACTGACGCTGCCGCCTTCCCAAACGCCGTCTTTTTCCCGGTAAAGTGCCGGTGTGAATCGTTCGGATTTCTTCAGATCTTCATAGTTCACCTGCCGCATAGCAGCATAGGAAAAGGCACTCCGATCTTCCCCCTTCGGAATCTCATAGGACGAAAGCAGAATACCGTCCTCCGCCTGCGTAAAGAGGAAAAGATGGGGCGACGCATGACGCTTTCCATTGGTTTCATAATAGCTTTCTTCCACGACAAACAGGCCCTTGAAGTCCTTGGGAAGGTTTTGGATTTTATCATTGCAAACGGTGTTCACATGCTCCGCATAGGGAAAGTCGGTTCCGGCGTCCTTCATAACGCCGAACTGCTCCCGATTATCAAAATGCCCTGTCAGCAGGCTCACGAATCTTTCCAGTTTTTCCATACGTTACCTCCACAGTCTGTCATACGAGTTTTTAATAAAACGCTTTTAAGCGTTTTATTAGGCCGCAGGATTGCGGCCAGCGGCCACTGCCGCTAAAAAACGAAGTCAATACATTTCTTACCGCCGCCCAGGCGGTCTGCCGTGAAACGGCTTAAGTAAAATGATGAAATCATTTTATGAAGAAATAGTATTATATTTTACCGAAACAGAAGCTGAAGCCCCATTGCAATCATCCACATATACGCGCAGGTCTTCGGAATCATCAGCAAACCGACTTTCGGCTTTGTTTTGCTGAAAAGCGTTACCGGAAGATAGCACCCAAAAGAAATGATAATGGCCGCGACCATTCTGGTCATGTGGTAGTTGTTTGCATTTCCCGAAATGGCATAAAGGGCAATCACGCAGATTCCGGTAACGGCGAAAACCGAGTTTCGAAGCAAAGACAGTTTTGCGTTTCCGTCCTCCGTGCGCCAGTTGTTCTGGGGCAAAAGACAAATCAGAATACGGAGGATTGCAGATACCCAGACGATGACTTCCAACGCAAAGGGAATGGAAAATTCAGGAAACGTATCTTTCCAGACGTACATCAGAATCATGTAAAATACCGTCATCGTAATCGAGGATACTTGCAGCCCTATGCCCAGCTGCTTCTGAATCCGGTCATTGCTGCCATGTACCGCCCGGAGAATTCTGGGCACCAGATGGAAGGCATCGCCGCCGCAAAGCACCAACGTCAGGGTGCCGTAAAGCAGAAACAGGCTGCTTCCCTGGGAGAACAGGAAAAACAGGATCGCGGCAACCAGATCGAACAGCAGATAACCCGCGTCAAAGATCGCCTCCATAATATCCGGGACTTCTGCCTTGTATGGATTCGCGTTCATTTTTTAAGCTCCTTATCTAAGTGTGCCTGCGCATTCTCATAAATCGTGCAGAATACGCGGACGCAGATGTCTTTTTCTTCCTGGGTCAATCCGCTCAAAATATCTTTGGCGAATTGCTTCTGAACCCGTATACCGGCTTCAATAATGGGTTTCGACGCTTCCTGTAAGGCAATTTCAACGTGCTTTTTATTGTCCGGGCTCTGGGTTCTTTCGATCAGGCCTCTGTCTTCCAGCCGTTTCAGCGAAATCGATACATGCGATTTTGTAGATTTTCGAACTTTTACAATCTCGGCTGCCGTATTGTGTTGGGGATTGCTCTGCAAAAACATCAGAATGTCATACTCCATCTGTGTCAGACCGTATTGCTGACAGATTCTGCCCGCAAGCAGCTCATAATAGTCCGTGATGGCCTTATGCCGATCCCAGAAGAACATGGCATGCACCTCCATATCGTTCTATTTTGAACGATTGTACAGCACCATTCTATCTTTGTCAATCCCCATTTTTCCGGCAGAGCACCAGAATCTCTCAGCGCAAAAAGTCCCATGTCCGACACCCGAAAGGGTGGGGACATGGGACTTTTCGCTTTTGCGCCCAGAAAGTACTCGACAATCAAGCCTGACAGGCAGCTGAGATTTGCATATTTTCAGCAGATGGTGCTCCGCACAGCGAATCAAAATAGTGGCAGTTGTGCCGTGATTTGTCACAAACCGCCGTGAGCTTCCTTTCGCAATGGCAGGTTTTGGGGTTACTGGATATCCAAATCCGCCGTGACCTGGTAATAGTCGCAGGCGTGAGCAGTGTAGTTTTTCACATTCTCCTTGGAAATCATGTTCATTTGCAGGAAGGAGCAGAACACATAGGCGTTGTCGTCCAGAATCATCTGCTGAAGCTTCACGGCCATTTCGCCCCGCTTGGCGGTGTCAAACTCCTTGGACAGTTCCTCAATCAACGCGGTTACTTCCGGATTGTCGTAGGCACCGAAATTATAGCTCATGCCGGGGACACAGGAGGTGGTGAAGAAATACTGGGGATCGCCGGAAGGAGCGGTGACCAGGGCGGAAGCATAAATATCCCAGCTGGTCATATCTGCCAGAAATTCCCGGCGGTTGGCAGTGCAGTTGATGTCCACGTCAATGCCGATGGTCTTGAGAGAGGCCTGGGCGGATTCGGCAAGCAGCGGAAGTTCCTGACGGGAAGGGTAGGTCAGCCAGCGGACGGTGAGCTTCTGGCCGTCCTTTTCCCGGATGCCGTCGCCGTCACTGTCCACCCAGCCGGCGTTTTCCAGCAAAGCCTTGGCTCGCTCCGGGTCGAAAGCCTCCGTCGTCACCTTTTCTCCGCCGAAGGTGGAGAAGCCGTCCGGGAACGCGCCGTTGCCAACTACCCCGTGGCCGTCCAGTAATGCGGACACAAAGCCCTCCTTGTCAATGCCCAGGGCGATGGCCTTGCGGACGGCTGCATCCTGAATAATGGGGCTGGTCATATTCATGGAGGCGAAGAAGGCTCGGGAGGTCTGAATGGAGGAGAACTGATAGCCGCCGTTTTCAAAATTGGGGTAAGCCTCGTAGGCCATGCCGTAGGCGGCATCGATGTCCCCGGCCTGGAGGGCAGCGGACAGGGTATCGCCGTTAGAAAGGGTGCGGATGGTCAGCTCGTCAATTTTAGGCGTGCCGTTCCAATAATCAGTATTCGGCACCAGGGACAGATGATCGTCCGTTACCAGCTCCTTGACCTCATAGGGGCCGGTACCGGTCACAACGCCGTTTTCAAAATCCGAGGCATCCACATCGATGATGCAGCCATAGGGGTCGCCCAGGTAATTCATCAGGGCTGGATTCGGCTCGCTGGTGGTAATGGTGAGCGTCTGGCCTTCGGCCTGAATATCCGTGATCTTGGTATCGCCGGGAGCCCGGTCGTGGTTTTCCAGCAGATGCTCCAGGCACTGCTTCACCGCCTGAGCATCCATGGCTCGACCGGAGGAGAACTTGACCCCATCCCGAAGAGTGACAGTCCAGGTGCAATCCCCATCGTTCGTCCAGTCTGTTGCCAGCCAAGGTTCCAATTCCATGGAGTCCGTGTAGTGCACCAGGGTTTCACCGATGCCGTAGCGGATGCAGGCCCAGCCGTTGTAGGTTCGGTGGGGGTCAACGGTTTCCTCCCAGTTTTCAGAATTGAAGGTAGTGTCGCCGATGACCATGGTTTTCTTGGCCGCAGGGGCAGCAGCCTGTGCCGTATTTCCCGTTTCTGCCGTGCTGTTGCCGCAGCCCGCCAGAAGAAGCAGGACAAGGCAGACGCTCAGAATCAGAGCGATCGCTTTTTTCATAAGAATCCCTTCTTTCTTTTTTATAGCACACTGTCAATCAGGCGCTTTGTATAATGATCTTGGGGGGCGCGGATGACTTCATCCGGTGTCCCTTCCTCTACGATATTTCCCTGGTACATCACCAGCACCCGGTCGGCGAATTGCTGTACCAGGGAAATGTCATGGCAGATAAATAGGATGGAGAGGTTCCGACCCTGTTGACTGCGCAGCGCATTCAGCAGCTCGATGATTTCCTTCTGGACGGTCACGTCCAGAGCGGAGGTGGCCTCGTCGCAGATCAGCAGCTTCGGTTCGATAGCCAGCGCCCGGGCAATAGCTGCCCGCTGGCACTGCCCTCCGCTGACCTGGTGGGGATAACGGCTGGCGAATTCCGGAGAAAGGCCGCATTTTTTCAGCAGCTCCCCTACCCTTTCCCGGGTTTCCTTCCGGGAAACACCGGCGTTGCGCAGGCTCTCCCCGATGCCATCCCCCAGGGTGCGGCGGGGATCGAAGGAGTCAGCCGGAGTCTGAAAAACCATCTGCATGGTTTTGTAAACCTGGCGCAGCTGCCTGCCCCGCAGATGGGTGATTTCCCGGCCATCCAGGAAAACGCTGCCGGAGGTGGCATCCAGAAGCCTGGCAATCAGGTTCACTGCCGTGGTCTTTCCGCTGCCGCTTTCGCCGATGATGGCCAGGCATTCCCCGGGAAACAATTCAAAGTCAATGCCATTGACAGCGGCAAAATCCGCCTGCCCCTGCCGGGAGAAGGTTTTTCTCAGGTTTTCCACCCGTAAAATCGGTTCCATCCCATCACCTCCGTAGCCGGGGCACCGCGGCAAGCAAAGCCTTAGTATAGTCGGCACGGGGCTGGGACAGCACCTGCCGGGTGCTTCCGCACTCCACACACCGGCCGTTTTCCAGCACCAAAACCCTGTCCGCCATGGCGCCGATGACGCCCAGATTGTGGGTGACAAGAACAATGGCCGTGCCGAAGGTTTCGCGAACCATCAGCATTTCCTCCACCACCTGCTTCTGAATGGTTACATCCAAGGCAGAGGTAGGCTCGTCCGCAAACAGAACACTTGGATTTAGCAGCATGGCAGCCGCAATGCCAACACGCTGCTGCATGCCGCCTGAGAGTTCAAAGGGATAGCTGGCCAGAATCCGCTTTCCATCGGCAAAGCCCAGTTTGCCAAGCAGCTCCAAGGCCTGGGCTTCAAAATCCTTCCTGGAAATTTTCTCATGCTCTTTCATTGTTTCAAACAGCTGGGCTCCCACGGTACGGATGGGACAGAAGGAGCTGCCCGCATTCTGAAAAATATAGCCCAGCTCCGAGCCGCATAGGGTACGCATTTCTCTGGGCGGCAGCCGGTTCAGCAGTCTGCCCCGATAGCAAATTTCCCCTCCGGTAATTGAGCCTTCGCTTCCCAGCAGTCCCATGGCCGCCTTGATGAGGGTGGATTTGCCGCTGCCGCTTTCGCCTACGATTCCCAGAATTTCCCCGGAATGAAGGGAAAAGCTCACATCCCGGATAACCGGCTGTCCCAGATAGGAAATATCCACATGATTGTATTGCAATAGTGCTTCCATCGGTTACCTCCGGCTTTTGGGATCCGCATAGTCCCGGATGGTGTCCCCCAGGAGATTGAAAATCATGACCGAAAGGAAAATGGCAATGCCCGGGCTGAAGGGAATCCAGGGGGAGGTGGTCATCAGGCTCCGGGTGTCGCTCATCATACTGCCCCATTCAGGAATGGGAGGCTTGGCCCCCAACCCTAAGAAACTGAGAGCCGCCAGTTCCATCATCATGGTGCCAATGTCCAACACGGAAGTGACCAAAATTGGCCCCAGAATGTTGGGCAGGATATGTTTGAGGATGATTTTCCCGGTGCCGCTACCGGAAAGCCGTACTGCCTTCATCCACTGGGTTTCCTTTTGGGAAAGCGTCTGGCTTCGGGCAATTCTTGCGTACTTGGGCCAGGAAATGGCCGCCAGAGCAATCATGGCGTTTTGCAGGCCGCCGCCCAGAGTTCCTGCCACCGCCAGAGCAAACACCAGCCCGGGAAACGCCAGAAACACATCCGATACGCGCATGAGCACCGTGTCCGTCATGCCGCCAACCCAGCCGCAGAGAACCCCCACAGCGGTGCCCAGAATGGCGGTCACCGCCACCAGCAGCAGCGTCGAAAAAATACTTGCCCGGCTGCCTGCGACGACCCGGGACAGCATATCCCTGCCATAGCGGTCGGTTCCCAAAAGATGCTCTGCGCTGGGGGCCTGCTTGGCAATGGTCAAATCCTGCAAATAGGGGTCATAGGGTGTCAAACGCTCCGAAAAGAAGGAGCATAGGATCAGAGTGGCCGCAAGTACGCCGAAAATAAGCAAGCGGGCTCTTACACCGTTATTTCTTGACTTCATCCTTCCTGCACCCCCAATCGAATTCTGGGGTCAAGGACGTGATACAGAATATCCGTAATCAGATTGACCAGCACATATATGATAGCCATCCAGACCACATAGGCCTGAATCATAGGGTAATCCCGCATGGTGATGGCGTCCACCGCCAGCTTTCCCACCCCGTCCCACATGAAAATGCTCTCCATGATGGCAGTGCCGCCCAGGAGGCTGCCGATAGACAGAGCCAAAAGGGTGATAATGGTCAGCATGGAGGACTTGAGGACGCTTTTCCATAGGGTCACGCTTTCCCGAACGCCTCTGGCCTTGGCTCCTAGCACATAGTCCTTATTCAGTTCCTCCAGCACCGTAGCCCGCACCTGCCGCATATATTTGGCGGACATGGCAATGGCAAGGGTCAGGGTGGGCAGAATGGCGCTTTGCACCGTTGTGCCGTTGGAAATCACCGGCAGCAGCTTCCATTTGATAGAAAACAGCTGCATGAGAAGCAGGGCAACAAAAAAATTTGGCAGGCTATTTCCCAGAAAGCTGAAAAAACGCAGGAAATAGTCCACAAACCGGTCATGCTTCACCGCCGCCCAGATGCCCAAAGGAATGGAGATGACCACTGTTGCGATAATCGACAACACCGTCAGCAGCAGCGTTGCCGGGAGCTTACTGACAAAGGTATCGAATACATTTTTCCCGGAGACGTAGCTGATGCCCATGTTCCCTGTCAGAAGGCCCTTCAGCCAGGTACCGTACTGAGTCAGGAAGGGTTGATCCAGTCCCAGCTCCGCCCGTTTGGCATCGATAATCTCCTGGGCAACCGCGCCTTTGTCCCCGTACAGTTCGATGATGGCATCGCTTCCGGCGGCACGCATCATGGCAAAGGACAGAAAGGTAATGCCCAGCAGAACGGGAATCAACTGGACAATCCGCTTTCCGATATATTTTTTCAAGCTAACAGCTCCTTCACAGCCGCCTTCCGACCCTCGATCAGGAACATCGGCGTGGAGGCATTGTTGATCCGCTCCTCCCGGGTCCAGACCTGCCGCCAGATCTCCTCATCGGCGCTGGCCTGGATTCCCAGATTTCGAAGAACGGACAAATCCCAACCGGGACGACACACCATGGAAAGAGGGGTTTTTCTGGCAATTGCCTCCATGGCATCCACATCTGTGCCGGCAGTCTCGTCCCGGACATCGGAAGCAGACAGAATCTGCCGATCCTCGCTGTGAGCCTGCTTTGCTTCCTCGTCCCACAGATAGCGGTACCAGTTGGCATCGAAATTCAGCAGCAGTCCTCCGGGAGCCAGCACCCGGGTCCAGTGACTGTAGGCCTTCGCCGGGTTAGGCAGGTTCCAGGTCACATTCCGGGTGACCACCACATCAAAACTGTGATCCGCAAAGGACAGCTCCTCCGCGTTCATCTGCCGGAACCGGATTTTGTCTGCCAAGGCTCCGGCGTTCCGCCGGGCCTCCGCCAGCATGGACGCCGTATAATCCACCGCCGTCACCTGGTAGCCCATGCCCGCCAGCACGATGGCGAAAAAGCCCGGGCCGGTGCCCACATCCAGAACGCGCAGGCTCCCCGGGGCTCTGCCCGGGAACCGGGCGGCGACTTTTCGGGAAATGGTATAGCCCCAGACCCGCTTCTGGTCGGTGGCCAGTTCCTCCTGATTGACACCGGAATAACCGGAGGCCCGGTTCGTCCAGTAGTGGATATTCTCTTCCTCGTAAGATGCAAACTGTCTCATATATGACGCTCCTGATGGAAAAAGGCTGCGCTTTCTCCCAAAAGTGCAGCCTTTCCAATGTAATTTGAAGAATTCTGGGAGTTTGCGTATGTTCTTTCCCTCAGGATACCATATTTCGGCGGCTCCCGGAAGCCCCCCTGGGGGTTGTTTTTTCCGCGAAAAGGGAAATTATTTTCTGGCGCAGATACCGAACATGGGAGCGTGGTACAGGTCCAGCTCCCCCAGAATCCGACGTCCCACCGCCTTATCCACCCGGCAGCTGGAAAACCCCGCTGCCTTCAGCACCGCCGCATCCCATTCCGGTCTTGCCTGGCCCACATCCATGGCCAGCGTGATGTCGTCGTTTTCCTGCCGGAGGGCATCGGTCATTCCCACATGGCCGTAGGGGCTGTCCGGCGCCACAGAGCAGTTCTGATTGCTTTCACTGCGGACGTTTTCCGCGTAATCCGCATCGAAATTCAGAAGCACCCCACCCTTTTTCAGCACCCGAAACCACTCCCGGTAGGCCTTCTCCGGCTCCGGCAGCGTCCAGGTCAGATTCCGGCTGAGCACCATGTCAAAGGTTTCATCCTCATAGCTGAGAGCCTGGGCATCCATTTCCCGGAAAGGAATGGAAAGACCCTCCTGGGCCGCCTGGGCCCGGGCTTCCGCCAGCATGGCGGGAGTCAGGTCGATTCCCTCCACCTGCTGGCCCCGCCGGGCAAGCAGAATGGCAAAAAAGCCGGTGCCGGTACCCACGTCCAGAATCCGCAGCTGCCTTCCGGCAGGAAGGTACCCTTCAATCTCCCGAAGCCACCGATTTCCCATCTCGTTATCCAGCTCATTTTTCCGCACCGCTCCAAAGTCACGGGAGCGTTTTGTCCAATAATTTTTCACCCGTTGTTCGATTTCCAAATGTTTCACCCTTCTTCGGCTGTTTGCCCCCAGTATAGCAAATTTCGGGTTTTCCCGGAAGCCCCCCGGGGGGATAATACTATTTCTTAATAAAATGATTCCATCATTTTACTTAAGCCGTTTCACGGCAGACCGCCTGGGCGGCGGTAAGAAATG
>ENA-ORSL01001522-ORSL01001522.1-human-gut-metagenome-genome-assembly--contig:-NODE-1522-length-19288-cov-4.141632_pt1 | contig 19288 bp, 18 predicted proteins | sample MGYA00242190_ERZ509157 | MGnify/ENA primary metagenome ERZ509157 (study PRJEB26280, sample SAMEA2338664) | human gut metagenome | biome: human gut; feature: human-associated habitat; material: faeces...
CGCTCAAGACACAGCTTCCCTCGGAGATCGCCGCTGCCGCATTTCGGAGTTTTAAGGAGCGGTATTCTTGGGACACGAAGGTCAGAGCGGTCACCGTCCGTGCCATTGAACTCTCTCCCAAAGACAGTGCCGAGCAGCTCACGCTGTTTGATAATGTCCAGCACCGCATAGCAATGGAGAAAGTACAGGATGCTGTGGAGGAGATCCGTGGTCGCTTTGGCAAGAGCGCCATCACTTACGCCTGCCTCATGGGCGATTTAGAAATGCCCACAGACGGAAGAGATAAAGTCAAAATGCCGGGGCGAATGTATCAATAAACGATGTTATTCAAATATCTCCCGAAGGAATTTATTGAAATTGCCGATGCGTTTCATGAGGTGTGCTGGCGAAGAGCCGGAACCTATAGACGCGTCGGAATGTGTACGCCGATAATGACGCTGGACGAAGAAAGGATATGCCTTGCAAACGGAGACGGCGCAAACGCGTGAAGCGCAAACGGGCATGACTTGGAACGCAGGAGGAGTAGGAATGTACTATCACGCATCGCCGATCGGCGGTATCACACGGCTGGAGCCGCGAATCTCCAACCACGGCATCCTGCTGATCTACTTTTCGACGAAACGGGAAAATGTGCTGGTCTATCTGAGCAACGCAATCGAAAAATATTGCAGAGAGACGGGCTTCCCGCACAGCAGCAGCTATAAAAAGTGGGGTCCGTACGGATTTACAAAGGACGGACGGCAGCGGCTGGAGGAATACTATCCGAACGCGCTGATCGACACCTACAAGGGCGTATCCGGCTACATATATTGCGCCGAGAAAATCTCGGTTTCCGACTTCGCGCTTCGAATTTCGAACGCCGCAGCGAGCAGTGAACCGGTCGAAGTCTCGGCTACGGAATTCGTCCCCGATGCCTACGAAGCAATCCTTCACGCGGAGCGCGACGGCTTGCTCACGATCGCCCGATACGAGGAACTGTCGGACAAGGCGAGAGAACAAGACGAAAAAATGATCGTGAAGGAATACGAAAATGCCGCAGCACATCCGGAATACCGACATTTTCTGCGCGGAAAGTTTCCCGCCCTGTTGAAGAACGTTGAATAGGCTGAAATGCTTAGAATTTTCCTAAATCTATCGAAAGTCTAAAACAATTCTGTGAGATTGCCACGGGTGCAAGCACCCTCGCAATGACAGACTCGGCAGTTTTTGGGCAGTCTGAGTCCGTCGTAATTCCGATAATTATGGCAGACTTTTCCTTGCTTGACGGACGGTTTCATGATATAATCAATTTATCCGAAACTACTTTACCGTTATCACAGCATACGGAGGAAATGAGATGAAAAGACGGATTTTCTGCGTTTTACTTGCGTTGTGTGTCGCTTTCGGCGCGCTGCCGTTTGCGGTGTTTGCCACCGAGGGCGGCGAAAATCCGGCGGCGATTCGGCTCGGTATCGGCGGAATCGACGGCTACGACAGCGCAGCGGGCTATGATTACCTTTACTACGGCATATGGAAGGACGCGCCGGTCAAGTGGCGGGTGCTGGACAGTAAGACGAACACAGGCGCGGAGGGACTGTTCCTGCTGAGCGAGGTCCTGTTCGGCAGAACCGAAGTGGGCGGCATTTTCTTTAACGGCAACGAGGGCGCGACCAATGCATGGCAGACCAGCAGCGCACGGTACTGGTGCGTGAACGAATTTACCGCCTTCACCGACGCGGAATACAGCGCCATCCTTGCAACCTATAAATCGGATGCGAAGAGCGGGACCACCTTTCCCGCCGTTGCAAATATTTTGAACGGCGACAAGGTATTTTTCCTGTCCGGCGCGGAAGCCTCCAACAGCAGCTTCGGCTTCCCGGATAATCCCTCCCGTGTGGCGTATTATAACGGCAAAGTGCGTCCGTGGTTTCTGCGCTCGCCGCCGTATAACGGAAGCAGCTATGCTTCTGTCGCCAGTAATGACGGTTCATTCCGCAGCTGTTCCATCGGCACATACAACGCAACGGCGCGTCCCGCCTTTAATCTTTCGGCGGAGGCGGTGCTGTTCTCCTCTCCTGCCGTTGGCGGCAAAAATGCGAACGGGTTGACCGCCGTCGCCGATTACAGCGGAAACGAACGGAAGCTGACGGTAGCGGATAACGCAAGAGGCGGCTTCACGGTCATGCCGAGTCAGCGCAGCGGCAACAAGATACTGTTCACCTACGACGGCGCAGCCACGGGCAGCAACGAATATCTCTCCGCGATGGTTGTGAACGGCGGAAAGGTAAGCTATTACGGACGGCTCAAAAATCTGAAGGATGCCGCGCAGTTCGGCGGCAATGCCATCGTAGCGCTGCCTGAGGGCTTTGATACCGCGAAGGGTGACCGACTGTACATCTTCAACGAGCAGTGCAACGGCGATTATAAAACCGACTATGCAAGTCCCCTCTGCGAGCTTTCGCTCGAGGAGACAAAGCCGAACGTCCCCCGCTTCAAGATCGGCGAGGATAACGGCTGGTATGTTTCCTACGACAACGGCACGACATGGGAAGCCCTCGGCGCAAAGGCGACGGGCAGCAACGGACTGAACGGCACAAACGGCGTTGACGGTAAGGACGGTGTGGGCATCGCAAAGGCAGAGATCAATTTGGACGGCGAGCTTGTGCTTACCTACACGGATGATACGGTCGTCAATCTCGGCAGGGTCGTCGGCACGGACGGTCAGGACGGTGCCGATGGTCAGAACGGCATTGACGGAAAAGACGGTGCCGACGGTCAGAACGGTATCGACGGTAAAGACGGTGCTGACGGCAAGGACGGTATCGACGGTAAAGACGGTGCCGACGGAAAGAACGGCGTTGACGGCAAAAACGGAACCAACGGCAAGGACGGTACAAACGGAAAAAACGGTATCGACGGGAAAAACGGAGCGAACGGCAAGGATGGCGTCAACGGTAAGGACGGCGCCGACGGAAAGAACGGCGTTAACGGAAAGGACGGCAAAGACGGCGAGGACGGTAAGGACGGCATTGACGGCAAGAGCGGCGTTGACGGAAAAGACGGTGCGGACGGTGCAAACGGGCTGACGCCCGTGATCGGAACGAACGGTCATTGGTGGATCGGCGGCTCGGATACCGGTGTAACGGCTGCCGCCGCGACGGAAGCTCCCACAGACGCCGCCACGGACGCAGAGGCAGACGGCGACCATACCTTTACTGTGATCGCGGTTGCCGCGGCGGGACTTGCATTGGTCGGTAACGCGGTCTTAGCGGTGCTCCTGTACGTCCTGCTGAAAAAGAAAAAGTCGATATTGCATAAATGACGAAGCAAGCGCAGCAAATAAGTGCGGCAGTGCAGATACAAACGTACCTGTACTGCCGCACTCATATGTGCTACGCACACTCGCATCGTGCGAACGCACGATGTGCCGTCTCATGCAGAATCTGACTCGCCTTTTGCGCTATAAAAAGCTTTTCAAGCTTTTTAACAGATTATAGTATTAACCGCCGAAGGTGCAGTACCCGTCGTCTCTGTAGTACTTACAGTTGCGGCACTTCGCTGCACGATTGCACCAAGGACAGACGATATCCGGCACACCGACAAGAAACTGGATGCGAAAAGGCGGTTTATTGCACTTTTTGCAAACAAAGTCAGCGCAACGATCGCAACTCGCAGTCGGTCTTCCGCCCTGTATTTTTTCACTACCGGCGTTGACTGCCTCCAATTCCCCATCCTCCAGCACAGCGGCTCCGACCGTCTTTTCGAATTTTTCCTGTTTTTGTTTCAAAATAAACACTCCAATCGTATTATATCCGGGCTTCCTCAATCAGGTGAAAGGCGGGTCATCAAACCGACGTCCCCACGACAAGACACCGCCGGCGACGTCCGCCAAGTCGTCGTCCGAAAGCGCCTCGGCGTCGGTGCGGAGCTTTCGGAACAGCGCCTCGACCTGTTCGGGCGTTGCGGTGATCTTCTCCTCCGCGAGGAGCGCCGTCAGCTCCTGCACGCTTTTTGCATTTCTTGCCTTGGCAAGAAGCTTTCCGTCTAACTTATTTTCCATTATGATCCTCCTTCGTTCAGTTGTTCGGCTCAACGCCGTGAACCTTGATATAGCACTCACGGCACAGACCGCCGTAGAGAATTGCGGATTTTCCGCAGCGGTCGCAGCCGTTCGTTACCACCAGCCTCCCGCCGTTGACGCCCTCGAGCATTTCGTCCCGCAGGGCAGCGTTTTCCGTCGTGTTTTTCTGTTCCTTCATGCGAGTTATCCTCCTTAAAAGTTCACCGTTTCCGTATTCAAAAACGCCCGCAGCCGCTGCAGCGCGTCCTTGTGCAGTATTTTGACGTAGGCATACGATATGTCCAGCCTTACGGCAATATCCTTGAGCGACAGCTTCTTGTCATATCGCAGGATGATCAGGTCGCGAGAGCGGCGGTCCAGCCGTTTGAGCGCCTGTGCAAGCAGTTTTAGGGCTTCCTCACGGAAAATTTCGTCCTCAACGCAGACTTCATCGGGCAGGCGCTCCGACAGCTCCGCGTGAATTCGGTGCTTGCGGAAATAGTCAATCACGGTATTGCGCGTGATGGTATAGATCCATGTGGAAAGCGAGGAGCGACTCTCGTCAAAGGTGTCGAATTTCTCATACACCTTCAAAAATGTCTCGCTGATCAAATCCTCCGCGTCGGCGCGGTTCGTGATTTTCGCAGAGATATACCGCCCGACCTTATCGCGGTATTGACAGTAGACCTCCTCCTGCGTGAGCGCGGTCATAGGGGCTTGCCCTCATCGTTCGGTCGGACCGTCGCCTCGCCCGCCGCATTGACCAAAAGCAGCGCATCGTCCGACAGCTCTCCGTCGCAGTCGTGCTCCGTTTCGGCGATCATTTGCGCAAGCGTCGGATCGTTTTCAAAGTGCTGGTAGTCAAACAGCGCCGAAAGCAGTTGTTCCGTCGTCGGCTTCATGGCATCTTCTCCGTTTCCGTTCCCTTCTGTTTCTTTATACGAGCCGCTGGAAAGAAGGGCTAATAAAAATTACGAATTTTTATCGTCTAACTGCTGGCGGGCGACCAGCTCGGCAAAAAAGCCGTTGTTTGCGATCAGCTCATCGTATTTGCCGTCCTCGATGATCTTTCCGTGGTCAAGAACGATGATTCTGTCGCACTGCTTGATCGTAGACAGGCGGTGGGCGATCACGAGCCTCGTGCATTTCAGCGCGTTGAGCGATTCGGACACCTTCTTCTGCGTGAGATTGTCCAGTGCGCTCGTCGCCTCGTCAAACATCAAAATTTTCGGCTTCGGCGCGACGGCACGTGCGATCATCAGCCGCTGCCGCTGACCGCCCGAGATACCGCCCGCACCCTCGGAAATAACGGTGTTCATCCCCATGGGCATTTTTCGGATGTCCTCGGCGATACCCGCAAGCTCCGCCGCCTCCCACGCCTCCTTCTGCGACAGCCACGGCGCGGAAATGACGATATTGGAGTAAATGTCACCTTGAAACAGCTTGCCGTTTTGCATCACGACACCGATACGGCGGCGAAGCGACCGAAGATCAATCCGCTCAAGGTCCTTGCCGTCGTAGTAGATCGCGCCCTTCTGCGGGTGCTCAAAGCCCAGCAGGAGCCGCAGCAGCGTTGACTTGCCGCAGCCCGTCTTGCCGACGATCGCCACATACTGTCCCGCACGGATTTTGAGCGAAAGGTCATCCAGCACGAGCGGCATATTCTCGTTATATCGGAACGAGACGTTATTCAGCTCAATGCCGCCCGAGAGCCGTGTGAGCACCTGCTTCCCATCGGAAATCTCGGGAACGGCGTCGAAAAACGGCTTGACTGTCGTCAGCACGGGCTTGATCTGCGACGCGGTAAGAGCGATTCCCGCAAGGGCGGAAAATGCGCCGGACACCATGCCGTAAGCCGTGCTGAAGGCATAGTAATCCGCAACGGAAATGCCCGCGTTCACCGACAGCGTGTACATCAGGAGCGTTCCCGCGAGGCTGACGGCAAGACCGCCGACCGATGCGAGCTTTATCGGATAATAGGTCATCTTAGCAGTCTCGGCGTAGAGATTCCCCCACCTTGCAAACGCACGCTTTTCCGCTCCCGCAAGCTTGATCTTCTGAATTCCCGTGATGAGCGCGTAGGTCATGCCGCTCTCCTTGCCGGAAAGCTCCATTTCCTTCGTGGTGTACTTTGTCTCCAGCAGGGACGAAACGACGGAAACCACGACCGTCGCAAGCAGAATCAGCAGCGCCGGCACGACGAGCGCGGGCGCATAAACGAAGATTTGCGAAATGTAGATCAGGGAAAACAGCGAGGTCAGACCCGTGGACAGGACGGCGGAGACCAGCAGATTGCAAAGCGTGCCGATCTGTGTCGCACGGTTGGAAAGCTCGCCTGCACTGTACTGCTTGAAGAAATCCGCAGGCAGCGACATCACGCGCATCATGGTCGCCGCCTCGATGAAGATATTCAGCTTCGTATCGATCCGCGTCGTGAGCATATTCTTGACCGCAGAGATTAGGAGCGAGCTGACGGAAACACACACGGAAAAGACCGCCAGCGAAACAAGCACGCGGACATTCTCCGACGGCAGCACCCGCTCAAACAGGAGCTTGCTGAGCACCGGAGAAATCAGTCCCATCAGCGACACCGCAAGCGTCGCCAGCGCGACCAGCATAAGGTCGGCGGCGGAAAGCGACCGAACGATATAGGCGGCAAGCGAGGAAAGGCTGAGCTTTTTCAGCGGGAAGGGCTTATAAAACGCGATTGCCTCCGCCTCAAACAGGCTGCTGTTTTTGCGGTTGAGCTTTCTGCGCTTGCCCGTTTCATAGTCGTAATAGCTGTAGCCGGAAAGTCCGGACGGCAGCAGCGCGACAACCTTTCCGTTTTTGCGCAGCACGCCGAGCATCGCACCGACGGCATCACGATACCAGCCGTCCTCCAGCTTCACCGTGCGGCGCATAATGCCGTAGGGACGCATCAGATACTCCAGCTGCTCGCTCATGTCGGTGATATTTTCGGGGACCTCCCGACTTTTGACATGGTAATACTTCAATATTTCGTCGATCGCGTTTTTGGTAACGGTGCGATCGTCGTTCAGTGCGGCGGCAACCCGCTTTCCCATGACGGCGGACGCCATATTCGCAAAGGCTTCGGCAAAGGCTTCATCGTCCTGCTGCTTGCGCTCTCTGATCTGCTCGTCAAACCATCCCATGAAGCGTCCCCCCCTTTACTCGTTCGTCACGAGCTGTGTATACGCACCGCCGCGCCGCATCAGCTCCTCATGCGTCCCGCGCTCGACGACACACCCTTGGTCCATGACGATGATCTCATCGCAGTCGCGGATGGTAGACAGGCGGTGCGCCACAACGATGCAGGTGATACCGCGGTCCTTGATGGACTTTACAACGTCATACTCGGTCTTTGCGTCGAGCGCACTCGTCGCCTCGTCCAAAATAATGATCGTCGGGTCCTGCGCCAGCACGCGGGCGATCTCCATACGCTGCCGCTGACCGCCCGAAAAGTCCTTTCCGCCCTCGGTCAGTCGGTAATTATAGCCACCCTCTCGCTGCATAATGTCCTCATGGAGCTGCGCGTCACGCGCCGCCATGATCATCTCAAAGTCCTCGATGGAGTTATCCCACATCTTGATATTGTTCGCAATGGTGTCCTCGAACAGGATAATGTCCTGATCCACCACGGCAAGCGAGCCGGTGAAAACGCTGCGGTCGATCGCGGAGATCGGCTTACCGTCAAACAGAATTTCCCCGCTCCACGGACGGTAAAGTCCCGAAATCAGCTTGGAGATCGTGGACTTGCCGCAGCCGGAGGGTCCGACGAAGGCAACGCGGCTGCCTGCTTTCAGCGTCATACTGAAATCCTTAATCAGCGGCTCGGCAAGGCGCGAATAGCCGAAGGTGATGTTTTTGATCTCGATATTTCCGGAGAGCTTATCATATTCCTCTGGACCGTCCTCCGCAGGCTCGGCAAAAACAACGTCGGACGGATATTTCATCACGTCCTCGATGCGCTCCATATCGGTGCGCATCTCCTGCAGGGTCTGCCCCGCCGAGATCATCGTCGATGCAGGCGCGACAAAGGCTGCCAAAAAGCCCTGAAATGCCATAATCATACCGACGGTAAGCTCTCCCTGCATCGCAAGGAAAACGCCGACCATCAGCACCGCCGTATTGCACAGGCTGCTCACCAGCGCCGGCAGCAGCCCGAGAAGCTGGTTCATCCGCTGAAAACGGACCCGATTCGTGTTGACGCTTGCCTGATAGCCCGCCCATTTCTCGAAAAATCCGTTTTCCGCGCCGCTTGCCTTGATCGTCTCAATCATCTCAATGCCCGCGACCGTCGTACCCGCAAGCTTGCCCGCATCGCGCATCTGCACACGGGTGATGTTGATGCGTTTTTTGGAGATCACACGGGAGAGAAGGACATTTGCAAGCACGGAGGTCAGCCCGATCAGCGTCAGCGGGACGCTGTAGCGGAGCATAACGACCAAATAGAATACCGTCATGCCCGCGTCAAGCGCAAGCGGGGCGAAGGTGTTGACCAAATTCCCCGCGATCATCGCGTTTGACGCCTGTCTGCCCTGAATATCGCCCGCCATGCGCTGGGAGAAAAACTCCATCGGCATACGCAGGACCTTCCACAAGAAGGTCGTGCTGCCGACCATGGCAAGCTTGCCGTTAATGCGGAGAGAATAGACCGCCTGTATCCACGCGACGACGAGCTGCACAACGCTGATCCCCGCGAGCGCAACGGTAAACGGCACGAGCCACTCGGGGTTTTTCCCCGTCAGCAGGCGGTCAAGGAAGATACGCGAAAAGGCGGGCGTGATGATCCCGAGCAGTGCGGAGATCACGGCGGTCAGCGTCACAAAAGCGACCGCCGCACCCGCGCCGACCAGTCGTTTACGCGCAAAGCCGAGCATCGACTGCGGCTTTCCCTCGGGGACAAACCCCTCGGTCGGCTCAAAGAGCAGACAGATGCCCGTAAAGGAATCGTCAAAGGTGCTCATCGGGACGGTATAGGTTCCCTTCGCGGGGTCGTTGAGCACCGCCTTATTCCCGCGAAAGCCGTTCAAAACCACAAAATGGTTGAAATTCCAATGGATAACGCAGGGAAATTTTCCCTCTTTTTTCAGCGTCTCCGGCTCATAGCGATAGCCCCTTGCGCTCAGTCCGTAGCTGCGGGCGGCGCGGAGGATATTCCGTGCGTTCGAGCCGTCGCGCGAAACGCCGCAGTCCAGCCGCACCTGCTCCAAGGGGATCCACTTGCCGTAGTACGCCAAAATCATCGCAAGACTTGCCGCGCCGCATTCGAGCGCCTCCATCTGCATGACGACGGGCACCTTTGCCGCTCCGTTTGTCACGGGCTGTCTGATCTTTTTGACTGCCTTCATCCGCGCACCTCAGTTCAGCACGAAGTCAAGCGGCTTAACCCGTTCGGTGATCACGGAAGCCGCATATACGCCGTCGGCAAGCGCGGGCGCGTTGACCTCCAAGGGATACGCCCAATTTTCCGCCGAGAGTCCGATCAGGTGCAGCAGGTAGTCGTCCGCACCGTCAAGCCGAACGGGGGCAGCGGCAACGGAAGCCACCGCGTACTCCGTCCCGTTCACCGAGACAAGCGTCTCGGGACCGACCTCGGCAATGTCCTTTTCACCGACGTAAACGGTCAGCCGTCCGTCCGCGCAGATGCCGCCGGTCTCCACCGCAGTATCCAGCCGTCCGAAAATACCCCAAACACACACGCCCGCCAGCAGTACGACCACTGCAACCAGAATTATCCATACGGCGGGATTCGACACACGGATATAGTCGTTCATCTGCTCGGGCGAGGAGATTTTTTCCATGCTCTTTTTACGGAAAATCGTGTTGCTCATGGTTTGCCACCTCATATAGCCTTCCGAATCCGAAGGATGTTCTGTCCGTTTTTATACTCGTAGGTGATCTCGTCCATGGTCTTTTTGACCAAAAAAATCCCAAGTCCGCCGATCGCACGCTCCTCCGCCGAAAGGCTAATGTCCGGCTCTGCGGTTTTCAGCGGATCGTAGGGAATGCCGTGGTCAATGAAGGTAATCACCACCGAGATCGGCTCCTGCGTTACCTCGACCCGCACCGTAGCGGGACCGGTATCCGGATTGTAGGCATATCGGGCAATATTGCCAAACAGCTCGTCAATCGCAATGTCGATCTGCCTCCGCGCCTTCGGCGGGCAGTCGATCTGCTCAAGCTGCTCATCCACAAAAGCCGTGACCTTTTTGATGTTCCCGACCGTTGCGGGAATCGTCATCTCTTTCATTTTCAGTTCCCTCCGTTGTACTTCAGGTGCAGCATCGTAATGTCGTCAAACTGCGGCGCATCACCGACAAACGCAGCAATATCTGCCTTGACCGCGCGGCACAGCTCCTCACCCGTCAGCCCGTGCAGACGGTTGAGCAGGGCTGCCAGCCGCTCCTCGCCGTAAAGCTCGTTTTGGGAATTCGTCGCCTCGGTCACGCCGTCTGTGTAAAGGAAAATTTCGTCGCCCGCGGCGAGGGTCAGCTCATTTTTGCGGTAGCGCAGCCCCTCCATCCCCGCAATCACGAGGTTCGGCTTCGTCCGCAGATATTCAAACGCTCCGTCCGCATGGCGTACCAGCGGCGGGTTGTGTCCCGCGTTTGCAAACTCGACCCTGCCGCTTACGGTATCCAGCACACCCATCCACGCGGTGACGAACATCCCCGCCTCGTTCGATTCGCACAGCTTCTCGTTGGCAACGGTAAAGACCTCATCGACGGGTCTGCCCGCCTCGGCATAGCCCTTAATGATGGTTTTTGCCGTCATCATGAACATTGCGGCGGGGATTCCCTTGCCGGAGACGTCGGCAATCAGGAAGCCCAGCTTGTTCTCGCCGACAAAATAGAAGTCGTAGAAGTCGCCCCCCACCTCCTTGGCGGTGTCCATGGCGGCGTAGAGGTCAAACTCGCTGTGGTTCGGATAGGGCGGGAAAACCGTCGGCAGCGCGGAGTGCTGGATGGACCTTGCAAACTCCAGCTCGCGGTCGATACGCGCCGCCGCCTCCGCAATATAACGCTTCAGCGTCAGAACGGTCGAATTGATGTCGTCGGAGAGCGAGGCAAACTCCTCGTTCGTCCGAACGTCAACCACCGTGTCAAGATTTCCGCTCGTGATCTTGCCGAGCGAGCGGTTGATCTTCGCCATGTTATCCACAACAAGCTTCTTGATGAGGAAGTACACGACGATAAACAGCATACCGAAAACGACGAACTCCATGAACACCGTAACGTATACCGATATATCGCGTGAAAGCATTGCCTCCGTCATCGGCAGGGCGGCAACAATATAGTAGCCCTCGGAGACGATGTAGGAGCAGAGCGCGTCCTCTCCGTAGACGGCGGCATTGAAGGGCACCCCCTCGGGCATGGTCGCGCGGTCGATATAAATGCCGGAAACGTCGAGGTTCTGCCCCTCGTTTCCGTGTCTGTCGCTGACGATATTCCAGTTCTCGCCGGCGATGATGATACAGCCGTTTTCGCCGACGTGCCGGTTGCGGGTCGCGCCGACGACCGTACCGTCAATATCCCGTTGGAAGCGCTCTGCGTCATAGGCGACCTGCACAAAGCCGCCGCCGGAAAGCGTCACGCCGGCATACTTGCGCAGGATCGACGCGTCGGAGGAGGTCGGCTGATAGCTCTGCACATATTCCTTCGTCTGCCCGTCGAGCAAGACGAGAAATTCCGCCGACTGGCTGCCGCCCCGCATATCATAATCGAGGAAGCCCTCGTAGGTAGATGCCGTAATGATCCCGTCGGCATCGATCACGTTGATCTCGGCAATGTCGTACTCTCTGCCGAGCGAGGCAAGCAGCTCGGCGTTGACCTTTTTCGCGGCATTGATGCGCGAGGCGATCGTCCGCGTCAGGCGCAGCAGGTTTTTGTCCGAGGCGTCCACGATGTCCTGACGGACGTCCACTAAATTCAGACGCACGAGCGTGTACGCCTCATTTTTTGCAAGCTCCGCCTGCAGCGCCCAGGTAAAGAGCGTCGTCATAAGGAAGCCGCCGGTCACGCAGACGAGCAGCCAGCGTTGGAACGACTGCGAGATCTTTTTCAGCTCATGCCGCGCGCCCCTGTGCTCCCGCTCGGACAGCAGGGACAGCAGCACGCCCGCGAGCATGACCGAAAGCCCGTTCACCGCGATCATCGGCAGCGAGCAGGCGCGAACGAAGGAAAAAGCGGTCTGCACGTCGGTCATGTTCGTCAGAAAGATCATCAGCATATGGATGACCTCCGCGATCACCGCCGCCGCAAGGCAGTAATACCACTTCGGCTTTTTGTTATCGAACATAAATTTGCGCAGTGCAGCCGCAAAGACGCCCGCAAGCACGGTCGAAACGCTGCACGCAAGACGCGTATATTCGCCCGCGCCCCAAAGCACGGCGAACCAGCGTTCCGCACCGCCGATCACACCCGCGATCACGCCCGCCGGAGCGCCGAAAAACAGTCCCGCGCAGATCGGAGAGGCGTCGCGGGCATTGATTACGGCACCGTCGATCTTGATACCGTATTCCGTCCCCAGGATTGCCAGCCCGCCGAACAGAAGTCCGATCAAGAGCTGACGGACAGGGTACGGCATCCGTGCGATCGCCTTCACGTGTCGGGTAAGATACACCAATGCGGACAGCACGACGGGCAGCAGCGCCGTCAGAATAAGCCAAAGGAAGGTATCCATGCCGCGCTTATTCGATCGTCAGGATGTCCGAAAAGCCGGTGATCTCGAACACCTCCATAACCTCTGCGCCGACACCGATGAGCTTCATGCTCCCCTGTCGGTTCATCACCTTCTGCGCCGCAAGCAGGACGCGAAGCCCCGCAGAGGAGATATACTCAACCTCGGAAAAGTCAAAAATCAGCTCCTTCACGCCGCTGACCGACTGCTTCAGCTCCGCCTCCAACCGAGGCGAGGTGTTGGTGTCGAGACGTCCCGATAAAGTGAGTGTCAGCGTTTCGCCCGCTGCGGTCTTGTTGATCGTCATGGTGATCCCTCCGTTATTCTCTCTCGGCAGCGCCGAGCGTTCGATTTATCATAAAATTTCAGTGTATCATGATTTCATCCGAAGCGCAAGGGCGCATCGGTGCTGCAGACCCCGCCGCAGCGTTCGGCAATGCTTCGGATGGGGCGGATGCTCAAGCCCGCGCCCTTATGCTTTGTGGACGCCGGCACGCCGCCTTTCGTATAATGCAGCGTGCCGCTCGCTGTAGGTATTGTCCACTGTAATGCAGAACGAGCCGCCCTCGGTCCCTGTCCGAATGACGATCTTGCGGTCCTCCGCCATCTCCTCCCTGCAGGCGTCGGGGAGCCTTACCGTGCGGGCTTCCTCGGCCTTCTCGAGATTCAGGCGGTCGAGCATTGCCCGCACTCGCTCAACGCCGAACGGCTTATGCAGATAGTAGCAGACGTTGACCTCATCGTTCTCGCCGGCAGATTCGTTGCTCGCGGTGCAAAAGACGAGCTTACCTTACTGTCGGTCCTGCAAAGCGCCCGCGCAACCTCAATGCCGGCAGTTTTGACGCGATCACTCCTCTGCCGATTTTTTGTATATTATATCATGCTTTGCCGAAAACACAAAGCATTTAACGTTATATTCCGCGCAAACCCTCCGTTTTTATTTTCAAAGCTTTACCGTTCGTTCTATTTTTAACCGTTTGTTTGATATGTCCCCCAATACCGGGTGTCCGGTATTGGGGGACATATGACCCCGAGTATTCTCTCGGAGACGGCAGTTTTTTGCATTATTTATCGCAGCTCGACTGTGAATTCGATCACGTCGCCGACACATTTTGCGCCGATGGTGCCGCGGTGCCCCTCGGCGATGCCGCGGGCAATGGAAAGCCCGATCCCGAACCCGCCGCTTTCCGCGTTTCGCGACGGGTCGGCGCGATAGAAGCGGTCAAAGAGCTTCCCTGTCTCGTCCGCAAGGGCAGGGTCGCAGTGATTTTTGGTCCGCAGCACAACGCCCTTCCGCGTTTTCTCCAACGAAACGGCGATCGGCGTATTCGGTACGGCATATTTTACCGCGTTGTCCAGCAGGATGGATACGAGCTGACGAACCGCGTATTCGTCGCCGCAGTAGGTCAGGTTTTCGGCGATCTCCGCCGTCAGCTCGTGTCCCTTCGTCGCGGCAAAATCACGGAATGACTCCGCCGTCTCACTCACAGCTTCGCTGACGGCAAACGGCTCCGACTTGAGCGGTGACGTCTCCTCATCCATGCGCGAGAGCGTAACAAGAGAATTGACCAGCTCCGTCAGCTTCTCGGTCTGTGCCTGTGCCTTGTCAATCCATTTCTGCTTCCCTGTTTCCATTTCCAGCACCTTGAGGCTGGTCGCGATCACGGTGATCGGCGTTTTCAGCTCATGCCCCGCGTCGGTGATAAACTGCTTCTGCCGCTCCGCACTGCGCACAACGGGATCGATCGCCCGCCGCGAGAGAAGCACGACCAGCAAAAATACCAGCAAGGTACAGCCGACGTCCGCCACGAGCGACCACAGCAGCACCGTCCGCACCGAGCGAAGCTCGCGGTAGCAATCGAGGAAGATTGCCATATTGCGGTTCTCGCCGAGATGCGCCACAAGGACGCGGTAGTCCCCGTAATGACCGTAGCCCTCGCCGTTTTCCAGCGCTGCGGCAAGGTACTGCGCCGTATCCTCCTCCGAGACGGAGGCGATCTTCTCCAGCTCCGCCTGCGTCAGCGTGCCGTCGTCAGTGTAGCGCAGGACAAAGAAGCGCGTAGAAAACGGCGTCTCTGCCGTAAACGGTCCGCCGCTTCGTTTCTGTTCGCCCTCGGGTGGAAGGCGGTCAAACGGCTCTGTCGGGCGCTCCTGCGTATCCTGCGGCGGGAGCATTCCATCCTCGGGCTTCCCCGTAACAGGGATCGTGCCTTGATTTTCATAGATTAGGTCCAGCGTCTGCCGCAGATCGGCATCGGTGGAAAAGTAATTTGCCACGTTCAGTATCACCGTCAGCAGCAGCATGACCGCCGCAACGGACAGCGTCGCGATCCGAATAAAACGATTTCGAAGCTGCTTTATCATACCGTGTCCTCCAGCGCGTAGCCCAGCCCGCGGCTCGCCCGAAGCTGCACGCGGGAGCCGATCGCTTTGAGGCGCTTGCGGAGATTGGAGATGTTGACCCAAACGACGTTGATCTCCGCCTCGGCATCCCAGCCCCATACCTTTTCCATGATGCGCTCGGCGGAAAAGACCTGTCGCGGCGAACGCATGAACAGTTCCATCACCTGAAATTCCCGCCCGCCGAGACGAACGGAGCGATCACCGCAGGACAGCGCGCCGCTCGTCGGATCGAGCGTCAGGTCGCCGTAGGTCAGCAGCGTCGGCTGATAGACCTCCCCGCGGCGCAGGATGGCGCGGACTCGACTCAGCAGCTCGATCGGGTCAAACGGCTTCGGCAGATAGTCGTCCGCGCCGGCATTGAAGCCGAGAATGCGGTCATCCTTTTGCCCCTTCGCCGTCAGCATCATGATCGGCGTTCTGATCTGCTCCCGCCGCAGGCGTTCCAGCACCTGAATCCCGTCCATTTTCGGCATCATCACGTCGAGAATAATGGCGTCATACGCTCCGCTGACGGCATATTCATAGGCGTCAAAGCCGTTATGAACGGCGTCCACGGAAAAGTGATTCTTCTCAAAGAATACCGTCAGCGCCTCCGCGAGATCCGGCTCATCCTCCGCAATCAGCAGCCGCATCGTCACCCCTCCTCGTTATTTCTTTTCGTCAGTATAGTACTGACGCGCCTTTGGCGCTATAAAAAGCTTTTCGAGCTTTTAACAGATTTTAGTATAAATCGTTTTCCCGAAAAAATCAACCGTCAAAGCGCCTCACGCTCCGTCTCCCGACCGCAGACGATGTTGAGATTTCCGTTCCGACAGCGCAGCGCATCCAAAAACTCCTTCGGAATCTGTTCGCTGTACAGCGTAATGCGATATTCAAGCTCATAGAGCGTCCCCATATTGGTCGTTTTGACGCGCACGAGCGTATGCGCCCTCGTGAATTTTTCAAACAGATCGTCAAACAGCCCGTCGTAATCGAGCGTTTCCGGAATCGTAACCTTTAAGACGCGCTCCGACGCTCCCCGCTGTCCGAACCGCAGCCTTGTCAGGAGCAGCAGCGCAAGGGCAAGGACCGCGAAGAAGATCGCCGCCAAGCACACAAAGCCCATGCCCGTGGCAAGCCCGATTGCCATTGCGGAGAACAGAACGCCGATCTCCCGCGCGGTCCCCGGCGCGGAACGAAAGCGCACCAAGCCGAACGCTCCGGCGACCGCAACGCCGACGCCGAGATTGCCGTTGACGAGCATGATAACGAGCTGAACCGCCATCGGCAGGATCGCGATCGTAATTGCAAAGCTCTGCGTCGAGCGCGCGCGGTACATTCCGACCAGCGCCAGCCCGATACCGAGCACAAGGGAAACCGCAGTACAGATAAAAAATGTTGAAAGGGTCAGTTCCGTTCCGATGATCGAATTAAGCACAGCGACGCGCCTCCTTTATCTTTAGCTCCGACGGGAGATCGTTTTGATAGCAGCTTCCGTATTTTGAAAACGACGTTGGAAAAGCCTCCGCCTCGGACAGCAGACGGCTCAGCCAGAGCGGACAGGCTGCCGCAAGCTTCAGCTCCAGCAATGCGTCGCCCGCCATCGTGATCGGCGCTCCGTAGTCGCCGCTGCCAAGCTCAAGCGCCTCCGTCCGCCAGCGCAGATTCGTGTCAAAGGTAATGCGCAGCGACGGGTCCTCCGCTCCCACGAACGCCTGACGGTCGTAGCCGATAAACACCTTCGGCTCCGTGCGGTAGAAGGATTGAAACCATCCAAGCTCCCGCCCGATCTGTCCGTATTGCCCGCAGGGTACGCTGCCGTTTAGGAACGGAGTCACCTCATCGGGCGCGGTGACGATGCGGCGCTTGTAGACGATCCCGTCAAACTTTTTCTTCAGCTCCACAAACACACGGTCCGTCTCCGTCGGTACCCCGTAGCTGCGGACGCGCAGCTTTTCCTTATACGCGGGCTTCTCCAGCGAAGCGCGGATGAGCCGCCAATCTGCGGTATCATAATAAATATTGCAAATCGTGTAGCTGCTGTAGCGGTCGGGCTGCACATACGGCTGCATCGCCTCGAGCAGGAATTTCTGCTGTGCCGCCGTCAAAAGGTATTTCTTTTCATAGCGTTCAAAGCTGAACTGCATCTTGTTTTCCATCGCCGTGACCTCCTTTGCACCCCCATTCTATGCCGTCACCCTAAAACGAACCTAAAAGAAAAAAGCGTTTTTCCTTTAACTGCGCTTTAGGTTCGGCGTTTATGATTGCGGCATCCGAAGGGCAAACGCCCAATGGGACAAAGGAGGTATTTTTATGAAACCGAAGCAAATCATTTCTGTGGTCGCAGGCGCGGCATTACTCCTCTCACTCACCGCCTGCGGAAAAACGTCCGAAAACGTCGCGACCGTCTCCCCCACAGCGGCAGCAAGTGAAAGCACCGCCGCAACCGTTGAGACGACCGCTGACGAGACTGCCTTCGTTTTCTCCGACGGCGGCATTACCGTCGCCGAAGGCAGCAGCAACGGCTACGAATACGAAGGCACGGCGCTGACGATCAACGGCAGCGGGACATATCTGCTCTCCGGCTCGTGCGCAGACGGCTCGGTAAAAGTCAAAAAGGGCACGACCGACGTAACGCTCATTCTGAACGGTCTGACCCTGACAAGCAGCGACACCGCGCCGATCGCGTGCAACAAATCCACCGAGGTCACCATCGTCGCCGCTGCGGGCACGGAAAACACCCTGACGGCCGCCGCCGCGAACAATGACGACACGAATCCCGCGAACGAAAACGCAGAAAACGCCGTCATTAAATGTAAGGACGGCTCGAACGTCACCCTCTGCGGCACTGGCACGTTGACTCTGAACGCAAACGGAAAGAACGGCATCAAATCCGGCGCATCAACGACCGAGGAGGGCGAAGCCTCCCTCACCCTCCGCGAACTGACGCTGAACATTAACGCCGCCGTCAACGACGCGGTCAATGCCAAGCAGTATCTCGCCGTCGAGAGCGGCACGCTGAACCTCGCCGCTGCGGACGACGCGCTGCACTGCGACCTGACCATGGACATCGGCGCGGAGGGCACCGACGGTCCGACCATCGTCATCACCGAAGCATACGAGGGCATTGAGGCGGCAACGCTGAACATCCGTTCCGGTAATATTTCGATCTTCTGCGAGGACGACTGCCTCAACGCCGCGAATTCCGACCTCGGCAGTTACGATTTCTCCATGAACATCTACGGCGGCACGATCGTCGCCTACACTGCCGCAGGCGACGGCTTTAACTCCAACGGCAGCCTGACGATCTCCGGCGGCAGCGTGACCGTTTGGAGCGGCAACGCCGCCGACAACCAGCCCCTCGACGCGGACGGCACGATCTCCATCACGGGCGGCACCGTCTTGGCAGCAGGCGGCAGCAACGGCATGGGCATGAACCTCAGTACGACGCAAGCCTACGTCACCTTCGGCTCTGTCGGCATGGGCGGTATGGGCGGTCAACCCGATTCGTTCGGCGGAGGTCAGCAGCCCCCGCAGTCCGACAATACGAACGGTCAGCAGCCCCCGCAGGGTCAGGAGCCTCCGCAGGCGGGCACCGGCGGGCAGCAGCCCTCCCGCCCCGACGGCAGCGGTCAGAACGGAACACCGCCCGAGCTGCCCGACGGCACACAGCCGCAGCAGCCTAACGGAAACGGCTTCGGCAACACACTTGTTTTAAGCGGCGGTACCGTCACCGTTTCGGACGCAAGCGGCAACACGCTCTATGTCGGCGAAGCGCCCTGTAACGCAAGCTTCCTGTTCTTCTGCTCCGCCGAGTTGACAGCCGATTCCGACTATACGCTCAGCGCGGACGGCAGCGAAGCGACTGCCACCGCTTCCGTCAGCACGACAACCTCGCAGTTTGCCGACGGTCGCCCCTGAACAGAAAGCACCTCCCGCCTCGGGAGGTGCTTTTGATTCTCAAAAAAGTGTCAAGCCTGTCATTGCGAGGGTGCTTGCACCCGTGGCAATCTCGCGGAATTGTTTCGAACTCTCGGCGAACTTTGGCGAATTTGAAACATTTCACATGAGATTCCCACGTCGAGCTGCGCTCTCCTCGGAATGACACGAGGTTTTTCGACACGCTGAAGCACCTCCCGCCTCGGGAGGTGCTTTTGATTCTCAAAAAAGTGTCAAGCCTGT
>ENA-ORSL01001534-ORSL01001534.1-human-gut-metagenome-genome-assembly--contig:-NODE-1534-length-19217-cov-11.660422_pt1 | contig 19217 bp, 22 predicted proteins | sample MGYA00242190_ERZ509157 | MGnify/ENA primary metagenome ERZ509157 (study PRJEB26280, sample SAMEA2338664) | human gut metagenome | biome: human gut; feature: human-associated habitat; material: faeces...
ACCTTCCCGATAGCAGCTCCAACACTTGGTTTTTCCGCAATCACTAAGATCAAATTGTTTCCTCCGTTTCTTTCGTTTCGGCCTCATCATCCTCATCGTCTGCAATGGCAGGCTCTTCGTCTTCATTGATATACGGCTCTTCCTCGTAACCCTCGTCATCAAAGAAATCCAGATCCTCGTCCTTCTGCTTCTTGCCGCGCACAAACTTGAAGTAGTAATACGCAGCGCTGCCAATACCGACCACAGCAATGATACCGATGATCAGAGCGATATTCGGAGAAGTGCTTTCCGGTTCTTCGGGTACTTCGGTTTCCTCACCCTCGACCGGCTCTTCCGGCTCAGGCACAGCACCGGTACATTCGCTCATATTTGTTTTGCAGACAGGGCATTCCGTATTGACTGCACCGGCCTCACAGCGGGTATCACAGTTACAGGTGGTAAGCGAAGATGCCGTTTCTTCATCCAACAGGGCAAGCAGATCAACCTCATCCACCATGTTGAGGAAGTAAGTCTGATACTGTTCCTCTTCTTCATTGATGGGCGCATCGTAATCGATCACGACATAGAAGGTGTTGCCGGTCTTGGTCTGCACCGTGATGAACTGCTTATTCGTCGCCTTGTCATAGAGCAGATCGCGGGTATAAGCGTTGCCTTCACCTTCAATCGGCTCGCCCTCATACGGTTCAGGCTCTTCGGGTGCTGCGGTTTCCGGTGTTGCCTCGGGCTGGGTCGTCTCCGTGACCGGAAGCTCCTGCTCGGTATCATCCGCATAGGCGAATGCGGGTACAGTGAACGAGATACAAAGCGTGAAGCACAGTGCAAGTGCCGCCAGAAGGCGGATTCCTTTTCTCTTAGTCATTGTCCGTCACCTCCTGCTGGGTAGTGGTAGGCTTTTCCGCCTTGCTGTCCTTCATCGCGGCAAGGAAGGACATGATCTGATCCTTGTCCATGACCATCGCACGGACGGTGTTGACGATTTCAAGGTTTTCCAGCTCGGTTTTCTTGTCGTACAGCTCCTTGAGCTGCCCCTGCAGGTCCTCGACCTTCTTCTCGGTTTTGGCGATTTCCGCGCAGACCTTCTGATATTTCGGGTTCATAAAAACGCTCCTTTCGGTTAGTAGTTGGGTCTTCCAAAGGCATAAAAGTGGGATTGCCAATAGGAAGTGTTGATGGATGTGTACTGGATGGGATCGCCGCAGTGCAACATCACATTGTCGCCCACATAGATGCCCACATGGGACACGCCCGGCGTGTCATAAGTGCCGACAAAGAAGACGAGATCCCCCGGCTTCACATCGGCGCTGGAAACAGGCGAACAGACATTGTAAAGCCCCTGCGCACCCAGCCGCCCGGTGTTGACAAGTCCGCTGTTTGTGAGAACATAACTGACGAATCCCGAACAGTCAAAGGAAGTGGACGGATTTGAGCCGCCCCAAACATACGGGTAGCCGAGATATTTTTCTGCCTCTGCGATGAGAGTTGCGAACTTCTCGTCCGTCAGATACTCCGCATTGACCGTGTAGTCATCGGGTGGGTTTTCAATGTACTTGTCCACATAGCCGGAGCCGGGGAACAAATCCTCGCGGTTGCCCAGCGTTGACATATAGGCTGAGTACATGGAGAGCTGGTCTTCATTCATGATGTAGACCGGCAAATGGGAGAGGTCAAAGTTTTCCAGCGTAACGGTACAGATGTAGTAGTTGTATGGGACTTCGACCTCATAAGTGTAAGTTTCCGTGCTGGTTTCACCGGTTTCTGGATCGGTGACAGTCGTTGTCCCGGTACGGGTCTCTGTCCGGTAGCGTACCTCAACCTCCACATCCTCAGTGAGGATATATTGCTGGTCAAAGAGCGTTTGAAGAAGTCCCTGAACTTCGTCCAGTGTGAACTCTCCCTCATTGAAGGCAGATAGAATGGAGATCAGCACATAGGGATCGTGCTCAATCGCGTCAAGGTCAAAGTGGTACTCGTCGTAGTCGTGTGTGCTCTCGTAGTTATCCAGATACGATTGCAGCTCCGCCTCCATCTGACAATACTGCGCCTCCGCGCCGGTCATGGCATCGTCCTCACTGAGGTAGGAAGTGGCGATGACAGACGAGGTAGTAGAGGTGAACATTGCCGTACAGGAGCTAATCCCGGCGGACAACAGGATCAGAATCATCAAGCCAGCTCCCAGCCAAGCAAAGACCTTTTTGTTCTTGGCGATAAAGTCCTTGACCTTATCCGACGCTTTCTCCCGGATGGTTTTACCGGTGGACTTGGTGGTAGTGGAGGCCGTTTGCGTCCCGGCCTTGCGAGCCGCCGCGTATTCCTTCTTGATGTGCTGCTTCTGGTAGTGCTTATTCATATTGGCACGGGAAGTCTTCATCTCAGGATTTTCGGCGACCGTCTTCTCAAAATGGAGCTTCCGATCAGCGGCCTCGGCCTTCTGTTCCAGCTTGGACACCTTCTCGAAAGGCTTGTTTGCACTGCGCTCTGTGTGGTGCTGGTAGTGGCGGACAACGGACTCTGCGGCAATCTCTGTCTTATGGGCGGCTTCCACGCCGGAGTTTTCCTGCTCTACCTCATGGATTTTGCCGTGAATGCCGGAGGCAAGAGTATCGCCGACCTTACGGACGGTCTTGTCTGCCTCAAACTGCAATTTGCTCTGTCCCTTGGGGACTTTCAGCTCGTCTTCAAAGTAGAGGCGGGTTTTGCCTTTACCGGTTTCCTCGTCAAAGACGCGCTCTTTTTTCAGCACCTTCTTGGTGGGCAGCTTCTCACGGGCGGCATCCAGACGCTCATGCGCCTTCTGAGATTTTCGCTCCAACCGTTCAATCCGCCGGGAAGCTGGGGCATCGCCGTCAAGATCCGGCATCTCTGCGGAGGTTTCCGCCGCTCTTTCCAGAACGGACTCTCCATCAATCTGCCTTTCAGCGCGAGGTCTGCTGACCTTGCCGGTGACAGCGGTATCGGCAAATGCTTTTCCGTAGTCAACGGAATGGGCGCGGTATGTCTCAGAGTGCAGAGTGTAAGATGTGGGATCATCGCTGACGGGCAGATCACCCGGCTTGTACTCTTGCGCCGCATCTGCGGACTGTGTTTCGGCCTGAGCCTGACTCTCTGCGTCTTCCAGCTCATCAGGACGAAGCTGCCGCCGCTTCCTGACCTCTTCGGTCAGATCACCGGTTTCTGCGTCATGAGGCGCGACAAGCTGGGCATCTTCAAGGCGCTTCGACACCTTTTCCGAAGTGCCTTCGGTGAGGTTTTCTTCCACAGCGCCGTCTCTGGTCATCCGCAGGACAACCCGGTCTTTGGGCTTCAATTCATCATGAGGCATCAGATTTCACCTCCAATCCGCGCCTCGGCAAGTTCCTTGTATTCAGGGTTTAACTCAATTCCGACATAGTGACGGTCAAGTTGCTTTGCGACCATACCGGTTGTGCCGCTGCCTATGAAGGGATCAAGGACAACGCCGTTTTTCGGGCATCCGGCAAGCAGACAGGTTTCAACCAGCTTCGGCGGGTATGCGGCATAGTGACCGCCTTTGAAGGGGACGGTGTTGATAATCCAAACATCCCGCTTGTTACGCAGCGGATTGATCATCTCATCGGAGATAGCACCGTGTTCCCGGCACAGGTTGATGGTCTGCTGCTTTGCCTGTCCGGGGATTGGCTCCCCGTATTTGTTGCTTCCCTTGACCCCGCGCTTGAGCCTGCTTACCGTTCCGGGAGCAATCGGCTCGGAAATGGCCTTGTAGTCAAAGAAATACTTCCGTGCCTTGGAGAACAGGAAGATGTGTTCATAGCAGCGGGCGCAGCGGTCTTTGACGCTTTCCGGCATCGGGTTTTCTTTCATCCAGATGATGTCATTGCGCAAATACCAGCCAGATTCGCGGAGCGAAAAGGCCAGCATCCACGGGATTCCGATCATATCCTTGGGTTTGCAGCCCTCAACCTTGTAGTTGAGAGCCACAGCCTGACCGTTTCTGCCCTTGGGATTCTTTGCGTCCACATAGCTGCCCTGATTGCCTTTCCCGGCATAGGTGTCGGAGATGTTGAGCCAGAGCGTCCCATCCGAACGCAGAACGCGCCTGACTTCGGTGAACACTTCCGTCAGGCGCGAGATGTATTCCTTTGGCGTTGCCTCTCTGCCGATCTGCCCGTCCACACCGTAATCACGCAGCGCGTAATACGGCGGGGAGGTGATGCAGCAATGGACGCTTTCATCGGGCAGCGTTTTGAGGACTTCGAGACAATCGCCGGTGTAAATGTGATCAAGCTGTATGGGGACTCCCTCCTTTCTGCGAGACTTGATGCGCAATCAGTCGGAGAAATACTCGTCCGGCTCGTAGTCCTCGTCATCGTCCAGCTCATCCTCCCAGCGGTCGATGATGGACTCGGCCTCCTTCGCCGCTTCGCGGTACAGGGAAAGACGATTGCGCTCATAGGCGGCATAGGCCGGGATGAACTTGCCAAACTCCTGAATGGCGCGGACATCCTTGGTGCGCATATCCGATACCATGTCGATCAGCTCGGCCATCGTCAGCAGATCCTCAATCATGCTGTCATACTTCTCCTTGGGGATGGTGACGAAATCATCCTCATACTCGCCTTCCTCATCCATATCAAAAGCGGAAGGAGTGCCGGACACACGGTAGATGTGTTCTTTCTCCTGAATGGAGTCAAGAATACCGCCGATGACCTCCGTTGCCTCATTGGCGCACTCGGCGATTTCCTCGCGGACATGGAGGTAAGCGCGGTGGTGCTTTTTCAGCTCGTCCTCCTTGCGGATCAGGTTGACCAGCTCCACGGTCAGCCCCATCAGGCCAAAGAAGCTGTCCATGCCTTCCTTGACCTCGCGGAAGCTCATCTCAACCGGCGTATCGCCGAAAATCTCGGTCATCTCGTCAACGGTGATCTCAAAGTTCTCATTCATATTCTTTTTCATAAAGGTAGTCCTCCTTAATTCTGCAAGGTTTCTTCGGGTTTGGTGGTCATGTAACGATAGAGCATCGTGTCCTTCGGGAAGTCATCCTTGAAGGGGACGATGGTGGAGCCGTAGAAGATCAAACCTTCACCGGCGTTGGAATTGGTGATGTAGTTCTGCTGGCTGGGCGAGATGTTCAGCGCCTTTGACAAAATCTGCCGGTCGCCGCTTGCCTGGTTCAGAAGGTAAACGAAGTCGGAGTTCTCAAAGATGTTCTCAATCTCACGGGAAGCCAGCAAATCCTTGACATTCTGCGTGATGCCGGTCGGAATCCCGCCCCATTTTCTGAACCGCTTCCAGATTTCGACGGAATAGGCGGCTGTCTGCTCTTCCTTGAGCAGAAGGTGGAACTCGTCCATGTAGTAGCGCGTCGCTTTGTGCTGGGCGCGGTTGATGGTTACACGGTTCCAGACTTGATCCTGCACAATGAGCATCCCCAGCTTTTTGAGCTGCTTTCCAAGCTGCTTGATGTCATAGCAGACGAAGCGATTATTCACATCCACATTCGTCCGGTGATTGAAGACATTCAGCGAGCCATGCACATAGATTTCAAGGGCAGTGGCAATCCGCTGTGCTTCCGGCTCACTCTGACTGCGCAAGATGTTGTAGAGGTCTTCGAGGATGGGCATTTTCTCAGGGACCGGATCGGCAAGGTAGTCCTGATACACCTTACGGACGCTCCGGTCGATGATGGTCTTTTCCACCGGTTGCAGCCCGTCCTTGCCGCCCACAATCAGCTCACACATGGAGAGGATGAAGTCAGACTTCAAAGTCAACGGGTTTTCCTCTTCCGAGTAATTCACATTGATGTCCAGCGGGTTGATGTAGTCGGTACTCACCGGCGAGATGCGGATGACCTGACCTCCGAGCTTCTGCACAAGAGGATAATACTCTGCCTCGGGATCGCAGACGATGATGTCATCTTCTGTGATGAGGAAGGCGTTGGTCATTTCCCGCTTCGCCGAAAAGCTCTTGCCGGAGCCGGGGGTGCCGAGGATCAGACCGTTCGGGTTTTTGAGCTGTTTGCGGTCAACCATGATCATGTTGTTGGAGAGCGCATTCAGCCCGTAATACAGCGCCTCGCCGTTCTGAAAAAGCTCCTGCGTCGTGAACGGGACGAACACCGCCGTCGAAGAGGTGGTCAGCCCGCGCTCAATCTCGATCTGATTCAGGCCAATCGGAAGAGAGGACATCAGCCCTTCTTCCTGCTGGAAGTCCAGCCGCTTGAGCGCACAGTTGTATTTCTGGGCAATGGAAGCCGTCTGAAAGATGGCGTTTTCGAGCTTCTGGCGGGAGGCAGCGGTATTCATGATGAGGATGGTCACAAGGAACATTCTCTCGTTGCGCGTCTGAAGGTCCTGCAACAGGCGCTTGGCCTCACCGCCATAGGTGGCAAGGTCGGACGGGATAATTTCCATGTCATAACCGCTTCTCACGGCCTTCTTCTGCTCTTCAATTTTCATCTTATCGAGGTCGGTAATCTTCATCTTGATGCTCTTGATGGCTTTCGCCTGATCAATCGTGCGGATATGAAGATTGACCGTGATGTTGCTGTCCATGTCGAGGAAGTCAGCCAGCATCCGGTCATTGAGTTCCGGCGCGAGGATTTGCAGGAAGCTCACTGCGCCGATGGCCTTGCCCATCTTGAAGCACTTGCCTTCACGGAAGTCGAAGGAAGTGGGCGCGATGAAATCTTTGCTGCTGAGTCCCGTCCGGGCTACCATGTCAAAGGAGAAGCGGAACGGCTCGTTCGAGTCCATATTGAACACATCATGGAGCACTTTCAGCCGTTCGTAGCCGGACAGCGGCTCGGTCTTCACACAGAGGGTTTTGAAATTGTTGAGGATGTCCGTCTCAATCCGATCCAGCTTGGCCTTCGCCATGCGCAGGGAGTCGGCCTCAATGCCGAAAGTAATGTACTTGCGCTTGATGAGGCCGTTGTTGCCCTTCGTGAGCTGGTTTTGCAGCATCTCGGAATACTCACTGCGGATGTCGTTGAACTCGTCATCCTGCTCCGGGATGTTGATCTGCTTCTTGAACTCGCTGATGCTCGTCCTCTGGTTGATGAAAGAGAACTGGACAAAAATCGAGCTGTCAAAGTAGTTCAGGAAGTCGCACCAGTTCTCGAAGATGGCCGTCTTGTCCTCGTTCTGGGCGAGCTGATAGTTGATGTCGTTGAAACGGATAGTCTTTGTATAAAGACGGCTGTTGACCTTGCAGATGCCGTCGCGGCACATCTCCACATAGGGGATGGTCTGCTGCGCCGATTTGCGGACTTTCTTTGCCTTCTTGTCCTTTTTCTTCTGCAAGACCAGCTTCTTCTTTTCCTCGGCGGAGAGAAGATCGCCGTACACCTTGCCGTTTTTGGTAAGCCGCTTAGGCTCTGCGGCCTTTTTCGTGCTGCTGTGCAATCTGCAATTCCTCCTTCTCTTTGATTTCCTGCTGGATCGCAGCGTATAGGTTGTTCGTGCGGTATGGCCGCACCTTATCCCTCAGAAACATGGACTTGATCACATGGCCGAGGATTTTTTCAGCCGGTTGCCCGTCCTTCTCATAGAGAGCGAAGAAGATAAACGGGAGCATGATGACCACCATCAGCATTGCCGAAGTGGAGATGCCGAGGCTGGGCTTAGTCAGGAAGAAGATCGGGACACCCGCTGCCGCAGCCAGCGCAAAGCAGATGAGCTGCCGCTTTGTCAGGTTGAACATGACCTTCGTCTTGACACGATTCAGGTCCTTCGGGACCGGTACAAACGCCATTGGGAACCTCCTTTCCAAGCGTGATGCTGCACTCGACTTCATTGCCCCATACATCCCAGCCTTCGGTGGACTGGCGGGCGAAAAGTTCGATGCGCGGGACATCGCCCATGAGCTGGACGATGCGGTTGCGGGCTTCCTCCGGTTTCTTGGAGTGCTCTTCGATGTGGCTCATGATGACCTGATGCACACCGGGGCTTGCCCGTTTGGGATGGCCTTTCGTTGCAAGGATGCAGAGTTCCGCATTCGCCCGTGTCCAGTACCCCATGCCCCAAAAGAGGCTGTCGGACACCCGGTTCTGCTTGATCCAGACAAAAGCCGTCGTTTTGTATTCAAATCCCCATGCTTCGAGGACTTGGAACGCCTCCTGCATACAGGGGAAGGTAATCCACATGAAGAGCGCACAGTCTTTTGCTGCAAGCTCTCCAATGGGAAGCGCCTTAATGTCTTCAAGGCACATGGTCGGGTAATGACTTTCCGCCGAGCGGCCAAGCCCTTTTTTCGAGTAGACCTTGTACCGCCACGGAGGGTCGGCATAGATCACGGAGTATTTCTTCAAGCGGACCCTCCTTTCTCAGTGGGCATTGAATAATGACTTCGCGAGCGAGCCTGTCTTGAACAGGGAGAAGCAGAGGATGACCGTGTATGCCGCCACCGAGAACAGCGCCGAGTGGATATTGGCCGCGATGATCATGTTGTTGATGAGCACTGCATAGATCGCCACGCACACCATGATGAGGAAGCCTTGGAACGCAAGTGCGAACAGCCCTTTGAGGTAGTTCGTGCCAATGCTGCCCCATTCGCGGTTACTCATCGTCGCTATGGGAATGGGCGCGATGCTCACGGTACAGTAAATTTCAATCATACGGCCATAGAGGATGACCGTGATGAGAATGGACATAATCTTGAGGCACAGACTGATCAGCAGCGTCTCTATGGACAGGCCGAGCAGTTCGCCAATGCCCATCGTTTCCATGCTCGCGCGCATTTGTTCAAGAGTGGATTCGATGTCGATATTTGTGTCGCCGCTTATGACACCGGCTGCACCGGTTACGACATTTTGACCGATGTCGAAGACCGCCATCACAATGTCAAAGGTATTGGTAACGAGGTAGATCGCCACAGCCGCCTTGAAGAACCACTTGAAGAACATCCATGTGTCCATGTCATGCAAGTTGTTTTTCTCGGTGATCATGGAAATCAGCTCGTAACACAGGACAAAGGTGATGATGATACCAGCGATGGGGACTATCACATTTTCGGATAGTCCCCGGATCATCTGGTATATGCTGCTATCCCATGAAGAGGGCGTTTTGCCTACCTCAGCAGCTATCGTCCCTACCTTGTCGTTGACATCGGTGAACATATTGGTCATGTTGCTTTCAATCCAGCCGATCAGAAGCTCTTTTATGGCTTCTTCGATTTTTTCAAGGATAAATCCCAATATTTCACCACCTTTCGGTTATGCTGGGGTTGCCGGATCAGAACAGGCCAGACAGGAGCGGGATAAGGGTCGTGCCGATGAGTACCACACCACCACCGGCCATCAACTGCTTGATTCCTTGGCTCTTGGCACCGGGATTGTCATTGCCGTACCCCTCCATGAGGTTGACCACGCCCCACACGGCAAGGCCAGCGCCAAGGGCGACAACGAGGGTCTGCAAAACGGTAACTGCCTGATTGATAAATTCCATAAATGACCTCCTTATGTTGGAAATTGATTAAAAATTAAGGGAGAGCGCGGCATTTCGCGCCCTCCCATGTGGACACGCGAACCGGTTATCAGAACAAACCGGACAGCAGGGGGATGAGGGTCGTGCCGATGAGTACCACGCCGCCACCGGCCATCAACTGCTTGATGCCCTGGCTCTTGGCACCGGGATTGTCATTGCCGTAGCCCTCCATGAGGTTGACCACACCCCACACAGCCAGACCGGCACCGAGGGCAACAACGAGCGTCTGAAGGACCGTAACCGCCTGATTGATAAATTCCATAGAGTGACCTCCTTGATTTTTGAGTGTGAATTATTGAAAATGGGCAAAAAAACAGAAGCCCCGTCATTGTTCTGCTTTGGGCATTGCCCATGCGCAGTGCATGACGGGGCTTCAATCGGCTTCAACCTCTCCCATGTCATAGAGGTCGAAGGTTTGGGTGGGCTTGACTACCAGCTTGTGAGAACGGTATTTCTCGATGTCAAAGGCGTTGCGCTTATCGTAGTCGGACAGCATTTTGTATTTTGGATGCTTCGTAATGTCGTACTTGTCACTGAGAAAAGGTCTCACGCCTCTAAGCTGCAAAATACATTTGCCGCCGTCCATGACAGCGATTTCGTCCTCCGACATGAGCTGCTTGCCGGTCTTCTGATAGTTCAGGCCGTATGAGTTGTTGGTCGAACGGGTTTCTGATGTGTTATATAGGTCGATTGTCTCCTTTCCGAGGATTTCACTGAGTTCCTTCAAAGTGGATTTTTCCTTGCCGCCAAGGAAGAGCGTACAGTCGCAGTTGCCGACAATCGTGTCCGCCGCGTCCTTGTAGATGGTCTTGAGCTGGCTCTGGGACTGCAAGATGATGGATGCTGAGATTTCCCGGCTTCGGATCGTAGCAATCAGTTTGTCGAATTTCGGGATTTGACCGATGTTCGCAAACTCGTCGAGCAGGCAGCGGACATGAACGGGAAGCCGCCCATTGTAGACATCATCCGCCTTATCGCAGAGCAAGTTAAAAAGCTGGGAGTACATAATCGCAACGACAAAGTTGAAGGTATCGTCGGTATCAGAGATAATGACAAACAGCGCCGTCTTGCGGTCGCCGATGCAATCCAGCTCCATCTCGTCGTAACTCATCAGCTCCCGCAGCTCCGCGATGTCAAACGGGGCAAGCCGTGCGCCGCAGCTAATCAGGATCGACTTGGCTGTTTTGCCAGCGGCTAACTTATATTTACGGTATTGCTTGACCGCGAAGTGGTCAGGGTCACGCTCTTCCAGCTCATCGAACATGAGGTCAACGGGATTTTTGAAAGTCTCGTCATCCTCTCTGGCCTCCGAAGCGTTGATCAATTCGAGCAAGGTAGTGAAGTTTTTCTCGTGTTCCGGCGCTTCGTACCAGATATAGCCGATGAGTGCGGTATAGTAGAGCTTTTCTGCCTTGACCCAGAAATCCTCCCCGGACTTATCGCCATCTCCCTTCGTGTTGACGATGATCGTATTGACCAGTTTGAGAATGTCCTTCTCTGACCTGATGTAAGCGAACGGGTTGTAGTGCATGGATTTACGAAAATTTATCGTATTCAGCGACTTGATGATATAGCCGTTTTTCTCAAGCATCTTTCCACATTCGACCAGCACTGTACCCTTGGGATCAGTGACCACATAGGAGCTGTGCATCTGCATCAGGTTGGGCTTCACGAAGAAGCGGGTCTTACCCGAGCCGGAACCACCGATGACAAGGATATTCTTATTCCTCGCGTACTTCGGCTGCTTCGGACGGCTGTTCATGGTCAGCCCTTCGGTCTGGGTGAGAATGACATTGTTGGAAAAGTCATCATCCATGTAAGGCCGGATGTCTTCCGGTCGTCCCCAACGCGCTGACCCGTATTCCTCCCCTTGGCGGAATTTCTTGCGGTTTTTGCCTTTGATGTAGACGGCCAGCTTGAGCAACGCGCCTCCGGCCACACCAATGAGAAGGTCTACTGGATGAAAGCTGGGGAGCGGATTGGCGAACGCTGCGCCGAAATTGGCAAAGCCGCCGGTGAGCTTGTCGATGAACTCTGTGCCGGGAGCCAGCCGGAAGACTGCCGCCAGCTTATCCACAAAGTAGAAGGCGAACACATACGGGAGATTGAGAAGGACGAGCTTTTTGATGTCGAGTTTCTTTTTCATAGCTCAACGCCCCGATCCTTCGTCTTAACCTTGACCTTCTCCTTGTGCTGGGCTTTAGACTGCTCCCTGCTGCGGGAGAGCTTCTGCTTGAGGGATTGCTTTTCTTTCTGCTTGACCGTCTTGGCGGAAAACTCCTTGAACGCCTGAGTCATCACATCCACATCCCGGCCTTTGAAGAAGACGAGATAGCGCGGCGGCTGCTCAGAGGTGTCTTTCTTGAGCGCGTAGTCGATCCCGTACTTGTTCGCTGTACGCTCGAAAGACTTGATGTTTCCGTCGGTCACTTCGATGTTGCTGATTGCGGCGTTCTGCTCGACAAGATGCTTGATGGACTGCTTGCCCCGGTAGGTCTTGGGCTGAGAGGCTTGCTTTTCGGCCTTTTCAATTTCCTCAATGAATTTGGCGAGCGCCTTTTTCAGCACTTCCGCAGTGATCCTGCCGCCCTTAATGGCAATCGCAACGACTTTGGTATTTACTTCATCCTGCATGGGGACCTCCTTTCTGAGATTTGCGGGGCAATCCTGTCACTAAGGCGGGACACCGTGTAAAATGTGGATCATGTTTTCATCTCACCCCCTTTAAGTTGATTGAGAATGCTTACGCATCAGCCTTTTCCGTGAAAATCGTAGTTCACGCGGGCTGAATAGTAGTTGTCTATGGTCAGTGAAGCGTTATACAACGCCGTAAGCAGATATGCCCGGATGTTCCGAATGTCGGAAGGGCAATCGTTCATCGCTTGGAGCACATAGTCGATGTGGCCGCTGTCCAGCTTGAGGAAGCGTGACTTAACCACCGGCTGCGGCATATCTTCTCCGTTGATACGGATGGTGGGTCTTGTGGAGCAAACAGCATCCAGCATGATCTCGACAATTTCATTTACCCGGTCAAGGTCATAGTGCCTATCCTGAGAGCGGATGTCGATCTCAAGGTTATCCCGGATCAATTCCCTGTATTGCTCCCGTTCATCCATCCTGTCCATCCCATCAAGATTGATAGATTGATAGTTTCTCAGAGAGTTATTTCTTTCGTTGGTAATTACTTGATTAGTATTTAATTGTGCGGGATTTTCCGTACACGGTTTTCCCGTGAACGGATTATCCGTGTCCGGCTTTTCCGTATGCGGTTTTTCCGTGTCCGGCAAACCCGTCTGCGGCTTCTCGTATATCTCGAAAACCATGCTGCTCATCCGGCCTTTTTCATCCCGTGACTGATGACGGACGAGATACCCTGCGTCCTCAAGCTCCCTGAGAGCTGCCAGAACAGCATCGGGGCCTTCCTTGCAGATCGCCGAAAGACCTTTCGTTGAGAACTGCCAGCCATCGTTGAAGGACAGCATTTTGGAGAGTAGCCCCACGGCCTTGAGGGACAGGGTTTTATCCCTGAGATGGTAATTTGCCATGACCGTGTAGCTACGGTTTTTGTTGACGCGATAGACTGCCATGCGGTTATCCCTCCCTTGCCATCACCGGCTGACAGCGCAGCGTTGACAGCTTCACCGGGGAATAGGGACATTCCTCGAAGACACAGGTTTGATATTTCCAGTAGGGACGATGGAAGCAGCACGACCGGCATTCCGGGCAGATCCCGTCGCATCCGCTGTCATAGTGGTTGTGGCCGGGTACCTCCTTCATGAGGGCTTCAAAGGCTTGCAGCTTACCGGCTGTCATGTAGCTCATTTTGTTTTCTCTCCTTTCCTCGCCGCACCGCCGTCATCTGCAAGGGGCAGATTGTTCCAGCTTTCGGGCAACAAAAAAAGAGGGTTTGCTTCATGCTCCGAATTGGAGAATGAAACAAACCCTCTTAGCTTTTCAGATATTCAGATGATGTCTCGGATGGTATGGATGATGCCGAGCAGCAGCCCGACAATCAGGGCGAGCCCTCCGATAAGACCGCCGATGATGATGTTGAGTGCGAAGATTCCTACTGTGCCGGATATGCCGTAACCGAAGGGGACGAGCCAGAGACACATCCTGCGGATGCCGAATGGGAAGCCGACACAGAGCCACATTAGGAAGTAGTCACATACGCCGTCCGCCATATAGACCGGCTTGAAGAATGCGGCAAGACAAAGGGCAATCAGCAGAGGAAGCAGCACTTCCTTGAGAAAAGTCTTCACATCCTCACCCTCAATCCCTGCAAATCGTCCGTGCGGATGCCGACGAGATACCATTCCGCAGCCATCTCGATCCGAGTGGGTTTCCACTTGCCCCCGATCATGACATCGAAGCATTCCCCGCAGTGCAGACCGCCGTAGTAGCAGTCAAGGTCAAAGCGAATGTCGTACCGATCCGTTGCGTGATCATAAACCAAAGTTCCCTGTTTCATGATGGACTCCTTTCGTTGTGGGCAGCGCAACGGGAAGGGCTTATGCAGTGTACCTCCATAGCCACCGCCAGCCGGTTTTGATCCTGTGCGCCGATTGTTGAGCGATTGTTCCTCTTTCAGGTCAAAAAAGAAGGGACTAAGCCAGAATCCCTTGATTTTCAAGGTCTTTCTGATTTAGTCCCATTATCGCACAACAATCTTTGACAAACAGAGCAGAAGCCCTGCCTTCTTCAAGCTGACGCATCATTTCATTAAAGCCGGGGCGATCCATGGTAACGCCGGAAACGCCATCATCCACGAAGGTCACGATATTGGTATAGCCCATATCCTTGGCGGTTTTAGTCAGCAGCTTCTTTTGTGCGTTTCTTTTGCTAAAAAATTAAGGGGCAATAACAAAGCTGACAATCGCTCTGTTATTGCCCTACCTTATTTTTGCTATACCGAGTAGAAATCTAAGATTACACTTTTCGAGACTCCGTCTCTACCCCCGGAAGTGTATGAATTTCAGGACATCAATGTAAACCTGCATCTGCCCCGGTCCTTCGGAACTGGCGCTTTAGATGCTTGTGTATAAAAGAAGAAATGCTTTTTTGGGGGCTTGTGTGTTATTTAGCATTTACTGTCAAAAACAGAGGCTTTCCAAAGGATCTACTTGGCAACTATGCGGAAACGCTGATTTTGCTGTTTACCATAGAAAATATTCTGCTTATTTTGTTGCCAGAAAAACGATCTCACTGATAACCGTATCCTCCCAAGAACTTCCTTTATAAACAGACTGTATCGTAAGACGAACGGTTTTTGTAGTAACTGCTTCAGAAAGTTGAAATGTCAATTCTTCCTTAACATCAAGAAGTGTAAATTCTTCGTTGCTGCCGTCTTCAAAGGTCAGCTTGATCTCTTTTGGACGTGCATTCTTCGTGTAGTAAGTATCCGAGGAGTGATTTCCGGAACAGATTCGGAACCCAGTAATTGTTTGTTCCTCCCGAAACTCAAATTGTACATATTCCCCTATACCGTTTCCGCCCACGCCTTCAGTCCAGTTGGTCTCTCTCTTCCCATCAATCAAGTTTGTAGCAATATGAGTTGCGCGGTCACCATCATAGGTGGAGCTGGCTGCTACACAAGCGAAATCGTTTTTTTGCAATTCGCATATTGTTTTAGGAGAGGTTTCCGCAGATTCCAATGGTTCTATATTTACATCTGTTTCTGGTACAGTGTGTTGAGATGCTGTCATAGACTGTGGCGTTGTCCCAGATGTTTCCAATTCCCTGCCGTGGTTAGCTATCCGAAGAATTGAGACGCATATAATAATCATAAATATTATCAGCAAATAAAGATGTGCGACCCCATTCTTATTTGGGTTTTCCTGATCTTTCTGATTCTCATTCTTTTTCTGCTCTCTGTCCCTCTTGGTATCAGCAATTGCAATGATTGATCCAATCACCCCAATTACAATGGCAATACATTCGCCTGGAAAATATGTAATTATGTTAAGGAATTCTTCCATGATTTTCCATCCTGCCTCTCTCTTTATATTCTTGCATAAAATTCCGTATCCTCAAAGGTTGCACGGTCTCTGTGCCGCCACGGTTTATGTCAACACTCAGCAACTTTATGTATAATGATAGCAAATTTGACACGAAAATACAATAGCGCAAAAGATTTTATTATAATGTCTGCTGAATAAGCCGCTTTGCAGCTTATTCACGCACCGTCAGGTGCGCAATTCCATAAAACGGCTCTGGCGAAGCTGCCGGAAGGAAAGCGGAACGTGATCCTGCTATCCTATTTCCTGGATCTGAATGATCGGGAGATCGGCGAGAAGCTGAATCTTCTTCGTCAAACCGTATCCAAGCGGCGGCTTACGACCCTGAAAGAACTGCACGACTATTTGATAAAGGAGGGATTTGAATGACCGGACAGGTAGGTGTCCTCCCGGTGCCTGTGACTCTGGCGGCGGTAGATGGCGACGAGGGTTCTCTCATCGCTGTAGCCGCCCATTTCAGGCGGTACATCCGGGGGCTCTCCACCAGGGTTCTGAATGACGAATACGGAAATACATACCTGTACGTTGATGAAGATATGTGTCTCCGGCTGGAAACGAAGCTAATCCACAGCATCGTGACGGGCTTTAAGGTGCTGCCTGTCTAAGACCTACGGGGCAAGTTTCCCTCCCTTTCCTTGCCCCAACGGTCTGGCATTGAAGCTCCTGCACTTTGAAAAAGAAAGCCCGGCGGATAATTCCGGCGCAGTATAAGGCAGACAGATACATCTCTTCTGCGCAGAGCCGGACAGCTGGTACGCCATGACCTCTTTGAGTGAGCGAATAAAACCTGCACCGGAAAATGAGCACGGCGGCTCATGGGCGACGACACGCAGAAGGTAAGGTACTCCCTTACAGCCACAGTCCGAGCGTTAAAAGCGTCGCAGGCAATGGGTAGGGTCCGGTGGATAAGCCGGGGGGTGAGATTCCCGTGGAGCTGCGCCAACAGCCGTCTGTTCCGCCCATTCGCATATCATTATCTTTCAAAACACTGAGAGGAAAATTGTGAGTAAAAACAAGTTGCCTAACAATCCAAAGCAGGCAAAGAATTGTCCTCTTGACCAAACAACGACCTACCACATAAACGGTAGGTCGTTTGTCGTTCAGCCGGTATTCAAACAGGAAAATGCCAAATCCCTGGGTACGATTTTGCTTCGCCTCTTGCAGGCAGATTGCGAAAAAAGTCTGTGAATTTTCTGAAACTGGCTGACAATCGCAGTCAAGCGCGGTATAATAGTTGCGTGAAGTAAAGAAAACGCAAGGAAATTTGTTGCTCGACTGCTAGAAAAGGAGGACTTATGAAAAAGTCGAACAACAAGAAAACACGCGACGTTACCGCGTTTATTTACCCCCGTCTATCGCGTGATGACAGCCTGGAGGGGGAAAGCTACAGCATCAGCAATCAATAAATTTGTCTGTTTTTCTATGCAACAGGTTGCCAAAACCACAGTTTTGGGATTACATAAATAAGAAGAAAGATACAGTAGCAAGCACAGCAAGAGAGTACCCACTGGCGAAATTTGTATTGGGATAATCCCAAACCCTTATAAAAAACGGAGGCGATGGATGGAAAACCGGAAACGAAATATTCAGATGAAATTCTATGTCACGGAGGAAGAAAAACAGCTTATTGAACAGAAGATGGCTCAGCTCCCTACTCAGCGGATTGGTGCTTACCTCACCAAGATGGCGATTGACGGATATATCATCTACACCGACACCACGGATATCAAAGCGTTTACCGCGGAACTGTCCGCAATCGGGCGGAATATCAACCAAATCGCCAAGCGGCTCAACGCCGGAAGCCCTGCCTATCAAGCGGATATCCAGGAAATCCGGGAGAGGCTGGACGAGATATGGCAATTACAAAGACGCATCCCATCAAGGCAACACTGAAAGCGGCCATTGACTATATCTGCAATCCCGCCAAGACAGATGGGAAGTTGCTGGTGTCCTCCTTCGGCTGTACATCTGAAACTGCGGACATAGAATTTGAGTGGACACGCCGACATGCCATTGACAAGGGCACTAATCTGGGACGCCACCTGATACAGGCTTTCGCTCCCGGAGAGGTCTCCCCGGAGGAAGCCCATGAGATCGGCATGGAGCTGGCGAAAGAAATTCTGGGCGGTAAATACGAATTTGCGCTGACCACTCATATTGACAAAGGGCATATTCATAACCACCTGTTATGGAACGCTGTTAGCTACACGGACTACAAGCACTACCATTCTAATAAGCGCAGCAAACAGGGTGCCGGACTCCAACACTGGGCGAAGCTGCAAAATCTGAAACAGGCTGCTAAAACACTAAACTTCATCACCGAGCACGGGATTGATACTTATGAGGCGCTGGAAAACAAACTGGCCGCTCTGACTGACCAGTGGGACAGTAACCTTGCCTCCATAAAGGCAGTGGAAGGCCGGATAGCAGAACTGACCCTGATTGCCAAGTATGCTGATACCTACCGAAAATGCCGCCCCATTTATGATCGCTACAAGCAGTCCGGGGACAAAGAGAAGTATCTGCGTGGGCATGAAAGTGAGATCATTCTATTTGAAGCTGCCGCACGGGAACTGAAACAGCTGGGTGCCGTTCCGCTGCCCTCTATGGATCGGGTGCAGGCAGAGCTTGCGGAATTGACTGTCAGGAAGAATACCCTATATGCGGATTATTCCGAAGCTAAGCGTCAAATCCGGGAATATGAAACCATCCGGCAGAATCTGGATATTCTGGTTCCCACGCATAGAGAGCAGGAGCAGTAGAAACATCAGCAAATCGAATAGACTCCGCTGTGCGGAAGAACTATAGAAACACAGGAGGAACATCATTATGAAGGAACGCCCCGTCATTATCGTCACAGGAAAAGTGCCCAATATGCAGCGCTGGTATGAGGAAAAATGTAAGAGGGCTTTGGAGGAACTGAGCCTGCTGGCCGATACCCTCCACCGTCCCGGCGACACCCCTAACAAGGGATGGCCTACCAAGCAGGAAGAAATCAATTCCCATCTGTTCAATGCAGTCCGCATTGTGCTGATTCTGACCAACATTTCCTGCGGACAGCGCACCCCCGTCCGTAGTGAAGATATCGGTTGCATTGTGGAGGAAGGGTACGCCGGTTTTGAGAAGATCAAGGCTAAATTTCTGGGATAACGGGAATTGTTTGCAGATTATTAGCGCTTGTTTTTCCCTAACCGATATAATAAACCCAGGAAAGGAGGCTGCTGTCCATGACAAGAGGTAATGCAATACGGGAATTTTTTAGAAAAAGTATTCTGCCGGTGACAACCGCGCTTCTGCTCGTCTGCATCTTCAAGTCGGCTTGCATGAAGGACGGAACCCTTGATTATGTATGGCTCTGGATTCTCTGCGGTCTGCCCTTCGGCATCCATCGGATGCGCTTTTGGGTTATGCCAGGCGGCAGCTCCTTTGGTGGCGGAATCGCTGTGTTCGCACTCAGTTTCATTTTGGGCGGTGTGATCGGCGGCTTCGTTCTGGTATGGCGGCTGATTGTGGCGGTGTGCTATGTGCCGCTGACTGCATTCCGGCTGATCGTAGGATAATTCTCTATGAAATTTTGGCGATGAATGTACCACCGATGAAAAGAGACATTTCTGGTCCAACGGAAAGACTGCTGGACCTACCACAAAAATTACAATTTATGCTGAACTCCAATTAAAATCTTTAAAGAAGATTTTAATTGCCTGAAGGGCATGGAGTTCATATGAGACTTGTTTTGTGATTT
>ENA-ORSL01001535-ORSL01001535.1-human-gut-metagenome-genome-assembly--contig:-NODE-1535-length-19213-cov-3.203831_pt1 | contig 19213 bp, 14 predicted proteins | sample MGYA00242190_ERZ509157 | MGnify/ENA primary metagenome ERZ509157 (study PRJEB26280, sample SAMEA2338664) | human gut metagenome | biome: human gut; feature: human-associated habitat; material: faeces...
AGGGCGCCGACTTTGTTTTTGGCACAAAAGCAACCAAACCAGCATCCATACGGCATGATGCAAGAAAATGTCACAATAATATGAGAGTAATTAACCGATTTTTGGTGGTATTGCACATTTTTCGGCATCTATTATTGTTATTATTATCTCATGACATTTAAATAATAGTATGTTATAATAATGATAGATTAAAAAATCATTTTGGAGGTGAGCCTGATAATCCGTTGATTCAGATTCGCATTTACTTGTGAAGCAATTCCCTACAATTACGCGGCAAGGAGCATCGATATCCGATGTTTTCAAACCACGACGAGAAAGGAGTTTCCTCATGAAAAAACTGATTTTTTTACTATCGTTTATTATGATCCTTATGTTTGCAGTCTCATCGTGCGGCACGAACGGCAAGCCCCCGATAGTGACAACACCGTACGACACGTCGGACCCGCCAACATCTCAGAGCACCACCACCGGGCAGAGCACAACTGCGCCTGTGACCGATACATCGGCACCTGCCGAAACCGTCACCTACACCGGACACATTTCCGCCACAGATGGCGTTGATATATCAGGCATAGTAATCGAGGCACTTTGGTACACTCCCATGCCGTGGACTGACCACGCCTCCAACGGAACTACAGGCACAAAATACCGCCAGAACTACGACTATTTCAAGGATTATCGCGAAACCTTCCGCTATCTCACGACCATAAGCCCCGACAAGGACGGAAGCTTCAGCTTTACCGCCCCGGCCGATATGCACGTTGCGATTCAGATAGACTGCGAAACAATTCCGGCACCCTACGGCATTTACCCGGTCAACCGTTCATTCATTTCCAATTATTACTACGACAACCCGCCCCCGGCAACCGTAAAATACCGCGAAAACACGAATATCGATTTTGTAATCGGGCCTATCGAACGTTACGGCGTGTACATTGATTGGGACGGCGATGATTTTTTCTTAGCTCCCCTCGCAATTGTGAACGGCGAAAAAGCCGCGGCCAACCTGCGGCTGTACGAAGCCCGTTTTGACGACAACTTTGTTGAAGCCATGATCGAGGGCACCGACATCAGCTACAGCGGCAAAATTCAGTGCGGCGGCGTTGATGTCGCAGCTGTTTCGAACACAACCAACATTCTGTTCTACCTCGCAGGCTATTGGGAGTGGCGCGTGAACTACCTCTACTACAACAACTATATCACCAAGGCTCAGTACGATGAAATATTCAGCACGCGCGAGCCGTCGAAGGTTGTTATTTCCCCGTAATGCAAAGCAAAACAGCTGTCCGCGGCAGAGCCGCGGACAGCTTCTTTTCAGGCTCCACCGCGTGATTCCTATGGCGCGATTGCGCAGTCGGGGGCGCGGCGTGGCCTTTACTTATTCGGATTGAGCAGGTGCCGGCAGCCCCACAGGTATGCCACGCCCGACCAAAGCGTGAAAAACGTCATGATCAGCGTTGTGGCGATCGATACGGGATAAATTCCCGCAAGCGGATATCCGTCTCCGGCGAGCTGTTCTACGGCCGGCTCGAGCAGCACACACAGCACGCACACTATCTGCGTCACGGTTTTTATCTTGCCCAGCTTATTGGCAGCGATGACCTTTCCGCTTGATGACACGACCACCAACCGCAGTCCCGTCACCATAAGCTCGCGAAATACGACGATCAGCACCGCCCAAAAGAAATACGGCCGTATGGCATCAAATTTGTAAAGCACGCACAGCATGGTTCCGATAACCATCAGCTTATCAGCCAGCGGATCCAAAAAGCGTCCGAAATCGGTAATCAGATTGTTTTTACGGGCAATCCGACCGTCAAGCATATCGGTCAGCGAAGCAAGTGAAAACACCGCCGCAGCCAGCAAATAGGCAAGTGCGGGCGGTATAATACCCGCCAGCATGATCAGCGCTATTACCACCGGCACCATGCACATGCGAATGACTGTCAGCTTATTCGGTAAATTCATCTGCCCTCTCCTTTGTCAGCCGTCACAGCCTGACCAATCAAATCGTAATCCAGCACCTCACGCAGCTTGACACGTACAAAACTGCCGGGCGCTATGCGCGCAGGAGCGCGAAAATATATCTTACCGTCAATATCGGGGGCATCGCCCTCTCCGCGGCCGAAATGTATCTCACCGACCGGGTCGTAGTCCTCACACAGCACCGTCACCGTCTTACCTATCATGGAGCGGTTGCGCGCTTCATTGATATCCAGCTGCTCACGCATGATAATATCGGCGCGATCCTGCTTGACCTGCTCGTCGATCTGCTCCGGCATGTCATATGCAGCTGTTCCCTCCTCGCGCGAAAACGGGAATACACCCAGGTGCTCAAATTTTGTCTCGGATACAAACTCGCACAGCTCGTTAAAGTCATCCTCGGTTTCGCCCGGGAATCCGGTAATCAGTGTAGTACGAATGACAATTCCCGGTATTTCGCGGCGTAGCTTGGCTATTACGCTCTTGATCATGGCGGCATCGCCATGACGGTTCATAGCACGCAGCATACGGTCCGAAATATGTTGAATAGGAAGATCAATGTACTTGAGTATGCGCGGATTGTCACGTATCTCGGCCACCAGCTCGTCGGTGATTTTGTCGGGATAGCAATACATCAGACGTATCCACGGTATGCTTGTCGCCTCCGTAATTGCGCGGAGCAACGCCGCCAGCCGATATTCGCCGTACAGATCCCGGCCGTATCTTGTTATGTCCTGTGCCACAACGTTAAGCTCACGTACTCCCAGCGCCTCAAGCTGCTTTGCCTCCTCGACAACATCCTCTATCGGACGACTGCGGAACGGTCCGCGTATCGACGGGATCGCGCAGTATGAACAACGGTTGTCGCAGCCCTCTGCAATTTTAATATATGCAGAATAGTCGGGCGTTGTGAGCAGGCGGTCGCCGCCGAGTCTGACACAGTCGGCCGCGTCAAATGAACTGAATTTACGGTGCGAGCCTTTTTTCTTTTTGACCGTCACCGCTTCGATAGCCTCCACGATATGGTGTATGCTTCCGACGCCGAGCACGGCGTCGACCTCAGGCAGCTCCTCAAACACCTGCTCGCGGTAACGCTCGGCCAGACAGCCCGTCACGATTATAGCCTTGAGCGAGCGATGCTTTTTAAGCCAGGCTATATCAAGTATGTTGTCTATCGCCTCTTTTTTGGCACTTTCAATAAAGGCACAGGTATTGATGATAACCACATCTGCCTGTGTTTCGTCCTGGGTGATCTCGTAGCCTGCCTCCAAAACCTCATGCAGCATCACCTCAGTGTCAAGCTGATTTTTGGGGCACCCCAGTGAAACAAATCCGATCTTCATTGTTTATCCTTCTGCGGCAGGCTGAATATTATATCATTTGCCGCGCCGCTATAATTATTCATGTTAATAATATCACATTAGCCGGTTTATGTCAAGTATTTATGCCACGGTTCGGCAAAGCTTTACAGCGCGCAGGAAAATTCAGCCATTTTATGTCGTTTTGGATAATTAATGTCTTGGTATAACATGAATTTTGTCAATGTAGTGTATTGACAAAACTGCGTCAGATATGATATTATTGTGTATATTAATTCATGTTATGAAAGTGAGGTATCGCCATGGGCTATCTTGAAACAGTAATAGCTGATGTCAACCGCAAATATTCTCATCAGCCCGAATTTCTTCAGGCTGTAAGAGAGGTCTTTGAATCTCTCGCACCCGTCATTTCCAAAAACGAGGCGTTTTATCAGAAGGAGGCTATTCTGGAACGGATAGTCGAACCGGATCGTCAGATCATGTTCCGTGTACCGTGGGTTGATGACAAGGGGAACGTACGTGTCAACACCGGCTACCGCATCCAGTTCAACAATTCTATCGGTCCGTACAAGGGCGGTATCAGACTACACCCGTCCGTCAACCTCAGCATAATGAAGTTCCTCGGCTTTGAGCAGACCTTCAAGAACTCTCTGACCGGTCTGCCTATGGGCGGTGCAAAGGGCGGTTCTGATTTTGATCCCAAGGGCAAATCCGACCGTGAGGTCATGTCATTCTGCCAGTCCTTCATGACCGAGCTGTGCAAGTACATCGGTGCAAACGAAGACGTTCCCGCAGGCGATATCGGCACGGGCGCACGTGAGATCGGTTACATGTTCGGCCAGTATAAGCGTATAACCGGCCAGTTTGAAGGTGTGCTTACCGGCAAGGGCCTGAGCTACGGCGGTTCGCTCGCAAGAAAAGAAGCAACCGGTTACGGTCTGCTGTACATGGTTGACGAACTGCTGCGTTGCCACAACAATTCGCTGGCAGGCAAGACGGTTGCCATTTCGGGTGCGGGCAACGTTGCAATTTATGCAGCCGAGAAGGCTATGCAACTGGGCGGTAAGGTTGTCACCATGAGTGACTCAAGCGGATGGATCTACGATAAAGACGGAATCGATCTGGCAGCTGTCAAGGAGATCAAGGAAGTCAAGCGCGGACGTATTTCGGATTATCTCAACTACCGTTCCGGCGCCGAGTATCACGAGGGCCGCGGCGTGTGGAGTGTAAAGTGCGACGTTGCACTTCCCTGCGCGACTCAGAACGAACTGCTGCTTGACGACGCCAAGGTACTTGTTGCCAACGGTGTCACGGCGGTCTGCGAGGGTGCCAACATGCCCACAACTATTGAAGCAACCAAGTATCTGCAGGAGAACGGCGTATTCTTTACGCCCGGAAAGGCATCCAACGCGGGCGGCGTTGCCACCTCCGGACTTGAGATGTCGCAGAACAGCGAGCGTCTGTCCTGGACGTTTGAGGAAGTCGACTCCAAGCTGAAGGGCATCATGACCAATATTTATCACAATATCGACGAGGCAGCAGGCAAGTACGGTTATGCCGGAAACTATGTTATCGGAGCCAACATTGCCGGATTTGAGAAGGTTGTCGACGCCATGATTGCTCACGGCGCGTGCTGATCTGAATGTATAAAAAACACTTCACTGTTGTATGGTTATACACAGTGAAGTGTTTTATTGTAAAACAAAAAGCCTGTCCCCATAGTGGGGACAGGCTTTTTGTGCGGCAGTATTAAAGCTCAATATACTCTTCCCGGCCGGCACCGACTGAAATGTACTTGATGTGCGAGCCGGTCGCCTCTTCGAGAAAGTGCACATAATTCTGTGCGGCTGCAGGCAGATCTTCAAAACGGCGGCAGGCGGTTATGTCGCATTTCCAGCCCGGAACGTACTCATACACCGGCTTTGCGGCAACAAGCGCCTCCCCCGACGGGAAGCGGTCTGTTTCAACGCCGTTGACATTATAGCGAACGCACACCGGGATCTGGTCGAGATACGAAAGCACGTCCAGCTTGGTCAGCGCGATCTCGTCGGCCCCCTGCATCATAATGCCGTAACGCGACGCCGGGACGTCAAAGCCGCCGACGCGACGCGGTCTGCCGGTTGCGGCACCGTACTCACCGCCGGCTTCACGCAAAGCATTGCCCTGCTCTCCGAACAGCTCGCAGGTAAAGGGACCTTCACCTACACAGCTCGAGTAGGCCTTCATAATACCTACCACATTGTCCAGCCGACGAGCGGGGATTCCGGCACCGATAGGAGCATAGGCTGCTATTGTGTTGGAGGATGAGGTATATGGATAAATACCGAAATCTATATCGCGGAGCGCACCAAGCTGCGCCTCAAACATAACAGACTTTCCATGCGCAATGGCATCGTTGAGGTATTCGGTGGTGTCGCAGATATAGTCCGCAAAAGGCATGCCGAACTTTTCAAGCCATGCATACATATCGTCGGCCAAAAGCTCCGGCGCACCGTAGCCGTTGTGAACCGTGAGATTTTTCCACTCCATAAGAGCGGGCAGCTTTTGCTTCAGCGCCTCGGGATGCAGCAGATCACCCATGCGCAGCGCTTTTTTCATATACTTGTCAGCGTATACGGGTGCAATTCCGCGGCGGGTTGAACCGAACTTGGCATCGCCGAGTCTGTCCTCCTCAAGGCAGTCGAGCAGCTTGTGGTAGGGCATGCAAATGGTGGCTCGATCGGAGATCTTAAGATGGTTGGGCGTGATGTTGATGCCGGCAGCTCTGAGCTTGGCGACCTCGCCTGCCAGATGCTCAAGGTCAATGACCATGCCAGGCCCCATGATGTTGACGGTCTCATCTCGGAGTATACCTGACGGCAGCAGGTTGAGAATAAACTCTCCTCTGTCGTTCACCACGGTGTGCCCGGCGTTGTTGCCGCCCTGATAGCGCATGACTATGTCATATCTTTCCGAAAGCAGGTCGACCATACGGCCCTTGCCTTCATCGCCCCAGTTGATTCCAACTATTGCAGTTAACATTTTTTTATCCTCTTTTTCTAAAGTATTAAACATTTATCTCGACTCTGAGTCCCAGCGCATCACGGTTGGCCTCGAGCACGGGACGAACGTAGCTGTCCAAAAACTCTGAGGTCTGCTCGGACGCACGGCCGGTAAAGACGCTGTCCGCCATAATACGGTTAAGCTCCTCACGTGAAAGTCCGAACTCGGGGTCGTTGACGATCTGATCGAGCAGATCATTGTCGCCGCCCTCAAGCTTGATACGGCGGGCTGTCTCAACCGAGTGCCGGCGTATCGCCTCGTGCAGGCGCTGTCTGTCTCCACCCTTCTCGACGCAGTACATCAGTATGTTTTCGGTCGCCATGAAAGGCATTTCCTCGTCAAGATGACGCTTCATCATGTTGGGATAAAGCGTACCGCCCGAAATTATATTGATATACAGTGAAAGAATTCCATCAACTGCTAAAAACGCCTCGGGAATGGAAATACGCCGGTTGGCAGAGTCGTCCAGCGTTCGCTCAAGCCACTGAGTTGCGGCGGTTATGGCAGGATTCACAACGTCCAGCATGACATAACGCGCCAGCGACGCTATTCGCTCACTACGCATGGGATTACGCTTGTAAGCCATAGCGGACGAGCCTACCTGCCCTGCCTCAAACGGTTCGTCGAATTCCTTAAGATGCGACAGCAAACGTATATCATTTGAGAATTTGGCAGCGCTCTGCGCTATGCCGCTCAGCACCGACAACACATTGTAGTCCACCTTACGTGAATATGTCTGCCCCGACACCGGCACACAGCCTTCAAATCCCATTTTCTGCGCTATGAGGCTGTCCAGCCTCTTGACCTTTTCATGATCGCCGCCGAACAGCTCAAGAAAGCTGGCGGCAGTGCCCGTTGTGCCCTTGCATCCGAGCAGACGCAGATGACTGATCTCAAAATCCAGTCGTTCAAGATCGGAAAGCAGATCCGCTATCCACAGCGTTGCACGCTTGCCCGCGGTGGTGGGCTGAGCCGCCTGAAAGTGTGTGTATGCCAGTGTAGGCGTGTCCTTATACTTGTCCGCAAATGCTGCCAGCGCGGAAATGCAGTTTATCAGCTTGCGGCGGATAATTCCCATAGCGTCGCGCATAACAATAATATCGGTGTTGTCGCCGACATAGCAGGAAGTAGCCCCCAGGTGGATAATGCCGCCGGCAGTAGGGCAGGCGTCGGCATAGGTCCGTATGTGGGCCATGACGTCATGACGCAGTGCCGATTCATACGCTGCAGCCTTATCGTAGTCAATGTCCTCAGCGTGCGCCTTAAGCTCTGCGATCTGTGCTTCTGTTATGTCAAGCCCCAGCTCGCGCTCTGCCTCGGCCAGCGCTATCCACAGCCGCCGCCAAGTGCGGAACTTAACGTCAGCTGAATAAACATGCTGCATTTCTTTACCGGCATAACGGACGCACAGCGGGTTCTGATAAATATCGTTGCTCATATTCTGTTCCTCTCTCAGTGGCGACGCTTGGTGGAGAGATAGTCGGATATACGGCCGACAGCCTCCTCCAGCTTGATTATATCGGGAAGGTAAACAATGCGGAAATGATCAGGTTCGCGCCAGTTGAAGCCGGTGCCGCGTGTGATGAGCACCTTTTTCTGGCGCAACAGCTCAAGCGCAAATTGCTGATCATCCTCAATATCGTAATACTTCAGATCTATGCGCGGGAAAATATAGAATGCGGCATCGGGACGAACCGCCGAAATTCCGGGAATATCGTTGAGTGCACGGTATATATATTCGCGCTGGTCGTAAATGCGTCCGCCCGGCCTGAGGTATTCGTCGCACGACTGATACCCGCCCAGCGCTGTCTGTATTATACTCTGCCCCGGCACATTGGAGCACAGCCGCATAGTGGCCAAAAGATTCAACCCCTGAATATATCCACCGGCGTGGCTTTTATCGCCCGCAAGGCACATCCACCCGCAGCGGAACCCCGCCACACGGTGTGACTTTGACAGCCCGTTAAAGCTGACGGTAAGCAGGTCGGGAGCCAGCGATGCCAGCGCGACATGCTCCAGCCCGTCCATAACAAGCCGGTCGTATATTTCATCGGCAAACAGGATAAGTCCATATTCACGCGCAATATCAACTATTCCCTGCAAGGTCTCACGTGAATAAAGCACGCCGGTCGGATTGTTGGGATTGATAACCACAATGCCTTTGGTGTTGGGCGTTATTTTGGCACGCATGTCATCAAGGTCGGGGTTCCAATGATTGGACTCATCGCAGATATAGTGCACAGGGGTACCACCCGCCAGCGACACTGACGCCGTCCACAGCGGGTAATCCGGTGCGGGGATAAGCACCTCATCACCTCGGTCAAGCAGGCCCTGCATGGACATTGTGATAAGCTCGCTGACACCGTTGCCCGTGTATATGTCTTCAATACCGACATTGGGTATTTTTTTCAGCTGGCAATACTGCATTATGGCCTTGCGCGCCGAGAACATGCCCTTTGAATCCGAATAGCCCTCGGACGATTTGAGGTTGTATATCATATCGACTATGACCTCGTCGGGAGCCATAAGGCCGTGCGGCGCAGGGTTGCCGATGTTCAGCTTGATTATGTTTATGCCGTTGGCCTCCATGCGGCTGGCCTCCTGCATCTCCTTGCCGCGTATGTCATAGCAGACATTTTCCAGCTTGGATGATTTATCAAAATCTCTCATATAAAAATCTCTCTTGTTCAGTTAGTATAGTTGTCAAAGTAGCCCTGGACAAGTACCACGGGGGTGCCCTTGTCGCCCGAGCCGCTGGTAAGATCGCACAGCGAGCCGATAAGGTCGGTCAGCTGGCGCGGCGTGGTACCCTGCGACAGCATCTGCCCCACAAGGTTGCTGTCCTTGGCACGTATGCTGGCCGAGATGGCCTCCTTCAGCGCCTCGCCGGACAGATCCTTGAAATCATTGTCGGCCAGATATTTGAGCTTCAGCTCATTAGGCGTGCCGATAAGCCCGTCTGTGAATGCCGGCGACACAACCGGGTCAGCCAGCTCCCATATCTTGCCCTTTGGGTCCTTGAACGCACCGTCGCCGTACACCATGACCTCAACGTGCTTGCCGGTGGCCTCAAGTATGCGCTTTTGAATATCGAACACCAGCTCCCGGCACTCTCTCGGGAACAGCTTGACGGTATCCTCGGTCGATTTGTTGGAGCCGAGCAAACCGTACTTCTCGTTACAGCCGCTGCCATTTACGGGGGCATTGAGAATATCGTCAAGTCCCAGCACCACCTTGGCTCCGGCTTCACGCAGTATTCGCTTGGTGCGGGCTCGTGTGTGAATATCGCAGGTCAGTATATGATCGGCGTACGGCAGTATGGCGCGAGGCTGATTGGCAAAAATTATCTCGGCCTCGGCTCCGCTCTGGCGGATAAGGTCAGCATAATAGTCTACATAGTCAACACCGGTGAACTCGTGCTTTACAACGCCGAACAGCTCACGGTAGCGCTCCAGCGTCAGCACGTCGGAATAGGGATTCACACCGGCACTGTCAACGGCATCAAGGCTGACCAGCTCGTTACCGACCTCATCCGAGGGGTAGCTCAGCATCAGCACTATCTTTTTTGCTCCCTTTGCAATTCCGCGCAGGCAGATTGCAAAGCGATTGCGCGACAGTATGGGAAATATCACGCCGACTGTACCGCCGCCCAGCTTGTTTCGGACATCTTCGGCTATATCGTCCACCGTGGCGTAATTGCCCTGCGCGCGCGCCACGACAGATTCAGTAATGGATATAACATCCCGGTCGGAAAGGTCGAAGCCCTCGGCCGCGGCGGCCGCGAGTACACTGTCGGTTACGATTGCGGCCAGGTCATCTCCCTGCCGGATAATCGGGCAACGAATTCCGCGGGACACTGTCCCTACCAGTCTTTGTTTGTTTTCCATGATGAAACTCTCCATTATTTTTATTCATTTTGAAACTTAAATCCCAATTTATAAGTATATCACAAAAGGCATGATATTTCAATGGGTTGCGCTCAAAAAACACGCACATAAGTAAAAAAGCCGTGTACCATACGGGTACACAGCTGTATTTTAATGTTTTTTTCGTCTGCTGACCAGCCATGCAAGGCCAATTGCCGCTGCGCACCATAGCGCATAAGCACAGAATATCAGTCCAACCACTATAAAAAGTCCCGAAAGTATCCCGCCGTCAAGAAAATAAGACACAAACATAGCAATCGCCATACCCAGAGGCACCGCGACCAAAACAAACGGCAAAAACCTGACCCACTTGATGCGTACCCGGGTACACAGCACATACTGTACTGAAAACAATACAATAAAAGATACCGCGGCGATTATTACATAAGAGTAGTCAGTGCCGTTGAAGGTGAAAATATCGTTGAACATACGTGTCTCCTTAGTTTATGTATCGCACCGGTAACGGGACGGCATTTTTTCACTATCCTGTATCCGGTCGCAAAAGGCCGGCAGAGCTTCATTGGCAAATTACACCTGAGCAGCAAAAGTGTTCAAAGCTCGTCGGTGTGCAGTCTTACTCCACCCTCCCGTAAAGAACGCTGGAGTTTTCCGACCATTTCCGCGTCCTGAACGTACATATCGTCAAAAAGTGCGGCGGCAGCACCGGCCGCCTCGCCGGTGACGGCACATGGCGGGATCACGCGCGTAATATCCCACATGCGGTCGGTAACCGATATGTCCCGTCCCGCCGCAAGCAGGTTACGGCAACCGCGCGCAACGATACAACCGAGCGGCAGCTCGTATACCGGGCCACGCGTCCGCCAGTTGCTGATCATCCCTATGCTGTCCTCGCACCGCTCAACATCATACAAGTCAGGAGTTGCAAATCCGCAGATACGGCGGGTCATCCTGAGCTGAGGGACAACAGCCAGCGCATCCGGCAGATACGACGGGTCGGTTGCATGCTTTTTCTGCCAGTCGCCGTAGGTCGCGGCATGCGACAGCTGTACCATCTCACTGATCTCAACTCCGTCTACTCCGGTAAAGCGGCGGTCTGAGAGCAATTTAGGCTGTTTTTTGCCAGCGGCAAGCTGCTCATCGGTGATTTCGGAGCCTCCGAGCATATGGCATTTGCGCTCCTTGGAATTAATGGAATAGTACCACCCGGCGAGCGTGTTTCCACGTGAATACAGCGCGGTCTCGGCTCCGGCAAAAGCCGCAATATCGGCGTCTCCCGTAGCGTCTACGACCGACATTTTTATTTCAATGGCGCTCCGGCCACTTTTGTTTTCGATAACAAGAGCGGTGATACGCTCATCCTCGGTCAGAACGGCGACAACTTGCGAGCCGTAAAGTATCGTGACACCTGCGGAACGCAGCAGCTTTTCGGCTTCAAGCATGAAAAGCGGACCGTTGTACCCTGCTTTGAAGCGCGTAGCGGCTTTTTCTTCATGACTGCCTCCGTCGAGCCAAGGCGTCGGTCGCGCGCATTCGCAGCCGTGCTTTATCGAAAGACGGAGCAATTCCTCTCCGATGCCGTAGACTACCTGCCGACCCATACCGTCGCATATCGGCAGATAGTAGGTGATAAGCCCCAGCGTAGCAAGGCCGCCGAGCGAGAACTCACGCTCAATAAGGCAAACCTCGCTGCCGCGTCTCGCTGCGGCGAGTGCAGCGCTGATCCCGGCTATGCCCCCACCGCATACAGCAACACCGCAGGATAACTTAACGGGTGTTTTCAATGTTTCCGATATAAATTTCATACTCAGCATCCTTTACTGTAAAAACTATATTTATATCCAGCGTACTCTTAATTGCAGGTCTGTTTTGCTTTGTCTGTGGAATACACGAAATATCACCGATATCGTCCAAAAATATAAGAGTTTTTGACGGACAAAGATTATTTTTTAAAAACAGTTTTCATAATCGTTCCGAATTTCGGGGGAATACCGTATAGAAGCACGCCAACACGGTATATCTTTGCGGAAAGGATTCCTACACCTACGGTAGAGGCGATAAGTATAGTAACCGAGATCGCGATCTCATACCAAGCCACCGTGCTCATACAAATTCTTGTAAACATAGCCATAGGTGAAGTGAACGGAATATATGAGCAGACCCTCATCAGAACAGTGTCAACACTTCCGCTTGACATTGAGAACATTACCACAAAGAAAGCGAAAATAAACAGGAATGTGATAGGCAATACCAATGTATTTATATCTTCGAGCTTTGACGCGGTTGAACCGATCGCGCCGTAAAGGAAAGCATAAATAAGAAAGCCGAGGATAAAGAACACCAGCATATAAACAAACAGATCGACGGGGATATTGAACATAGATTGAATTATCACATTGTCTCCCCAAGACGATTTATTGATGTTGTAGAAGATAAGAGCCGAACCGAATACCGCCACAAGTTGCGTAAGTCCCGCTATACAAGACGCAAGCACTTTTCCGAACATCATACTTGTAGGCTTTGCGCTCGTCACCAACAGCTCCATGGCTCTTGAGCTCTTTTCAGCGGCCACATTTGTCGCCACCATTTGTCCGTAAAGCAAAATAACCATATACAAAGCAAAGATCATTATATATGTGTAGAAAAAGTTTTGTATCTGGTCTTTGCCAAGCGTTTCGGTATTGCTCTCGATCTGAACAGACATGATCTCTCCCGCCCGCTCAGGTGTCAGACCGTTCTGCACCATGGCATTTATTCGATAAACCTCTTGCAATACGGTATCAGCAACCCCGGTGTTCATATCGTACATCGAAAGGTTATTCACATAATATGTATAAGAGGACGCACTGTTCATCACAAAAGCGCACTCTGCACTGCCGGAAGTGATCATTGCTTTTATATCATCAACAGTTCCCTCTGATACAGTCACTTTATAATCCGTAAAGGCTTCCGTGAAATACGCCTTTACAAGCTCTGCAAGGTTACTATCCTCTGCATATACGAGCATTACCGAAGGATCGGTAGCATCTGCCGTTCCGTCGTCAGATTTAAAAAGTGAGATGATATTGGGAATAAACATGGCTACGGCAATTGCCGCCACAAGAAAGACCGTGATGCCCACAAAGACTTTATTTCTCAGATAACCTTTGAGTTCAAATTTAAGTATTTTTCCAAACTGTTTCATTGTTCTGCCTCCTTAAACCTGCGCGCCTGCATATTCTACGAAAATGTCGTTAAGAGAAGGCTCAAACACCTTTACCTCGTCAATATCATAATTCTCAACAAGGCGTTTCATCGTTGCTTGCTTATCGTCGGGGGTGGCAAGCTGAATCAGTAGACATCCGTCCTCGCGCACGGTGCAAGCGTCTTTGAAGTCTGCCTTTATCTGTTCGGACTTTGTTGTGCTGACTACCAGGCGGTCGCGCACATAGTTTCTCTTGATGTCGTGAAGATCGCCGTGCAGCACAACCTTGCCAGCATTGATTATTGCGATACTATCACAGAATTCTTCTATGTAACTCATCTGATGGCTTGAAAACAGTACTATTTTGCCTTGCGCTATCTGTTGCTTTACCACATCTTTGAGCAACATGGCATTTACAGGATCAAGTCCCGAAAAAGGCTCGTCAAGTATAACTATATGAGGATCGTGTGCAAGTGCTGTTACCAACTGTATTTTCTGCTGGTTGCCCTTTGAAAGCGTATCAAGGCGTTTATTGCGGTATTCACTCATACCAAGCCTGTCAAGCCAATAATCAACGGCTTTGGTTGCGTCCTTAGTATTCATCCCTTTTAGCTCTGCAAAATACACCAGCTGGTCAATGATGAGCTTTTTGGGATACAGGCCTCTTTCTTCGGGCAGGTAACCGATACCGATATTATCGTAATCAATGGGCTTTCCGTCTACAAGCACCTCGCCGCTATCTGCGGGAAATACGTTCATCAAAATACGGATGGAGGTTGTTTTCCCCGCACCGTTCCTGCCGAGCAGGCCAAAAGCCTTGCCGCCCTCTACCGCAAAGGTTACACCTTTAAGAACTTGTTTTTCTCCAAATGATTTGTTAATGTTTTTTAATTCGAGTCTCATTTTTACCTCTTGCTTTTTGTACCTTTATAAAATCAAAATGCGTGAGTATACCCAGCGTTGAAAAACGCGGTTTTACTTTCGTTTCCGAACAGTTCACATCGCTCGGAATATAACACAAGCAAAGTCAGCTTTTTGCCAACGCCAACCTCGGGCGTATTTATCGACACACAGCCTGACACATAAGCCGCCCAAATAGCATTTCAGTCACTAACAGACAAAATGGGAGTAAGCCTTTGGCTTATTCCCACTCTATAGTAGCCGGAGGCTTTGCTGTGATGTCATACACCACACGGTTGATGCCGTCTACCTCGTTTGTGATACGTGATGAAATGCGCGTCAAAAGGGTATAGGGCAGGCGCGCGTATTCACAGGTCATAAAATCGTTGGTACGGACGGCACGAACGGCCAGCAGACGCTCGTAGGTTCTGAAATCGCCCATAACGCCGACACTGCGCGTATCGGTCAGCACGGCAAAATACTGGTCAACGCGGACTCTCGACCTTCCGACCTCCTGCCGCACAATGGCATCTGCGGCGCGAAGTATGTTCAGCTTTTCCTCGGTTACTTCACCGATTATGCGGATCGCAAGTCCCGGGCCGGGAAACGGCTGACGCCACACCAGCTTTTTGGGCAGTCCGAGCAGCTCTCCGAGCCGGCGCACCTCGTCCTTGAAAAGCCCCGACAATGGCTCCACTACGTCCTCAAAGCCCAGATCCTTTGGCAGACCGCCCACGTTATGATGGCTCTTGATAACTGCAGATTTGTTTTTGCCCGACTCAACTATATCCGGGTAGATGGTCCCCTGCGCCAAAAACTCGGGATTGCCAAGCCGCCGTGCCTCATCCTCAAACGTGCGTGCAAACTCGGCACCGATCAGCTTACGCTTTTGCTCCGGGTCGGTAACGCCTTTAAGACGTGACAAAAAGCGCTCACGTGCATCGACATATACAAAGTTCAGATTGCGCCGTGAGAACACCTGCTTGATCTGATCGGTCTCACCCTGACGCATAAAGCCGTGGTCTATATACACACACACCAGCTGCCCCGGCAGAGCTTCGGACAGCAAGGCCGCACAAACGGATGAATCAACACCTCCGGAAAGGCCCAGCAAAACGCGCTTATTTCCGACCTGCTGTCTTACCGCGGCGATTCGGGTACGCAGATAATCCTCCATAGAATAGTCGCCGGCGGCGTGGCAGATATTGTACAGAAAATTGTGCAGCATATCCTTGCCGTGGACCGAATTTTCGACCTCGGGATGAAACTGCACACCGTACAGTCGCCGCTCGTTGTTCTCAAATGCGGCAACGGGACACAGCGCAGTGTGCGCCGTGACGCGGAAGCCCTCCGGCAACGCATCAACGCGGTCGGTATGACTCATAAGCACGCGCTGATCAGATTCAAGTCCGGCGAAAAGCGCCGAATCGGTGACATCCAGCGTGGCATCAAGCGTACCGTATTCGCTTTGCAAACAGGAAATCACTCGTCCGCCGCACATGTGGCACATCAGCTGCATGCCGTAGCAGATGCCGAGTATCGGCACACCAAGGCGAAACACCTTTTCATCACATGCAGGCGAATCATCGGCATAAACGCTTTGCGGCCCACCGGTAAAGATTATTCCGATAGGCTTCATTGCGGCGAGCTGTTCTACAGGCGTGTCGTACGGCTCTATGACCGAATAAACTCCACATTCCCGCACGCGGCGTGCGATAAGCTCTTTATACTGGCCGCCGAAGTCAAGTATTACAACAGTTTGGTTTGACATATATGCTCCGATATAAACAAAAATTCAATTTAATATATACCACAAAATATTCTCCTTGTCAATAGCTGTCGCGCATATTTTAAACTACGCGGGCATCTTACGGACATACTTCCCTCTGCACAGATCAACACAAAAGCTGACACCGCCCAAAGGCAATGTCAGCTTTGATTTTACGGATATCAGCCCGCCGGCACGTCGACATATGCGACCTTGCCGCTTCCGGGCTTATACGGCAGTGTCAGGCAGATGTTGTGCTCGTCGGCAACAAATACCTCTGCAACACCCAGATTGTGGGCTATATAATAATCGATAGCATAATATCCCGATGTGTTGGTTCCTGCGGTCTGATTTTTCTGATTTGCAGTGCTGGTCGGCCACAGCAGTACCGACGGTTTGAGCAGGCTGTACAGCTCACGCGTTGCACCGTTGTAGCCATGGTGAGACACCTGAACGATGTCGGACTTCAGATAGTCGCCGTACATCTTTGAGATCACATTGGAACCGGCCGTCTGAACATCGCCCAGCCATGTAATGGTCTGACCTCCGATCGTCATGCGCGTAACCATAGTAGAGTCATTGAATACATTCAGAATGGACGGATACAGGTCCTCCTGCGTATACAGTATCTCAATTTCGGCGTTGCGCACCCAGAATTTCATGCCTGTGTGAGGCTTGACCCAGACTATACCGCCATTGACGGCTGCCGATGCCGTCGGAAAATCTTTTTCCATAAAGGCATCCGGGTTATTAGAGTTATAGTAAACTACCGAGTCGGGAACATTGGTAATGAACTGCTCGATCGTCAGCTTTTTGCCGTAGGTCTTGCACAGCTGTAAGAACGACTCGTGATGGTCCCAGTGCGCGTGCGTCATGATCCAGGCAGCAATGACAATATTTCCGTCTTTACGTTCATTGAGCTTGTTGAGCAGGTTGAACAAGCGGACATAGTCGGTGGTGGCTGCACTGTGTCCTCCACTGTCGAACACGATAAAGCTGCCGTCCTCAAGCGTAACGATATAGCACATACCGAAGTTGCCGGTTTCGTTGTATTGCAGTATCATCTGCGTTACCTTGGACTCGGTGATCTTGTCGTAAGCAGGTGCACCGTCGAAATTGGTGGGCAATACGGCATTATTCTTGAGAGCACCGGTAATAAGACGAACTGCGTTGTTGTACTTCACATAGTAAACATGCACCATGTTGGAGTTGTTTGTATAAGTAGCAAACAGATTGCCAACGATTTCATTTTCACAGTACAGATTGTAGCCTGCGGCCTCCAGCTTCTGTCTGTAAGCACGGAACTCAGCCTCTGAGGTATTGGTGTAATAGTATTCAAGCTGTTCGTTGTTGCAGGTAACACAGCCCTCGAACTGCCCTCCGTCGTATTTCGGGACGTCAACAGTCCAGCGTGAATAAGTTTTCGTTGAGCTTGAATTGCTAAGAAATGCAATATTCTTGGTGCCGTCGGCCGCTTTGGTGGTCGATTCCTCAAGAAACTTAATAAACACATCCGCTGCCAGCCCTATCGACTGCTCGTTCCAGCCGGTAACGACGATCTTGTTGCCTATAATGCTGAACCCGTACTCATTTGCAGCGTATTGCTCACGTGCCTGAGCACTCTCCGGGCGAGTTGTAGTGCCGATGAGTATTTCATAAAGGTCGGACGTATCGGTTCCGGGCTTTACCCAGTCAGTTTTGATCCTGATATTGGCACCGGTGAGATCTATGATCTTCTGCCGAACTTTTTTTGCCAGCTCAACCTGATAATCCACCTTGCCGTTGGTATCAGCCACGGCGTCAAGTCCCTCGAGATATACCACGTCGTACTGACACTTATTATTTTTTATCATCTCGATGACCGAGTAATCGGTGTTGAGCACATTCAGCTCGGTCGGGATACGGAAGCCCTCATTGCTTGCAGTGGGCTTTATGTAGCTTTCATAGAAATATGCAACAGCGTCGGCCGTGATGGCGTCGGTGGTGCCGATAATTACGATCTTGTTTCCGACCTGCCTGATGGCATAGCCCGTTCCCTCAATTGAAGACAGCACCTGCTCGCTCTGCGGCCGGTTGGTATATCCGATAAGTATTTCATATGCCTCATCATCGGGCGTACCCTCTTTGATCCAATCGTCCTTTATGCCGATATTGCCGCCGGTAAGTACGTCAATATCCTTTTTGAGCTGAACCACCGAGGCCAGCAGTGTAGACGCAAGCTTTTCAGGACGTATCAATATGTATTTCCCAGCATCAATAAGCTGTCCCTTGTCGGCACTTGCGGCAGTAGTATCACTGCCCGACGTTGTTGTGACCGTACCGATGTCCTGACTGTCTGAACCGTTACCGCCGTCACCCTGTTTACATCCGGCAAGCAACGATACTGTCATCAGCAGGCACAGTAAGATTGCTAATAGTTTCTTCATTGAATGCTTCTACCTTTCAAGATATCAGTGCCGGCGAAATGATACGTACACGGCACACATTGTTAATTATATTTTAACATTTTGCCGTATCAAAGTCAACAACAACCAGAACATACAAATAATTTTTAGCCTTTTGCACAATATTGACCTTCTTGGTTTGGCAACTCTGACATTACCACTTGACATGCGCTTCATACAATGATATAATATTTTTTATGAATATTTTACTGAAAGGTACGGTTTTACAATATGCAGTGGACTTCTCTGAATGATCTGAGAGAAAAATACCTCTCATTTTTTGAGTCCAAAGGGCATCTGCGTCTGCCCTCTTTCCCACTTATTCCCCATAATGACAAATCACTTCTGCTCATCAACTCCGGAATGGCACCCATGAAAAAATACTTCACCGGCGAGGAAGAACCTCCCTGCCACCGCGTTACCACATGTCAGAAGTGTATCCGCACGCCGGATCTTGAGCGCGTCGGTCATACAGCACGCCACGGCACTTTTTTTGAAATGCTGGGCAACTTCTCTTTTGGCGACTATTTTAAGGACCAGGCCATTCCGTGGGCATGGGAGTTCCTTACCGAGGTACTGGAGATCCCGGCCGACCGCCTGTGGCCGTCCATTTATGAAAACGATGAAGAGGCCTACCATATCTGGCTGGATAAGATCGGAGTCCCCGCCGAGCACATTGTACGGCTGGG
>ENA-ORSL01001540-ORSL01001540.1-human-gut-metagenome-genome-assembly--contig:-NODE-1540-length-19170-cov-7.881140_pt1 | contig 19170 bp, 14 predicted proteins | sample MGYA00242190_ERZ509157 | MGnify/ENA primary metagenome ERZ509157 (study PRJEB26280, sample SAMEA2338664) | human gut metagenome | biome: human gut; feature: human-associated habitat; material: faeces...
GGCCTGCCAGTACCGCTTCAGCTTTGACAGCGCTGTTACCAGCGATATCACCCTGTACGCCAAGTGGGACCGCGTGACCACCGTTGTTTCTACACCGGTCGCTACGCCCGCGCCCTCCCCTGCACCGGTCGCTACGCCCACGCCCACGCCCTCCCCTGCCCCGGCTGCGGCTGCCACCAAGACCGCGACCGTAAAGAACGCCGCTATTCCCCAGACGAGCGACGCGTTCCCGGTGGAAGGGCTGCTGGCCCTGCTGGCCGTCGGCGCGGTTGGCTTTGGCGCGGCGGGCTGGCTGCGTAAAAAGCACCACTAAGCCTACCATTCGCTTTCCCATATAAATGCCTGCCCTGTGTGGATGTACTCCCGCAGGGCAGGCATTTTTTACAGGTTGTTCACCATTCTTTCATGTTTTGCGGCGGACGGTGTGCTATAATCGGTGGGTTAAAATATAATGGCTCATGTGCAGGGGTGACATTGTTTGCCCAGCAACTTGGCGCAGCATCGCGTTTTTCAGGGCAGTTTCCTTACAAGGCAAACGGACACGGGCGAGCAATGCTCGCCCCTACAAGGGTTTTTCGGCGCTCTTCATTTCATGCTTTTTGATTGCCCGGTCAACAGTATCACGCGCCTTACTGCAATGCACAGATCACAGCCACTGTTTCAGCACATCGTTCAGCTTATTCAAATCAAGCGGTTTGGCGATATGCTCGTTCATGCCGGTGTTCTTTGCCAGCTGCACGTCCTCGGCAAAGGCATTTGCCGTCATGGCAATGATGGGCACTTTGCCCCGACTGCCGGTAAGCGCACGGATCGCAGCAGTGGCTTCGTAACCATTCATGATGGGCATCTGGATGTCCATAAAAATGAGATCGTACCACTTTTCTGGCGCTTCCATCACCTTTTCGACTGCAATTTTTCCGTTTTCGGCGCTGTCGATGGTCACGCCCGTCATGCCTATGATCTCGGTTGCGATCTCACGGTTCAGCTCGTTATCTTCCGCAAGAAGGATCCGCTTACCCGCATAGTTTTCCTTCGCAAAGTCTTCCAGATAGTTCCGGGCGTTTTCCTCCTTCTTCCCGGATGTAAACTGCCGCAGAGTTGCCGTCAGACGGGAACGGAACAGCGGTTTTGCCATAAACGCATTCACGCCCGCTGCTCTGGCTTCTTCTTCGATCTCGCTGAAATCAAAGGAAGTCAGGATGATGATCGTGACATCTTCTCCTACCCGTTCCCGGATTTTTCTGGCGGTTGCAATACCGTCCATTTTCGGCATCTTCCAGTCCAGAATCACCGCAAAATAGTCACGGTTGGTCTCATGACGCGCATAGCAGCGCTCCACAGCTTCCTTACCGGTCAGGACCCATTCGCCCGCTATGCCGATCTCCTGAAGGGTCGCAACGGTGCTTTCGCAGCAGGTCTTGTCATCGTCCACGACCAGTACCGGCAGATCGAGCAGTTCTTTTTCCTGTTCCTTCTCGTTCTCCTGAAGCTTCAGATAGACCGTGACCGTGATCTTCGTTCCCTTGTTGGGAGCGCTTTCGACCTGAATGTCACCATTCATCAGGTTGACGATGTTTCTTGCAATGGCCATGCCAAGACCGGTGCCCTGCACCTTGGTCGTCCGGTGATCGTCTGCCCGGCTGAACGGCTCGAACATGATCTTCTGGAATTCCGGCGTCATGCCGATGCCGTTGTCCTCGATGGAAAACTCGTAGCAACCAAGCTCCGAGAAGCCGTTCGGCTTTTCCTTGATCGTAAGGGTGATGTTTCCTCCATCCGGGGTGTACTTGACGGCGTTGCTCATCAGGTTCACAAAGACCTGCTGGATGCGCAGGCTGTCGCCGCAGACAGCTTCGTGCTCGATGTGCTCAATGTGGACTTCGAGCTGATGGTGGTGCTCGTCGATTGCCGGTTTTGTGAGGGTGAGTAGGTTATCGACCAGCTCCGGCAGTCTGAAATCCTCCTCGGCAAGGCTTATTCGCCCGCTCTCGATTCTGGCCATATCCAGCACTTCATTGATCAGTCCCAACAGATGACGACTCGACTTTGTGATCTTGCCAAGGCACTCGACCACCCTGTCCTGACTCTCGATATTCGCACCCGCAATGGCGGTCAAGCCAACGATTGCATTCATCGGTGTACGGATATCATGGGACATATTGGAGAGAAATTCTGTCTTGGCGCGGCTTGCGTTTTCCGCCGCCCGGTACGCATCCTTCAGTGCCTTATGGGATTCGATCTCGGCCTTTTTCTCCTGTGACACATCCATAGATGCCAACAGTGCTTTGACCAGCTTTGTGCCATCCCACTCCAGCGGAATGAAGGAAGCGATCTTATAGGTGTTTTCGTCTATGGAGCAGTATTCAAATTTGTAGATGTCGTTCTCGCCCTGCAGATTCTTTCGGATATTTTCCGGCGAGATCAAAGCAGCCAATCCGTCCAGCGGTTCCAGTGTCTTATACTTTGCAACCACCTGCTCCACAAAATCATGGTAGGTTCCCGTCGGCGCGTATATCATTTCACCTTGCAGATTATAGAACCGATACCGGTCATTCTCCAGATCGCAGACGACAAAGCGGTCCAGCAGACGCACCATACTCTTGATCAAAAGATCCATCGATGCGTTATCTGAGGCCATCTGCATCCGCCGTGCCATCTCTGTTTTGGACTCTGTGATGTCCCGCAGAAAAATCATCGCATATTCGGAATCTTCGATCTCACCGCGCATGACCACGTTGCTGACCCATCGTTCCTCCCCATTCAGAACGATGCGGCAATCCTGACGCAGCTCCGTCTCCAGCCCCTTTAATTTTTCCGTGATGTAAGCGCGATTATAGAAATTCGTTACAGACTTTTTGTCCTCTTCAACCACATAGTTATCCACAAAGAATCTGACCAGTCCATCCCATGTGTGGTTCTGCTCAAAGGCCGTCATCAAAGAGGGCTCCACTTTGAAAGTATCAAAGGTGTTCTTTTCCAGATTTACATAGTATTCGCAGAGGTTTGCGCTGGTAAATGCACGGTGAAATGCCGCTGCCCGCTGCGCCTGCATCCGGCTTCTTTTTTCCGCGTCAATGTTGCTGATGATTCCGGCAATTCGATTGGCCGAGCCATCCAGACGGCGTATCACCTCCGCCGATGCCCGGAACCACTGGTATTGGCCATCCTGCATTTTCAGTCGGTACTCTACGCTGAACTTCGTGGCGTTGCTTTTGTCCGCAATCGTTTCCAAAAGCAGCTTCATCACCCGGTCATAGTCCTCCGGGTGCAGAAGGTTCGACCACGAATCCAGTTTGTTCGGAAAATCCAGAATGTCATGATAACCAAGGATCTGCCGGAACGCATGGCTCCAGTTCACATGAACGATCTCACCGTTTTCATTACACTCAAAATACCATAGTGCAGAATGAATGGATTCGTTGACTAACGCAAGGTTCTCATACGCCCAGTTCATCTGTACTGACATGATCCAGATCGGTGTTCCATCCATATCGACTGCATCTTTTTTGTAGAGACGCACATAGACGGGAGAGCCATCTGCTGTAAGGATCCGGCCTTCCCCTTCGCCTTGGAGCTGGCGAAAGCGCGCATTGTCAAGGAATGTGCCATCTTTCTTATAGAAAAGATTCTTCAGCGAACCCTTTGTCTGCTCCATCAGGGATGCATAGCTGTGGTTCAGATTATGCAGCAACAGATCACTGACCGACAGGATCGACAATTCGGCATCATAGTACCCGGTAATGGTTCCGACACCGCCATTATGATAGATCGTCTCCTGCATGGCCTGAAATGCATCTTTTCCCAGCCTCACCGTATCGGAAGTGTAGATTTCATCTGTAAGTCTTCTATCGAATTTCATTTTCTTCATCCTCGTGGGGTTTTGATCCCGCCGCACGCTTCCATTCTGGTATGTCTTTTATGGTCAACTGGCATACTGATTTGTGATCAAGCTTGTACAATATAACTAGTATAGTATACTTGCGCAGCGTTTCGATTTCAAGCGCTAATTGGCATTGGCTGTGTAAAAAAGAGAGGCCAATTAACGTGAAAATTTACGCAAGTTGCTCCTTGTACTTTTCCACAATCCGGCTCTCCGTATGGACAGTCGCCCTGCGATGCGGTATACTCGAACCAGATCAACAGTTTCAGGAGGAAAATCATGGTGGGAGAAAACAACAAGGTGGTCATTGTTACCGGAGGAAGCTCCGGCATCGGACGGTGCACGGCATCCATGTTACCGTCGTGGAATTGGGTGACATCTGCACCGGATTTACAAAAGCACGTCAGAAAAGCATTCTCGGCGATGAAGAATACGGCGGGCGTATCTCCCGGAGCGTCAGTCAGATGGAGCATGACGAGCAAAACGGCATGGACCCGGCACGCATTGGACGGTACATCGCCGGTATTGTGGAGAAAAAGAACCCGGCAGTCGTTTATGTTGCCGGTGCACAGTATAAATTCCTGAGCCTTTTGTGCAAGCTCCTGCCTGCCGCAGCACGCGGAAAGATCGTGGGGAAAATATACGGGTAACAGGCGCATTGCTCCGCAAAGCTGCTATATCCGTATTTTGTGGACAACGAAGCAGAGTTGTTCTCCCCGGAGTCCGGAAAAAAGGCAAGCCCTCCTTCATAAATTACAGTAACCGTTTATGATACTATGGGGAGGGGTCGGCATGTTTTTATCTCTTCTGCAATTTTTTGCCACAAAGTTTCTGGTTCTGGCGCTTCATCTGGAAAGCGGCAGCTTTCCGCGGCCCCTCTCTGCCCGGGAGGAAACCGAAGCCTTTTCCGCACTGCGTGCCGGTGACCCTGCCGCACGGGAAAAACTGATCCGGCACAATCTGCGTCTGGTGGCACACATCGTAAAAAAATACTACGCCCTGCCCGGCGATCAGGACGACCTTATTTCCATCGGCACCATCGGCCTGATGAAAGCAGTGGATACTTTCGACTCTGCCCGTCGGGCACGCTTTTCCACCTACGCCAGCCGGTGCATTGAAAATGAGATCCGGATGCAGTTCCGCCGGAACCGCAAAACCGGCGGGACCGTCTCGCTGCAGGAAGCGCTGGAATCAGATGGTGACTCAGCGCTGACGCTGGCCGATGTGCTGCAGGACAGCTTCTGCATGGAGGACACCTGCGAAACGCAGGACGATATCCGCCGGATGCGGCAGCTGCTGGACGGCCTGCCCGCCAGGGAGCGACAGATCATTCTTCTGCGGTATGGTCTTTCCGGCCAGCCGCCGCTGACCCAGCTGGAAACTGCAAAACTGCTGGACATCAGCCGCAGCTATGTTTCCCGTCTGGAAACTCATGCGCTGGAACTTCTGCGCCAGCGGTGGGATGTTCCGAGCACAAAAACAGCGCAGAGGTGAGCGGTGTGCTCGCCCCTGCGCCATGCAGTCAGCTATCCAGAATTTTCAACTGCAGTTCGTCCAATTGTTCAAAAGTATACAGTCGATTCAGCGCTTCCACCAGCTCCTTTTTGGAAAGACGCGGCGGCAGGCCCAGCGCGTTCAGAAGCTTTGCCTTGCGCTCGGCGCTGCCCGGCCTGCCGGAAAGCCCCCACTCGTAGAGGTCGGTATAGGTGATTTGCCGTCCTTCCGGGCGGGCCGCTGCGGCACCCGCCTCAGCGCCAAGGGCATCCCGCAGCGCCTGTAGAACGATGGCATCGTCCACGCCCTCGACCCCCAGCAGGCCCTCCTTGCCGGGCTGCTCCTTGCGCTTTTCCTTGCCGTGGATCGCGGGCACGTAAGCCTGCACCACATTCTTTTCTCCCACCAGATTGGTGATGTAGGTGCGGATGCGGAAGCCTGCTGCGTCCGAATCCGTGAGCAGGATCAGGCCGTTTTTCTGCGCCAGCGCTTTGAACAGCTGCTGGCGCTTTTTGTCGCTGTAAATGCCAAAGCCATCCGTCAGCAGGATCATGGCATCGGTCAGATGGGAAAGCCGGGCCGCATCGTACTTGCCCTCCACAATGAGCACCCGGCCTGTATGGATCATTTCGTTTTCCTTCATCGTCCGCTCCCCGCCATTGCCAACCGGCACAGCGCTGTTTCCAGCAGGATCTGGTCATCGGTAGGCTGGCTTTTCAGGCTCTGGTCCAGTTCCAGCAGCACCTGCATACAGTTTTCGATCTGGCCCAGCGTATAATGCGAGGCTGTTTCGGCCGACCGCTTGAGCCGGTAATCACTGCCCTTATAGCCAAAATCCTTGAATACCGTGCTGTAATTTTTCCGTTTTGCTGCCCCCAGCTTGACCCGGTACAGATCCACATAGCTGCCGATCATGGCCGCTGTAATGGCAATGGGCTCCTGCTGCAGGCGCAGCAAAGTCTGCAGCTTTTTGCAGGCACCTGTGGCGTTTTTGGCCGTGATCATGCGGATCATCTCGAACACGTCTGCTTCCAGACTGACCGTGCCCATTTCCGCCACCATCGCTGCCGTGACCGTCTGATACCCGGACAATGCACAGAGCTTGTCCACCTCATTTTCCAAAAGGAACGGATCCTCGCCGCAGCGCTCCAGCAGCGCCGCCGCTGCGCCGTCCGGCAGGGTGGTTTTCTGCTCCTTTGCGCGATCGATCATCATCATTTTCAGTTCAAAGGGCTTGGGCTTAGCCAATTCTTCGGTGTAGCCAAGCGCCTTGCACTGCGCGATCAGCTTTTGTGCGCGCTTGCCTGTTTTGAGCTTGCTGCGCTCCAGTTCAAACACGCTGCCCAGCACCACCACAGCATTTTCCAGACTGGAAAGGGTGCTGTTCAACTCTTCCAGATCCTTGTCACTGTAAGCTGCAGGGTCGATCTCCGGCAGCACCACCACACGCCGGGTGCCAAAAAATGAGATGGTGCCCGCCGCCATGATGAGCTGTTCGATCTCCGGCGCAGCTCCATCCAGAACCGTGGCATCCTCGTCGCTGTCTGCGGTCAGGATGCGGGTGGCCGCTGCCACGGCCTGCCGCACCAGATACCGTTCACTGGAATAAAAATAGTAGACCGGGCAGCCCTTGTCCGCCAACTGCCGGAGTTTTGTCTCGGTCGCCATGCAGGCACCTCCCTTCTCTTATGGTGTTGTTCTATTGTACCACACTCTGCCCGGATTGCAAAGCATCACTCCGTTTTCAGCCCGCCGTGCCGCCGCAGGCTGATGGATGCCGCCAGTTCTTTTCTGTTGTCCATCCAGTCATAGCTGCGCAGGGCCAGAACATTTTTATACTGCACAGCATCCGGCTTTGCAGGGGAGGCCATCAGCCACTGCACTGTGACCTGTTTTGCCAGTTCTACAGTTCCATTGACCACGGCAAACTGCCGGTTGCCCACAGTCAGCCGCACAAGACAGCCATTCCGGGTGCGCAGCATTTCCACCAGAGCCGGTGTGCACCGCAGCTTTTGTGCTGTGTTCACCGCCATTTCTGCTGCCGGAAGTGTCCGCTCTGCTTCCAGTGTACAGGCCGTTTTAGGGTTTGTGCGCAGGTCTGCCACAAGCTCCACAGTCTGCACGCCCCGCCGGGCAAGCTGGTTTTCCACTGCGTTCTGGGCAGAAGCTCCGCCCCGGAACAGCACCATGGCGGTATCGTTCTGGGTGACGACCACTGCCGGCGCGTTGGCGCTGCCTACAAGGTCGATGTGCACCACATCCCGGCTGAGAGCATTGCCCAGCCCGATGGAAACAGCTGCCGCCAGCAGGATGCATGGCCCTGCCACCCGCAGCCGTACCCGCCAGTGGAACGCCAGCCAGCACAACAGGATCAGCACCAGACACACGATGGCTGCATAGGCCGTATCGAAGTAGATTCCCGCGCCCGGTTTTGCAGAGATCCAGACGGCCCAGCGGTCGAGCAGGCCGGTCAACGCCGCAGACGCTGCGGACAGCACCCCATACAACGGAGCAAGAGCGGGCACCAGACCGGCAAAGGCCGTGCCAAGGCCCAGCAGCATCATGGGCTGGATGAGCCACAGCACCGCCACACTGGATGCCACCGCATAAATGCTCACACTCAGCCCGCGCAGCACCAACACCGGGAATGTGGCCACCGAAGCACAAAACGAGATGCAAATGCTTTCCGCAAGGCCCCAAAGACGTTCCGGCAGTTTGAAATACCACGGCCGTTTTACCGGGTTCTTTGCTTTCTTCCAGAAGCGGCGGTACCACGCATCCCGGGCGCGGCGGATGCACGCACCGCCTGCCACCGTGCCCACCACCGCCGCAAACGAAAGTTCAAAGCCGATATCGCACACTGCATAGCTGTTGCCTGCGGTCATAACGATACCTGCCACCGCCAGAGAGGTAAGGGTATCCGGCGGGCCGTACAGCCACACACCCAGTGCACCGACCCAGACCGCCACTGCGGCGCGGCATACCGAGGGTGTGAAGCCGGTCACGCCCATCAGCAAAAAGGCCAGCAGACTTCGGAATACCGCCCGGCATCTGCGCCTGCGGTAGCTCTGCTCCCACTCGTAGGGCAGGAGTGTGCTGAGGATATCACCGCACAAAATGGACACATGCATTCCGCTTACCACCAGCACATGGGCAAGACCCGCGCCCCGGTAGGCACTGCGCATGGCCGAAGACAGATAACTCCGGTCGCCGGTCGTCATGGCAGCCAGCACACCGCCGGTCTTGCCGTCCATACGGCGGCGCAGCGACGCACTGAGCCTTTGCTGCAGGCGGTGGGTGCGGGCGCGGAAGCTGCCGCTTTCGCCCAGAACTGTAAGCTCCGGCCCGTCCTCGTCCATTTCCGCCTGCAGAGCGATGCCGTCCGCATACAGGCCGACCCGGCTTCCGGATGCCGGGGCCGACAGTATAAATCTTCCCTGCACCCTTTCCCCGGCTTTGCACTCCGGCAAAGCACTGCACTCCACCCGGAAGGATGCCGCGCTGCCGTTCACTTTCTCTACATGCAAAACCGCATCCACGATACCGGGATCGTAGGAATCCGCCGTGCTTTCCACCTCTGCGGTCAGCATCAGCGGACGGCCTGCATATTGCACCCGGATGCGCTCCAGCCGGTTTGCCGTGTGCAGCACCGATGCCATACCCACAGCAGCACCCAGCAGGATGCAGAGCGCTGCTTTGCGGGCAGCATCAAAGATGCACAGCACCAGACAAACGGCAACAAAAAATGCCGCAAACGGCACAAAAAGTTCCGTTTGCGGCAAAAAAACGCACACTAACTCCACACCCAGCATTCCAGCGCAGAAAACGCAGAGCGGGCGTCGCATTGCAGCTTAGTGGAAGAACAGAGGCAGCGGCTCCAGGAAGATGATATCCTTGCGCTCAGCTGCATCGCCCTCGGCCAGAACAGCGGCCTGGCCCACAATGGTGCACTGGGTCTGCTCAGCCAGCGCGTCCAGAGCCTTGAGCGAACCGCCTGTGGAAATGACATCGTCCACCACCAGAACGCGCTTGCCGCTCATCTTGTCCAGCTCCTTGCGGTCGATGACCAGCTTCTGCTTGCCTGCGGTGGTAATGGACTGATCCTCCACCACCACGGGGTCGGTCATATACAGCTTTTCGCCCTTGCGTGCGCAGACGTAGGGCTTGCCGCTCTGGCGGCTCATCTCGTGTGCCAGAGGGATGCCCTTGGCCTCGGCGGTCAGCAGGATATCAAAATCCGGGCACTTCTTCAGCAGTTCAGCGGCAGCAGCCACGGTCAGCTCGGCATCACCCAGCATGATAAAAGCAGCAATGTCCATGTGGTCATTCACCTTGCAGATGGTCAGCTCACGGGTCAGGCCTGCAACGTGCAGAGTATAGGTCTCAGCCATAATTCAACGCTCCCTTTTTATTGGAATCAGACAGGCAGCTTTTCGCCGCCCAGAACATGGAAATGCAGATGTTTCACGGTCTGGCCTGCGTCCTCGCCAACATTGGAGATGACGCGGTAGCCGTTGTTCAGGCCCTGCTCCGCAGCCAGCTTTGCGATCACTGCAAAGATATGGCCCAGCAGTGCGCCGTCCTCTTCGGTCAGCGCAGCGGCAGAGACAATGTGCTTTTTGGGCACCACCAGAAAGTGCACCTTGGCCTGCGGGTTGATGTCGTAAAAAGCCACCACCTGCTCGTCCTCGTACAGCTTCTTGGAGGGGATTTTCCCCTCCGCGATCATACAGAACAGACAATCTTCCATGGGAAACAACTCCTTCCTGATATTTTATAAACGTCCCCGCCCTCTCAGGCCGCTTTGCGTCCAGCTCTCCCAAAGAGAGAGCCCTTGGCAAAACCATAAACTTTGGCAGCGCGTCAGCGCTGACGGAGAGGGCGAACCCGTTTTCTTATTCGCCCAGAGCCTTTTTGACGATGGCGCCGACAGCAGCCAGAGCTTCGTCGATCTTGGACTCATCCTTCAGGCCGGCCATTGCAAAGTCCGGCTTGCCGCCGCCCTTGCCGCCGGCAATGGCAGCGATCTCCTTGACCAGAGCACCGGCCTTCAGGCCCTTTTCCTGTGCCTGTTTGGTCACAGTGACAGCCATGGTGATCTTATCCTCAGCCTTGCCCACCAGAACCGCCACAGCGGGCTTCACAGCCTTGTCGCGGATGGTATCGCACATGCCGCGCAAGGTGTCGCCGGTGGTGCCGGTGAAGTATGCAGAAGCGATCTTCACGCCGCCGATCTCTTCGGCATTGTCAAACAGGCTGGTCACCTTGGAAGCGGCGACCTGTGCCTTGATCTCTTCCAGCTCCTTGGCCAGAGCCTTGTTCTCAGCCATCACGGCCTCGGCACGGACGGGCAGAGCGGTCACGTTGTTTGCCTTCAGGGTGTTTGCCACGGTATGCAGCATAGCCTCCTGCAGGTTTGCACGGATCAGCAGGTTGCGGCCGGTGACAGCCTCGATGCGGCGGATGCCCGCAGCAACGGAGGCCTCGCTCACGATCTTGAAGCCGCCGATCTGGGCGGTGTTCTTCACGTGGGTGCCGCCGCAGAACTCGGTAGACCAACCCTCGATGTCCACAACACGCACGACCTTGCCGTACTTTTCGCCGAACAGAGCCATTGCACCCAGCTTCTTGGCTTCCTCAATGGGCATTTCCCGGACGGTGACGTTCATGGACTCGTAGATTTTATCGTTCACGATCTTCTGCACGCGGGCCAGCTCCTCGGGAGTGACAGCGCTGAAGTGGGTAAAGTCGAAGTGAGTGATCTCTGCATCCTGATAGGAGCCTGCCTGATGCACATGGTCGCCCAGCACTTCACGCAGAGCTGCCTGCAGCAGATGGGTGGCGGTGTGGTTGCGGGCAATGGCCATGCGGTATTCCTTATCCACCTGAGCGGTCAGGTGGTCGCCCACCTTCACGATGCCGCTCTCCAGCACGCAGGTGTGGACGTAGTAGCCCTTGGGGGTCTTCTTCACATCCAGCACGCGCAGGCTGCAGTCGGCGCTGTTCAGCATGCCGTGGTCCGCAGCCTGACCGCCCATCTCAGCGTAGAAGGGGGTCTTATCCAGAACCACCAGCACGCCGTCCTTTGCTTCCTCATCAGTAGCAATGGCGTCGGTCAGGGTCTCCTCGTCGCTCAGGGCGACCACGACACCGGTGTCGTTCAGGGTCTCGTAGCCGGTAAAGACGGTGGGCTCTGCATTCAGCGCACCGAACAGATCCTCGCTCCAGCCGGAGATGTTCTTCTTCAGGCGCTCCGCACGGGCACGCTCCTTCTGCTTGGTCATTTCGGCGTGGAAGCCTTCCTCGTCGATCTCAATGCCCTGCTCTGCAGCGATCTCTTTGGTCAGATCCAGCGGGAAGCCGAAGGTATCATTCAGCTTGAACACGTCCAGGCCCTTCAGCAGATGCTCATGTGCCTTTTCCAGACCGTCGATCATGTTGTTCAGGATGTTCATGCCGGCATCAATGGTACGGGCAAAGTTTGCCTCCTCGGTGCCGATGACCTTCTTGATATAAGCATCGTGCTCGCGCAGCTCGGGGTATGCGCTCTCGCTGGACTGGATGACAGTCTCCACCAGCTCCACCAGGAACGGGTGGGTGATGCCCAGCATACGGCCATGGCGGGCAGCACGGCGCAGCAGGCGGCGCAGCACATAGCCGCGGCCCTCGTTGGAAGGCAGGATGCCATCGGACACCATGAAGGTGCAGCTGCGGATGTGGTCGGTGATGACACGGATGGAGATATCGGTCTTGTCGTCCTCGCCGTAGGTCTTGTTGGCAATGTGCTCCACATGGTGCAGCACGCTCTGCACGGTGTCAACCTCAAACAGGTTGCCCACGCCCTGCATCACGCAGGCCAGACGCTCCAGACCCATGCCGGTATCAATGTTGGGGCGTGCCAGACGCTCGTAGTGGCCCTTGCCGTCGGCATCGAACTGACTGAACACCAGATTCCAGATCTCCATATAGCGGTCGCAGTCGCAGCCCACGCCGCAGGTCGGCTTGCCGCAGCCGTACTCGGGGCCGCGGTCAAAGTAGATCTCGGAGCAGGGGCCGCACGGGCCGGAGCCATGCTCCCAGAAGTTGTCTTCCTTGCCCAGACGCACCATGTGGTCGGGGGCGATGCCCACCTTCTTGGTCCAGATATCGTAAGCCTCGTCGTCCTCTTCGTACACAGAGATGTGCAGGCGGTCCTTCGGAATGGCCATCCACTCGTCAGAAGTCAGGAACTCCCATGCCCAGGGAATGACCTCCTCTTTGAAGTAATCCTGGAAGGAGAAGTTGCCCAGCATTTCAAAGAAGGTGCCATGGCGGGCAGTGATGCCAACACGCTCGATATCCGGGGTGCGGATGCACTTCTGGCAGGTGGTCACGCGGTGACGGGGCGGCTCTTCCTGAGCCAGAAACCACTTTTTCATAGGTGCCATGCCGCTGTTGATCAGCAGCAGGCTGGGGTCGTTCTTAGGTACCAGGGGGAAGCTGTCCAGACGCAGGTGGCCCTTGCTCTCAAAGAAGCTCAGGTACTTTTCACGCAGTTCATTCAAACCGGTCCATTGCATAGGTTTTCTCTCCTCAATCGTCTTTGGCGTTTGTGCGCCGTTTTTATGCTGTTATGGCAGAGGGGCGGCACGGTGAAAAAAACAAAAAACAGCCCTCATCCCAAAAGGGACGAAGGCTGCTTGTGCATCAAACTCCGTGGTACCACCCAAATTGCAAAGGATAAAATGTGTCCCCTGCCGCTTTCGGCGCGTTAACGCTGCGCAGCGTCCGACTTGTGTCGCCGGAAGCTCCGGGGTGGCGCGAAATGATCCCGACCGGAGCACCTTACAGCCGTGGGCGCTCTCTCTGAACGGCGGTGTACATTTCTGACCCCATCATTGCCATCTGTCATAATTTTACATTCCGCAAGGCAGGCGAAGTGCCCCTTTGCGTACAGCTAAATTATAGCATACGCAAAACGTTTGTCAACGGTTTTGAGCAAAATTTACGGCACCCAGATGCGGACGATGCTGCTGATGGTGCCATCCTCGGTAAAGACCAGGGTGTTGTTGGGCATCCAGCCGTCCGGCTCGGCGTTGACGGCCTCGGCCACGGCATCGGCGCCGTCCGTCTCCACGGCGGAAGCCTGCGGGTCGGCCGAGCTGTCGCTCAGGGTCACGCCCCCGGCCAGAGGCAGGGTCACCTCGCCCATCTCATAGTAGACGGGGTAATCGTCAAAGGTCACGGTGCGGTACACATCGTGGTCCAGCGTCAGCTCCACGCCGCCCGCTTCGATGCCGCCGTTGATGGTCACATAGCCGTTGTCGGCATCCCTGTCGATGCTGGTCACAGTCAGCTTGGTCACGGTGGTGTCGCCCTGGTCGTGGATCCGAAGCACGCTGCCCTCCTGCAAGGCGTCGATGTCCTCGGGCAGGTAGCTGTCGTAGCCGTATACGCTCAGGGTCGCCTGGCCGTCGGCCACCTTGGTGATGCTGGCTGCAAACTTGTAGGAACCCGTCTTGATCTCGTTCAGATCCCCGGCGTCGATGGGCAGCACATCGCCCATCTCACCGGCTGCTTCGGACGAAGCCGCACTGCTTTCCACGCCGGAAGCCGGTGCGCTTGCCGCGCTGCCTGCGGTGCTGTTGCTGCTGCCGCAGCCTGCCAGAATGCCCACTGCCAGAATGGCCGTAACGGCCAGCACCTTTTTATTCAGTTTCATATTCTATACCTTCTTCTGTTGTTGTCGGGGCGGTGTTTTCCGCACCTGTCTCGGTATCATACGTCACCCGCGCGGAAAAGTCAACATTTCCTTTTCTCTGCGCTTGACGCGCGGTTTTTGTTCCGCTACAATAAAAACGAATCAAGAACCCATTCTATTGCAACTGATTTTAAGATAGAGAGGAATTTCCCGTGAAAATTTTAAAAGTAAAATGTCTTGCCCCCACCCGGCTGGACAACTACCTGATGCAGCAGTACCCGGCACTGAACCCGGGCCGCCTGAACAAGGCCCTGCGGGAGAACAAGATCAAGCTGAACGGCAAAAAGCAGCCGCTTTCCACCCGCGTGATGGCCGGTGATGAGATCAAGCTGTTCATTCTGGATGAAGTTCTGGATGCGGACCGCCGTGTGGACGGCCCGGCGTGGAAGAATGCCCGCGGCCCGGCACAGGTGGTGTATGACTGCCCGCAGATCGTCATTGTGAACAAGCCCGCCGGTCTTGCCGTGGATGGCCCGGAGGACGACACCCTGCTGAACCGCACCCTGCTCTACCTGAACCAGCAGGGCGAGTACAAGGAGAACGACCTGTACACCCCGGCGCTGTGCCACCGGCTGGACACCGGCACCAGCGGCCTTGTCATCGTTGCCAAGACCCCGGAGGCCGAAGAGCTGTTCCTTGCAGCCATCAAGAACCGCGAAGTGAAAAAGACCTACCTCTGCGTCACCTTCGGCCGTCCGATGCCGCCGGATGCCACTCTGGGCGGCTATCTGCTCAAGGACGCGGACCGCGGCATCGTGAAGATCGTGGAGGAAAAGCAGCCCGGTGCCAAGGAAGTGGAGACCCGGTACGAGACCATCGCCGTCTCCGGCCGTCTGGCCCTGCTGAAGGTGCAGCTGATCACCGGCCGCACCCATCAGATCCGCGCACACATGGCCAGCATCGGCTGTCCCATTCTGGGCGACAGCAAATACGGCAACAACACCGCCAACCGCGAGCTGAAACTCAAGTATCAGGCCCTGTGCGCATGGGAACTCACCATGCCCCGCTTCAACCAGCCGGATTTCGAGTTCCTCAGCGGCAAGACTTTCCGCGCACCAAAGCCCTGGTATTACAGTCAGGTACTGGACGGAACCCTGAAATAAGCTTTTTTACAACAAATTACAGCAAAAAAGAAATCCCGGAAGTGTATTCCGGGACTTCTTTTTTCGTTTATGATTTTACTGGAATAGACCGCCAAACCAGCCCAGAGTGGACTCAGTTGCATTTGCAAAGGCATCCTGAACTTCCTGAATGCTGTCCAGCAGCTTGGTGCCCTCGGTATCCTTCACCGACCAGTAAACGCCGCTGCTTGCCGAGCCATCCGAAACCGTGAAGTCACTGGTAAAGCAGAGGTTATCGCCCTGAGAATCGGTCACGACCACCATGTAGGTGTAATTGCCTGCGGGCAGTTCACCAAAGCGGATGGAGCTGTCCAGCGACTTGAAGGAGAAGATTGCCGTATTGGGTGCTGCCTGTGCAGTGAACACCGTCTGGTCGTTCTCGTCCAGCACTGCCACCTGCACATTGGTCAGGGTGGTGCCCAGCGCAGCATTTGCAGTGCCGGTCAGCGCCATGCCCTTGCCCGCACGGACATTGATGGGGTAGCTCATGCCTTCCAGACGCAGGCCGTCAGCCTCTGCAGCAATGAAGTTGTGATCCGATGCCACATACCAGTAGCAGGAGGACCTATTGACCGAAACGCTGGAGTTTTCCAGCGGGATGCGTCCGGAAGAGATGTTGCCTGCCGGATCGGAGCAATAGAAGTCGCCGTTGGTGTAGTCGGTGAGCAGCACTGCATGGGGCTGGCTGCGGTCATACAGCACGATGCCCTCCGGGTGCTGCGAAAGCAGGGTGATCAGGGTCTGCACTTTTTCCTGTTTGCGGGAGGGCAGTGTGCCGTAGCCCACCTGCATCTCCTTATATGTAAAGCTGTGGGAAAGCCCGTTGGACCATGCCGTGGAACGGACACTGTTCTCGGTCACAGTGGACCAGTCGGTCAGGCCGTCAAAATAGGCACGGCGGCGCAGCATCATGGCTGCGGATGCCAGTGTGCAGGTGCCGCCGCGGCTCTGCTTGAAGTAGAAGCCTGCGTCCACATTCAGATCAACTGCCAAGGCAGCCGGCAGGCAGGTGAGCATAAACACCAGTGTCAGCACAAGGCTCAGCAGTTTTTTACGGGACGGTGCAGCGGTATTCACGGGTAGGTTCTCCTTTCAGCTTCCATGGCTTGTTACGTTTACCACCATAAAGTATACCAACCTGTTACCCTTTTGTAAACGTTTGTGAAGCTTTTTTCTCAATATCAACACGTTTGGGCAGTTTTTGTTGGAGAGAATGCACAGTTTCCGGCAAGATATTCTACATTTTTTACAAAAATCCCGTCCTGACATTTTTCAAGCGCACCGCATTTTGCATTCTTTTTTCATTTTCTGACCACGCTGTGGGCAAACAAAAAAGCTCCACAGACGAACAAATTCGTCTGTGGAGCTTTTGGTCCAGCAGAGCTGGACAAATCCGAACTTGTCGGGGCAAGGCCCCTCCATCTTGCTTGCGCAAGACCGTTCTGTTGCTCAAAAGCCCCACTGGGGCTTTCGTTGCTTCGCAAACGCAAACTTTTTTCTCCGCAATCAGCGGTCAAAGTGTCCTCAAAACGGACGGTTTGGGTGCCATCCTTGTAGTTGAACGTGATCAGCATCCGGTCATCGTACAGAAAAATGGCATTGACAAAAATCTCGATCAGCGCTTTTCGCTGCTTTTTCTGCGAAATATCGAACTTTCTAAATTTCATCAGCCAGAATCGGATGAAATCCTCATTGAAGCTGGGCTTCTTCAATTTTTCATCTGCGATTTTTACAGTCAGCTCATCTTTCTGGATTTCCAGCGCTTCCAGACGCTCTTTCGTTGTCCGGGTGTACAAGCCGTCCTCGATTGCCTTCATCAGGTTGTCCAACTTTTTGTTGACCTCTCGCAGTTGCTTTTCCAGCAGCGGAATCGTGGTGTTCTCCTGATTCTGGACATCCATGACCAGTTGAACGATCTTGTCGATCATCGCATCGTCCTGAATCAGCTTCATGGTCTCCCGGACGACCAGATCTTCCAGCCAGTCCTTCTGCACGGTCTTTTTATTGCAGCCCTTGCGGCGCTTGACGTTGGCGCATTTATAATAATAGTAGGTGCGTCCGGTGGCACTGGTTCCGCTTTCGCCGAACATCAGCGCACCACACTTGCCGCAGAGCAGCTTGGTGGTCAGCAGATATTCCTCGTCTGCCTTGCCACAGGCAGGGGCACGCTTATTCTTATCCAGACGCTTCTGCACCCGGTCAAACAGGTCTTTCGGAACAATAACCGGAATTGCATCCGGCACAACGATGTCCCGGAAAGACAATTCTCCAATGTACCGGCGGTTCTTCAACATGGTGTTCACACTACTGTGGGTCATTTTGCCGCCCAGCATATTGCGGACGCCCTTATCGTTGAGGAAGCTTACGATTTCCACCATCTTATCACCGTTGTCATACCGCTGAAAGGCTTCCAGCACCAGCGGAGCGGTCAGCGGGTCAAGATGATAGAACTTGTCCTCGTCGATTTTATAGCCGATGGTTCCCGTGCCGCCGGTGCACTTTCCCTTCAAAGCATTCTCCGTCTGGCCACGAATCACCTTTTCGGACAGCTCTGCCGAATAGTATTCCGCCATACCTTCCAGAAGGGTTTCCACCAGAATGCCCTGTGAACCCTCGGCAATGGGTTCCATAACGGAAATCAGGTGGACACCGTTCTTTTTCAGGATCATCTTATAGTTTGCGCTATCAAAACGATTCCGGGCAAAGCGGTCAAATTTCCAAACGAGAACAACATCAAACAGCTTTTTGCCGCTGTCTTTGATCATCTGCTGGAATTCCGGGCGATTGTCCGTTTTGGCAGAGAATGCACGGTCAATGTAGTGCTTGATGACCGTGATGCCGTTCTTTTCCGCATAAGCCGTGCATTCCCGAATCTGGCCTTCAATGGATTCTTCGCGCTGGTTGTCCGATGAATAGCGGGCGTAGATTACGGCAGTCATAGACTCACTTCCTTTTTCTTATCGAACAGACGGGTAGCTTTTTGCATACTTGTAGATCTGCCGTGCACAGTCGAGGCTCATTTTGCTGGAATCGTTGTATTTGAGCCATGCATTCACATTGCCCGGATTCAGCTTCAAGTCTGTGTAAAGGCGATAATTCGTCAATTTCTTTTTTTGCTGAAGTTCCAATACCCGGCGATGGATCAGTTCCTTCGTGTCATTGTCCGCAAGGGCGGCATCCCGCACCGAACAATAGCTGCGCCAGACTTTCCGATAGCCCTCTGGCAGTTCAGGTGACTGTTTTTCCAGAAGCACCAGCATTTGCTCCAGCGAATAGAGATTGGAAAGCTGCTCATATTCCGCAGCAACAGCGCTGGTTGCAGTATAGCGGAGCAACAAATCTACTTTATTAAAGGCCAGCGCATAGAGAAACAGCGGTTCTTTCAGGCGGGGATTTTCAGCCATACGATCTGCCAGCTTATGGACGCTTGCCGTTTGAACTCCGGAAAGCTCTGCCACATACTGCTTCAAAAAGCCTTCGAATGTCAGCTTTCGCATGGTCTCCACCTCTCCACATACTCCTGATAGCGATCATCGTTGTCGATCATATCAGGTCCACATCTTCGTCCAGCCGTTCCAGACGCTTGCGGAGGTCATCTAAGATCATCTTGCCCATAAAACAGCCTTTCGTATTTTCAATAATAGTATTTTCTAAAATCATTTTACAGAAAAGGAATCCGATTGTCAAGCACAAATCAACGACATTTCATACAATTCATACTACCATGTTGTCAGTTCACATCTCACACTGGCTAATGACCGTGCTGATTGCCGTATCATATGCCACCGGTGGATACTTAAATTTTTTCAGTAAGTGTTTCACCATCTTACGCATACTCGCACGGGCAGTTTCTTTTTTCTGCAGGTCTATTACACTTGCATTACTGAATTTCTGCGTTTCCAGCCATCTCCATTGCAGCGTTCGATTGACACAGG
>ENA-ORSL01001541-ORSL01001541.1-human-gut-metagenome-genome-assembly--contig:-NODE-1541-length-19170-cov-2.498457_pt1 | contig 19170 bp, 19 predicted proteins | sample MGYA00242190_ERZ509157 | MGnify/ENA primary metagenome ERZ509157 (study PRJEB26280, sample SAMEA2338664) | human gut metagenome | biome: human gut; feature: human-associated habitat; material: faeces...
TGGACAACGTAACGCTGAAAAGCGGCTCCAAAACCCTGAAATCCGGCCTGGTAGCAGCTGGTGCCGGCAATGGCTACGCTTCCGCCAGTGCGGGCTTCGTTATGACCATGGCTCCCGATATGCTCAAGGTGCTGGAACCAATACCCTCATGGCAAAAACTGACAATCTATATTATCCGGGAGGATTGGGCATTCGGTGGAGACTATGGCGAGGACTTCTCTCTCACCACAACCCCCGGCATGGCGAAATACATTCTTACAGAGCTGGTTACTGCACAGCTGGAAAGCGGATATGCTTCCGAATGGCCTGACCGCCCTGATTGGGGCGTGGAATGTACGCCCCAAAGCTATGAATGCGGGCTTCATGATTCGTACTGCGAGAATCACTATAAAGTCTGCATTGAGGAGCAGGAACTTCCCATTGACGATGCTGCAGTACGCAGTCTCCTTGATAACCAGCTCCGGAGGTATTTTGCTGAGCAGATTGAAGGCTGGGACGAACTTGAAGGTCTTACCGAGCAGCAGATCGCCGACATGATCGCTGCGCCCAATGTCCCTCAGCGCATCCGCAGGCAGTTGGAGAAAAACGGTTTTCTGATGGATTCCTTCTGGGAATCAGTAGCGAAATCCTTGTTCGACCTCGTAAGGCAGTACAAGGAGAAACTGGTATGAGCAATCAACTATCCACTGAGAATGGAGCAGCAGCTATGGACGTCACTAAATTGCAGACAGCCATACAAAAGCAGGATGAATACCTGTCCTGCCGGGGGCATCTCAGCGATGTCCCTGCAGGAGACGAAACGTTCAATGACCTCACCCGTGAGATCATCCGTGCCTTCAAAGAATGTCATGGTTCCGCGTTCCTCGGAAAACTGGTATTCTCCTGGGAAGATCAGAAAAAGCTGGAGCGCGGTGAGATCGGTATTTATACCGAGTACACGGGTCAGCCGCTTCCGGCCTATGGCTGCAATTTTGTGACCGCTCAGCCAGACGCGCAGTTGGAAGCTATGGTGATTGGGTGGGCCATTGATGAATGGCCGCCCAAATTCACGCTCTTTACCAGAATCCTGCAACGCATTCAAGATCTGAACGGATACACGCTGAATTGGAGATAGCATATTTGCCCCATCTATTACTGCCGGTAAAGTTGTAAAAGTGCTTACAGATGACGTGAATTTACAATGTTTTCACTGGACGAAAGGAACGGAATGTGGTATACTATTGTTGCCAACAAGAGGAGGAAACATCATGGAAACAGAAAAACTGGATGCATTCCCCGGTCTTCCGGAGGAGTTTGTACGGCAGAATGCCAAGTACATGCGTCTGTTACAGGGCTTTCGCCTGTTGGACGATGACTTTATGAGCAAAGTCTTCGAGGATAAGGAATGTGCGCAGTTGCTGCTGCATATCATTCTGGAACGCAGCGATCTCGTTGTTCAAGAAGTCCATGGTCAATACAGCATCAAGAATCTTCAGGGGCGCTCTGTTCGTCTGGATATTCTGGCGGTTGACCAGAAGGGCAAGCACTACAACATTGAGATCCAGCGGCGGGACGAAGGCGCGGATGCACACCGTGCCAGATACAACAGCAGCCTGCTGGATGCAAATCTGACACACCCCGGTGACCGCTACGAAGAGCTGCGGGAAATCTACGTTATCTTCATTACAGAACGGGATGTCCTGAAGGCAGGACTTCCCATCTACCACATTGACCGCATGATTCAGGAAACCGGCAAGCCTTTTGGCGACGGCTCCCACATCATATACGTCAATGCGCAGTGCAAAAACGATACGCCTCTAGGCAAGCTGATGCATGATTTCTCCTGTACACAGGCAGATGACATGCACTATCCGGTTCTTGCCGAGCGCGTAAGGTATTTCAAAGAAAATGTAAAGGGGGCAACCACCATGTGCAGAGAAGTTGAAAAATTAGTAATGGCTGAACGGGATGAAGGCCGCGCAGAAGGCCGTTTGGAAGAAAAAATTGGCGCTGTACGTGCTCTTATGGAGAGCTTGTCTGTCTCTGTCGATGAAGCAATGAAGCTCCTGAAAACGCCGGAATCCGATAAGGACATTATTCGGAAACTCATTGCGCAATGATTCCCCACACAATGCTGGATGGCGTTCATCCATGCAAGCGTCGACCAAATCAATCTGATAAGTCCACCGCATCTTGGGATGCTGCCTCTGGCGGCATCCCTTTTCCTTTTACACTTGCTGGCCAAAACAAACCGCTTTTTCCTTTCGCAAAGGATATCATGACAATACAGTAGTCAGGAGAGGCGCCGTACCTGCGGCACCTTACCGCCGGAAACAAAACTTCCGGAATCCGGTAATTGACTAATGCCGGCAGCTATGATATAATGCCATCAACATAGTATCAGAGTTTTGCAGCGGCAAAACACAGTTTCCGGGTTCTCCTCAAGTGTCATTTGCATTTTCGTGCAAATGGCATTTTTTGTTTTCTGACAACTTATATCGTAAACACTTGCCAGTAGTCTCCTCTCTTCCGGGGATTACTGGCTTTTGTTATATCCGGCGGTTTCCGCCAAACAACCGAAAGGAGCAAGCAGCATGTTATCCTGTCACGACAACTTTGAAGCAAACTTTGACAACTATCCGTCCATGCTCAGTTATCACCAAGCACTGAGTATGGCATCCAGTTGGCGCCGATGTAAGGTCAAAGACCTTCACGTGGAGCCACTGGATCCGACCTCTCCCCTGTACGGTCACCCCGCAGCGTTTGCCGCAGGTACCAGCGAGGACGCAATTAAGGACACCGCCGCCAACCTTGGCCTTGCGCTGAATGTGGATGGAAATATCTATCCCGTCCGCAGCACGGCCTACAAAACGCTGACCGAGCGCGCAAAGATCAATGGCACAGCACTTCCCAAACTCAGTCGCAAAGACCTTGCCAACGTACTCAACGCCTGTCTGTCCGTACACAATTCGGATGCGCTCCTGCTGATCCGGAACGAAAAGGTTTCCGCAGTTCACTCCGGCGACGAAACGGATTATTCCGTGCTTCCCATGGACGAACTGCTGGTTACGCTGGAGAAGAAGCTGGGAGAACGGTTCCCCGGCTTCGTGTTTGAAAGCGGGTATACCGACCACGCCTATACCTGCGGCAGCTGGATCCTCCCTGATCAAAAGGAAGGCATTCTGGGTGCCTATGCCAAAGCCCTTGCCGCACACGGTCAAGCAGCGATGGCAAACAGGCTGGTTCCCGGTATCCGGTTCATGACATCCGACACCGGCGTTGCCTCCGCAAAAGTATCCGCTTTGCTGATAGGCGCACAGCAGCCGATCCATATCGGCGACTGCATTGGTGTGGATCACCGGAATCAGCGTAAGATCGCAGATTTTGATACTGAGATGGACAAGCTGTTTGCCAAGTTCTGCGATTCCGTTGCCAAGCTGCAGAGCCTGCTGGAAATTCCGCTGGAGTACCCTGTCAATGCCATGACCCGGGTCTGCAAAAAGCTCTCCCTTCCGAAGAAGGAAGCGCTGGAAGCGATCGCCATGTATGAAATGGCTTACGGCGGAGGACCCGCGACTGCCCATGATGTCTTCATGGCCATGCAGGAAATTCCCTACATGATGAAGACATGCCACACCCCGGAAGCAAAGCTGCTCAAGGCCGAAGAAAACATGGCACGCGCTCTGAGTATCCGGTGGAGCGACTATGATGTGGCAAAGGAGCTGAAGTGGTAATGGCTGCTCCGATATTACTTTGCGACACCACCGGAATGAGCAATGACCGCTGGCTGGAATGCCGTATGCATGGCCCCAAGGGCGATATTCCCTATACCATCGGTGGAAGCGATGTGGCAGCCATATTTGGCGTGTCACCGTGGACGACCCCGCTGGAACTGTGGATGATCAAAAAGGGGCGCATGAAGCCAAAACCCAAAAACAATGCCGACCAGCTGGAGATGGGACATCTGCTCGAACCGATTGCGGCATACTGGTATGCGAAGAAAAGCGGCAACTATGTCTACGATGACAAAGGACTGTACCAACACGCAGACCATCCATACGCTCTGGCCAATTTTGACCGGCGGTATAAGCGGGCCAGCGATGGTCAGCCCGGCATTCTGGAATGCAAAAGCTGCACCTATCACAAAGCGGAAGACTGGGCAGACGACGCGATCCCCCTGTACTATGAATTCCAGCTCCGCTTCTACCTCGCTGTAGCAGACGTCCAGCACGGGGCGTTCTCGTGCTTCTGGGGAAATAATCCTGCCAACGATCTGGCAATGCCGGAAATCAAGCGTGATCTTGTCATAGAGGACATGATATTCGAGCGGCTGGATGAATGGATCTGGAGCCTTGAACACGATGTCCCGCCTACCATGAGCGGTGTCAAACCCACACTGGCAATGGAATCTCTCGCAAGGATTTATGGTGCCAGCAAACCCGGTCTTCCTACCATTGAATTGCCATACAAGTTTGAGCGCCAGCTTCGCCAGATCGCCAACTTGCAGGCAAAAGTCAGGGAATGTGAAGACGAAAAGAAACGCTACGAGAAGGAGATCGAAGCACACTCCGTGCGAATTGCCGAAGTCATGAAGGAACATGAGCATGGTATTCTGACAACTACCAGGGACAAGCTCCTCATTGACTTCGTAACGAGGACCACCAAGCGGCCCAGCTCCGATGCTTTGAAAAAGAAGTATCCCAGCGTTTATGCCGACGTGCTGAACGTATCTACCAGTCGCAAGGTGAAAGTTTCGGTACAGCCGATTTGATCAGGGAGGAGCAATATGCGAAAATTCTCTCAACCGATTGACCTTCGATCCCGCCGCGAAATGACGGATTACCTGCGTAACCATTTCCGATATTCCACAATGAACTCCTGGAATCATGCAACATCGTATGCCTGCAATCTCAAGATTTATGGACTTGGTCTGGATCCTGAGATTGAATCCAAGCTTTACGATATGCTTGATACCCGGGAGTTTTTGCTTATGCGGCAGGAAGCGCTGTATCTGTTTAATGCAGCCCACAACTTCCGCTGGCAGGCAGGGTTCAACGGCAGAAGCGGCGGCTATCTGGTCCTCTACCAAGGGGATCTGAAGCCCTCCGGATATCTGTCTTACTGCACCTGCTGCGGCCAGCGGAATCACCGCAGTGTTGCCGATACAGGCAATCTATGTGGTGCCTGCGGAAATCCAACCCGTGTGGACTACCGTATTCCGCCGAAGCAGCCCATCATCTTCCCCGGCCGCGGTACGGACATGGATGACGACTACGAAGAATGGTCGCTGTCTAAACTCCGGGACCGTGTAAAACTTGTACAGAAGCTGGACAGTCTTGCTGACGATCTTGTCAGTCAGGCCATTCATATGGTAAAAGCGTTTGATGTTGCGGAGGAGGCGTACTATGTACCCCAAACACGACGTGTGCTTATCGCCAAGTGAGAACACTCTTGAGAAAGGAGAAATAAAGTGTTATGTCAATTTGATAAGCTCCTCTATCCCCGGATTGCCGACGCTTCCACCGTTGACTATATGATTGCCGTTTACCGTCCGCTGGAAATTCTGCACGATGGCAGCGGCAATGCAATGCGTCAGTTCAAAGCTGTTGGCTATTGCCTCCCCATCACGGAAAAAGTTCGATTCCGTCTGAATGGCCACTGGGCCAGGCACCCGAAGCACGGACTCCAGTTCGAGGTGGAGAGCTACGAGGAGGTAATTTCCCATACCAGAGAAGGCATCATCGGTTATCTGGCATCCGGTCAGATCAAAGGTGTTGGCCGAAAAATCGCAGAGAAAATCTACGATTCTTTCGGGCAAGACACGCTGGAGATTCTGGATCACGAGCCGGAAAAGCTCATGACGATTCGGGGTATCAGCGAAAAGCGTCTCAGGATGATCTGTGATTCCTACTTGGCTACCCGCGGTGCCCGGGAAGTGATTGCCTTTCTGGCACCCCACGGTGTCACTGCCAACCGAGCCATTAAAATCTACCGCGAGTATGGAAAGGATACCATGGACATCATTCGGAAGCATCCCTACCAGCTGGTGGAAATGGCAGGTATCGCATTCAAAACAGCTGACAAGCTGGCAATGAGTCTGGGGCTTCCCGCCGTTTCCCCGGAGCGTGTCGATGAAGCGCTGATGTACGCCATCGCTGAAGGCGAGGCAGAAGGACATATGTGCCTGGAAAAGCACGATTTTCTCCGCAGGACGCTGCGCCTTCTGGAAACGCCGGAGATCACTGAGGAGATGGCGGCCGCAAGAGCCTTCCAACTGGTACAAGCGGATCGGCTTGTCTGCTATGACCACTACATCTACCGCACCGCAACCGCTACCGTAGAAAACAATATTGCCTTCCATATCGCCCAGCAGATGAAAGCGGCTGTAGAGCCTTACGAGAATCTGAATCTTGCCATTTATGGCGAGGAACGGAAGCTCAAGATCACGCTGGCACCGGAACAGCGGGAGGCGGTAAAAATGGCGCTTTCCACAAAGTTCTGCGTCATAACGGGCGGCCCGGGGACAGGCAAAACCGCAGTTCAGCGGGCGATCCTTGATCTGTATCAGGAAAAATATCCGGAAGCGCAGATCATATGCTGCGCCCCAACCGGGCAGGCAGCGCAAAGGATGAAGGAATCCTCCGGGCTGTCGGCATCGACGATTCACAAGGCTCTGTGCATCAAGGCCAATCCTGACGGCACCCTGACCGAAGGCATCATGCTGAATGCGGATCTGATCCTTGTGGATGAGGTCTCCATGATGGATGCCTTTCTGGCAGAGCGGCTGTTTGCAGCCATCCCGCCTCATGCCAGACTGATTCTGGTAGGTGATGCGGATCAGCTTCCCTCTGTAGGCCCCGGCGCTGTTCTAAAAGACATCATCAACAGCGGCGCTGTCCCTGTGGTTCGTCTGGATCATGTGTTTCGCCAGAGCGCCGGAAGCCGGATCGCTACCAATGCCCGGCTGATCAAGCATGGCAATCTGAGTATGGAGTACGGCCCGGATTTCATGTTCTTTGATTCCAAGGATCTGACAGTATCCGCCGATATCATTGAAAACCTGTATATGCAGGAAGTTCAAAAATTCGGTGTGGATGGCACGGCATTCCTGACCCCCTTCCGGCGTAGGACTGAAACATCCGTAGATGCCATGAACGCACGATTGCAGGCACTGGTGAATCCACCGGCTCCGGGAAAAGCTGAAGCCGTTTCCGGACAGCTGCGCTTCCGGCTTGGCGATAAGGTCATGCAGATCAAGAACTACGAGCAGGTCAACAACGGCGACGTGGGTTACATCACCAATATCACCGGCCCCGAAAATGAGGCTACCGTGGAAATTGACTTTGGGGATGGACGGGTCATGGCCTATGAAAGTGATCAGCTTAGAATGCTGGATCTCGGATACGCCTCCACCGTCCATAAGTCTCAGGGCGCCCAGTACAAATCTGTCATTCTGAACCTGCAATGCGCCCACGCGATCATGCTGATGCGTGCCATCGTCTACACAGCAATTACCCGAGCAAGGCTCCGGCTCGCCATTGTTGGGGAGCGGAAAGCGTTGTGTCGAGCAATCCGCAATACCAAAGCCGACCAGCGGGGTACCCGTCTGGCGCAGAGAATTCAAGACTTCATTGAGTAGAAAGGAAATTATCACTATGGCAACTACATTGGATCTGTACTACCAAAACAAGCAGCAGCTCAGCGCAAGGATTGCGAACCATAAGCTGACCATGGATCAGCTTTTGGGTTATCAGGAATTGCTTTACCGGATCTCCATTCTGGAAAGCTGCATGAACTTTGTTAAGACCGCCCCCGTTACCTCTGATGTGAATGTAATGAGCTTTCACTACAAGATTGTGGATGCGCTCTTTACCTGTATGCTTCAGGAACGGCAGTTTGGGATTCCCGCGGACGAAAAGCTGAAGAAACAGCGTGCCACCGCACTTGGCAATCTCCAAACGGTGATCACCAGCTTCCGCAAGCAGTTCCAGAGCTTTGCCCCGACTGCTCCGGAATCCTACCGGGATGCCGTCAGCAAGATGGTCAACACGGTACTGCCCGCATGGCTCCAGTACCGCTTCACCTATATTCCATTTTGATAGGAGATAATGACATGAACAATTCCCAATTTTCTGTCCTGAACACCATCAATCAGGTGGATGGCTTTGATCCTTCCAAACTGACGGTAGACTATGTAGACCTCACGACGCAGGAAAAGCGGAAGCGGCTGCCCGTCATGGCGCAGCTTGCGTGGTTCCGTCTGCGCCACCCGGAAGGGAAAATCGCATTGCAGGTTGAGCCGGTGAAGGACTACTTCGTTGCGACCGCAAAGGTATACGTCAGCTATAAAGATCCGGTAGAGTGCTACCTGTCCGAAGCCACCGCTTCCCGCAAGTATGATCCTCTGAAACCCACGGTTTCTCCCCGGGAATGGGCCCAGACCGCGGCAATCGGCATCGCCCTGCGCAATGCCGGCTTTGGCTTACAGTTCAGCGCTGCCGGAGATGGCTTCGACAGTAATGTCCCTGACGAGCTTGGTGTAGAAAATGGCATAACGCCTCCTGCGCCAATGCCCACAGGCACGCCGCCCACTCTCCAGCCTGAAGCAGAAACGCCTGCCGTAGTTGCTGCACCTCCTGTTTCAGATCCGGAGCCGGTCATTGTAGAACTGACGCCGGAACAGAAATTTGAACAGGCATGTGCCGTTGTGAGTCCCATCAAAAAACATGGCGGTAAGACGCTGGGTGAAGTTCTCAGCACGGAACCCCGGGCAATTAACTGGCTGGCTTCAAAATTCGGCGGCGATGAAACCATTCGTGCCGCTGCAGAGTATATCTGCAATTATGCAATGGAACAAACACCCGCATAAACCGCTTGCGATAAAGGGGGATGTACCACACATCCCCCTGGAAAGGAGGCTGCATGGTTGAAATCCACATTTACGATATTATCCCTCTGATCGGCATTCCGGAACCGCCGAACGGCAGACGCAGCTACAATATAAGCTGCCCTTGCTGTGACACAAATCCACGGGGAAAGCACCTGAACATCAATCTTACGAAAGATGTATTCTGCTGTCCCCGGTGTCGTTTTTCGGGCGGCGTCTTTGATTTGTATGCGTACTATGCTCAGGTTGACCGCAAAAACGTGCGGGAAATTCTGATAAAGGAGCTTGGTCTGAAGGATAGCGACTCATTTCACCATGAAGGCAGCAAACACAGGCGGGGGCAGCGAACGATCACACGCCCCATTCTGCAGGATATTGAATTGCCTCTTACGGACATTGATGCCAGACACGAAACCTATACAGCTCTGCTTTCCAAGCTGTCTCTGGCATCTGACCATCTGGAAAACCTGCTGTCAAGAGGCATGACCGAGGAAATGATCTGTCGGAATGGCTATAAAACCATGCCCGTTGCAGGTTTCTCTGCCATTGCAAAGCAGCTCCATGAGGAAGGCCATTATCTGGCCGGTGTCCCCGGCTTCTATCATGATACGGCTGGAAACTGGACCATCTGCAAGGAAAGGCGAGGCATTCTCGTACCGGCAAGAACCCCAGAAGGAAAAATTCAGGGCCTGCAGATTCGATTGGATTTCATCAAAAAAGGAAAGTTTCGGTGGATCACCAGCATCGGCAAGCAGGATGGCTGTAAAGCGGAATGCTGGACCCATATCGCTGGCGAGCCTACCCCGACAGTCCTTCTGACCGAGGGGCCAATGAAGGCCGATGTCATCCATCACATTACTGGCCTGACGGTAATTGCGGTACCCGGTGTCAATTCACTGAATCATTTGAAGGAAACACTGGAGTATGTACAATCCAAGGGAACCACAAAGATTATGACGGCATTCGACATGGACTACCTGAAAAATCCCCATGTGAAGGACGGCTATTTCAATCTGGCCACTATACTGGCTCAGGTCGGGATTGACTACGGAACCTACCTTTGGGATCCCCAATACAAAGGTCTTGACGATTATGTATGGCATTGTCGTCAGGAAGGTCTGCTCTGACATCTCGCAAAGGACGGAACCCAGCCGGGTCTCCGTCCTTTTTGTACGCATTTCTAAAAATTATAAGCATATGTGTTGCAAATACGCATTTGCAGCGGTGTAATCAAGTATACAAAACATTATTCAGGAGGAAACCATTATGTTAATCGCAGTCGACCACGGTAATCACGCCATCAAGACCATCCACTACAATTTTATTTCCGGTCTGGCACGGCACTCTGTCCGCCCGCCTATGGCAGATGAAGTTCTGGAGTATAAGGGAGAATACTGGACCCTTTCCGGTCAGCGTCTTCCGTATCGCCGGGATAAGACCCGGGATGAAAGTTTCTTCATTCTCACCTTATTTGCTATTTCCAAAGAGCTTTCCTATGCCGGCCCTCTGCCCGCAGCAGAGAAAATCGAGCTGGCGGTAGGTCTGCCCCCGGAACACTACGGCATTCTGAAGGACAAGTTCAGGGCCTACTTCAAACGCAGTGAGTCCGTCCAATTCTCTTACAACGACAAGCCTATGACCATTTTGATTCGGGATGTCTTTGTGTATCCGCAGGCATTTGCTGCCATCGCGCCTCAGAAAAGCCAGCTCAAGCATCACCTGCGCTTGTTTCTGATCGACATTGGCGGCTACACCACCGATGTTCTGCTCCTGCGCAGCGGTAAGCCTGACATGCAGTTCTGCCGCAGTCTGGAAACCGGCGTCATTACCATGAACAATGACATCATCCGCAGGGTCGGCGCCCTGCATGATATGCAGATTGAGGATGAACATATCAGCGCCGTGCTGCGCGGCAAGGAAACCATTCTCCCCGCGGATGTAAAGGATACCATCCGCAAATCCGCTGAACAGCACGCAAAAGACATTCTGGATCAGCTGCGTGAACTGAAGGTAGACCTGCGTTCTAACCCGGCAGTCTTCATTGGCGGCGGCTCTGTCCTGTTCCGGGATTATCTGGAGCATTCCCCTCTGGTAGCTTCTGCCAGTTTCGTAGAGAATGTGAACGCCAATGCCATTGGCTATCAGGCAATGGCAGAAGGGCAGCTTTCTCTTCTGCAAACTTAACCATAAACGGGGGTGAACCGCGTTGATTCAAGATGGAAAGTACCGTTACACCCTTCAATTTGGTATGGACACTGTCGAAGAACGGCAGGCAGGCCAGTTCCTTGAGCAACTGGGTAACAGGAAAAGCCCAATTATCGTGGCCGCCCTGAACAAATATCTGGAGGATAACCCGGGGCTGCTGGATGGTCGGGTACACATTCAGGTTCATGTTTCCGATCTAAATACCCGGATGTTGGAAGATAAAATCCGGCAGCTGATCGAAGAACGGCTCAGCTCCAGTGTCCCGCTTCCTACACCAGCAGCTGCCAATCCCCATGAGAATGTGGAACAGGTTAGCGCAGACATCTTGGAAATGCTGAACGATCTGGACAGCTTTGGATAATCAAAAAATCCCGGAGTTGGGTAATACCAATTCCGGGATTCTTCGATTATTTGTTATTCAGTTCTCGTAATAAAGAAACATTAGCATCATAGTCTTCCCGGCAAAGCAATTCGTATTTGTTGTTGGTAAGGGTAATAACGGAATCAAAAGAATCCAAAATCTCATCTCCCGAAAAACCAAGGCCCGAAACGATGAGCTGGTTTTCGGTTATTCGTTCACAAATATATCTGTATATTTGGCGTTTTTTTGTTTCGTCCGTCTCTGCATTGTTAGGACTATCAAAAACAACAGGAAAATCTATAGCCGTGGGATTGAATTCGTGCTTTAGCTGGATTAGATTAACATACCAAATAATTGTTGAAAGCGGATTATTGCTACCTCCAGCAGAAAAAGTTCGCTTAATATTCTCGAAGCTTTTTGCATCGATTCCTTCAAGTCCGAAACGATTCTTATCAGATAGCATCAAGGCGTAGTATCGCTCATTGATTTTCTTCTTGATTTCGCCATATTTGCGAAGTGATTTTTTTGCTGTCTTAAGCTTCTTTTCATTTTCTGCCATGCTGGTGCGAATGGTATCCAGATCTTCAGCAACTGCTTCTTTGATATCAATAAGGCCTTTGTGCTTTAGGATATCATCAATTTCTGTTGATGCAATATTGATGGATTCTTCATATCTTTTCATTTTAGAAAGCCATTGCGAGTATTCAGCCTCGTATTCAGAAATCTTTCGGTCAATCTCTATAATATTATACTGCATATCACTACTGAGCAGGATAATATCATCGCCGGTGCTGTATTTTTTGATTCTTAAATCTATAGTATCATCAATTACGGATCTACAGAATGGACAAACACGATTGTTGAGTGAAGTAATTTGACGATCGTTTTCTTTACCAAGCAACGCTAGCGCATGTAAGTGATATTCTAAATCGGCTTTTTCATTACGTAAGCGAATTAGCTTTTGGCGAAGCTGGTTCAATGCATTTGACAGTTTATTATACTCGTCTTTTGTTCGATTGACATCGGCTCTCAAATGCTCAATGTCCTTAGAGTACGACACTGAATGGATGTTTTCAAAAATCTTATCGAGCATCATGCATGTCATCTTATGTTCGTTCTCTAAACGTCGCCCTTCTGCTAATAAGAAATCTTGTTCCTGTATCAACATGTAATAATCGTCGTCAAAGGCACCAAAGTGGTAGTATAAAGCATTTTCTTTGTAGTCGAGGTACTCACCAAGATGTTGAAAGGACGCAAATTGTGATCCATTTTGATAATCTTGATCCACAAAATAGAGGAGGTAGTTGTAAACAGCAGAAGCGATTTCTAACTTCTGCACATAACCGACATCCGTATTTCGTTCTCTGGGCGGTAGTTTTACGGCAAAGCCAGTAATACTTGATAGACGCTCTGACAATTCATGGCGCGAAATTACAGAAAACAGAAGATTTTTTTTCGCCATCAAACAGTTTGAATAGCTTGTTATGCCGAAATATATAATATTCATCATCGTCTATACCAAAACGAAGAATATATGTTTTTCTTGAATCATCCCATTTTCCCTCGAAATAACAGTCTGCGCCCATTGTATGATATAGAGCTTTCATAATAACTGATTTGCCGCGATCGGTTCCATCGTGAGCATCCGATGTAATCATTGTGCGTCCAGGAGCAAAAGAAACTTTCTTTGCTAATTTCTCTGATGTTGAAAACAAATACAAGTCCTTAAAACTTAATTTACTCATTTAGGCCACACTCCCACCTCTTAATGACTAATAATATAAACACATACCTGTCCGTTTGACTGTACTCTATCGGGAATGTGGTAGAGTAACGAGACAAAAGCGCTTCAGCCATTTCTTCAAAGGACACATCCGTCGAAATAGTGTCAATATATTCGAACAAAGTTTGTTGCTTAGTTTGTAGTTCAAGTGATTCACATTCAGCTTCAACAATTTTTGCTAAAGACTGCTTTAATTTCCGCTTTTCGCCAATGGTTACTTGCTTCCGCTCAATGTATTCTTGAACCAACGAAACTGAATTGTCTGTTTTTTCCATATGATGTTCAAGCATCTTATTCAATTCAGCTTTTGTAATACCTTTGCGTCTGCTTAGTTCGGCGTAATCTTGAGAGCTAAGTTCATAGCACGCCTTTTCAGTAACAGTATCGACAATCAGACGATATAGCGCGTTTGGCTTCACTGGCTCGCAGCCTTTGATTTTCTCAAAACTGCCAGTTATCTTTCCGATAATGTCGTTTTGCGGATCTAAAAGATTCATCGACGTGTAGATATAATACAAGTTTTTCAAATCGACATTTTCTCGAGAAAGTTCCTCGGACAGTGCAGCCTTTACAGTTGCTCGACTTTTCTCATCCAGTTCATCAAACGAAAAGAACTCCTTGTCGGAGATTGTTACCCGCCCTACTTGAAGAAATGCGTTTGATACTATTGCACACCTAATTGGAGTTTCAGGCGAGGAAGTATCTTTTAGCATAAAAAGTTTTGCTATTATGCTCGACTCTTCTTTGTGCCGCTTTAAGTCCGAAAACTTATAGGGAGATTGAATTTTGTGTGTTTTGATTTGGTAGAACTCGATGGAATCATCGAAATGGATTTCGATGTCGCACTTATAATCAAATACAACACAAAAATCTTCTTTATCAAAGAGATCAAACATTTTGCTTATGCCCCAACAGAGCTCTTGACGGAATCTATTCTTACTCATCGAGCCTGAAAGGTCATATGGGATTTTGGCATAAATATCAGCTACCCCAAGATGCTCTCCCCCCCCTAATCAAAATAAAAGGCCGCATGGGAATACGCCCATACGGCCGCCTTGGTGGCACAAAGACCCACCGTAGAAATATTATAGTGCATAACGTTGAAAATTTCAAGATATTGTCACACCTACGCACAAAAATGTTAAAAATGCTTCTGTTATAGATGGATTAGGAATTTTGCGGCTTTCGGTATTTCTCTGCACCAAGGACGTAACCGCCATCTTACCGCTCTAATCATAATCGGAATGTGGTCAAGTTCGTTCCTAAAAGCAAACTTTGGGCGAAGAAAAGCTGCCTGAATAGGTGGTTTTTTATGAAAGATTGCCCGAGTAGTAGAACTTCGACCCACGGCATTCTGCTCCCAAATGCAGTACTCTACCAGCTGGCTATACCCCGATTTTACTGAATTTCTCAGACGTGACCAAACATATAATCAAGAAAGTGCTTCCACATTTTTAGGAAACTTCCAAGCGGAAAATAGAGCAGGAAATTCTAAAACCACGGAGAGAATATAACATTTCAATGTATCAACTGATTTTGTCCCTCCAGCGTCAAAATTTTATTGCTAACCTGACCGCTAGACAGAAATTTATAATCTGTCGACAGAGTTCGTGAGCTTTTTCTCCCGGATTTTCTATAAATTGTGTGTAAATACGACACACAAGAATCGCCTGATTCCGATTTGAAAGACGATTCGCCGGAAAATCAAGTCAGGTGATCGCATGAAAAATGGTTCCCCACCTATTTTACGCTGATTGGTGAGGCCCCCTACTAACCTTCGGCACTTAGCATTCCTTGAATATGCTCCCGCTAACTCGTTTTGTCCCGCCATGCGTAAAACAGAATGGGTTGGGATTCTTACAGCCATTTTTGCCGCGCAGCAAGGCCTTCGGGTCTTACTGCGTGTTTTTTTACGCCCTGACATCAGATGCCGTGGGCCGCCTTTCCCCAGTTCGATTTGACCATCACTTTGAACTGGAGGTATTATCTATGGCTCACAAATTTGAGCAATCTGATTCCGGGAATGACTTACTACGCCCGTTTTACATTGTGGCTCAACACCGCACTAATCCGTGCCAGAGGGCGATATCTGGAAACTCACACAGAGAGATTTGACATCGTTCCTCTGGATGAGGTTCTGACGAACACGACTCCGGATTCGACAGATCATTTCGTCCGTATCGAACGCAGCAAAACGGACTTCGACTTTGAGGAAGAAAAACTTGCGAAAGCCTTCTCAGAATTGTCCCTGATGCGGCGTGAGGTATTGCGTCTGCTCTTTGTGGAGGAGAAAACGCCGTGCGAAATTGCCAGACAGCTTTGTATTTCTCCGAACTGCGTCTATCAGTTCAAGCATCAGGCTCTATCCAAACTGAGGCGTGAGCTTACGAAGGGAGAAACCCAACATGGATAACCAGCAGTTTGCCGCTGTCCTGCAAGGCGCCGTAGCAGGCAGACATGAGGATCTGGAACAGATCCTTGAGCTGTACGAACCTTTGATCCGGAAGCATTCCCTTCATAATGGCACATTCAACGAAGATCTTCACCAATATCTGCTGATACATATTGCACTCAACATCAGCAAATTCCCCCTGTAAACCATGGCCCCGGAGAATTACTCTCCGGGGTTCCCCCGTCTCTGCATGAAATTCCCTGAGAATTTCTGAAAGTTTATAAGAAATGCAAGTTTCCAACGGCTCCTTTATAGTTATGGGCATCTCCATGCCATGCACCTTGAAAACTGCACACGTACCAGTTCGGTACATCCCTTTGTTTGGAGAGCGGCTATCCATCTGATGGTCTGGCAGAGTCATGAGCACTTATGTATGGGCGGCACCCATGCAACGCGATGATCCACAAAGGTACAATGGTACTTCCGTAAAACGCGGCCCGGCCATAGTGAAGGCGGGGAGATGAAACTTCTATGAGCCTGTTCGCCACAGGCGCCGACTGGATGAAATAAATTGTAGGAGGTGAAAGGGTGGGCTATAGTCGTCAGAATGTAGCCGAAACGAAGAAATATGCAAAAAAATTCGTTCGCTACAAAGAAGGCGCAGAAAGATATAGCCTAGGGTTAACCAAGTTTCAGGTGCTTGCAAAGGAAGCAAAATCCGTCTACAAGATAGATGGCGTCGCTTTGGTAAATTGCGAGCTGTTTGAAAGATACCTGGAAACATTCAGAGAATTCTAAATACGGCAAGTAAAATAACTGGATTTCTGGCACAAGGGGTTGACTTTTTGTCTTACAATAAGTATAATATAAATGCTCGGAGGTAGTTGTACAATGAGAACGGGACGTCCAAAGGAAGAAAATGCGAAGCGTAAAACGATTACAATTCGGCTGACAGAGGACTTGTATCGGAAGATCGTTGAATATGCTGCCGAGCACAAACTGTCAAAGACAGATGTTGCCCTGCAAAGCTTGGAGAGATTTCTGTCCAAGAAAGATTGAGTGCTGTGGAATCCTTCTTTATTTGAAAAAAACTATTTCAGGTGTGGATACTTTTTCTGTGTGCGTAAATTAATATTGCGAATAATTTAACACTACAAAAAAGTAATTTTTCCTCAAAATATTGCATTTGGGGGGATACTGCGATATAATCTATTTACTAAGAGAAGAAGGGAAGATCTTGCCTTGAATGCCTTGACAGATATGCCTACCGTCGCAATATCTACTGATGGTATTGGTGAAAATGAGTGCGATTATAGGAACGAACCTTTTACATTCCTTCTAAACAACTGTCTTCCATTTCTTTCTCTTCAGAATCTGGATCTGATTGCCGATGATATTCAGGAGTATGTCCTTTCGCCTGACCGGGATGATGGGGAAACAGATTTGTTTACTCGCTATCCCAGTGCCCAGTTTGTGCTTTCGGAATTTCGCAAAGTGTTCCATTCTGTAGTCAGTAACTATCAAGAGAAAGAACTGATTGTAGCGGGGCAGCCCTTGAATCCATGTAAGCAAAAGCTCTGTGTTTGCGAGGTTATCAAAAGACTTACCTATCTTCTGTACCAACGAATGACCTGCTACACCGCCGGACTGGATATAGATTTGATTACTGCCCTCAGTGCAACGGCCTATGAAAGTAAAAGCCCAGAGGGAGAGAGCATCGCGATTCTCCCCTCCCTTAAGTGGCTAGAAAAAGAAGCCATTGCGTTGTTTGAGCCTTTGGATAGTGTTGCTCTAGTGCAACCCCAGCTGCGAGCCCTTCGCAAGCAGCTCAATGTCTGCGGCAAGGGGGCTTTGGCTATTTACAAGGATGATACCACCGGAATTTACAAAACCGCGGGAGTAATTACACAGGAAGTTGCTCATGTGTTGCCTCGTTTCCAATTTCAAAAACATGCTGAATGGATCTTTGCTGTGGCCGATTCTAAAGGCAAAGACGATGGCCGAGTTCGATACTGCAATGGAACATTGATGCTCCCAATTTTGGACTTGCAGGATGTCTATCGAAAAAAGTTAGATAGGCTGTCGATTAAAGATGAGACTCGAAATCAACTTGCACATGTTATCAATGCCGCTAATAGGTGTAAGCATGGCGCTATACTGATCATTGCAGAGGAGAAACTTATCCATGAAGAATTGAAGCGTCTTGTTTCGAATAAGCGAGGTACTCGCCTAGCGCCCCCTGTTCCTCTGATTCAAAACGGAAAGCCTTCTTCGATTTTAGAGCAATTCGCTGCTGTGGATGGGGCAATCTTCTTGGATTTCGATGGGAATTGCCATGCTTTCGGAGTAATATTGGATGGTGTTGTGAACAATGATGGTAACAATGCTCGGGGTTCTCGGTACAATTCCACAAAGGCCTACACGGAATGGGTTCGCGATGTGAAATACCCTGATACCATCATTCTTGGGGTGGTGAAGTCCGAAGATGGGATGATGGATATTTTTGACAAAACCAAAGGATCCAAACGTGCTGATAGATAGTTTCCGTAGAATGCCAAAAATTCGTGAGAAAACTCCATAAATTGGCTATTGACATTCTATAATATTTATGGTAAAATGGTCAGCAATTTAAATAGTTTTCCGCTGATTTCTGTATTCGAAGAGGTAGCATCATCATGAATCGGGTCGGCAGAAGGTGTGATTTTTTATGTCTTATATATCCGCACAAGCAAAGATGAGTGCAGCCAGCAAGCGGCTTGGAGCAAAGTGTAACGCAGGCAAAAAGACTACAGGGATAGATCGAAGTGAAACTAGCTTCGGTGGCAAGGGTTGTCTTACAAAAAAACAATATGAAAAGGCAATGTCATTGTCCAGAAAGATGCGGAATATGTCCGCATGGTAATCTGTCCTTGACACATTCAAAATGAGAACGCACAATTGATTTGCATTTCCTTCTCAGGTCCTGTAAATCCGTTGTGCGTTTTTATTAGGAGGAATTGAACCATGGAAAAGAATGCTGCAAAGGATGCTAGCGCAGATGTTCGACTTCTGACCCTGAAACGATGGAATTTTCCCCAGACATCTCGTCTCTTTCCTACAGAGGGAGACAGTCCCGCCACTGCTGGAGATTACATTTCCTATAACAGCCACCACTTTATCCATATCGAAGAATGTGCTCATTTGGATGAGCAGCCTATCCGCCGTGTCCATGACAGTTTGGAATGTTTGCGCAATATACAACGCAACACTAAGAATGCAGACATCCATATGGTCCAAAGCCTAACCCTGCTAGGTGATAAAGGGGACTTTTGGGATGTCCCTGGAGATGTTCTATATGTATCCTTCCTCCAGCTGACTAACTCTGCCGTAACCACCATGAAGGAAATCCGAAGGAACATTGATTCCGCCATAAGCCGTCTGGCACCTGATGCTTCTTGGGCATTGTACCAGTCTCTAGATTTTTGTGACCTTGTTCTATTCACAAAAAATCTGACTTATGAGGCTTGTAACAGCATTTTGTGGGATCTGGCTATCGTCCGGGATAAAAAGCTTGCTATTCTTCG
>ENA-ORSL01001543-ORSL01001543.1-human-gut-metagenome-genome-assembly--contig:-NODE-1543-length-19165-cov-9.677708_pt1 | contig 19165 bp, 21 predicted proteins | sample MGYA00242190_ERZ509157 | MGnify/ENA primary metagenome ERZ509157 (study PRJEB26280, sample SAMEA2338664) | human gut metagenome | biome: human gut; feature: human-associated habitat; material: faeces...
CGTTACCGCCGCCACGCTCGGCGCCGCCGCCGTACACTGCCGGGTCTATCAGGCCATTGTTGCGCAGGAGATCAGAAAGGCGCTCAGGCCCGTCAACGCCCGCCTCGACGAGCTGCAGGCGGCCGTGGACGCCGTGGCCGAGGCCGAGGGCGTCGAGCCCGCCGCGCACAAGGGCAAAAGGCACGGCCGCTGACAGCGGAAAAAAGCTCCGTTTCCGGATCGGAAACGGAGCTTTTTTACGGTCTCAGGCCGCCGGTCGGGCGGCGGGGTGCGGCGTCAATTCAAAGCCTGCAATGCGTCGCTGATGCTGCGGATGAGCGCGTCCGGCTCCGTGCCGGCGGGCACGTTGATGCGGCGCAGCAGATAGAGCGACTCCGGCTCGTCCCTGACCAGCCGGTTCGCGCCGCTCGCGGTCGTGACCGTGACCTGAACGCCCAGCTCGTGCAGCACGCGCTCCGACAGCTCGGAATACGCGCCGTAGGGGTAGGTGAACACGGGCAGGGGCTTTCCCGGCAGGTCGTCGAGCTGCTCTTGCGCGACCGTGTAGTCCTGCGTCAGCGCGGCGATGTAGTCTGCCTCGGACTCGCCGCTTTTTTGCAGCACGCCGCGGCGGCAGCCCTCCCCGTCGACCGAGGCGAGCTGGTGCATGTCATAGGAGTGGGTCGTGACGGTCAGGACGCCGCGCCGGATCCACGGGCGCACGTCCTCGAGCGAGAAGTGCGGCATGATCGGCACGTCGCTGTCCTTATAGGTCGTGTGGCCGATGGAAACGCCGATCACGGCGATGTTGGCGCAAAAGCCGTATTTTTCAAGCAGCGGCGCCGCCAGATCCAGATTGTTCCGATAGCCGTCGTCGATGCTGATGAGCAGGGGCTTTTCCGGCAGCTTGCCGCTGCCGTTGACAAATTTGATCAGATCGGCATAGCCGACGGACGTATAGCCCGCGTCCCGCAGGGCGCTGAGCTGACGGTCAAATTCAGACGCGAGCGTGCACACGGCGCTCGTTTCCGCTTCGTCTTCGGTGAAGGCGTGGTACATGAGGATCACGACGTCGGCGGTTTTCGCAGCCGGTGTGCGGGAAACTGCGATCACGGCTGCCAGCACGGAAAGTCCCAGCAGGACCGCGATCGCGGAAGCGATCCATTTTTTTCTTGACATGGGCAGGCTCCTTGCAGCAATTATTGCTCCGGTGCGGAAGGCAGGTGCGGGCGCAGCTGCAAATCTTTTCCGTGGGCAAGCGCTATTTTACCATGGAGCATGCCGCATTGCAAGGCCAAAGCGCCCTGCGTTATTCTGCGGTGAAATCGCCGTGTGCGCCGCCGGTCTTTTTCAGGAGCCGGATGTCGGATATCACGATGTCCTTCTGCACGGCTTTGCACATGTCGTAAACGGTGAGCGCGGCGGCGCTCGCTGCGGTGAGCGCTTCCATTTCCACACCGGTGTGCCCCGTGCAGGATACCTCGGCGACGATGTCAACGCAGCAGCGGGTCTCGTTCAGTGTGAGCCGGATGTCAATGCCGTCGATCAGGATCGGATGGCACATGGGGATGATATCCGGCGTGTGCTTGGCGGCCATGATGCCGGCGATCTCGCTGTCCGCGTTCAGCAGAAGGCTGCAGGTCCTTTCGCTGACAAGCGGCGTGTCAGCCGGCAGCATTAGGACTCTTTCCGCGCGCTCGTTGAGCTTCTTTGCGCCCAGCAGCACGGAATCCAGCATTTCCGTCTCGCTGTAATGGCGGTTGAGCGCGATGGCAACGCCGCAGTTGCGGTGTTCGATGTGCCGCTTGACAATGTTGTCCCAGTATCCGATGACGACAACGATCTCGTTGACCGGAACGGACTGAAAGGTATCGATCTCATGCAGGAGCATCGTCTTGTCGCCGATGTTAATGAGCGGTCTGGGGATCTTCCCGTTGGCGGGCTTTCCGGCGGCGAGAATCATTGCGGCAGTTTCCATGTTTGCACCTCCGGTGGAGTTTTGGGTCACGTCTATTTTGTTCGCAGCCAGAGCATTCTTCAAGAGAAAAGTAAAGCGAAAGGAATGCGGACTTGCCGTATTCGGCTGCGCACAGGAAGATCGCGGCATCATACTTCCGCGAAAAGGAAATGACGCTCAGAACACCTATGGGAAGTCATCACAAGCGCAGACGGATGAACTTTTGGCATGCAAAGACCGAGATTCAGAAGAACAATCCCAGCGGCAATGCGGGGCGTCTGCATTGCCGCTGGGATGCGCAAGCTGGAAAATGTGCCGGGTGTGTGATATGATGAGGCTGACAGATCGGAATTTGCACAATTCTTGAACTCAACACAAACTGCCGTCAGTGTTGTTCCGTTGCCCGTTCTTTGCTGGTATCATAGAACCATCAAATGAAGGAGGCAACAAGCCATGAATACAGATAAAATCTATGCAGAACAACTTGCAAACGAATATGCACTCAAGGACACCTCCAAGGTGATCGCTCTTCGCAAGCTGGATGCAAAAGCCAAGCTTCCCGCAACCGTTTTTACCTATACCTTCGGCATTATCACTGCGCTGGTAGCCGGTGTTGGAATGTGCCTTTCCATGAAGGTCATCGGCAGCGGCAGCACCACTATGTTTGTCCTCGGCGTGATTGTCGGCATTATCGGGCTACTGGGCATGGGCGTTAATTACCCCATCTACAAAAAATTGCTGGCGCAGGGCAAGCAGAAATACGCTTTTGAAATCATGGAACTGGCGAAAGAAATCAGCGAAAAGTAAACAACAACACGAAAGAAGGTGAGAACGATTGAATAGATCGGAAAGCAGATATTTTGCTACCGCAGCCAGAATGGACGAAGCCTTTCTGACACTTCTGGCAAAAAAGGATTTTGAGTATATTACAGTCAAAGAAATCTGTGAAGTAGCAGGGGTCAATCGTTCCACCTTCTACCTGCACTATGAAACGATGTCAGACCTGCTCTCGGAGAGTGTCAGTCGTATGAATGAGCAATTTCTTGCTTGCATGGAGAAAGATTCAGATGCCTTTTCTGCAAAGTTGCAGAATTGCCCGAGGGATGAAATATATCTAATTACGCCGGATTATTTAACACCTTACCTCGGCTACATTAAGAACAACAAGCAACTGTTCCGTGCAGCAACAGAAAATGCGGCGGTGTTGGGGATGGATAAAAGCTATGATAGGATGTTCCGTCATGTGTTTACGCCGATTCTCGACCGCTACGGTGTACCAGAGCAAGATCGAACTTATATCATGGCATTTTATATTCAGGGACTGATGGCAATTATCTCAGAATGGCTCAAGAACGACTGCAGCGATTCGATTACATATGTTACAGGTGTGATTCAGCAGTGTGTAAAAATGCCGCAAAGCGAAACAACGAACGCTGTTTGACAACTTCCAGTTTGTCCGTAAGAGATACAGACCAAAAAATCGGGATGTTGGAGGAGAACAGAATGGACACAACGATACAGGACACCCTGTTTTTCTTTGACCGGCATCAGGCTGTCTATCCGCTGTATGAGCGCTTTCAGGAAAAGCTGCTTGTGGATGAAGTTTTTCATGGCTGTGTTCACGTCTTGCAGCTTGCCAAGCCCTTGCACAGCCAGATGAACAGGGACAGGATATGACCCTCTCCGGCTGCGAATATACCTATCCCAACGGTCGCTTTGTTGTCGCAGCGAAGAACGCGGCAAAAGAGGGTAAAAAAGAAAAGCCCAGCAAACCCTTGAGTTTGCTGGACTCTTTTGGCGGATAGGGTGGGATTCGAACCCACGAGCCGCTTGCGCGACTACCTGATTTCGAGTCTTGTTCGCACTTGGCATTTCCGTGTCTGCTGTGGTCGGTGACGGCAGCTTTGGAAACGGCGAAAGCCCTTGTGCTGCAACGGATTTTGGACGCGCCGACCGGTATTGACCAGCTCCATATCAGAAAAAACCTGAGTTCAAATTGAAATGAGAAATGCCCCAAAACGACCAGCTTTTTGCACGCTGGCAAGAAAATACGCAAGAAGAAAGCCCTTGTCCGGTATGGCTTTGCGAGCGGCCTCCCGGATAAATGCAAGAAAAACCGGCTCAAAACAAATCACACGAAGCACCCTTTCGGACCGAAACACAGAAAGGAGTCTTCGTTATGAAATACGACGCCAAGGAATTCAAAAGATACCCAGAGATTATGAGCAAGGAGCAGATGCGGATCGCCTGTCACATCAGCAAACGGACGGCTCTCTATCTTCTCCAATTCAACCTGATTCCCCACACCTTCACCGGCAAGAAAACCCGCTGCTACGCCATCAAAAAGAGCGATGTGATCGCTTTTATGAACGACCGTGAGGTCAACCCGGAAAAATACATAGCGCCGAAGAACTGGTACAAATACGGAGGCGAAATAGTTCGGCCCTATAAAATTCGCATCCAACCGCCGTGCGCCAAGGACGAGAAGAAGCTCCGGCGCTACTATGAGAGCAAGCTGGCTGCGCTGCCGGATGTGATGGATGTGGCCGCCGCCGTGGACTTCACAGGCTATAACCGACGCACCGTCTGCCAATGGATTCGCGTGGGGAAGCTGAAGGCGCTGTCGCTGCTGCAGAAGTACATGATCCCCAAATGCTATCTCATCGACTGGCTCTGCTCAGACGATTACAACAACACAAACCGAAAATCCCGCCGGCATATCGATATGCTTTGGGAGGCGCAGAAATGGAGAGATTGATGCGGACATTTTCCCTTGTTTTCTCAAAAAGAGGCACAGGGGCATCATTCCCTTGGCGTCTGTTGAAAAAACGCCGATTCTGTGATACTATAATAACAATAAGCCGAGCGTTTGCTGAAGCCACCGAAAAGCCGGGAGGGAACAAAAATGAGCAGTAATTTCCTCAACGATGAAAACAAGGGCGATATCATCATTTACCAGTCTGAAAGCGGCGAGACAAAAATTGATGTCCGGTTTCAGGATGAAACTGTCTGGCTGACACAGGCACAGATGGAGGAGCTTTTCCAATCTTCCCATGCAAATGTGGTTGAGCACATCAAAAACATCTATTCCGAAGGTGAGCTGGACGAAAGTTCAACCTGTCGGAAATTCCGACAAGTTCGCCGCGAGGGAAATCGCAATGTGGAGCGCGAAAGACTATATTATAACCTGGACATGATCATCTCTCTGGGCTATCGCATCAGGTCCTCCATTGCAACGCAGTTCCGCCGCTGGGCTACCGAGCGCTTGAAGGAGTACATGATCAAGGGCTTCGCCATGGATGATGAGCGCCTGAAGAATCTCGGCGGCGGCAGCTATTGGAAGGAGCTTCTTGACCGCATCCGGGACATCCGTTCCTCCGAAAAGGTGATGTACCGTCAGGTCCTCGACCTCTACGCTACTAGCGTGGACTATGACCCCAAAAGCGCCGAGTCGGTGGCTTTTTTCAAAATGGTGCAGAACAAGCTGCACTATGCCGCCCATGGCCATACCGCCGCAGAGGTGATTTTTGAGCGAGCCGATGCCGAAAAGCCATTTATGGGGCTTACCGCATTTTCCGGGGATTTTCCCACGGCGAAGGATATTGCTGTTGCAAAGAACTATCTCTCTGCGGACGAACTGAAGATACTGAACAATCTCGTTTCCGGATATTTTGACTTTGCGGAAATTCAGGCGATGCGCCGCCGGCCCATGTGCATGAGCGATTATGTAGAGAACCTGGACCGCATCCTTGCCTCCACCGGAGAAGCCCTGCTTACCGACGGGGGAACCGTAAGCCACACGCAGGCGATGGAGCAGGCAAAGGCGGAATACAGGAAATATCAGGTGCAGAATCTTTCTCCCGTGGAGGAGGAATATTTGCAGACCATTCGCAGCATCGAGAAGGCGGCAAAAGAGGGCGAAAAACGCTGACTCTGAAATGCCTTCACAGGGAAGTGATCCTCTTTGGGCCGGTATACTGCGGGTATGGATAGGGGCTGTCGTAAATATTCACAGGAGATTGTATATGGGTAACGAACAAGCGGAGATCGATGGCCTCCGCTTGCTTTATATGTTGGCTTCTGTAATTAGTCTGGAATCGATTCCTTGATTAAAGTCGACAATGCGCTTCCTTTTTGATGGTTTATGAGCCCCACGCCAAAAATGCAGACCTACTCTGGGCATGTGGCTTATGTGCGGGATTCACCGGGATCGACAACTACATACAGAAAGAAAATAAGGGCTTATCGGCTGACAGCGCTCTACCATGCGCTGTTGACGATAGGCCCTTATTATCCTGCTGCCGGACTGGCACCGTGAGATATGGCGTTTTACGGTCAAAAGAATGCGTTTCACCGTGAAACGCATTCATGAGGAAAAAACAGATTTCTTTTTGTCTCTCTCAATATATCTCGATATCTCATGTACCGAGGTATCATAAGTTTTGCGGAAAAGATTTATTCCGGCTCTTTTACTAGATATTCAGCCAAATAGGCTGGGACACAGTTGATCCAGAAGGTATACAGCCAGTCGACCTGAATGGTTTTGGAATCCAGATAATACTTTTCAAAATAGCGCGTAATACCACACATGAAGAAACGGAGCACTTCTCTCAATTCCGGCGTTATCGCACCCGGAAAATGGTTCCATTTCAGCAGCCTTACAAGATCCTCAACGCCCTTGTTTTCTATTTCGGAGCGCAGGTCATTCTGCCCGTAATAGGATAGAGCGTTTCCGAAGCCCTTGAGGGTGCCGTTATAAAGAAAGTTGTCCTTGCAGCAAGTAAAAAACGTTTCGAGAGAGTTTCGCTTCCCATCCGTATACCACAGAGGCTCGACAGTTATCCGATAGAGATAGGCAAGCAACTCGTTTTTATCCCGAAAGTGATTGTAAAACGTCCTGCTGCTAAGACCGGAGAGCCCCACGATATCCCCGACAGAAATACTCTCAAAGGAGTTGCTCTCAAGCAATTCCCTCAAAGCCAATGCAAATCTCTCTTTTGTTGATGGCAGAGCTTTCACGGTACCCCCCCCAGTTTCTGTTAGCATAATAAAATTTTAACACAGTTTTTGCAGAAATACAAGAAATGAACGATTTGATAACGGCTCAAAACGGGAGAATTAAATTCAGAAAAAAGGATAATTATGAACTAATACAGAAAAGTGGAAGATTGTGAATGTATTTTGCCCCATGTTTGTTTTAAAATTAACACATCAAACGTGTGAGTCATGACGCACAACAAATCAATCAGACAGGAGGTAATTGAATTGGAGACATACAAGAGCAATTACATTCAGAAAAACTACGTGGAAGGCAAGGTCATTATTATCACCGGCGCCTCCAGCGGCTTCGGCAAGCTGACTGCAAAGCGAGCCGCAGAGATGGGCGGCAAGATCGTTCTGGCGGCACGCAGCGAAGAGAAGCTGAAGGAGACCGTGGCGGAGATCAAGGCGGCGGGCGGTGAGGCCAGCTACATCGTAACAGACGTGGCGAAAAAGGACGATGTTTTCGCAATGGCTAAATTCGCGGTAGATACCTACGGCAGGATCGATGTGCTTGTTAACAACGCCGGGACGATGCCGCTGGCCTTTTTCAGTGAGCATGAGCAGGCGCTGGACAAATGGGAACAGTGCATCGACATCAGCATCAAGGGCACTATTTTCGGCATCTCCGCCGTCTATGACCAGATGATCAAGCAGGGACAGGGACAGGTGATTAATGTCTCCTCCATCTACGCCAACTTCCCCGTTGCGGGCGCAGGCGTGTATCAGGTCGCAAAGATGGGCGTGCAGTATCTGGCGGAATCTCTGCGCAGCGAGTGTCAGGGCAAAATCAAGGTCACGACCATTAAGCCCACCGGCTTTATGAAGACCAACCTTTCCAGCAGCGTGGTCGATCAGATGGCAATGATGCCCGCAGTGGCAGGCCCCCTTGAAATCCTCAGCAACTGGGTAGAAGAGGCTCCGCTGCGTCCCGATTTCCATGACATCAACAGCATGACCTACAACGATCCTGATCCACAGGTCTTGGCGGACAATATTATTTATGCCATCAATCAGCCTTGGGGTGTCAGCATCGGTGATCTGACCGTGCGCGCTTCAGGCGAATCCTTTGTCATTTGATTAGGAGGTGTTTCGATGAACAGCTATAGAACCGAAAACTACATTAGGGATAAAGTCATTATCATCACCGGCGCTTCCAGCGGTTTCGGAAAAGAGACTGCAAAAAAGGCTGCGGAACTGGGCGGAAAGGTCGTTCTGGCCGCGCGGCGTGAGGAATTGCTCCGGGAAATTACGCAGGAGATCCGTGAAAGCGGCGGCGAGGCTTCCTACATCAAGACCGATGTTCGTGTGAAAGATCAGGTCAATGCCATGGCGAAGTTCGCCGTGGACACCTACGGACGCATTGATGTGCTGGTCAATGATGCCGGCACAATGCCGCTTGCCTATTACAGCGAACACGCAATTGCCATGGAAGCATGGGAGCAAAGCATTGCTACCGCGATCAATGGTACACTGTACGGCATCTCGGCGGTCTATGACCAGATGATTGAGCAGGGGCAGGGACATATCGTGAACATTTCCTCCATCCTCGGCAACTATCCCGTGAGCGGTTGCGGGGTCTATAATGTGACAAAGGCCGCCGTCAGAATGCTGGGCGACAGCCTGCGCGTAGAATCCCGCGGGAAAATCAAAGTTACCAACATCAAGCCCACATCCGTGGCAAATACGGGTCTGGTCTCTACAGAAGTAGATTATAATGCAGGTCTCTCCGGCATTTACGGGAAAATCATTGACGCGTTTATGGGGTTGGCGATCCCCGATCGTCTTGACACGGAGAGCATCCATTGCTTTGACTTTTCTCCGTCTATTCTGGCGGACAACATCATTTACGCCATTGACCAGCCTTGGGGCGTGAATATCAGTGAGCTGACTGTCCGCGCTTCCGGTGAAGCCATGTTTGTATAAGGAGGTCACATCATGAGCCATAAATTTTTGGAGCCTATTAAAATCGGTAATCAGACCGTGAAAAACAGAGTGATGTTCCTTGCGATGGCAAAGAATATTTCTAATTTCGACGACAGCGTATCCGCAAAAGACATCGCCTATGTGGAATCGGTCGCCGCGGGCGGCGTGGGTATTGTTATTCCCGGCGCAATGATCGTGGATCACGAATGGCCCTCCGTCCTGCCCCTGCAGCCGGGCATTTATGATGACCGCTTTATCCCCGGGCTTCGCAGGCTGGTGCTTGCTGCCCATAAGTACGACGCAAAGATTCTGTTCCAGCTCTGGCATCCCGGCGCAACCAACTATTCCGGGATTGATCCCAAAACCGTGGACGAATTGACTAAGGATGAGATTCACGCCATTCAGGACAAGTTTGTGGCCGCTGCCAAGCGTGCTATGGCCGCCGGTGCGGACGGCATCGAGTTCCAAACCTGTCATGGCTATCTGGCCTGCCAGTTCATTTCTCCTCTGTTCAATCACCGCACTGATGAGTACGGCTGGAATAAGGTAGAGGATCGCACCCGTTTTGCCACGGAGATTTTGACCCGCATCCGCAAGGTCATCGGACCGGATAAAATCATCTCCGTGAAAATGCAGGGCTTCGATTATCCCAAAGGTGAAGGCCCCAACGGGCAGGACGGCATTACCCCCGAGCAGGCGGCTCAGGTCGCGCCCTATCTGGAAAAGGCGGGCGCAAACGTCATCTCCGTGTCCGCAGGCGGAACGATCTATCATCAGGACGATATTATGTCCGGCGATGTGCATCGTGCCGAAGGCTGGAAGGTTCCTGCTGCTACCATGGTCAAGAATGCTGTTTCCGTTCCCGTAGTAGCTACCGGCAGCATCCGTCACCCGGATTTCGTGGATCAGATCATCAATGACGGCAAGTGCGACATGGTCGGCATGGGCCGCGGCATTCTGGCTGAGCGCGAATGGGTAAAGAAGTGTGCCGAAGGCCGCGAGGATGAGCTTCGCTACTGCATCTCCTGCATGAATTGCTTCAATGTCAATCCGTTCAGTTATGAGCAGACGAACTGCTCCGTGAACCCCTTTGCCCTGCGCGAAGGCTCCAAGCGCCCCATCGTTCAGGACGGGGACGGCCGTCTGGTGGCGGTCATCGGCGCAGGCCCCGCGGGCATGGAAGCTGCGGTCACGCTCAAACAGCGCGGCTTTGACGTGGTGGTGTTCGACAAACGCGATGAGATCGGCGGTAACCTCCATGTTGCAAAGAAGCCCCCCTTCAAGGGTAAATTTGAGTGGGCTGTCGACTATTATAAGTCCATGGCAAAGAAGCTGAATATCACGATGAAGCTGGGGAAGGAGGTCACGGCGCAGGAGGTTCTGGCTCTCAAACCCTATTCCATTCTGGTTGCAACCGGCAGCAACGTCATTTCCATCCCACTCGAGGGGCTGGATCAGGTACAGACGGTTCAGGCGCACGATGTGCTTGTCAACGACATGCAGTTTGCAAACAAGAAGGTCGTTGTCATCGGCGGTGGCATTACCGGGCTGGAGACTGCGCTGTATATCAACCGTCAGGGTACCAATCAGGTTTCCGTGGTGGATATGCTGCCCGAATGGCCGGTGGATATGCTGGATATGCGTTATCAGAATGAAGCGCTGCTGGAGGTCCGCCACTGCAACGATCAGGGCGTGACCCTGTATTATAACAATAAGGTCGTGAAGTTTGCCGACGGTAAGCTGTTTATTGAAAGCACCAAGGACGGCGAGGCAAAGGCGCTGCCCGCAGACGTGATCGTCCTGTCCGTGGGCGTGAAGCCCAACGACGCACTGTGGCAGGAGCTGCTCGCTTCCGGCCATTCCAGCGTCTGGAAGGCGGGCGATGCCATCGCCACCGGCAAGATCAACAAGGCTGTCCTCCACGGCAGCAAGTTCGGCTACAGCCTGAGCTGAAGCATGATAAGGCGCGAACATCGAGTGCCCTTTAAAACGATACGATAATCAACACGGCAATGCCCGGCTCCAAAACAGAGCCGGGCATTGTGCTGCATATTGCTTTACCGGCTTTTACGGTAAGCCGGGGCGACGTCGTATAAAATCTCCATATCCTTTCTGGTTTTCTCCCGATAGGAAAAATCCCCTTTTCTCCGGCACCATTCATATTGAGCGGAGATCGCGACCTGAATCCCCAATGAAACAAGCTCAGCTGCGTTTCCCTTGTTTCGGATAATACCGGATTTCTGACAGTTCCCGATGAGCTTGACAAACCAGTCGTTGAAGACATAAACGGCGTCCATAATGCCGATGGAACGCTCCAACTCCGCTTTCAGCAACTCCAGCATAAGCTGGTAACCGCTGCGTTCAGACAGCTCCACGTAATAATTGAACAGAATCATGACCCGCTCAAAGTCATTTTCTGCGGCGATAAAGGAGGAGAAGTCTTCTTTAAACTGGTTCTGAAAGTCATTGAGAATAAAGCCGATGATCTGATCCTTATTGGAAAAAATCGAATAGAAGGTCACACGGGAGACACCGGCCTGCTCACAGATGCTGTTAACGGAGACAGACTCGTAACCATTTTTACAAAATAATTCCATTGCCGTATCGGCAATCAAACTTGCCGTTTGGTGTTTGCCGGTCATCTTTGTCCCTTCTTTTCAAAAAATCTATGTTTACATTTTAGCATATTTGTAAAGCTGTTTCAAGCACAATGAAATTCTTCGTATGCAAAACACATACATGGTTTTTGTGACAATTATAGAATGCTTTTCGCCGATATTGACATTTTTCGGCGATAATCTAAAATGAAAACAGCTTAGACATTTAATTAACAAATCAAGGAGGAAAAAGAGAAGTGGCACTGCTGAACTACAAGAAAGGAAAGACCGTGTCCTTTCAGGGGAAGGGAGAAAAAGCAAAGCCCGTTTCCCTCGCCCAGTACATTATGCACTATGCCTACGGTGCGAGTGAGCCGACCATCCTGAAGACCGGCGATATCTTGATGCGCGGCTATGAGGGAGCGACGACGGAGGAGAAGCGGGAGTTTTATAAAAAGCTGATGGCTAAAATGGAGAACACCTCCAAGACCGGCAACTACTTTCTCCCGCATGGCATTATCCTAAGCCAAAAGGCTGCCGAAAACGTCATAGACTTTGTCTATACAGTAGAAGTCGGCGCAGGTGCGCACGTTTCCGCAGGCCCCTGTATCTGCGAGGTGGCGCTCAAGAAGTATCCGGAGGGCGTGACAGAGCCGGAGATCAAGGATCTCACACTCTATTACGGCGCGGACATCTATGAGAACCTGCCGCTCGGTCATCATCCCGTGACAAAGGAGGAGGCAAAGGAGATCCTTGCCGACATGCACAAAAAGGGCTATGTCCACAATGTCCTTTACATGTTCGGCAAAAAGTCCGGCGCGTTTGTCATGTGCAACTGTGACAGGGAGGTGTGCGCGGTCGTCAAGGGGACGCGCATCCTCGGGCCGGGGATCAACTGCGAAAAAGGCCCGGAGGTGATCAAGCGCGACAGAAGCAAATGTCTGGGCGCACAGGAGTGCGGCATGTGCGTGAAGCGCTGCCCCTTCGGCGCAAATAAGATCAAGGACGGCATGGTCATTTTTGACAAGGAAAAGTGCATGGGATGCGAGCTGTGCGTCGCCACCTGCAAGGGCTGCGCCCGGGAGCTGGAGGAGCGCAAGGATTATGGCTATGATGAAGTAATGCATAGGGAGCTGCTGCTGGCCGGAAAGTACGGAAGACCCGAGCTGGACACGGTCACCCTTGAAGATAACAACAGGGAGGAATAAAAAATGGACTATTCAATGCTTCTCTCGCCGATGAAGATCGGCAATCTGGAAATCAAAAACCGCACGGTCATGACCGCCGCCGAGTTCAGCATGGGTCAGGCCAACGGCAAGCCCACGGAAAAGCTCATGGATTACTATGAGGAGCGGGCCAAGGGTGGCGTGGGACTGATCATCCCGGGCATCTGCCGCGTCAACGACATGTACGCGACATCTTCCTTTACGCAGCTCGCCATGAGCCACGACTACCATATCGAGCCGATGCGCGAATTCGTGGGGAGGATCCACAGGCACGGCGCGAAACTCGGCATTCAGCTGCATCACCCCGGCCGTCAGGGCTATGCCAGCAGCGTGAATTCCCTGCCGATGATCCTGCCGCTGGTGGAGAAAAAGCCGGAGATTATGGAGATGCTCTACAAGGCGACGCCTACGATGATGGCGTTGGAGGAGAAAGGGATCTGCCAGCCGGTCGCCGCCCCGTCCGTTTGTGAGCGCAGCTATCATGTCCCAAGCCCGATGCGCGCGATGACAAAGTTCGAGGTTAAGAGAACGATTCAGGATTTCATCGACGCGGCGGTCCGCTGCAAAAAGGCAGGCGTTGACCTCGTGGAGCTGCACGCGGCCCACGGCTATCTGATCCAGCAGTTCCTTTCCCCAAATACCAATCACCGCAAGGATGAGTACGGCGGGAGCTTTGATAACCGCCTGCGCTTTATCAGCGAGATCATCACCGGCATTAAGGCCGCCTGCGGAAAGGACTATCCGCTGATGGTGCGCCTGTCTGCCGACGAGATGTATGACCGGATCGGTAAGCCCGGAAAGGGCTATGATCTGGAGGAAGGAAAGCGGATCGCAAAACGGCTGGAAGAGCTGGGTGTTGACGCGATCAACGTATCCTCCGCCTGCTATGATACTTACAATTATTGGCTTGAGCCCACGTCCTTTGAGCCGGGCTGGCGGGCCTATCTGGCAAAGGCGATCAAGGAGACCGTCAAAATCCCTGTGTGCGCGGCCAACTTCATGCGCTCTCCCGATCAGGCGGAGCGGCAGCTTGAGGAGGGAGTGCAGGACTTTATCGGCTCCGCCCGCACCTTTATCTGCGACCCCTACTGGGTGAAGAAGACGGAGGAGGGACGCACCAACGAGATCAAGCGCTGCATCGGCTGCCTCAACTGCATCGAGAGCTTCACCTACGGGGCATTGAGCGGAAAGAACGGCGAATGCGCGCTCAATCCCGCGGTCGGACAGGAGCGGTTTTTCGCCAACATGCCGAAGGACGGCGAGGGGCGCAGGGTCGTTGTTGTCGGCGCAGGCCCCGCCGGTTTGATGGCGGCGGAGATCATGGCGAGGCGCGGCTTTGCCGTGACCGTTTTTGAGAAAGAAGAGAAGGCCGGAGGACAGGTGAAGACCGCCTCGACCTGCCTGCTCAAAGGTAAGCTCTACTGGTCGATCGAAGACCTGATGGCAAACGTGGAGAAGCTCGGCGTAGAGGTAAAGCTCGGCACGGAGGCCACGGAAAAGGCCATCGCCAAACTCAAGCCCTATGCCGTCGTCATCGCGACGGGCGGCGTCCCGGTAAGACCGCGCTCAATCAAGGGCATCGACCTGCCCAATGTCTGCACTGCGCCGGAGATCATTATGGGTGAGAAGAAGATCAGCGGCAAGATCGTCGCGGTGATCGGCAGCGGCATGACGGGGCTTGAAACAACGGAGATCCTCAACGAGAGCGGAAACCATGTGGTCGTCGTTGAGATGGCGGAGGAGATCGCACCGGGTACTTGGTTCCAGCTGAAGGATGACGAGCTGAGCCGGATTCAGAAATACGACACGGAGTTTATGCCGGGCAAGCGCCTGATGAAGATTACGGAGGACAGCGTGATCCTCGAGGACGTCAGAACCAGTATGCTGACCACGGTGACGGTTGACGAGGTCGTCTTGTCTCTGGGCGTCCGCCCGGTAAACGCGCTGGCAAAGGCGCTTGAAAATCAGTACCCGTATGTGGTAACGGTCGGAGACGCGTGCAAGAGCGGGAGGATCGCGGATGCGGTACACAGCGCGTATGACGCGGTCATGCGCATTAAGTAAGGAAAGAGGGGTTTGAAATGAAGAAAACATATAAGGCGCTTCTCTGCGGCGCGGCGGCTGTCGCGGCGGTCGGTATCGCATACGCAATGGACGAGCGCTTCTTTGAAAAGGCAAAGGATAAGCTTACGGTATTCAAGTGCCGCGCGAACAGCAAAATCATGGAGCAGGCGCTCCCGCTTACGGACGCCATGTTCCCCGGCCCGAAGGTGGTAAGCGGAGCGGACAGCGCAAAGAAGATCCCGGAGGTACTCAAAGAGCTGAACGTGAACAAGGTCATGATCGTGACCGGCCCAACCGTCGGCAGAACCATTGTCCCGCCCATCGCGGAAAATCTTGAGCGCCATGGTATTGGCTACACGATCTATGATCAGGTGGAGGCAAACCCCTCGGTGAAGACGGTGGAGGCGATCCGTGCGCAGTATCTGGAAAACGGCTGCGACGGCTTCCTCGCGATCGGGGGCGGCTCCCCCATGGACGCCGCCAAGGCGGCAGCGGCGCGCGTTGCCAAGCCCAATACGCCGATCGGGAAGATGGCGGGCCTGATGAAGGTCATGATAAAGGTCGCTCCGATCGTTGCCGTCCCCACCACGTCCGGCACGGGCAGCGAGGTCACAATGGGCGCTGTGATCTCCGATCATGACGAGCGCCACAAGTACGCGATCATGGATCCCAACCTCGTCCCCAAATATGCCGTTCTCGACCCGAAGCTGACGGTGTCCATGCCGAAATTCGTCACCGCGACGACGGGTATCGACGCGCTGACCCATGCGGTAGAGAGCTATGTCACGTGGGCGTATAACAACAACGCCAGCAACCGCAATGCGGAGGAAGCGGTGGTAAAGATATTCAGAAATCTCAAGCGCGCCTATGAGGACGGGAACGATCTGGAGGCCCGCGAGGCCATGCTCATCGCCTCCTATAAGGCAGGGCTTGCCTTCAACCACACCGGCGTCGGGTATGTTCACGCGATTGCCCACGCAATGGGCGGCATCTATAACACCGCGCACGGGCTCGCGAACGCGGTCATCATGCCGATTGTTCTGGAGGACTACGGCACGGCAGTCCATCCCCAGCTTGCGCATCTTGCGGAGATTACCGGCGTGAAGACGACCGGCAGCGACGCAGAGAAGGCAAACGCCTTTATTGCTGCGATCCGTCAGATGAACAGGGAGATGGGGCTTCCCACGGGCTTTGACTTCATCGAGCAGAAGGACTTCCCGCAGATCATCAAGTGGGCGCTGGCAGAGGGCAACGGAACCTATCCCGTGCCGGTAATCTACAATGAGGCGCGCATGAGGCATGTCCTCAACCGCATCGTTCTGGAAGCCTGAACATGCACGAGCTGGGTCTGATTATAGACGTCGTCGAGAAGGTTGACCGGATCGCCGAAGAACAGAACCTTAAGAAAATTGATAAGGTGGTTCTTCAGGTGGGCGAAGCGTTTTCCGTTGTCCCGCAGATGATGAAAGCTGTGTACAGGCGTTCCATACCGGGGACCCGGCTGGAAGGCTCCGCACTGGAGATTGAAATCATAGAAGCCTCAGCAAAGTGCCGGAACTGCGGAAGCGTCTTTAATCCCTTCACCTGCGACGCACAGTGCCCCTGTTGTCAGGAGAGCGAATATACCGTGCTCTCCGGGAAAGAGTTCTTAATTAAAGAGATACTGGCTTGTTAGCCGAAGCTCCCCGGGCAGGCCGCTCGGGGAGCTTTGCAAAAAGGAGGACAAGATTGTTATGGAAAATTATCGAGTGATAGAGATCAAGCAGAGCGTATTTGCGGACAATGATCAGGACGCAAACAGGCTCAGGCAGGAGCTGAAGGAGAACAAGACCTTCCTACTGAATTTGATGTCATCCCCAGGCAGCGGCAAGACAACAACATTGAAGCAAACGATTTCCCGCATGAAGAATAAGTACCGTATGGCGGTTATGGAGGCGGATATCGACTCGGACGTGGACGCTGCGGCTATTGCGGATACGGGGATCAGGACGATTCAGCTCCACACCGGCGGCATGTGTCACCTTGACGCCGACATGACCCGGCAGGGATTGAGAAGCATGGGAATCCAGAATGTGGATATTGCCATCCTTGAAAATGTGGGAAATCTTGTGTGCCCCGCGGAATTTGATACGGGCGCGGTAAAGAACGCCATGATCCTTTCCGTGCCTGAGGGGCATGACAAGCCGCTGAAATACCCGCTTATTTTTCAGGTCTGCGACGCACTTATCATCAACAAAATTGACGTTCTGCCATATTTTGATTTTGATTTGGAAAAGGTTATTTCTTATGCGCATATGAGAAATCCGGAGTTAAAGATATTTCCCATTTCCGCAAAGACCGGCGAAGGGGTCGACACATGGTGCGAGTGGCTCAGTCAAGAAGTGAATCTATGGAAAAGTAAATAGGAAACGAATTGATTTCTGCACTTGCTCAGTTTTGAACAAGTGCATTTTTTATTCAAGTGCAAATGCCTATTGAATCGGTTTATACTAGACACTCGTAAAAAGGTTTAATTATAAACCTTTGGAATACTGGCAGATCTGCGATGTAATTGGAATTCGGTTTACCCGTGTGGTCAAGACAGCTTTCTGGATTAAAAGACTTAGAAACACCGATTACCCAACTGTAATTGTGCTTGATTTTTTGAAGTGTTCTCAAATCTTCTCGCCCAGATTTCATAATCTTATATTCAAGGGAACCATCCTTAGGCAAGTAGGCATCTTGCCCCAAACGCTTGTCTCTGACCAGCTCAGCAAACATCCGTTTTTCCGCTTCAACCATATAGTCTTGTATAACGCCGACGGTCAAGTTCTCAAGTTTGGTACCGGGAGATCCAGCGGTACATTTCCTTGAACAAAGCGTTCTTTTTGATGTCCTCGCTATTGCCGGAATAAAAGTCATCCAGATAGCAGTAGAAGATACCGGAATCAGCAAGGGCTTCCTTCATGTCCGGTCCGCATTTCTCGCGCTCAATCATAACAAGGAAATGTGCATCTGGCAGTGACGAGATCAATCCCCAGTAATCGGAATCGCTGGACACGATAACGAAGGAATCCACATCGTTTTTATACGAAATCAATGCCGTCCGTAATGATAAGCTTGTGCCCTAACGTCAGATATCGGTTAATCTGATCCCTATACGGGGTAGTATCGAACGGCTCGTTGGATGGACCTTTCGCCTCAATATAGCCGTAAACACCAAGCGAGATGCGATCCTGTATTCTCCAGTCAGGCCGCCCCATTCTTCCTTGATTTCTCGGCTCAAGAATGATGTCGAAAGTACCTGCCGGGTTCAAGTCATGCGCTATCCTCCTAAACATTTCATGCATAGGGACGCGAAAAGAAAGCTCGGCTGTGTGCTGCCCTCCATGAAGAGCAGCTCTGTATTCGTTTTGGTAAGCCCGCAAATAAGCTCTGACGCTCGCATCAAACGGCATTTATTTCTCACCAACTTTCCGATAGCATTCGATGATACCTATACTGAAAAACCCAAAGCGACAGCTACTCGTCAATCATTTCCATAATGTCGTCAACGGTGCAATTAAGAGCCTTGCACACTTTGCATAGGACATCAGTGGTGACGTTATCCCCATGTGTCAACTTGTTCATTACATAATGACTAACGCCAGCCATTTCCTCAAGATCCTTCTTCTTTAGATCTCGGTCTATTAAGAGCTTCCATAATTTTTTATAACTCACAGTCATATAGCAAACCTCATTTACTTTATTGCTTGTGCCAATAGTATTGGGAGTGCCGCTTTTCAACATATAAATCTGTATTTTGATAATTATATCACAGCCCGCACAAAAAGTCCACATATTTCAACAAATGTTTTCGTTCGAAAACTCAATCAAGGTATAACGTCATAAGGACATACAAACCCTTCAATTTGGCAAATATTAACCTGCGTTTCTGAGGGAGTTTCTATGATGTCAAATCTGCAAATCTGTTTTTCGCACATTGGGCTTTTCCTTCGGGTTGCGCCATCATGTGGATGATGATAGAAACCCGCACGGCGGGCGCAAAAGGAGGAAGAATATGTACAACAGATTCGCAGAAAAGCGCAGGCGGTATCTGCGCGAGTACAGAGACGGCATCTACACGGGGATGCTGCTGACCGGCAAACTGGACGAGCATCTCAAGGAAATCGGCGACACTGCACAAGAAATGTTTGATCAGCTGGTCGAACAGATGAAGAAAGCCGAAGGTGTCACTGAGCGGCTGAAGACCGAGAATCAAATGGAATGGGTGGGACGGATGAACAGCATCTGCAGCCGTGCGGAGGAAGTTGTCCTTTCTGAGCTGGTTTATTGCTGAGGTGTGGTGATGTTCAAGTATAGAAGAAATCGAGTGTTAGCACTCTGCGCCGGCGAGC